>OJRQ01000031.1_pt1 | contig 165144 bp, 168 predicted proteins | sample 1599271 | NCBI WGS metagenome assembly OJRQ01 (sample SAMN03922533, study PRJEB24848) | human gut metagenome | isolation source: stool sample | host: Homo sapiens | place: Germany | collected 2010-05 | reverse complement strand
AAAGCCGGACTGGCTGTCCGGCTTTCCTGTCCAAATTTATTGTAATAGGAGTGATGTTGTGAACTCCCAATACAAAAAGGGCGTACTTGAACTGTGCGTGCTCTCGCTGCTCAAAAAGCGGGACTGTTATGGATATGAGATATCCGAATATCTCTCCCAGCACATAGACATCGCGGACGGCACCGTCTACCCCATCCTGCGCAAGCTGAAGGCCGACGGATTGCTGACGACCTATTTGCAGGAGGAGAGCGGCGGGCCGCCAAGAAAATATTACAAGCTGACGGGCCTCGGAGCCGAGGCCTACGCGCGGGACAGAGCCGAGTATCTCGGCTTTGCGCGCACCGTTTTGAAGCTTTTGGAGGAGGACGAAGCAAATGACCAAGAATGAATTTCTCTCCCGCCTTGAGGCGGAGCTGGAAGCCCGGCGCGTGCCGGAGCCTGAGGACATACTGGGCGAATACCGCCGCCACTTCGAGTACAAGCTGGCCGACGGCTACTCCGAGGAAGAGATCGCCGCCCGCCTGGGCGCACCCGAGGAGCTGGCCGCGCAGTTTGAGCCCGAGCGAGAAGCTCCGCGTCCCTCCCGTGCCGGCTCTGCGGCACGCAGCGCGCTGACCTGGACGGGGCTCGCGTTCGCAGACATGTTTGTCTTGAGCTTTTTTATGCTATTTGCCAGTTGGGTGGCGGTCGTGGCCTGTGCGGCGCTGGCCTCGGGGCTCGTGTCGCTCTGCCAGCTCATCCCCTTTGACATGCAGCCCTATGTGAACCTGCCGGAGATGCCCTACTGGTGCGGCGCAGTATATGCGCTGGCTCTGGCAGCGCTTACTGTGCTCTCCGGCGTGGGCTGCAGCTATTTTGCGCGTCTGCTTGCCCAGCTCTGGCGAGCCTACTTCCGTTTCCACCGCAATGCGGTTGCCGCGGCGTCCGGCAGGCCTGTCCTGCCCTCCCTCCCCGCTTTCCCCCAGCTTATGCCAGCGCGGCGCAGGCGGATGCGCCGGGTACTGCTTGTATCGCTCATCGCCTTCGTGCTCTTTGCCGCGGCGGCGTATGTGACCTCTGCAGTATCGGCAGGCGCGCTGGAGTTCTGGCACGTCTGGGGCTGGTTTATCTGAGGACATGTTTGCGCTGAACGTCTTTTCCATCTGCGCGCTGACGGTGCTCGTCTGGACGGCGCACGAGCTCTGTCTGCTGCCCGTCGCGCGCAGGGAGCGCGCCCTGAGGCGGCTCTCGGCGCTGCTTTTGGGCGTAAACATCCTCAAATACGCCCTGCCGCCGCTTTTGGGCGGGAAATTGGTGCTGCCTGTGGAGTTTTCCGCCGCGGCCTACTTCACCACGCCGGGCATAATACTCATGACGCGCGGCAAGCTCCGCTGCTGGGCGGCCTACGCGGGCCTTCTGGCGGGCGGCGTGTACTACGGCGCGATGTGCCTTGCGGGCGGGTACATCTACGGGGCGAATCCGCCCGCGCAGGTGCTGCTTTCGCTATTTTGCCACGGCTCGCTGCTCGTACTCGGCCTCACCGTCACGGGGGCGGAGCGCTTTGGGCCTCGGGATGCGGCGCTGCTGCCGCTGGGCGTTGCTGGAGTGGCTGCGCGTGCGGCGCTGCTCCGGCCATGGGCCGGGGGCGGCACCCTGCTCATCTACGAGCTGCTGGACGCGCGCGCTTTACGCTCGTCCGGGCTTACAGCGGCGCTGCCCGTCTACTACGCCGCCCTGGCCGCCTTTGTGCTGATCTCACCCCGGCTCTACCTCGCGGCGAACCGGGCGAGCCTGCGGCGCGGCGAGGAACATTTGAGGGCCGCGCCCGTCTAAAATCCCCGTTGGGAGGGTTGTGTTTTGCATAGCATATCCGAGCGCCTGCGCGCCTACGGCAAGGTCGAGAGCCTCATCTCTGCCGGCGGCATCCTTGTGCTGGGAGCGCTCTTTATAAACTGGCTGTTTTCAGGCAGCGCTGGCTTGGCTGGAACGCTTGCGGCGCTCATCAGCCTTGTCCTTTTTATCTGGCTCTGCCTGCGCTTTGTACCAGTCTGGGTCGCGGCCTGGCGGGGGCGCGAGCTGCCGGCTGCTCCGGATGCGTCAGAGGCGGAGCAGCCACACATCAGGCTGAGGCTCTTCCTCTCGCTGTTGCTGTTCTGCATAGGCATGACCCTGCTCGTCTGGCTGATACGCCTCGCCCAGGGCAGCGGCGAGAGCTATTACGAGTCTCTCAACTACTGGACCTACACCGACAGCCACCACTACCTTGACATCGCGCGCGACGGCTACATCAGCGCCGCCGACGTTCCGGGGCTCATCGAGCGCGGCGTTTTTGCCGACGAGGACGCAGCCTGGGACAGGCTGGTGCAGCTCGTCTTCCTGCCCGGATACCCTGTCGCCGTCGGGCTCATGTACCTGCTGGTGCGGGACTATCTGCTGGCGGCCTTCCTCGTCTCGGCGCTCTGCTTTTCCGGCGCGGGCTGCCTGCTCTACAGCCTCTTCCGCCTGGACTATGGGCACGCGGCGGCGATACGGGCTGTGCGTTTTCTATGCGTGCTGCCCGGCTCCTTCTTCTTCGCCGCTCCGATGAGCGAGGGGCTGTTCCTGCTGTGCTGCGCAGGCTGCGTCTATCTCGTGCGGCGCGGGAAATTTGGCCTTGGCTGCCTTGTCGGCGCTTACGGGGCCTTCACGCGCTCGCTGGGGCTGATGCTCTTTGTTCCGGCGGTATTCGAGCTTGTGAGCGCCTGGCTGCGAGTTGGGAAAAAGCGGGGCTTTCTCCCCCGCTTTCTCTGGGCGCTGCTCATCCCCGCCGGTTTCGGCGTCTACTGCTATATAAACTACCGCGTCGCTGGCGACCCTTTTCAGTACATGCGCTACCAAAACGAGCACTGGGGCCAGGATTTCGGACTCTTCTTCAACACCGCGGCCTATCAGCTTGAGGACGCTATCGCCTATTTCCAAGAGGGCCGCACTTCCGTTTGGGGGCTGTGGGTCCCAAACCTCGCCTGGAGCTTCTTTGCACTTGCGATCATGATCCCTGCCGCGAAAAAGCTCCGCCCCGGCTATACGGCCTGGTTTATCGCCTACTACTTCATCGCCATTGGTGCAACCTGGCTGCTGAGCGCCCCGCGCTATCTCATCGCCATGCCGGTCGTGACCCTTGCGCTCTCGCTCGTCACGGACAGCCCACGCAGGGAGTGCACTGTCTGGGCACTCTGCCTGCCGCTCTCGCTGCTCTATCTCATGGCCTTTACGCTGGGCTTGCAGGTGTGGTAATTTTACATCTCAGGAGGACGTTATGCTGGACAGTATACCCACCCCGGAGCAGCTGGCCGAGCTGGTCGGCAAGGAGCTGTACGAGGTCTGGCACAGGCTCTGCGCGCTGATCGATGAAAAATACGACATGGAGCGTGTCTGGGCCGCAGGCGGCAAAGCCTGGACCTATGAATACAAATACCGCCGAGGCGGCAAGACCCTATGCGCGCTGTATGCCAGGAGCGACTGCGTGGGCTTCATGGTCATATTCGGCAAGGACGAGCGCCAGAGGTTCGAGGCAGACCGCGACAGCTACAGCGTCGAGATCCAGAGGCTCTACGACGAGGCCCGCACATATCACGACGGGAAATGGCTCATGTTCGAGCCGAAGGACACCTCCATGTTTGTGGACTTCATGAGGCTGCTTGGAATAAAGCGCAGGCCGAACAGGAAATGAAAAGACCGGGAAGCGCCGCTTCCCGGTCTTTTTGCTGCTTTCTCAGCCCTGCTTGGCGGCGTGGCCTATCTCCCAGCCGCGGCGGAAGGCTTTTTCGTTCAGGGGATTCAGCTCGGGGCGCTTGGCGCCGAGCTTCTTGAAGGCGGTCTGGAGCACGTTCTCGGCGGGCAGGACCTCGGTATAGCCGATGATGGCGCCCACCATGACGAGGTTCAGCACCTTCGGGTTGCCCAGCTCGTAGGCGATGCTGCCGGCATCCACCTTGACGACGTGGACATCGTCGCGGTCGGGCTCCAGCGTGACGACAGAGCTGTTCACGAAAATTGTGCCGCCGGGGACGACGGCGTTTTTAAACTTCGCCATCGAGGGGTCGTTCAGGACGACGACGTAGTCGGCCTGGGAGACCTTCGGAGCGCCGACAGGGTCGTCGGAGATGACGACGTAGCAGTTGGCCGTACCGCCGCGCATCTCCGCGCCGTAGCTCGGGAAGTAGGTGACGTATTTCTCAGTGGTCTCGCAGGCGGTATAGCTCAGCAGCTGGCCCATGACCATGACGCCCTGGCCGCCGAAACCGGCGATGATGAAAGATTTCTCCATACCTCTCCCCTCCTTACTTCGCGCGGAATTCGCCGAGCGGGAATTCCTTCATGACGACGTTGTGGACATGGTCGAGGGACTCCAGCGGGCTCATGCCCCAGTTCGTCGGGCAGTTGGAGACAAACTCGACGAAGGAGAAGCCCTTGCCGTCGAGCTGGTACTGGAAGGCCTTCTTGACGGCGGCCTTGGCCTTCTTGGCATTGGGGACGTCGGCCAGGGCCACACGGGCGATATATGCCGGGGCTTCGAGCTGGCTGAGTATCTCGCACATGTGCAGGGGCGCGCCGTGCTCGTGGACGTCGCGGCCGTAGGGCGTCGTCGTGGTCTTGACGCCGAGCATGGTGGTCGGGGCCATCTGGCCGCCGGTCATGCCGTAGATGCCGTTGTTGACGAAAATTACGGTGAAGTTCTCGCCGCGGTTGGCGGCGGACATGGTCTCTGCCAGGCCGATGGCGGCCAGGTCGCCGTCACCCTGGTAGGTGAAAACCAGGGTCTCCGGGCTGCAGCGCTTGAAAGAGCTGGCTATGGCGCAGGCCCTGCCGTGCGGGGCGGCCACGGTGTCCATGTCGAAATAAGTTACGGCCAGGCCGCAGCAGCCGACGCCCTGGACATAGCATGCGTTATCCACCATGCCCAGCTCGTCGAGCACCTCGGCCACCACCTTGCACACGCTTGAGTGCATGCAGCCGGGGCAGAAACCCGTGACTGCGCCCTCGAATATTCCGGAGGGCCGGGAATATACTTTTTCCATCATTTTATTCTCAGAACCTCCTTATCTGCCGCAGAGGCCGCGGGCGGCCTCAAGTATGACGCTGCGGTCCAGTATTTCGCCGCCGGAGGACAGCGCCGTGACTATCTTTGTCCGGCCGCGGACGGCGTTCTCAACGTCCACCGCAAACTGGGCGGGAATCGCCATCTCCGCGCTGACTATGCCGCGCAGGGCGCTGTAATTTAGCTTGTCGTAGGCCTCGTCCGGGAAGGGATATACCTTCTTCGGGCGGATGAGGCCCGCCTTGATGCCCTCGGCGCGCAGGATGCCTACAGCGGACTTCGCTATGCGGCCCGTGATGCCGTAGGCGGTTAGGATGACCTCGGCGTCCTCGGTCATGTAGTCCTCATACTCGACCTCGGTGGTCTTCCAGCTCTCGTAGAGCTCGGCGTCGCGCTTGTTCATCTGCTCCTGGCTCACGCGGGTGTCGAGGCCGGGGCCGCACATGACCTTGTGCTGTGGGCCGCCCTTCTTGCCGGTGGCGGCCCAGGTCTTGGTGGCGCGGATGGCGGCGACCTCCTCAGGCGTCTTGGCCTCGGGAAGCTCGACGGGTTCCATCATCGTGCCGGTGAAGCCGTCCATGAGCAGCAGCACGGGGTTCGAGTACTCGTCGGCCAGCTCGAAGGCCTGCCAGGTCATGTCCACAGCCTCCTGGAGGTTCGAGGGGGACAGGACGAGCATCTTGAAACCGCCGTTGCCGCTGGCCTTGGTGGCCTGGGTATAGTCCTGCTGGGCGGGCTGGATGGTACCGATACCGGGGCCGCCGCGCTGGAAGTTCGCGACGACAACGGGCAGGCGCGCGCCGGCCATCCAGGAGATGGCCTCGCTCTTGAGCGAGATGCCGCAGCTGGAGGAGCTGGTCATGCTCCGCACGCCCGCCGCGGCCGCGCCGAAGGCCATGTTGGCCGAGGCGACCTCGCTCTCGCCCTGGATGAACACGCCGCCCACCTGGGGCATGCGGCGCGCAAAATACTCGGGAACGTCATTCTGCGGGGTGATGGGATAGCCGGCGAAGAAACGGCAGCCGGCGCGCACCGCGGTCTCCGCCACGGCCTCGCAGCCCTTCATGAATATCTTCTCAGCCATCTCACTTCACCTCCCTGTAAACGGTTATCGCCGCGTCGGGACAGATGGTGGCGCACATCGCGCAGCCGATGCAGGCGTCGGGGTTCACTGGCACAGCATATTGATAGCCCTTCGAGTTCACCGCGTCGGTCGTACCCAGCACCTTCTGGGGGCAGGTCTTGACGCAGTAGAGGCAGCTCTTGCAGGCTTCGGTATAGATCTCTACTCTGCCTTTGGCCATTTCGTTTACCACTCCTTCGTTTTCTCAGATTCGCTCAAAAGACTCACATCCCCGAACCAGCCAACCACTCAGGGATGGTATTGAGCCGGATCGGAAGCAGCGGCTCCCTCACCTGCCCTGCCAATTTGCTGACAAGCTCCTCCAGCGCGCAGGCAAACAGCGCCTCCTCGCCGGGGAACAGCCCCTGGAAGCGGCGGAGGCCCGCCAATACGTCCTCCGCACGTGTCTCGGGGCCAAGATTGGGGTTTGCGACGAGACGGAAGCTCCACAGCCTCGCCGCGCCAAGCACGCGGCGCATGGTGACCTCTATGTCCTCACGGCTCCCCGACCAGGGGCGGAAGGGGTTCACTATGTAGAGCACCAGAGTGTTCGCGCTGTTAAGCAGATGCGAAAACTGCCCTATCATGTGAGAGCCGTGCGAGCCGCCGCCGATGTCCATGATCACGGCGGAGCCCTCGTCCCGGAGCGTCTCTATGACGCCGGAGGCCACCGTGGGCGCGTCGAGATACTGGGCCTGGAAGTGGAACACCACGCCCTCCCGCTCCAGCTGCGCCTCACAGTCGCGCGCGCGGAACAGCGGCTTCGTCTGGTCCATATCGAAAAAATGCACCCGGCGTCCCCCCTCCCGCGCCATGCGCAGGGCGAGATTGACCGCCGTCTCCGTCTTGCCGGAGCCGGCTTCGCCTATGAACACCAGGTTTTTCTCTTCTGGAAACTTGAACTCTGCCATACCAAACCGCCGTTCTCAAAAGTTTTTCGCCGCTTTCGCGGCTCTTGCGTTTTTATTATAAATGCTTTTGTCACGAAACACCAGACCAAATCGTTACGGATTAAAGTGTTAAATCCAGCTCTCTATTCAAAAAATCCCCGGCCGGGCCGGGGATTTTTGCGATATTTGCTTTGTGGACCTCACATATCCACGCCCGGGGCGTCGATTCTATTCTTCCTGAGGTACTTCTTGCTGATTTTGTGACCGCCGAGAATGATGGCGGGCAGGACGATGATGGGCAGGTTCAGGTATCCCAGGATCTTGTAGCCGGTGGAGACGAGCGTCACGATGCCTATCTGAGAGGCGACAGCGCAGGCGATGAGCATGATGCCGACGAAGATGGCATCGCGCAGGGCGCTCTTCTTGCCGCTCTTCGGCTGGTAGTACTTACTGAAGCGCGCAACGCCCGCGAAGGCGAAGCCGACGACCGTGCTCAGCACCGCGATGAAGACGATGACTATGTAGATGACGGTGACGCTCTCGTAGCCCAGGCGCTGGAGCAGAGAGAAGAACGGCAGCGCCTCATCAGTGATGGCGTAGACGTTGGTGTAGCTGAAGAGCATGGTGCAGAGGACGATGAGCAGTATGGTGTTGGCCAGGAAACCGGTGATAGCAGCCTTCTTGCTCTCGCGGCGGCTGGTGAGGTCGCCCGCGACGGAGGCGATGTTGGCGACGATAGTGGCCTGGAAGCTGCCGTAGATTATGGCACTCCAGATGGCACTGAGCCAGCTGCCGCTGCCCGCGGCGGGCAGGTTCTGAGCCTGGTTCGCAATGGAGCCGGAGAGGTCCCCGTCGCCGTTCATGGCGAGCAGGATCATGATGACGAGAAGGATGCCCACGACGATGAACATCATGTAGGACGAGGCCGCGCGCACCAGCCTCGCGCCGAAAGCGCACAGAAGCATTGTGCAGACTATGATTATCGCAACGCCTATCCAGTAGTTAACGCCGAAGTTGCTCTCAAGCAGGACCGCGACGGCGTTCATGCTGCCGCTGGCCAAGGTGGCCAGGGACGGCATGATCTTTCGCAATCCCGACGGCGAGTTCCACGTCACCGGCTTTAAGACCGCCTATTCCGCCGAGGAGGTCGGCGTTGCTGATATAGTCATCCTGATGGTCAAGGCTACGATAACCGAGCTTGCGCTCAAGGGCGCAATGTGCTGCGTCGGGCCCGAGACCGTTGTAGCCACACTGCAGAACGGCCTCGGCAACGAGGAAGTTGTGAAGAAGCTCGTGCCTGAGGACAGGGTCATGTACGGCTGCGGCAACATGGGTACGGAGCTGCCCGAGCCCGGCGTCTGCGTCGCCAAGCCCTCCGCGGGTACTGAAAATATGTATTTCGGCGCCTGCGTCAAAAATGAGCTCACCGATCGTGCGGGCAAGTATCTTGAGGAGAAGTTCGCTGCCGGCGGCCTTCTGCCCCACTTCTACGAGGATGTGCGCCCCAAGGTCTGGCGCAAAGCCACCTCTAACAGCGGCTTCAACACCGTCTGCGCCGTGCTGCGTCTGAAGATCAAGGAGGTCTACGACGACCCCGAGGGCGTCGAGCTGGTCTGGTCCGTCTGGCGCGAGGCCAGCGACGTGGCCGCCGCGCTCGGTATCCCCGGCATCTGGGAGTACATGCAGGAGGAGATGCCCCGCATAGTCAAGGGCCTCGGAGACTACTACCCCTCCATGGCTCAGGACACTCAGGCCCACCGTCAGACCGAGGTGGACTCGCTCACCGGCGCTATATCCATGTTCGGGCGCAAGGTCGGCATACCTACACCCACCTGCGACATACTCACCCGGGAAATAAAGGCCATACAGGCGAATTACGAGCGGCAGTATTGATAAAGCCTTATTGATACGACCGGCCCGCCATGACCGGCGGGCCGGTTTAACTTTTTCACAGGAGGCGCCGTATGCAAAACGACATTGACGCGATCCTCATAAGCGCCGGAGACGATGTCGTCACCCTGACGCGCGAGGCTCCCATGGGCAAGACTGTGCGCTACCTGGATGGTGGAGACATGGCGGAGATCGTCTCTCTCGGGGCGCCCAAGTTTCACAAGATCGCGGTCCGCGACATACCCGCGGGCTGCGAGATAAAAAAGTACGGCGAGGTCATAGGCCGCGCGACCTGCGACATCAAAAAGGGCGAGCACGTCCACTGTCACAACATCACGAGCGGAGTGGAAGGGGGCGAGAGGGCATGAAGTTTCTTGGTTTTCGGCGGCCCGATGGCAAGGTCGGCATCCGCAACCACGTCCTCGTGCTTGCGACGGTGGGCTGCGCAGCAGAGGCCGCGCGCCAGACGGCAGACGGCATCTACGGCGCCGTCAGCTTCATAAACCAGAACGGCTGCGGCGAATCCTCGCGCAACTTGCGCAGGACGCAGGACGTGCTGGTGGGCATGGCAGCCAATCCCAACGTCTACGGCGTTGTAGCCATCGGCCTCGGCTGTGAGATGAACCGCATGGACGGCTTTATAAAGGAGCTGCGCGCCCGAACTGACAAGCCCATCGAGGGCCTGCTCATCCAGGAGGAGGGCGGCACCATTGAAACTGTAGCTATGGCGAAAAAAATCGCCCGGCGCATGGTCATCGAGGCCTCCATGTGCCGGCGCGAAGAGTGCGATATCTCCGAGCTCATGCTGGGCATTGAGTGCGGCGGCTCCGACGCGACGAGCGGGCTGGTCTCAAACCCCGTCATGGGCATAATCAGCGACAGGATAATCGCCGCGGGCTGCCAGCTGATCGTCTTTACAACAGGCCGCGGCAACGCCATAGGCAGCGCCGTCGCGCCCGTCATGAAGGTCACGGCCAACGGCGACACAGCCAGGAAGCTCTCGGACAACATTGACCTCGACATGAGCGCTGTACTTGGAGAGGGCGTCAGCCTCGACGCCATGGCCGACATCACCATGCAGCAGATACTCGACACGCTCTCCGGCCGTCTGACGAGCGCCGAGACTCTTAAACTGGGCTATTCCGAGGCAGTCATCAGCCGCGCCTGCGAATACTGCTGAAAGGGTAAGGCACGCAGAAGGTAAACCCTACCGCACTGACCGCTGCCTTGCACGGCTGCTGGACCTGTACAACACCGGCGGCGTGCCGCCGCGGACGGTGCGGTTTTGAAATGAAAAAACGCCCCCATGATGGGGCGTTTTTTGTTATTCAGTTCAATCCTGGTCCCAGTTGTGCCAGACGTTCTGCACATCGTCGTTGTCCTCCAAGAGATCCAGCAGCTTCTCCATGTTCTTGATGTCGGCCTCGTCGGTAAACATGGATTTTTCGCAACTTTTTCAGTAACTTTGCAGGACTCGAATAAATTTTTATCCTGGGTGTATGTCACAACAAAATTATACTGCAAAATCACAATTAGTCAAGCGAAAAAAAAGGAGCCGCCGTGAAGCAGCCCCTAATTGATTATTCTGTCTGTGTCTGTTTGAGAGCGTTATTAAGACGCTCACTCTGAGAGCCGAAATAGAAACTGATAACCACTGTGAACACAGTCATAACTTGCTCTTGGCTCACTTTGCCGACAATAGCCAGATAGCAAAACACCGCCGTCAGCAAAATGGTAACGATTGATTTAACCGTGCAAAGCCGGTTGATGATTTTCTCTTTCATCGAATCCCCTCACTCGAAGATGTACTTAATCCCCTTCTCCAGCATGAAATCTTTTTCCTTCTTTTGTAGCTCATCCATTTTGGCTAAGGCTTCGTGCATATCCCCATTGCAATGAGCGTCAGGGATACGTTGTACAGCCTTAGCGATAGCCTCAATTCCAATGCTGTTTGCACGGGAAGTCTGCATCATCACTAAAATAAGCGTTTCAATATTTGTATCTCGTTCGGCTTGCTTCTTTTCGTTGGCCTCCACCTTCCGCTTAATCCACCATGCACCAATGCCCGTGATAGCGGCGGGGATGCCAAACCAAGCTACAATATCAATAAGTTCCATGTCGCCTCCCTCCTTATCCGTAGGCATAGTAACAGATTGTACCGCTGGCAACCAACTTAGTACCATTGGACGGGTACATAAGCTCTACGGCCTCAAACTCATCTCCACTACCGAAAGACGCAATAAGGCCACCCATCGCCTTGATATAGCTGCCAGACAGCTTCCAGCCAGTAAACGGCGCTGTCCTTGAGTAGTAGGCAGGATAGCAAAAACCTCCGCCAGCGGCATCTTCTCTTGGGGAGAACGGCAACCCGGAAATGCTGATTTCAGTATTGCTGGACGCATTGACAGTAATATCAATGTAGAAGCCCAAAATCACATAGGAGCCTACTTTGATATACCATCCTGTCTTTGTGCCAGAGCCGGAGCAATAAGGACTCCATGTGCCTACGGTGGGTGTCGTGCCTCCGCCGCTTAGGGCGCTCTGAATGGCCTGTTGTACGCCATACGGTGTAACAGCTTTATTCTGGGTTGTTGAGTCCACGGTATTAGTGAGGATGGTTTTGCCGTAATAGGATGTAGAGGCAACCATACCATCCACCATAACCCAATATGAACCGTCGAACACAAAGTCCTTAACCTCTCCAGAATACCACTTGTAGCCCATACTCGCCGTAGAGCCGTAGCTCTTAATTGCATAAGCGCCGGTGTTATTGACATTCATGGTAGGCGAATTGGCCGTATTGCCTGAATCAAACTTAACTCGGATGCTTGTACCAGTCACAGGAGCGGGAAAACCTTTGCAGGTAACAACCTTAGCAGATGTGCTTGCGCCTGTTGAGCAAGTGCCATACCGCAACCCAGCGCCCTCAATATCCTCTGCTTTAAGGCCACTGGTGCTCCCTCCAAACTCGACATCCCCGCTGACAGTGATACCGCCATTGACGTTTACAGGGACATTAAAATTGAAGTCTTCGTTGCTCCAATCAAAGATGGGCTTACTATTTACGGGAGTTAAAGGCGACTCAACTAAATTGAGCTTATCTTGGATTCTCGCCTGGAAGGTGTATCCTGAATGATAATCAAGTCCAGTAATGGTAATGTCCGCAGAGTAGGATTTACCGCTGAAGCTCGGTGAGGCAGTTACCCAGTTGCCATATGAACCGCCGTCCTTCTTATAGCGATATTGGACTACCGGGGAATTGCTGACTGCTCCAAAGCTCCCGCTAAAACAGTTGCCACTTAGCGTAAATGTAAGTTCGCCGTTACCATCCATGTAGACATCGCTGATTTCAACCGTTGGTTTAACATAGTCTACAATAGGCACAACGACTGTCTCAGTGCCAAGCAGTCCACGGCTGTCTGTTGCGGAGAAAGTGTATTTTGTAGCCTTAGAATCTACGAATGTGCCTGTACTGGTGTTGAATGCAAAAGAACCATTTGAAGCCTTTACAGACGCAATAGACGCTCCGTTCTGAGGCGTGGCAGTCATATTATAATAAGCGTCAGAATATCCAGGGACTAATACGCTTTTATCCCCCGTCAGCGCAACAATCGCTGAATCGGTGTCGTAAATCTCAACTTCAATGACTGGAACATCGTCAGCAAAGGTTGACGCAATGAATGTAGTGGAATACTCACCATAGTAAGAGCCATTGTAGTATGTTTTACAGTTGAGCGTACCTTCCATAGATGACTTGTCCGGGCCAAGTTCATCATAAAAAGTCTCTGGAATAGTCCAGGTATAAGCGTTCCCTCCTGGAACTCCGGTAACGACTGTGCCGCTCAATTTTCCAAAGGTATATGTTACATCGTGTGTCCACCCGCTCCCGGTGTCAGTTGCAATAACAAGCGTCGCCATATTCCCAATCTGAGCCGGGTTTTGGTAGATACGGGACGGCTCAGGCATTGCAGTGAGTTCCCAACTGCCGCTAATGCTCTTGTCGCCAGTGACAAATGTAATGGGTAGAGTAAGCTCACCATTATCATCATGGCTAACGGTAAAAGAGCCGGTGACGCTACCGTAAACATCACCAGGGACAACAACAATGCTTGGGTTGTCATCGTGGTAAACATCTTCATCCCCGATTGTCAGGGTGGTTTCCTCAACCTCTGGGAAAAACACAATGTTGAGGCCGTTAGGCTCTTGTCTAAGCTCCCATTCAATTAGAGATGTATTTTGAAGATAATTCCTTGTTTGTTTGCAGTTGATAGTAAATCGCCAGCCATAATAACCAGGTGCTACAACATCGTCATAGGCTACAAGCTGCAAAGAAAATCTATCTGCCATATTATTCCTCCTTATCCAACCCAGAAGCAACCTGTTCGTCCGTTGCCGTAATCCTCAAAGCGGCTATACTCACCAACGATGAGGTATGTATTGGCGTGTAGGTTAGCAGCATTTACGCCTTGATTGTTTGCCGTCAACATTACCTGGCTCCCCTTGGAAACAGTCATACCGTCCTCTGTAACAAGCGTAGTCATATCGCTGTCGCTATGGGAGACGGTTAAGCCATCGTCATTAAAAGTAAATCCTCGCTCAGTCGTGATATTTGTAACACCGTTATTAAGTACCTCTTGGATTCTAATGTCCAGAGCGTCACTTGATACAGTGGCGTTAAGCCTCTCGGTAAGGGACACGATACTCTCATCGGTTGCGTCAAGCCGGTTATTGGTATTCTTGTTGATTTCCTCAACGCTTGCGATAATGGAATCGGTGTCAAGAGCAATAGAAGAAATCTTACTGCTGTTTTCCTCTACATCACCGGCAACCAGCTCAATTTGCTTTTCGGCCTTGTCAACCTTGGCGTAAGTCTGTTTCAGCACATCCCCCAGGGAAGACGGGTTATCAGCCGTTTCCGCTTCATCGTCATCATATTTGAAACTGGTTTCCTCAGAAAAAGCCCCGTTATATTCAATCGTGTCATCCAGTACAAATGACATGACAGTGCTATCATCCTTAGTTGTCAATGCAATTTTGTCACCGATTTCCAGTAAGAAATTACCCCGCCAAGAGCATTCAAACTGATTGATAGTTAAACCGCCCACGGCAACAACCGCATCCTCAACCAGTGTGGCAACCTCATCGTCTTCCAGCATAGTCCAAAACGCATTGTCTCTGACATACTGTGTACTACCAGTTTGCGTAGTTGAAGCGGAGATATTGTTGCCCAGCTCTGTGACATGGAAGATGGTAGCAAGCCTACGGCTGTTAGAGCTATCCAGGGTGGTGTACTTGGCCTTAGTGATACTCAAATCAGCGGCGGCATCCTTACCCAAACGCTTAAACACAAGCTTGTTATTTGCATCGACATAATAGATTGTCTGCGTAGCCTCTGCAATGTCATTCAGTGCGTCTCTAAGGCTCTCTGTACCCTCAAAGTTGGCTCCACCTGCATACACTTTCTCAAAGCAGGTTTCAGTGCTCCCAAGCCCTTTAATGTCGGTTCCTGCCGCTCCCAGAGTGGTAGCACAAACAGCGGCCAAGTCCAACGGACTATAAGGCGCAGAAATTTGAAGCTCGCTGGTGTACCGTGCCGAAGCGTCATAAATCAAATCATACCCGTAGATAGTAAGCTCGTTGGTATTCTCGTCCCGCCGTGACTGGGTGACATAGAATGTTGGTGTGGTATATACATACTCACTGCCCGTACCAAACGCAATCTTAATGCTGTGCTGCGTGGTAAGGTAGTCAACTTCACGGTTGCTGTCCAAGATTTTTACATTCAATTTTTGGCAAATTCCAAAGCCAAAGAATTTACCCTCTTCGCAGACTCTCTCAATATTTACACTAATCAGCTTATCGCTGTAAGTGAAAGTGTCCACCAGGGCAGAGGCGTTGTAAACCTCCACCCTGGCAGTAATCTTTCTTACAGGATAGTCAATCATATTCACAATGTTGGTAGACGCTGAAATCATAATATCCTCTCCTTACAGTTCAATGAATTGCAGGACAAATGCCTTATACATAACCTTTCCAACTTGAATTGTGTAATACTCGACTGTCTCAGTCGGGATAATGCAGTCAACATCTGTCTCTAAAACATTTGTTTTTGGATTGCGAAAGGAAATGGAAACATTGAAGTCATCAATGGCATTCTGGAGAGCTACCATAGCCGTATCGTCCAGAGGAATAATCCCTACCTCAAGGGTTCGCTTGGTGTTGATGTAGTCAACAACCGTATCCCCATTCGCATTAGTGAGCGCCGTATAATTGCGACTGTTTGTGACTTTCAGAGCATTCACATAGGCTGAGAAGTCCACATCACCAATCTTAAAATAGGCCAAGTGTTTCCACCTCCTTTACACAAGTTTTAACGGCAAACTCCCTGTTTGCCTTGTCAAATCGTTAATGCTGTCCACGCTGATTTTGCCAAAAGTTTTGCCATCAACTTGCAGGATAATGTCACGAGCGCCGCCATCATTCCTACCCATCTTGTCATTCAACATTTCTGCCAGCCTGTCAAGCCATGCAGTGTTTCTCTCCAGCGGAACGATAGCTTCAGCTCCGTCCTCTCCCAATCCGCCAATCTTACCGTCGCCATAGCCAAACAAAGTCGGCTCATCAAAGACACCGCCCAGCTTATACCACTCCACGGAGAATTTGGGTATTTGTGGAGGGTTCAAACTAAACTTGCCGGTAATAGAGAAGTGTGGGAGCTTGATTTTAGGCAACTCCCACTTAAAGTTGAAGAAGCCCTTAATCTTTTCGATTGCGTTAGAGACAATATTTTTTGCGCTTTCAAAAATACTGCTGAATTTATCTTTGATAGCATTCAAAATATTAGAGACGGTGTTCTTTGCGCTTTCAAGTTTGCTCTTAATGGTATCAACCATAGCAGAGAGCTTTCCGTTGGTAAGGTTATCAATGAAGGTGTATCCAGCAGAGTAATAACCCTTAATGGCCTCCATAGATGCAGCAACAATACCCTTAACGCCGCCACCGTGTTCCTCATAAGCCGCCTTGATATTATTGAGCTTTTCGGAAATGGTGTCCTTTGCGGCCTGCATCACAGTACCCATAGTTTCTTTGACTTGGTTGAACTTCTCAGAAACAGTGTCCTTGATATTTGTAGCAACTGTACCAACCGTAGTCTTGATTGCATTCCACTTCTCAGACACAGCAGTTTTGATATTGTCTACGACATTGCCAACCGTAGTCTTGATTGAGTTCCATTTCTCGGATACGGTAGTTTTGATATTATCAACCGTGTTTGAAACCGATGTCTTAATATCGTTCCACTTATTGGAAACAGCAGTCTTGATGTTATCGACTGTCTTAGAAACGCCGTCTTTGATTGCGTTCCATTTATTTGTAACAGCGGTTTTGATATTTTCGACTGTATTGGAAACCGCATCTTTGATTGCGTTCCATTTTTCAGAAACAACAGTCTTAATTTTGTCGATGGTGTTGGAGATTGCCTCCTTCATGTTATTGAATACTTCCTTAACCTTATCAACGGCGGCAGTAACCCAACCGACAATGGCATCCCAAACTTCCTTGGTTTTGGCCTTAATTTCATCCCAGTGTTGGACACAAAGGACGATAGCGGCAACCAGGGCGGCGATACCAGCCACAACAGCGGCAATGATGCCAATAACAGGCGCAGATACAACTGCTGTAACAGCCATTACAGTGTTATATATACCAAGCGCAGTTGACACAGCAGAAATGGCAACAGCAATACCGGCAACGATAGTGGCAATGGTAGAAACCAGCGTCCAGTTGTCGGCAATCCAGCCGATAACCGTACCGATAGCGTCACCAACACCAGAAAGCGCTTCTTTAATGGACGGGAGATACTTGTCTGCAACCTCCTGGATGTGCGGAGCAAGTTCAGCCATCACCTCTGCTGCAAGCTCAGAGAGAGCCGTCAGCACTGGTTGTACGGCCTCACCAAGTTTCGCCATAGATTCAGTCATCTTGGCGTTTGCTTCGTTCTGAGCAAGGATACCAGCGGCATTTTCCTCATATTTAGTGGCGGCTTCGTCATAAATGCCATTCAGCGTCTCTCTGATAAGTTGCTCACGCTCCGCTGAACTTGTACAGGCATCGAGCTTTGCCTGGAAGTCCTCTTCCGCAACACCAGCCCAGTTAAGAGCGTCGGCCAGAGAACCAGTCAAAGTGCCTGTTTTAGAGGTTTCGTTTGCCGCCTCCGTCAATCCCTCGATTGGAAGACTGTCACCAAAGGTTGCGTATACGCCTTGGCAAATGTTTGTCCATTCGCTAAGGGCTTCTTGCTCCGTAGTCAGTTTCGCAAGATGGTTAGCGGCCTCTGTTGCCGTATCACCATCGCCAAGTACACGATACAAGTCGTTATATGTATCCTTGGCAACCGTGGCAGAGCTACCCGCCGCCTCAAATGCAGATACAAGTTTTGCTTGCGCTTCTCGGTATTCTTCAGTTGCGACAGTAGCGCCAACAAGAGCCGTAGCAGCACCGGCAACTGCACCAGCGGCAACTTTAAGGCCGGTTTTAGCAGCATCGCCAATTTTACTGAATCCAGTGCTAAACTTCTCAAGGGATACACCGCTCTTGCTTACAAACCCTTCTACTTCGCTCTTGGCGTTACTGATTGCGCTTTTAAGTTTGTCAATTTCAGCAGTGATTATGACTTTAAGCTCTTCATTCATCCTTATTGCTCACCCCCTTGAATCTCTTGTTGAAGGACTGCGCAAATTGTCTAAATCTCAGAGCTGACAATTCATCTTGCTTTACACTCTTGGCCTCTTCGTACTCCTTAGAATCAAAGAGCGTTGGGTAAACCTCACTGATACTTGGGATATTATTTGTGGAGTTATAAATTCTGGAGATACTTCTTCCAACCAAATCAGCAAGGATGTAGTCGAAAGAAGCCCTCTCCTGAGCCTCACGCTTTTGGACTCTTTTCTTGCTGTTGATTGCTCTTTCCAGCTCCGCAATCGTCATTTCCCAGAAATCATGCTCGGAAATACCGTAATCGAGTGCAACATCTAACCACCTGAAAACAATATCTGAGAACATAAGCGGGGGATTATTAGTCCTCCCGCTCGTTAGTTTTTTCCGCCTTTATCCTCCTTGGCATCCTTGCTAATCAATCCAGACACACGGTAAATGTCCAGGATAATCGGAATAAAATCCGTAGCGGTATTACCGTCATCCAGCCAAGCATCGAAGATGTCATAAGCGTCATTCAGGCTAACGCCGTGGTTGAGCTGCTGCAAAGACGCATACAGGATATTTACCATCTCAGTGATAGTAGGAAGTCTATCGCCGTCACCGAAAATAGCCAGAGGATTACAGCCAAGCTGTTTCTCCAGAGCAATGGTGCTGCGGGTGTTAATTCTCAGTTTGTAGTCTTTATTGCCAGCCGTAAAATCAACATATAACATAATTCATTACCTCTCTTTTTTTTAGTTAAAGTGAGAGAGAGGAAGAGAGATAACCTCTCTCCCACTCCCCATCAATGGGTATGTTACGCCCACACCATCTCGGAGTCGGGCTTAACACTCAGGATGTAAGTCAGTGCGGCATTGACACCAACAGCGGACAGATGCACAGAGCTGGTGCCGCTAAAGGTGCAAGTGGTAGCGTCAGGCAGAGTAACCTGCCACCCGATGGAGCCGGTAAGTGCCATTAGCGTATCAAACTGTTCCTTCTCATAGAGGAAAGTGAAAGACAGGCTATCGCCATAATTCAGAATGCCGTCAGTGTACATATGGGCAGCATCGTCCAGAGTGGTAATCTCAATAGACTCACTGGTGCCACCCAGCTCAGGAATGTCCTGAAGATTAGTCAAATCTGTATAGCTGGGAGCCTCAGAGCTTGCCTTATAAGAGAGTTTAATTCCCTTAGAAATAACAGCCATAGTTATTTACCTCCTTAATATTGTTCAGAAGCCAATGCCTCAAAAGTCATTACCTTTTGAATCATTGTGCTGTTGTTGTCGTACAGTTCTCCGCTTGAAATTCTCGTAAATCCAATCGGACGGAGAACTGCATCAACTTGTGTTGCGTACTTCTGGATAGTAGCGATGTCATTAGCCCAAACCTTAACTTGGTAGCTAATGTAGCTGTATCCAAGCGTATCGCCATTTGCAGATGAATAATTGTTCATCTCCATGTAGCTGATACAGGGTACTTTCGTACCGCTTTTCAGCGTCATTTCATAATGTGTTGGAAGCACACTACTAAGGGCGGCAACCAACTGAGTGTGATAGTCAATCATCGCTGATGCCCTCCTTAATCAGTTGTGCGATTTTTTCACGGTTTTCATTTAGCGCTGGACGCATAAACGGTTGCGGCTTCTGCCCGGATGTGGTATGCCAGTTACCCTTATCGTCCTGATAACACCACGGCACATCCTTACGGCCTCTCTCTTCTGCAAAAAGCCCAGTACCGTATTCAACATAAGGCGCATATTCAAGGGGAGTGTAGACAATGCCCACGATGTCACTCCCGCTGGTATCAACCTTACTGGTAATACTGCGTCTGAGCGCTCCCGTGTCTTTCGGGGCTTTCTTTTTGGCCTCAGCCTCAACGAGCGCACAAGCCTTACCGATTGCCCCTTCAAGTCTGCTGGTATCGCCAATCTTCTCAATCCCGTCCAAGACATTTTCTAACCCCTCGAATTTAATCGCCATTACAATTCCCCCATGAAAATCTGGTGGAATCGCCCTTGTGTCTGCACATAAAGCACTTTCAGCTTTTTGTCGCCATACTGGATAACATAGGTGTCATCCATGTCAGCGTGTGTCAGGCCAATGTAGGCTGCGTCCTTGTAGTTGATATTGTCTTGGATGGTTTGCGAAGTAACAAAAATCGCCATCTTTACAGTTCCTTGTACCGTGGGTGAAAGTGTGGGCTGGCCGTAGCCGTCATCGTCCCCATAGGTGTAGTAGTCATAAAGACGCATAGATACACCAATCATGCAATCACCCCAATACTGTAATCTTGCGTTTCCTATCCAGTACGGCTTGAATGTCCGCAGGATAGCCGTCAATATAGCTCTCACTCACTCCGCTGTAAGACTGAGAAGCAAGCCCCTCCGTATTCATTCGATTCAGTTTGATAACCGCAATCTTTTCAGCACAAATTTGCAGCTCATAATCTACCTTGCGATTGCAATATGCCTCGACTTCTGCCAAAGCGTGTTTCAGAGCAAGGCCAATTTGAGCGTCTGTGAAGTTTTCGCTTGCTTCGCCAAGCATAACTTTAATTTCGTCAATCATAGTCAATCCCTCCTTAAATCATGTGCGGGGACAGGGAACAGCCCCCACCCCCGCACTTTTGGGAACTATGAAATCAAGCAGCTTTCTTGGAAAGCTCACAAATCTTGGTTGCGTCAACCAGAGCGCAGATGTAAGCAGTACGCAGATACACACTGTTGGTACGCTTGTCAGCGTCTCTGTCCTGCTCAACCTCAACGTCCTTCTTCATAAAGAGCTTGACAGCCTCGTTAGTCATAACATAAGCCTTATCAGTCAGAGCCTTGGTGCAAATCACAGGGATACCGCAGATAGTACCAACCTGGCCGTTGTAGATAACCTGTCCCATCTGAGCGGCCTTGTAATCCGCATCCTTACGCAGAGAGGCTTTCCAAGCGTTAGGAATGACAAGGAACAGCTTGCTCTCGTCCTCCAGGTTAAGAGTAGAGATACCGTCAACAATGGCATCATAGCCAAAGTTGGTGAACTCAGAACTCAGAGTGGCCTTACCGCACTCGGTAATGAAGTCAGCAGTCATCTTGTTCACCATCACCTGATTTGCGCCCTTGAGCATATTGTCAACGATGGTGTTATCCTTCATAAAGTCCTCATCCAGATAATCAAAAGCCTGCTGCACCATCTTCACGGTGTAGTCAGTGCCAGCGTAAGTAATCTTACCACGGGCAGAAGTGGTATTACCCACACCAGCGGACAGTTCCTCAGCAGTGCCAGAGTAGGTGTAGACATTGATAGTCTTAGTCATACCGGGATTCTGAGCCAGAGAGTTGTCAACCGTCATCAGGGAACGGGTATTGACAGCAGTAGTCAGCAAATCCTTAGCCTTAGCTTCGATAACCTTATTAGCAAAAACAGTGTTAGCCATAATTATTTACCTCCAATATAAATCAGTTGAAGAGCTTGGCATAAAGCTCCGGGTTTTTCTCCGCAAGCTCATTGATTTCGGCCAAACTCATCTTTTTGGCGCTCTCCTTGGTAATCTCACCAGAAGTAGTGGTGTTTGCCTTGGGAGCATTGCCAGCCAGTCTCTTTTCCACTTCCGCCTTGACAGCGGCCTTAAACAGCTTGTCCAGCTTGTCGATATTGGCCTGAGAAGCCTCAATATCATCAGAAATGCTGATAATATCAGCAAACTCGGCGCTCAGTCCACGGCTTGACAAAACGCTCTTCAGCTCGGAGCGGTTACGCTCAATCTGAAATGCGGCAAGCTGTTCCTCCAGCTCTGCAATGCGGTTGTCCTTTTCGGCCTTAGCCCTCTCATCACCGTCCAGCTTCGACAGGGAGAGTTGCTTTTCATATTTCTTTTGCTGCGTTTTCAATGCCTGAGAGACACGCTTATCAGTCTCGCTCTGGAGTAGTGCAAGCACTTCCTCCTGAGTGTAGGTTTTGGTTTCCTCAGTCTGAGTCTCGGTAGTCTGAGCCTCAGTTACAACACCGGTGTTTTCAATATTTTCAGCCATTAAAATTACCTCCTAAGTTGCGCCTCACGAGCGCCCCTTGACAAATCTTGTAGGTTGTTAGTTAGCGTCCAACCCCCTAAATGACAAAAGAGATAGACTGTAAAGCCTATCTCCTTGCTGATTATTCAATTACTGGGATTATGGTGCATCGACAGTTGGGATGTACTGGAACAGGCATCCGGCCATCTACTGGGTAGCGCTTTTTGTGGAGCTTACCGCAGATTTCACAACGCCGCTCATCCTTGTCAGCCCATACCTCAACCTCTTTAACCCCATAATCCTTATATCGCTGTTGTGCCGCTTGTGTATTGATGTGTGCAATCTCAGTCCGTGCGATTCTGTCAGCGCAGTAATGGTTTGTGTTGAATTTCTCTTGCAACAGTTTCTTTAACTCGCTTGTTTTCTTGCCAGTCACTACACAATGCACAAGCTCTTCATTCAATGTCTCTCCCAACAGTTTGGTATTATCCCAAATACGCTCACTCCATGACTTGCCATCAGCACACCAGATAGAGTTAATCAACTGCTGCGCCTGTGCCTTATCCATAGTGGCAAACATAACTTGGCTTGGGAGGCTCACGGACTTGTACACATCCATGTACTGCTCCAAAAAGCGTTTCTGCATATACGCCATGCTCTTATCGCCAAGGCGTTGAAGCTCATGTTGGAGCTGTCCTTGCATTTCCCAATATTTATCAAGCCTATATAAATCTGCTGGGGTTGGTTCCTTGCCAGCGTCCTTCATTGCCTGGATTTTGTCATATAACGCCTCAAAATCTTTGATAATCCGCTCTGCGGATTTACGATAATACTTTACCAACTGTTTTTTGACATCACTCTCAGTCTTTTTGGCAAGCCTCTCTTGTGTCCTAAGTGTACGAGTCTGCCAATAGGTAAGGTTGTCCATTACACATCATCCTCTTCCTCATCTTCAACCTGATTAAAAGTAAAGAGGCTCATATTCGCCTCCTTCTGCTTCTGTACGGCCTCCAATTCTGCCTGGACATCATCCACAAAGGGAAGCTGCGCAAGCAGTGTAGCGTCGCTCACAGTGCCTTTGAGGGAGTTGATGAGCTGGATTGTCTCTGTCAGGTTGACGGGAAGATTGCGGACAAATCTAATGCCAATATCACGCCATACAGCGTCACTGGCCTTGAGATTGAGAACATTGCAAATAAGCTCAATTCTGCGCTGGAGCGCCTTTGTGAACTGAGCCACAATTCCAGAGGCAACATTTTCAAACCCAACAAGTTTATAGGCAAGTGCTGTGCCGCTCTGGGCAAGGAATGTTTCATCCGCCATATCCGGGCAAGCAGTTACCTTAAAGATGTTTTTCTTGATGTTGTCCAGCATATTGACAATTTGTGTGTCACTGGCATTTTTGGTGAGCCATCCGGCCTGTGCGCCGGTAGGAAGCAGAAGAACACGGCTTTCTTTCATAGCGGCAATGTCTTCATTCTCCGCATCAACACCAGTAAGGGTAAGATATGCGTCAACCCATGCGCTAAAATCGTCAATTTCAGAACTTTGCAACTCATTGTAGGCATCGTTCAGAGAAATGATACAGTTAAAAATGTTGTCGCCAGTTTCGTTGAGCTTGAACACACTGACAGGGACATCTCCGAAGTGGTGAGGCACTTCACTGATAAGAGTCAGAGCGCCGCCCAAACCGTGCGCCTCATAGGTTTTTACCGTATCAGAAGAATAAACCTCTACGTTATAAATGTCGCTTTCATTGAATGCGTCGGTGTTGTACCAGCGCACAAAATAAAGAAGCTCGCAATCCAGAGTATTATCATAGATTGCGAAAGCATTGAGCGGATTTACCTGTGAATAGCGCACCTGAGCGTTTTTATCAATCCACTGGAGTTCATAACCTACATTATAAATAAGCGCATTGGTGAGCCACTGCATATCCTCAGAGTCAGAATCATTGTAGTTGATGACTTCCTGCACATCGTCAATATTTTGATTGCTCACATAGCTTACAGGCTTGCCCACGATGTACCCACTATATGTATCAGTGACAATCTTGCAGTAGTTGGTGTCGATGTGGTTGCATTCCTTACTTGCGTCAGCATAGCTCTTATTCAAGATAATGTGCTTACCATCGTAATAGTTTTTCCATTTTTGGAGCTTTGGTTGCTCATTGGTAATGAATTTCCCAATCATCCTTGTGAGCAAGTCGGTTGTCAGCTCCGTATCACGGTTAATACAAAACATCACATCACCCCTTACTCATAAACAACGCCGTATCTGTCAAACAAGGCTTTGACATCGGCATCTTTGAGAATCTTTTGCTGTTGGCCGTGGTTGAGAGAATCATACACAAGTTGAAGTGCGGCCTGGGTTTCGGATTTGACAGCGGCAACCTTTTCAATCAAGTCTTGTCTCTTCATCACTCCGCCCCCAGTTCTTTCAGAGCGGCAACATAGTCAGCCTCAGTCGCATCCTCTGGAGATGTAAGCTCTGTCACATTTCCGCTCTCATCCACCTCAACATAATTCTCAATGGAATCAGTGCCACCAATAAACAAAGTCTTGGCGTAAAGATGCTCTTGCACCTGTTCGCCGTGCTCATCCTCTGTATAATGAGGCTCTTTCCAATCAAAAGTCTTTCCTTCATCCGCATCATAGCGGGTGAGAACAAAGTCGCTATAAATCATTTCAGTCATCCCCCTTAAACCAGTGTCACAGTCCAGCCCTTAGCCGTAGCAACTGCAATTTCCTCTGCTGTCAGTGTGTTGATAGCCCCACCGTCTGTGAGAGAACCGGCTACGCCTCTGAATTTGATGGTGTTAGTACCGCCAGAAGTAGCAAGATAGGCGCTGGTGTCAGGCAAACTGTTGATTGTCTCTACGGCGCTGTCATGGTTGTAGCGGCTATAATTTTCATTGGTTGTCCACCAATCTGGGTTATCTTTAAGTTCCTGGTATGTCACATCATCAGTTACTTTTGTGGCCGATGTAATTCCACTGTTGTCACCAATATACGAATCAGTAAAAATCCAACCAACTCTATTTGACAAATCAATGTTTTGACTTTTCATTTGAGCCGTCTTTGCAACGCCGTTATTAGTTGCAAAAGTTAATTTGTTTATTCTACCGCAAGAAGAAAATGTATTATTTAACATATTATATGTGACAGTCTCTGTTGTAACTGGGAAACCAATAATATAGTCGAGCACATAACATTGGACGAATAAACTGTTCAACGATGATTTATTGGAAAGGCATTCCAGTATGCTTTGTTTTACAGTTCTGAGAGAGGCGCAACTATTAAAGATAGAGCTTGCATTTGATGCTGTATTGATAGCAATCATAGTTTCGACAGCATCTGGTACTTCTTTTAGGTTTAAGCATCCATTAAATAGCGAAACTAAATATGCCCATTGTTCAGCACCATCTTGAATTTCAATATTTCCAGATATTGTTTCAAGACTTTTCATGCCCATAAAAATACTGCTGGCCTCGTTTGCAGTTGCGCCGATTATAATTTTAGGCTTAAAATCCACTATATTGCTCGAACTAAACCAAGATGTGCATCTTCTTGGTTCAATAGTCACATTATTACCATAAGAATTGAAAAACCAATCCCATTTGCCATTGTAGTTCAGATATTCGCAATTCCCTGTAATATTGAATGCCTCCGGCGGCAAATCTCCACCACCGCCACCGCCTTGTACATCAACCACAACGTCTACATTCCTATCGCAATACTTTCCAGCAGTCGCCAGGGTGGTTGTACCATTGTCAGAGATATTGATTTGAATATTAGACATCGGACACCACCTCCCCATTGTAGACAGGAAGCTCCGCAATCACTTCGGAGACAATCTCGCTCTTATCTGTCTCAGTCCAGTAATCAACACCCTTGACGGGAGTATGGCCGTCTGCTCCGTCAGCCCCCGGAGTACCAGGAGCGCCGTCCGTGCCATTCATAACATCAAAGCTCGAACTACCTTCGGCATCGGTGATACTCACTCTATTACCGCCGTCAATGGCCGTAATCTCCACGGTGGGGCTTACACCATCTGCACCGGGAGCACCATCCTTACCGTCTTTTCCGGGGGTTCCTGGAGCGCCAGGAGCGCCGTCAACACCATCTTTCCCCGGAGCGCCGTCTTGCCCACGAGCGGGAGTGCCGGTGTCTACATCTCCAATGTACCAATTACCGTTGTCTCCAATATGTGGAGTTACACCATCCTTACCTGGACTTCCATCCTTGCCGGGAGTACCATCCTTGCCCGGAGCACCGTCCTTACCAGGCGCACCATCAGCGCCGTCTTCGCCCTTGATGTTAGCCCCAGCAACAGGCGGCATATCGCCCTCAGAGGGAGTCCAAGTCAAATTACCCTCCGCATCAACAGAGGGAGTGTAATAGCCTCCATCGTCGCCCTTGAGCATTGATTGATGGACGCTGACAGAGCCAGCCTTGCTCTTGAGTTCAATACCCATTTAGCTCCCTCCTTTACTCAAAATAAATCGGTGTCTTAAAGCACAAACTCTCTCCATCGTGCAAAATTGCGTAAAAATACCGTCCAGAGAGAGCCGCTGTATCAGCCGCCTTAAAATCAAACTGCCATGAGCCTAACTCCGCAATATATTTACCGTCTACAGTAATAATCACTTCGTCGTTTTCGTCGTACAAAACCATGCTGCAACCAGTGGTAATAGGCTCATCGTTACCATCGGTGATAGTTGCAGAAATGCCCGTATCCTGTCCCGGTGTAAGATAGATACAGTCATACAGATATTCAACAGCCATTGTTAGCCTCCTTACAATCCAAGAGCTGTCTTGCTCATGGTTTTTAGTTTAGTGTTCGTATAAATATCGCTGTAAGCGTATCTGCAAGCGTCTATGGCGTGGCTCCACTCGTGCGTGGTGTCTTCTGTCCATTCGCCGGTTTGCTTGCTCTTGATATATGAGAAATTTTCCAGCTCATTTATAAAGTTCCTGCATTTTGGATGTACAATAATCATGTTGTCCTGCAAGAACATAAGCCCAGCTTTTACGCTGTCTTTGCCCTTGGCGCAAGCCTCAGCCCTAATGCCCTCATTCTTAAAGAACTGAATACTGCGTGGCTCTGCTGCGTCCACAAACACCTTAGTACGGTGTAGGTTCATATCCTTAATAGCCGTAGCCAGCTCTGACAGTTGACACCCGCTTTTGTAAAACTCATTGAACACATAAATTGTGTGGTTGTCCCTATCATAGAGCGTGTCAATGATTGCGCTCTTATCAATCCAGCCCAAGTCCATCCCGGCTCTATGTTCAAGCCCAGCGGCTGCAAGCTCCATCGGATTAAACTCTTTTTCTTGCCAGTTGGTAATTACAAGCCCCTCAGAATCCACGCCCCATAATCCGTCACAGAAGATTCTTGCTCTGGCTGGGTTGCGTGTGTACATTTCCTCAAGCTCTTTGATATATTGAGCGTTAAGAAATGGGTTGTCCCTAAAGGTTGAGTGTAAATAAATGAACGACTGAGGCGGATTTACTTCGCAGAAGTCATATAGCCAATGGTTACGGTTAATGGGGTTCCAGGCCATCAAAATTTGCTGATTTTCTGTATTTCCCCGTAAACGCAAGTTAAGCTGCTCCACAATCGGCTTTGGGACTTCGTAGGCTTCTTCGATGAAGATTGCCCCGATATTATTCAAGGACAATAATTTTGTCTCTTCGTCCAAGCCCATGAAGATTATCTCTGAGCCGTTAGGAAATCGAATGGTGAAATCTGTCTCCCTAATTTTTACATACTCTGTCAGCTTCCACTTCGCCAAAATATCCTTAAACAAGCTAAAGCAAGTGTTTCTCAGGGTAGTACCGTAGCGCCGACACACAAGGATTTTGATTTTCTCATTCAGCGCCCGTATAATTAGCTTCTGAGTAATAAAGTAACTCTTGGCAGAACCGGCGCTCCCCATGTAGCACTCCCAGCGGTTGGAATAATCAAAAAGAAGCGGGTAAAATTTAGGCACAAATAACTTTTTGCTGAGTGTAAGGTTAATATCCATAGTCACTCACCCACATCAACCTTGATATTGATGGTGCTATCAATATTCGCCTCCAGCTTATCAGTGGGCTTCTGCCCCAGCGTATCCCGCACTACCTCATAAGCCTTAGTGTCACCACTCTTGGCTTTCTTCAGCAGAGCCAATGTCATCGCCGTCCAGTTATCAATATCCGGGTTATCCTTACAAGGCTGAGAGAGGGCAATTTCAAGAAGCTCTTTCAGCTCCTTTTTTCTGCGTCTGGCCTCTCCAGAAGCCTTGCCGCCCTTCCTTCCATACTCACGAGCTTGTTCCGAGGTTGGCACCTTCAAATTTTCAGTATTTCTTGCCACATTCTCACCTCCTACATTGTTAAACGCACAAGAGGGGATAGCAAACCACTACCCCCTCTGTAACGCATTCTAAGCCGCTCTGACGGCCTTTTATTTTTGATAGTCAGCTATACTCCAAAAGCCATAAATTCTCTCACACGGCCTCTGGTAGCGTCTCTTGCTTATCGTACACATTGACAGGGTTATACACTCTGTTCTGGTGTCCGCCAAGTTCCTCATAATCAATGATTGCTTTAATCATGCCATATTTCTGAGCCTTATAGAGCGGGAACAGATAGCCGTAAGTCGTTTGTTCCTCGTGTCGGCAAGCAAACTCCCTACCCTCTTTATAGTGCTGTTGCAGTTCGTGATTATCGACAATCCAAATACGCTTGGCCTCCACAGAGATGATAGCAAGATAGTCGTAGTCTGAGTGGATACATCCAGGCCGGAATGAGTCATTCTCTACAAAATAGACTTCATCCTCACACAAGATATTCCCTGTCTGAGCAATGCGGGAGTCCATCTTTACATCAAGATATTTACTCTTGCCATCCCGTACAATCTCAATGTCTCCCTTATGCCAATACTCTTTATTGTCGCTTACGTCGTTGAAATCATAATCGTTACCGTAAACAGATTGGAGGACTTGCATTACGATTGCTTCACCAACTTTTGCCCTCCTTAAATCTCCACTGAATTTTTTCAACATTATACAATTTCACATCTTCCTTTCCCCGAAATGGATTTGTACATAATCTTTATGGTTTTTCCTATACTAACAAAAAAGCCCCATACCGCTCTGCGGTACGGAGCAAACCTTACAGTCCAGAAGATAGCAGAGGCTCTGCCTCACGCTACCTACTTGGCCGTAAGGAAAATAAACAAAAATAAATATTAAAATGGCAAATCGCCATCTTCAATTTCTTCACCAGAAGAGAAATCATCATACTGTACTGGATTGTCCGTAGAGCCATATCTGTCAAAGACAGGGTTCCCGTCAAAATCCTCTCCTTCATCGTCGTTGAATGGGAAATCGTCTCCTACTTCAATACCATTCTCTTTCTCGTTTTCATGTACAGTATCATTTTCTTTTTCTTTTTCATTTACATTCTCATTATCATTTACATTCTCATTATCATTAACATTATCATTAACCTTATCATTAACATTATCATTAAGGTTTGCACCCCTTTGCATACCCTTTGCACCCTTTGCACCCTCCCGATAGAGGATAGATTTGACGGTGTTCTCTGGAACGCCCAGTTCGGCTGCAATCTCTTTAAGGCTCAAACCATTCTCTTTAAGCTCCTGCACCCTCTCTTTGTCGATTTGTGTAGGACGGCCACCCTTTTTACCGCTCTCTACGGCTTTTTGATAGCGCTCTCTTGCTTTATTGAGATAGGGGATAGCTTGGACATACACCATATTCACGAATGGATTTTCTGAGTGCGGCTCAGTTCCGTACAAGCCATATTCGATAATGCCCCGATACGCCTCCAACTGCAATTTCTCATCGGGAATGTAGTTGATTGCCTGATATGTCCCTTCATAAATAAGGGCTGAATTTTTCTTCATGTTACTCATTTTCTTTTCTCCTTTGCGACTTAATATTTTGATTACAGATTGTTATTGATTGTGTTTTCCAGCACTTGCTTGATATGCTGGTTACGGCTTAGAATACGCTCCAGCGCAGTATCTCTGTCAAAAGTGCTGATAATCTCACCGTTTTCATTCTTGACGGCGAATCCATTTTCTGTACTTACAATTTCTTTCATTTCACTCTGCTCCTTTCTGTGTAAGGTTTTGGAAGTATGGCTGAGAGTAATACTCTTCCACTGCCTCTTGTAGTTCAGGGGAGTTGGTATAAAGCCAAATCGTCTTGCGACAGTCGTACTTGTCCACCGCCACCTTGAACGGCACAAAACCCTTTTTCGTCAAAAACTCGTACAGCCAGAGTTTGCGACATACATAAGTCCGTGATTCCATTTTGCATTGCTCCTTTCCCTTATTTTGGTGTTATCTTCTTCCTTCCTATATGACTAAACTCTCCGCCTCCGTAATGCCCGTTTAACCTCATTGGTTAGCTGAGGGCAATTCAGAATTTTTCGACTGATTTTGGGCATTTTTTGTATGGTTTTGAATTTGTCCCCTTATAGCTATTTATCGTTTTGGATGGGAAATGTCCGTTATTCAACGGCTTTTTGAAGATTTGTCCCTATGTTTAGAGCGCCAAGTCACCCTTGGAACAATCCGTCTATCAACGATAAAAAGGGTAGATTGAACTTCAAAAAACATACCGTCTTAATTCTTCCTCATACTTTATGGGTGGTTCATTTTTGTTCCCTTATAGCTATTTATCTCATTTGGGGAAGATAGTACCGTTGATGAACAGCTGTAATAAGCACAAAATTCATCATTTTTTCATTGTCCGTAAGATGTAGTAGGCGTTGAACAACGGTTTTTATAAATGTTGATATCAAAATAAAAACCGTCTTAATTCCTTCCCTCAACATACAAACGACATGGGTTCATTTTTCTTCCCTTATAGCTATTTATCGTTTTGGCAAGGAAGAGTCCGTTGTTCATCGTCGTTTCAGCGGTTTGTCCCTATGTTTAGAACGGTGAGCCGCCCTTGGGAGTGTCCGTTAATCAACGGTGGGAAAGCTGGGAAAGACTTTCAAAAACATAGCGTTACTATCCACTATAACGCCTCATCAAGTGCTCTCCGTTGCCCTGTGTCCCAACGGGTTTTAAGCACATTCTATTTTCAAACAGCACCAAAACCATGAAGCACACAGCCTCCGTATTCCCTCATATATACGCCAAATGTCTTGCCTCCGAAGCATCGTCAATAATTGTCGCTTCAAAGATTGGTTTCAGAATTATTCGATTGATATTGCCGATTATTTGTAAAAAATTTTGAAGCATATATTATTCTCCATTACTACACCACATCAAGCACCCGAAAAATCCTTGTGCCACAATGGTTTTAAGGCGCTCATTTTTGTCAACAAGTCTTCCTATATCACCAAATGTACGGCCAATGAAGCATCATCAGCAGTTGGCACTTCATGGGTTGAGTTCAGAATTATTCTTGCGCCGGTGCCTATTTTTTGTATGTTTTCGTAAAAGGGCATAAAAAAAACGGCACGGAAAAATCCGTACCGTTCTAAATGTATTGACTTTATAAATTGTTGATGTAATCGCAGGTTCCCGCAACCAAATCCAGGCCAATTACACGCCCATTTTCAAGTTCATACTCGTAATTTGTAACCATGCTGGACTCATATTCATCAGTGGAATATACAAGCTGATTATAGGACTGGCCTGGGGACAGAGAAACGGAAAGCGTTCTCGAATCAGATTTTATGATTGTGTCGTTTTCATCTAAAAAGGAAACCGTGAACGCAATCCCCGATATAGTTCTATTGCTATTATTAGTGATTGTCCAAGTTTCCTTGTATGTAATGAAGTCCTCCAAAGTATCATCTACTTCACGGGTATCTTCGTCCAGATAGAAAGACAGAATATCATAGGTATCGAAATCTCCATCAGATACGCCGCCGCATCCAGTAAACAGGAACATGATTGAAACAGCTAAAAGCGAAGAAAGCAATCTTTTCATGTCTCTTACCCCTTTCATCAACTCCGCATTTTTCATAGGTTTTGCAATACGCTTTTGTTTTTGGACATCTTGATAATGTCCTCGTCACGCAAGCTCTCAAGATATATCTGTGTAATGCGGATGTTTTCATGCCCCAGCAGACGGCTGATGGTATATAAGTCTGTCCCCATCCTAATCTGTGCTTGCGCCCAGGTATGTCGGCAAGTATGAGGGCTTACCCTTACATCATCAATCCCTTCACCACGCCGCTTGAGAATATGTTCAACGGCGCTGTTGGTGAGCTGCTTGCCATGAAACGAAAGGAAATAATAATCGTCAACTGCTTTGTAAGAGAAGTAGTTTTCCCTCACTCTGTCAAATCTGAGCATTGCTTTTCTCAACGGAGCAGAAATAGGGACAACTCTTTGCTTATGGTTTTTGCCATTGGCAATCAGGATGTAATCATCGTGGATATGCTCTGGCTTGATGCTGTAAAGCTCTGCGCACCGTATCCCCGTCTCAAAGAAGGTGGTAATGATTGCGCAGTCCCTTACGTCCAGAAAGTCGTTACCCTTGCAGCTTCCCAGAAGAATACGCACATCTTTTGGAGAAAACGCCTTGATAACCGGCTTGTCTTGCTTAACCCACGGATAGGCACGGCCTTGGGTGCTAAAGCCTCCAATTCCCTCAGAAAAACAGTAAGAAATGAAGCTCTTAGAGGCTTTGAGTAAGCTGTTAATATAAGTACCCTTATGCTTCTTTCCAACCAAAATCTGCTGAAATTTCTTGACGCTTGCCATAGTCACATCCTCAATGTCTGTGACACCAATCTCAGTTAAGACTTGCTGGAAAATGTTCAGTGCCGTCCTGTACCCTTTGATTGTCTTGGGAGTGTAGCGCCTTACCTCACACTCCACCAGATACTCCTTGATTGCCGCTTGTACTGTCACCATAATCACCTCATGTTTGTCACAGGTGAAGGGTGAATGTTTATCGGCCTAACTCGCTTGTATGTCACAACTGCCGCCTTTTGGCAATTTTCGAGCAATCCGATTTTATAACTTTTTCACCCTGTTCCTGCAACTATTTGAGTGAAATACACCCAAAAAGGTGATTATTCGAGTTCCGCTCAGTCCTGATCCCAGTTGTGCCAGACGTTCTGGACGTCGTCGTTATCCTCGAACATGTCGAGCATCTTCTGCATGCTCTTGATGTCGCCCTCGTCTGTGAGCTTTATATAGGTCTGCGGGACCATCTCGACCTGGGCGGAGAGCAGCTCGTAGCCGTGGCTCGTGAGATATTCCGCAACGGCTGTGACGTCGTCCGGCTCGGTGTAGACGGAGAACACGTCGCCATCGGCCTCCATGTCCGCGGCGCCGGCCTCCAGGGCATCCTCCATGACCTTGTCCTCATCGAGGTCGCCGTCCTCATTATTGACGACGATAACGCCCTTGCGGTCAAAGCTCCAGGAGACGCAGCCGGCCGCGCCCATGTTGCCGTTGTTCTTGTCGAAAGCGTGCCGCACGTCGGAGGCTGTGCGGTTGCGGTTATCGCTCATGGCCTCGACGATTATGGCGACGCCGCTGGGGCCGTAGCCCTCATAGGTGATGGACTCGTAGTTATCGGTATTGCCGCTGCCGAGCGCCTTTTCGATGGTGCGCTTTATATTGTCGTTGGGCATGTTCGCGGCCTTGGCCTTGGTGATGACGGCGGCGAGGCGGGAGTTATTCGCGGGGTCCCCGCTTCCGCCCTCCTTGACGGCGACTATCATCTCTCTGGCTATCTTGGTGAAGGCCTGCGCGCGCTTAGCGTCCTGAGCGCCCTTGGTTTTCTGTATGTTGTGCCACTTGGAATGTCCTGACATCGTAACAACCCCTTGAGCCTTAGTATTCCCATGTATTTTATCACTACCTATCCATTCATGCAAGAGAAATATGCAAGGGGGCGAAAGCCGCAGCTTTCGCCCCCTTAAACTTCGCTATTTGTGCCTTGCCGTGGGTATGAGCAGAGTTTTTCCTTCCAGCGCATCGCCCTCCGCCAGGCCGTTCTGCGCCGCGATGAGCCGCGCCGTTGAACGGTAGCGCTTGCCAAGCGCCCAGAGCGTATCCCCCGCCCCAGCCCTGACAACAGTCAGAGACGGCGCTCCGCCCGCCTCCAGCGCCTCGCCGCAGGCCACGCTGTCGATCTGCGGTACACCTATGCGCTTTACCACCAGCAGCTCGAAATCCACCAGCAGACGCACATCCGCGCCCGAAGACGTGGGCGAGGCCGAGCAGTCCGAGCAGCTTGCTCGCACCAGGGCCGCGTATTCATTCTCACCCAGCTCCGCCGGGGCCTCCGAACTCAGGCGGCGCGCTACGGAGTAGAACTGTCCGTCCGCCGCGCGATAGAGCACCGTCACCGTCACCGGGCAGCGGAGCGTTCCGCCCTCGCAGACCGCCGTTCCCGTCCGGCAGAGCACGCGGCATATCTCCACCGGCGGCGGCGAGGCGGGCAGGCTCTCGTGCACCGTTGCGCGCACTGTGCTGCGGCGCTGGACGCAGCCCAGTTCCGTCTCGGCGCTCGTAATATCCAGCTCGCGGCCATTGCTGTAGCAGTCCGTCACACACACGACCCGCACGCTGTCGGTACACACGACCTGGGAAACGAGGTGGAACTCCGCCGAGATGCCCCTCTCCCCGCCGGACAGCGTCATTGGCTCCACGTATTCGGCTGTGAGCATGGTATACACGCTGCAATCGGGGCTGCTCAGCTCCACGCCCGTGTCCAGCATCTGCGAAAACTCCGTCTCGAAGCTCGCGGAGGCCAGCTCACCCGTCTCCGCAGCCTCATAGAGCACCGCCATACGCACAGTCCCGCCGAAAACTATCTTTGAGCCTACGGCCCGGACGCTGCCCGGGACTATGTCAACACCGTGCCACACGATCTCCCCCAGCGGCGGCTGCCCAGGCGGAAGACGGTACTCGTCCGACACGACAAAGGTTTTCTCCCGCACGCAGACCACGGGGCTTATCGTGCGGCTGTCAGTAAGTACCTCGACGTCCCCGGCCTCGTCGCCCTCCAGGCCGTCGCAGAAGCTCATCTCCGTCCTGTCATAGCACTCGACGCAGGCGTAGACGACCGCGCGCACCAACAGTTTGCGCGGGTTGAGCATTCTGGCCTCGACGCCCGTGAGGCTGAGCATGGCGACGGGTATGCTCTCCTGCGTGACGCCGGGCGCATCCAGTTCCAGCTCGATGGGTACGACGGCGCTCAGGCGGCACGGCCTGCCGCCGCCTTCAGGCGAATACAGCACCGTCGCGGCCACGCCCGCAGAGACGGTGACGCGCCCCTCGCTGACTTCCTTGCTCCTGATTATGACCATGCCCTCCGCGCAGAGTATGCGCTCCACGTCGGGCATCGTATCCGGCACCACGGTCTCAGTGGCCTGCTCGACGGGCATGGCATATTCAAACACCTTTTCACAGCAGGCAATGCCGCTGCGCTTCATTGACAGTTCCATTCCTATCTCCCCCTGCCGTAGTTTCTCTAAAATCTATGCGGCAGGGCGCGGGGGTATTACTCCGGCTCGTACCCGCCCCTCAGCCGGAGCAGGAACCTCGAAATGCAGGCGGGCAGCTTTATGACTATTATCCTCATTCCCCTACCTCCTATCGGCACCTCAGCAGCCAAATCCCGCCGCAGATGAGCGCTATCGCCAGCGCAAACCACCAGAAGCCCGCGGGCAGCACGAGTGCCAGTATGATGAGCACCCCCGCCAGGACAACCAGGCAGCCCAGCGTATTCCCGTTTCTCCGCCTCCGGCACATAAAAACACCTCCTGCGCACATATGCGGCCTTACACTGCATTATATGCGGGAGGTGCTGTCCATGTTACTTTTCCCATTCGCGGTACTTGGCGGATATCTCATACAGCCGTGCATAGCTCTCGTGGCGGATGGGGTGTATTCTTCCCTGCTCTATCGCCTCGCGGACCGCGCAGCCGGGTTCTTTGAGGTGCGCGCAGTCGTCGAAGCGGCAGCGGCCTATGTACGGCTCAAATTCGGGGAAGCAGTGCTGCAGTTCCTCCTTCGGGATAGGCGGCAGCTGCTCCATGTCGAAGGAGGCAAAGCCCGGAGTGTCCGCCACCCACGCGCCCCCTGCGGGGAAGATCTCCACGTGCCGCGTGGTATGCCGGCCACGTCCCAGCTTTTCACTGACATCCCCGGTTTCCAGGCGAAGGCCAGGCTCCAGGGCGTTCAGGATGCTGGATTTGCCCACGCCCGAATTTCCCGAAAAGGCGCAGACTTTGCCGCGTATGCACTCGCGCAGCTCTTCTATGCCCTCCCCGGTCAGGGCGCTCGTCTCAATCACGCGGTAGCCCGTGGTGGCATAGATGTCCCGCAGGCGTCTTGAGGTAGAGGCATCGGACTTGTTTATACATATGACGACGCCGCAATCCATGTGCTCTGCAAAGGCAGTCACCCTGTCGATAAGAAAAGGGTCCGTCACCGGGTTTACCTCAGAGGCCACCGCGATGAGCAAATCAATATTCGCCACAGCCGGGCGGATAAAGAAATTTCGCCGCGGCAGGAGCTTATCCACGCGCCCTTTGCCGTTTGAGTCCAGCGATATCTCCACCCTGTCGCCCACCAGGGGCGAGGAACCGTCCAGCCGGAAACGGCCGCGTGCCCTGCACTCGACCGTTTCGCTGTCTGTTTTCACGTAATAGAAGCCGCTCAGGGCTTTGACTATGACGCCCTGCATCAATTCGAGAAGAAATAGCCGGGATCGGCGCTCTCTACAGGAGGCGTCGGGCTGGGCGTGGGCTCGGGCGTAGGCGTAGTCTCCGGGCCGAGGGAGACCCAGATGAAGATGCGGGTGTGCTCCTCAACGTCGCTGTAGGCCTCGATACTCTGGCGGATCACAGTGCCCTCATCGTAATCGCTGTGGATATAGGTGGTGTCGCCGTAGCTGAGGTTGGAGCTCTCAATGCGGCTGATCGCGTCCTTCTCCGTGGAGCCGACGAGGTTAGGCATCGTTACGACCTTGATGGAAGGCCCGGCACTGACTGTAAGGAACACAGTGGAGCCGGCAGCGAGCTGCTCGCCCGGCGCGGGGTCCGTGGATATGACGTAGTCCTCCGTCACGGTGTCGGAAGCCTCAGTACTGGCTATCTCAACGATGAAGCCGGCATTTTGCAGCTCCAGCGTCGCCTCCTGATAGTGCTTGTTCGTTACGTCGGGGATGGTGGTCTGACGCACGCCGGTGCTGACGGTGAGGCTGATGTCTATGCCCTCCGGCACGACCATCATGCTCCTGTCCGCCTCCGGGTCCTGGCCGATTATCTGGCCCTCGGGGACCTCGGGGTCTATGGCGTAGTTGACCTCGAAGTTGAAGAGCTTTTTAAACTCGGAGCTGTTCACGATGTCCTCATAGCTGTTGCCGACGAAGTTGGGTATGTTTATCCTCTCCGCGACGCTGAAGATGTCGCGCAGCCAGTAGTTCCAGAGGAAAACAAAGACCGCAATTAGGAACACGAGCACGCCGCAGGCCCCGGAAAGGATGCTGACCTTTCTGGAACGGCGACGGCGGCGTATATATTTCTCCTTAGTGAGCTCGCCGCCCTTGCCTATGGGACGCACGTCGGGGCTGACGCCGCCGTCGTATTCGATGCCTTCGGCATCGCTCTCGCCGGAGCCGAGGCTCGTTGCGGCCTGCTGTTTGCGGAAGAGTTCGAGCTCGTTAAGGAGCGCAGAGGCGCTCTGGTAGCGGGCGTTTATATCGGCGTTCATCGCCTTCAGCGTGATGCGCGCCAGTTCCTCGGGTATATCGGGGTTCAGCTCCTGGGGCGGGACGGCGCAGCCGGTGATATGCTGGAGCGCGACCTGCTCCGCGGTGTCGCCGTCGTAGGGCATCTTGCCGGTCAGCATCTCGTACATGACGACGCCGAGGGAGTATATGTCGCTCCGGGGGTCAGGCTGCTCGCCGCGGGCCTGCTCGGGCGCGATGTAGTGTACGGAACCGACGGTCTGGTCGCTCTTCTTTTCCTGGGCGGATTCGAGCGCGGCTATGCCGAAGTCGGCGACCTTGATGGTGCCGTCCTTGAGTATCATTATGTTCTGGGGCTTTATATCCCGGTGGATGATGCCCTTTTCGTGCGCATGCTCCAGCGCCTTGGATATCTGGACGGCAAAATGCAGGGCCTCCTTCCAGCCGAGGGCGCCCTTTTTCTTCATGTACTGCATGAGGGTCACGCCCTCGATGAGCTCCATGACGATGTATTCAACACCCTCGCTGTGACTGACGTCGTACACAGACACAATGTTCGGGTGCGAGAGCATGGCAACGGCCTGCGCCTCGGTCTGGAACCGCTGGCGGAACTCCTCGTCCTGCGCCAACTCGTCCCTCAGGATTTTGACCGCGACACAACGGTTGAGGCGGTGACACATGGCCTTGTAAACTACCGCCATGCCTCCGGTGCCTATGACCTCAAGTATCTCATATCTGTCATCCAGGAATGTACCCAGATATTTATCCATATTGGTATCCATCGCTGCCTCCAAAATGCGGGTTATTTGGAAATGATGACGACCGTGACGTTGTCCGTCGCTCCGCGCTCCAGGGCCTCGGCCATGAGCGCCCTGCCCAGGGAGAGCGGGTCCGGGTTATGCTTCGAGAGCTCAAAAATCTCCCTGTCCTCCAGCATGTTCGTCAGCCCGTCGGAGCAGAGCAGCAGCATGTCGCCGCGCGAGAGCCGGGGCTTGAATATGTCGCAGGGGACGTTCTCATCCACGCCGAGTGCGCGGGTTATGACGTTGCGCCTCGGGTGCGTGCGCGCCTCCTCGGCGCTTATCTCGCCCCTGTCCACCATGTCCTGCACAAGCGAGTGGTCCCGCGTTATCTGGACCAGCTTTCGCTTTGTTATCCTGTAAGCGCGGCTGTCTCCCACGTTCAGGACGTAGACCTCGTCCCCCAACGCAACGGCGGAGACCATTGTCGTTCCCATGCCGGTATAGTCGGTGTCAAAACAGGAGTAGCCATATATCATGTGGTTGGCAATGTGGCAGGCCTGGACCATCATTGCCTTGACGTCGGGCTTCTTCTGCCTGCTTATGCTCATCTTCTGCCTTATCTCCCCGACATAGGTCTTCGTGGCGAGGTCGCTGGCGATATTGCCTGCCTTCTCGCCGCCCATGCCGTCGCAGAGCACAGCTATCAGGCAATCCTTCTCGTCGATGCGCTCGATGAGAAAGCTGTCCTGATTTTCCCGCCTGACTTTTCCCCTGTCAGTGATGCCAAAGCTGTTCATCTAAGCTCCGTCCCCCGGATCTTGTCCGGCCCCCTGCCCCGCCGCGGCAGCTTTTTTCCTCAGCTGTCCGCAGGAGGCGTCAATGTCGCCGCCCAGCTTGCGGCGCACGGTGACGTTAACGCCCGCGCGCTCCAGCTCTGCTTTGAACTCGGCCAACCGCTCCGGCGTGCTGGGTTCAAAGGAGCGCTCGTCCACGTGGTTGAGCGGGATGAGGTTTACGTGCGCGGCCACCCGGCGTGCGTGCGCGGCAAGCAGCTGCGCCTGGCGCGGCGTGTCGTTCACGCCGTTTATCATGGCGTACTCAAAGGATATCCGTCTGCCAGTGGTTTTAAAATACCGCTCGCAGGCGTCCATCAGCTCTGCCACTCCCCTGCCACGGTTCGCCGGCATGAGGCGCGAGCGCGTCTCGTCGTCCGGCGCGTGCAGGGAAACAGATAAAGTTAATTGTAAATTAAGTGCGGCCAGTTTGTCAAACTTTTCTGTCAGCCCGCATGTGGAAAGCGAGATATGCCTCATTCCGATGTTCAAGCTTTGCGGATGATTTACCAGTTTGAGGAACTTCATGACGTTATCGAAGTTGTCAAGAGGCTCACCGATGCCCATAAGGACGATATTCGAGATGGGCAGGCCTGATTCCTTCTGCGAAAACATGACCTCGTCCAGCATTTCCGAGGGCTCCAGCCCCCTTATGAGGCCGCCGATGGTCGAGGCGCAGAAGGCGCAGCCCTGACGGCAGCCGACCTGCGTCGAGATGCAGACGGTGTTGCCGTGGTGATAGCGCATGACGACGGTCTCTACGGCGTTGCCGTCCGCAAGGCCCCAGAGGTATTTTATTGTGCCGTCCTCGGCGGAGACCTGCTTTCGGAGCACCTTCGGTGGATGCAGGAAAAAGCGCTCATCCAGCTTGGCCCGCAGCGCCTTCGAGAGGTCCGTCATCTCGTCGAAGCTCTCCACGCCGCGGCCCAGCCAGGCGAAGACCTGCTTTGCGCGAAAGCCCTTCTCGCCCATCTCTGCCAGGGCGGCGGCAAGCTCCTCCGGGAGCAGCGATTTTATGTCGATCTTACCAGCCTGCATAGAAAAAAACCGTCCGTATCGTCTATATCCGGCCACAAAGTGCGCATTTCCAGCGCCTTGAAGCCGTTGTTTTCAGTCAAGAAGGCCGCAACGACGTCCTCATTTTCGTATTTTCTGAGGGTGCAGGTGGAGTAAAGCAGCGTCCCGCCCGGCTTTACGCAGGCTGCGAGGCCGCGCAGGATGTCGAGCTGTATGCCGGGCAGGGCAGACAGCTCCGACTCGGGCTTGAAGCGTATCTCCGGCTTCTTCCGGATGACGCCTAGGCCGGAGCAGGGTGCGTCGGCTATTACGACGTCCATCGCCCCCAGAAGTTCCTCCGCCGGGCGGCGCGCGTCCATCTGCCTTGTCTCGATGCAGCCTATACCGAGTCGGCTCGCGCCCTCTTCTATGCGGCGCAGCTTTTTCCCCTGCACGTCGCAGGAGACTATGCGCCCCTCGCCGCGCATCTGGATGGCGGCGGCGAAGCTCTTGCCGCCGGGGGCGGCGCAGGCGTCGAGCACGTTCATGCCCGGCTCCGCGCCCGAGGCGATGACCGCGCGGCGCGCGGCCTCGTCCTGGATGTAGAACAGGCCCTCGGCATAGCCTGGAAGGAGGTCGGCGCGGCCTGCTCCGTCGAGGACGAGCTCGCCCTCCAGGCGGCCTGAACGTGGCTCAAATCCTGCGGAGCCGAGCCTCTCTGCAAGCTCTTCCGCGCTTGTGCGGAGAGTGTTAGCCTGCAAATTGAGCGGCGGTTCGGCGTTATTGCAGTGCAGGACAGCCTGCGCGCCCTCGTAGCCCCGGAGCTCTATCAGCTCGCGCACCTGCCAGAGCGCATGGCTGTACCGTATGGAGAGATACTCCGCCGTGCCGGCGCCCGGTATCTCCGGCAGCGCGGCCCTGTTTTCCGAGACGCGGCGAAGAACGGAGTTAACAAGGCCCGAGGCACGAGAGCACCCGGCCTTGCCGCAGAGCTTCACGCCCTCGTTCACCGCCGCGGAGGGCGGCACGCGGTCCATGAACAGCAGCTGCGCCGCCGAAATGCGCAGGATATCCAGCACCGCGGGTTCAAGTCGTTTTGTGGGCGTTTTGCACCACAAATCGAGGTAATGGTCAATAAAATACAGGTTTTGCAGCGTTTCCCGAACTATACGCGTGCAAAATGCGGCCTCGCGCGGCTCCAGAGCGGCCTCACGTATCACGGCGTCCACGGCGTCCGCGGAGTAGGCTCCGGCGCGGCGCTGCCTGCGCATGGCCTCCAGCGCGGCCTCACGCCCGTTTGCGGCCCTCATACTACCTTCACGGGGTGGCCCAACAGCCAGGCTGCGGCCTCCATGCGCCGCTTGCCCGGGGCCTGCAGCTCCGTCACGCGCACCGTTCGCCCGCCTCCGCAGGCTATCTCAAGCCCCGCCTTTCCGGCGGAGACGACGCTGCCTGGGGCTTTATCCGTCACGGTGTCCGTATACTCGGCCCTGTAGACCTTGAGCGTCGCTCCATCCAGGGCCATCGTGGCGACTGGCCAGGGGTTGAGGCCGCAAATATGCTTTATTATCTCGCGCGGGCTCTTTGCCCAGTCTATGGGGCACATGCTCTTGTCCAGCTGCTTCACGTAGCTGGCCTTTTCGTGCTCCTGCGGCCTGCGCGGGGCGGTGCCGGCCTCGATATCGCGCAGGGTATTCACCAGCAGCTTTGCGCCCATTGCAGCCAGGCGGTCAAACAGCTCGCCCGCCGTCTCATACTCGCCTATGGGCGTTTCCTCGGTATAGATGATGTCGCCCGCGTCCATGTCGTGGGCCAGGTACATGGTGCTGACGCCCGTGACCTCATCGCCGTTCAGCACGGCCCACTGTATGGGCGCGGCGCCGCGGTACTTGGGAAGGAGCGAGCCGTGGACGTTCACGCTGCCGAGGCGCGGTATGGCCAGCACCTCGTCGGGCAGTATTTTGCCGTAGGCCACGACGGCGAGGACGTCCGGCGCGAGGGCGCGGAGCGCCTCAGCAGCCTCCGGCGCGCGCATGGAGGCGGGCTGATATACCTCAATGCCCCGCTCCAGCGCCAGCTCCTTTACGGGCGAGAACGCCGGCTTCATGCCCCTGTCGCGCGGCTTATCCGGCTGGGTGAAGACCGCCGCAACCTCTATGCCCGCGTCGAGTAGCGCCTCCAGCGAGGCGGAGGCAAAGTCCGGGGTGCCCATAAAAACTACGCGCAGGCTCATTCGCTCTCTTCCTCCGCGTCCTCGTCGTCCATCCAGCTGCCGGTTTCGAGTTCCTCATCCGTCAGCATGCGGTCTGCACGTGAGGTGAAGACGACGCCCTCCAGGTGGTCCAGCTCGTGGCAGAAGGCGCGAGCGGTGAGGCCAGTGCCATGTACCTCAAAGCTCTTGCCGTCCCGGTCCTGGGCGCGGACAGTGACCTCCATCGGGCGCTCGACCAGGCCATAGCGGCCCGGCACGGAGAGGCAGCCCTCCGGGCCGTACTGTTCGCCGGAGCTTTCGATTATCTCCGGGTTTATCAGCTCAAGGATATACGGCCGCTCGCCCTCAGGGACGTTCGTCTCCAGCACGAGCACCGCCCGGCGCAGCACGCCCACCTGGGGCGCGGCAAGCCCGACGCCGTCCGCCTGCATAAGCGTGTCGCGCATGTCGTCAAGCAGCGTGTGCAGCCTGCCATCGAAGTTCGTGACCTCACGGCAGTGCTTATAGAGGGCCTTCTCCTCGCTTGTAAGTATCTTTCTGAGAGCCATTCATATCCTCCTAATCCGAGGGATTCGTGTCCGCATAGACGGACACGCCCCGAAACTGTTTATCTTCAGAATACCGCGCCACGACGTCCGCCACGAGACGGCGCATGCCGCGGCCCGGCGGGGCGCAAAGCGTCACGCGGTAGCGATAATTGTTGTTCACCCGGAGCACCGAGAGCGGCGCGGGACCCAGGACCCTCACGCCAGCCTGCCCGCGCGTTGAGGCTTCCAGCTCTGCTTTAGCCTTTGCCGCGCAGCCGAGCACCAGGCTCTCATCCGCGCCGGACATGGTGACGCACAAAAGCTCCGTGAATGGCGGCAGGGCCTGGAGGCGGCGGATGGCTATCTCCGCGGCGTAAAAGCTCTCGTAATCCTGGCTCGCAGCCTGGCGTATAGTCTCGTTTTCCGGCGAAAAGGTCTGGATTATGGCCCTGCCGGGCTTCTCAAATCGCCCGGAGCGGCCCACCACCTGGGTTATAAGCGAAAATGTGCGCTCTGTCGAGCGGTAATCGCCTGCGTAAAGGCTCTGGTCGGCGGATATAACGCCGACGAGCGTGACGTTTTCAAAGTTCAGCCCCTTTGTGACCATCTGCGTGCCTACCATGATGGGTATGCCCTCTGTTCGAAAGCGCTCCAGCAGCACGTCGTGGCCGCCGGCGGGGGCTACGGTGTCCGTATCCATGCGGAGCACGCCGACGCCCGGGAAGAGCTCTCCAAGCTCCTGCTCCAGCTTCTGCGTACCGGCGCCGACGTATTTGAGCGTGCCTCCGCACTCGGGGCAGCGCTCGTCCAGACGCTGGCTGTGGCCGCAGTGGTGGCACATGAGGCGGCGGTTGAAGCTGTGGTAGGTCAGGCTGACGCTGCAGTTGGGGCAGCTGTAGGTAAAACCGCAGTCCACGCAGGTTATGAGCTTGTTCGCGCCCCGGCGGTTCAGAAACAGGATACTCTGCTCCCCGCGCTCTATATTCGCGGCCAGCTCTTCGCGCAGGCGCTCGCTCACGCTGCCGCCGTTGCCGCGGCGAAGCTCGCGCTTCATGTCAACGATCTCGACCGTGGGCATGGCCCGCTCATTGAAGCGGCCCGGCAGGGTGAAGAAGGCGTAATCCCCCGCCTCAGCGTGATACCGGCTCTCGACGTCCGGCGTCGCGGAGCCGAGCAGCAGCAGCGCCTTGTCCTGAGCACAGCGGAACTTGGCGACGTCGCGCGCGTGATAGCGCGGGGCGTTCTCGGACTTATAGCTGTCCTCCTGCTCTTCGTCGATGATGACGATGCCCAGCTTCTCCGCGGGCGCGAACACGGCGCTGCGCGTGCCGATGACGACGCCGGCCTCGCTGTTTTTTATCCTCCGCCACTCGTCCAGGCGCTCGCCCGCCGAGAGGCTTGAGTGCAGCACGGCGATATCGTCCCCGAAGTGCGAGGAGAAGGTCCTCAGCATCTGAGGCGTCAGCGCGATCTCCGGCACGAGCAGCAGGGCCGTCCGCCCCCGGGCGCGCATTTCCGCGATGAGACGTATATAGATCGTGGTCTTGCCGCTGCCGGTCACGCCGAACAGCAGAGCACCGGCGGCGTTTTTGCCGTCTGCACGGCGCAATATGCCCTTGAAGGCCGCCGTCTGCGCAGCGTTCAGCTCCGGCAAGGGCGCGCGCTCGCCCGCAGGCGTCTCCGGGCGGCGGTAGACAGGCACGTCCTCCAGGCTTATGAAGCCCGCGTCCCGCAGGGCGCGGACGGATTGCAGCGAGGCGCCCGTGAACTCACGCAGATCGGGCAGGGCCGCCCGGCCAATGGCGCAGAGCGTGCGCAGCAGCTCCGCCTGCTGGGGCGCGCGGCGGCGCTTCTGCTCCGCCGCCTCTGCGGCGACCTCGGTGGGGACCGAGAGGGCGGCCATGGTAACGTACTTGTCGCTCACGCGGCGCTTGCCGTTTTTGAACCACAGCCCCGCGGGGAGCATGGCCTTCACGGCCTCGTACACCGTGCAGAAAAAGCGCTCGCGCATCCAGAGCGCCAGCTTTATCTGCGCGGGGGTGAGTATCGGCGCCTCGTCCAGGACCCGGTCTATGGGTTTGAGCTTTTCAAAGGCGCTCACCGGAGCCAGGGCCAGGACGATGCCCTCCGTCCGGCGGTTTGCGCGGGTAAACGGCACCTCGACACGGACGCCGGGCGCGACGCTCTCCGCCAGCTCCGCCGGGATGGCGTAGTCATATGGCCTGTCCAGGCGGAACGGGATGCCGGACACGGCGACCTTTGCTATTGTGACGTCCGGCATGGCTTACCTCCCAAAAGAGGCCGGGCGGGGCAATGCCCCGCCTTCGCTCTTTTACTCTATTTCTTCGTTCTCCGTACCCTGGCTGGTTATCGTCAGTTTGCCGGTATAGACCTCGTCGATCGCCGTGGAGATGGGCTTCCTGTCCAGGCGCTCGCCTTCCTCCTCGGCCTTCTGCGAGATATCCCGCGCGCGGCGGGCGACGAGATTTACAAGCAGGTAGCGGCTCCCGACCTTGCTGACCAGCTCCGACATGGGGGGATAGAGCATCATGATATAAGCACCTCTGTAACAAGTTTTATTCTGTCCGCCATTTTGCATTTTTCGGCGGTGATTATGGCGTCAAGTTCTCTGGCGGCCTTGTCCGGGTCATCGTTCACGACGATATAGCCGTATCTGCCGGCTTCCGCACATTCGCGCTTGGCCTGGAGCAGCCGCTCGCGTATTTTTTCATCCGTATCCGTGTTCCGGTGCCTCAGGCGGCGCTCCAGCTCCTCGCCCGAGGGTGGGAGTATGAACACCGTCACGGCGTCCGGGCAGTTGCGCTGCACCTGGGCAGCGCCCTGGACCTCGATATCCAGCACGACGCTCTTGCCCTCCAGCAGGCGGCTCTCGACATAGCCGCGCGGCGTGCCGTAGCGGTTGCCGACGTACTCCGCGTGCTCCAGCAGGAAGCCTCCCTCGGCCAGCTCCTGAAAACGCTGGGGCGTTACGAAGAAATAGTCCTTCCCGTCCTCCTCGTTCGGTCTCGCAGGGCGGGTCGTAACCGAGACGGAGAAGCATACGTCCTCGCGCAGCTCCATGAGCTTGCCGATAACCGTGCTCTTGCCCGCGCCGGAAGGCCCTGATATCACAAGGAGCTTGCCCTTTTCTGCGTTATTCATCCTCTTCCCCGCCTTCCTGTTCGATGGGGCTGCCAGCCCTGGCCGCCACGGTCTCCGGCGTCAGCGCCGAGAGGAAGAGGTAGCCCCCGTCCGTCACCAGCACAGACTTGGTCTTGCGCCCGTAGCTCGCGTCCACGAGCAGGCCGCGCTCGCGTGAGTCCTGTATCATGCGTTTTATCGGCGCGGAGTCCGGCGACAGGACGGAGATGAGCCGTTCCGCCGCTATGAGGCTGCCGAAGCCAATGTTTATGAGCTTCATATCCTCACTCCACGTTCTGTATCTGCTCGCGTATCTTTTCTATCTCGGCCTTGAGGTCCACGACCACGTGGGCTATGTCCGCGTTCTGGCACTTGGAGCCTATCGTGTTCGCCTCGCGGTTGAGCTCCTGGATGAGGAAGTCCATCTTCCGGCCCGCGGGCGAGTCGCCCTCGGCCAGGCCTCGCAGCTGCGATACGTGACTGCGCAAGCGGACGGTCTCCTCGTCCACAGCTACCTTGTCCGCGAAAATGGCGGCCTCGGTCAGGATGCGGCTCTCGTCAATGTTCGCGGAGCCGAGCACCTCGCGGAGCTTCTGCTCCAGCCGCGCGCGGTACTCCGCGACGGTCACGGGCGAGGCCTCTTCAACGATGCCGGTGAGACGGGAGATCTCATCCAGCCGCGAGAGCACGTCGTCCCGGAGCTTTTCGCCCTCGCGCAGGCGCATGGCGTCGTACTCCTCCAGGGCCTGCTCCAGAATGGCGGAGAGCCCCTCGGCCAGGGCGCTGTTGTCCAGCTCCCGCCTGTCCGTGCTCAGGACCTCGGGCAGCCGGCAGACGCTCATGAGCGTCATGTCGTTTTCAAGACCGTATTTCTCAGCCACGGCGCCCAGGGCGTCCATATAGCCGCGCAGCAGCGGCTCATTCACTCGGACGACCATATCATCCGAGGCCGAGCTGTCCACCGAGACGAAAACGTCCACCTTGCCGCGGCTGATATGCCGGCCGACGGCGGCTTTTATGAGCTCCTCCGCGAAGAGGAAGCTGCGCGGGAGCTTCACGGAGACGTCCAGATAGCGGTTGTTCACGCTCTTGAGCTCTATGCTCAGGGAAAGGCCCTCGGCGCTGCCTTTGGCGCCGCCGTAGCCGGTCATGCTCTTTATCATACGCTTTCCGCCCCGCATCCGATGATATTTGTTATCTCGTAGGTTATCGGGTTCTTCTTGTGCCGCCTGCCCACGAGGGCGATAACCACGAAGCCGACGGCGAAGAACGCAAAACTCATGAGCATCGAGTAACCCTCGCTCAGCTTCAGGGACGCCGCAATTGCGTAGCCGATGAAAAACAGCACGAAGGGTACAACGTAGACGAGCACGGCGGCGCTAAGCACGCGGGAGGTCTGGGTGCTTATCTCGACCTTGTCCCCCCGCTGCGCGCCTATCGGGTTGCGGGCCTCGACACGTATCTTGGAGGCGTAGTGGCAGACCTCACAGCTGCCGCAGTCGTCCCCGCAGGCGGTGCCGCGGAGCACCTCAACCTCCGCCTTTTCAGGGCTGAGGATTTTTTTGACTATTGCATACTGCGTCAAGCGGACGCCCCCTAACTGCGAATTTTGATGGCTATCATATAGTCGCCCACGGCGCCCGCGTCTGTGAACCCGTCCACGATGACCCGGACCGGAACGTACATGATGCCTGTCTGGGATATCTCGGACAAATCGGCCACCACGCGGATGTTCGAGGACTGGATCTGGTCGAGCACCTCCTGCGTTCCTCGGACCTTGACCTCAAGGCTCTGGGTGATTATCTCCTCCACGGAGTACCTGTCCGGCAGGCCCGTATAGCTGAAGTTCGTGGCCGTGACCTGTTTTGTGGAGACGCCCTGGATCTCGATGGTGACCTTGGCCTCCGTTATGCCCGTGACGTTCTCGACGTCGTTCGGGATCGGGATAGCGTAGGTGTCCTGAAGCGTGAGGGCGAAGTCCGTGAGGTCTATGGTGGCGACGTCGATGCGGTTTATGCTGCTGACGACGGAGGTGTCGCCGGAGATGGTGATGGTGCTCGGCTCGATTTTGATGAAGGTGTTTTCCTCCGTTGCGCCCGCGCCGTAGCTGCACTGGACGTAGAGCGGGACTTCCTTCATCATGCTGATGGGTATTGTGACCGAGATGGTGTCCACGTCGAACTCAAGGCCGCTGGAATCCAGCTCCTTGTCGTCCTTGTCCATGAGCACGAAGGGGACCTCGGCGGTGCGGGTCATGGTAAGCTCGTCCCCGCCCATGACGGCGTAGACGTATTCGATGTTCTCAAGCTCGGACTCGGGGCCACTGATGGTGACGACGCTCGGCTCAAACTCCACATCCTCCGCAATATAGCCCTCGGCCGTACTGCCTTCCCACTGGACCTCGACCGGGACTTCCTTACTGGACATCCTTGTGACGTTGAAACTGATGACGCTGGGGTTGCTTGAGACCAAGCTGACAGCGTCCGGGTCAACGGAGTCCGGGAAGGTCAGTGTGTAGTACTGGGTTATCGTCCCAGTCGTGCTAATGAGCGAGACGTCTATCGTGGCCTTGACGTCTGATGCCGAGAGGGAGCCGATATTCCGCCGTGTGCCGCTTATCTTCACAGAGACGGTCTCGGCGCTGATGTTGTTTATTACATAGCCGCGCGAGGCCTGGAGCGTGTCCTCCCCAATGAACTGGACCTCGACGTTGTTGAAGGTCTTTTCAATGGACTCCTCCTGAGTGCCGGTTATATAGACCCATATGAACAGTGACGCGACTATGGAGGCTATCGCCCAGAGAATCCTGCTGTCAAACAGCTTGCTTTTTTTCTTAGTCATTTTTCTTCACCCTAATGGACTTGAGCGAAGCGACAAAACCGGCGAGGCCACGCTTCTGCTCGCCCTCGGTATCCGGCAGCAGCTCCGTTCTGAGTATCTTCTCCAGCATTTCAGGGGTGAGGTGGCGCTTGAGCATGCCGTCCATGGCAACGGAGATGGAACCCGTCTCCTCCGAGACGATGACGACCACGGCGTCCGAGTGCTCGCTCATGCCGATGCCCGCGCGGTGCCTCATGCCGAGGTCGCTGCTCAGGCTGGCATTCTGCGAGAGCGGGAGCATGCAGCCCGCTGCGGCAAGCCTGTCCTCCCTGATTATTGCCGCGCCGTCGTGAAGCGGAGCCTTGACAAAGAAGATGTTGCGCAGCAGCTCGCTCGTCACGTCCGCGTTCACGATCGTGCCGGTGCTCATCTGCTCGTTCAGGCTTATGGCCCGTTCAAAGACTATGAGCGCGCCGGTGCGCGAATCGGACATAGAGGCGCAGGCCAGCACTGTCTGCGTGACGACCGTATCCAGTGTCAGCGGCGCGGAGCTACCCCCGAAGAAATACACGAAGCGCCCGCTGCCCATCCTCTCCAACAGGCGGCGCAGCTCCGGCTGGAAGATGATGACCAGCGCGATAAAACCGAGCTCCACAGTCGTCTTGAGCAGAGAATTTATCATCCGGAACTTCAAGAGGTCAGAGAGCCAGAGGGCCAGGATGATAAACACTATGCCCCGGGCCAGCCGCGTGGTGTTGGTGCGGCGGATGAGCCCTATGGCGACGTATATGAGCACGGCGACAAGGATGATATCGATGATATCCGAGACCTGCGCGGTCTTCATGTAGTTTATGGCGTTGGAAATTATATCAGCTAATTGTCCCATAAGCCTGTCCCCACAAAATCATTGGTGCGGCCCCGGCTGGGCCGGGGCGCGGCGATTTGTCATAATATTATATAATAACCAAATGCAAATAGCAACTCAATTTAATCGTCCAGCAACGATTTGACCGATGCTCTGAGCTGGGCTGCCGCCCTGTCCGCGTCCGCAGAGCTGTTGAAGGGCGAAAAACTCAATCTGACCGTACCGTTCTCGATGGTCCCGGCGCTCTCGTGAGCCAGAGGCGCGCAGTGCAGGCCGGCGCGGACGCAGACGCCCCGGCGTCCCAGTTCCGCCCCCAGCTCCTCGCTGCCTATGCGCGGGTGACGTACAGAAAGCACTCCGGACTGGGCGCTCGGCTCCTTCGAGGCAAATACCTCAAGCTCCGGCACGGACTCCAGCGCCCTGGCGAGCCTTTGCAGCAGCCCGCGCTCGTGCGCGCCTATGCTCTCCACGCCCCTGGTCCGGACGAACTCCGCGCCGGCCATGAGTCCCGCTATGCCGGGTATATTGTGCGTCCCGGCCTCAAGCATATCAGGCAGAAAGTCCGGCATTGTCTGGCTCCGGCTCTCCGAACCGGTTCCGCCGGCCATGAGCGGCTTCGCGCCCTCCCGGCAGAGCAGAACGCCCGTCCCCTGAGGGCCGAGCAGGCCCTTGTGGCCCGGCATGGCTATAAACTCTGCGCCCAGGCGGGACATATCCACGTCCAGCACGCCTGCGGACTGCGAGGCGTCCAGCACGAACGGCACGCCCGCCTCCCTGCACAGCCGCGCGATGTCGTACACCGGCAGGACGAAGCCGAAGACATTTGAAACATGCGTACACACGACGGCCTTTGCACCGGGTATGCGCCGCCGGAAGGCCTCCAGCGTCGCCGCGGTGTCGAAAAGCGGGGCGCGCGCAACGTCTATCTCCGCGCCCAGCATATGAAGGGGACGGGTCACGGCGTTATGCTCCCAGCCGGAGACAACCACCCTGTCGCCCTTTGAAACCAGGCTGGACAGGGCTATGTTCAGCGCGTGGGTGGCGTTCATCGTAAACACTACGTTCTCAGGCCCGGGGGCAGAAAACAGCTCGGCCAGCAGGCAGCGGCAGTCATAAGCAGTTTCGGCAGCCAGCAGCGCGGGCTTGTGCCCGCCCCTGCCTGGGCTTGCCATGCTCCGCACGGCTCCCAGCACCGCCGCGGGAACGCTCCGCGGCTTTAACAGACTGGTGGCGGCGCTGTCGAGGTAAATCATCCCGCCACCTCCGAATACTTGCCGTCCTCCTCCTCACGGAAAAGCTTGCCGAAGCTTGCGCCCGAACGCCGGAGGACGCCCAGCGCCTGCTGGAACCTCGCCTCGTTCACCCGCACGCACCAGGCGCAGCCGGTACCGGAAAGGCCCTGCGGCGCGCGGGACATGGGCGCTGTTATACCCGAGCGTTCGAGCAGTCGCGAGGCCCGCTGCGCATAGGTCTGGGAGCGGCACATGATGATATATCTCATAAAAGGTTCCTCCCGCAAATGGATGAAGGCGTTGCGCGCCTCCAACTCATTCTATGCGGTACGAAGCCTTTTGACATCAACCATCTATGAGCGCGGCCGCCTGCGCGGCTATTCCCAGGCCCTCCCCGGTGAAACCGAGCCGCTCCTCCGTTGTGGCCTTGACGCTGACGCAGGAAGTATCCAAACCCATGGCTGCGGCGATGTTACGGCGCATGGCGGGGATGTGCGGCGCCAGCTTCGGCGCCTGCGCGACGATCGTGGCATCCACGTTCCCTGGTTCAAAGCCCGCCTCACGCAGGATACGGCACACCTCCCGCAAAAGGGCCAGGCTGTCTGCGCCCTCATAACGCGGGTCGCTGTCCGGGAAATGCCCGCCTATGTCGCCCAGTGCCGCCGCCCCCAACAGGGCATCCATGACGGCGTGGACCAAAACGTCCGCATCCGAGTGTCCCAACAGACCCTTTTCATAGGGTATCTCCACTCCGCCGAGTATCAGCTTCCGGCCCGCCACGAGCCTGTGGACGTCGTAACCCGTTCCTATCCTCACAGGAAGTCCCCCCTTGCATCTATTATTGCTGAGGCGGCGTAAATATCCGCCGGGGTCGTGAGCTTCAGATTTTCCTCAGAACCCTCGACGAGGAAAACCTCGGCGTCCATGAGCATGACGGCTGCACAGTCGTCCGTAAGCGAGATGCCGAGCCTGGCAGCGTCGCCAAGCGCGGCGCGTATTAGCTCCGCGCGGAAAACCTGCGGCGTCTGCATGAGATAGAGCTCGTCCCGCTCCAGGGTCCTGAGCACCCTGCCGCCGCGGGCCTGGCGCACTGTGTCCTTCACGTGTATGGCAGGGGCTGCCGCGCCGCGCTCCGCCGCAGCGCGCACCGCGCGCTCTATTATCTCCTCAGTGACGAGGGGTCGCGCCGCGTCGTGTATTGCGATAAGCTCCGCGCGCTCCGAGCACTCGCGCACCCCGGCCCAGGCAGAAGCTGTCCTGTCCGCGCCGCCCTCGACTACGCATTTTAGCTTTCGTATTCCGCGTTCCCGTGCAAGTGCGGCTATGGTGGTGATCTTCTCGCTCTGTGTGGCGACGACTATCTCATCTATCCACTCGCTCTCATCCAGCGCGGCGAGAGTGCGCTCTATGACCGTGCAGCCGCCCAGCTGCATAAAGAGCTTATCCGCTCCCATTCGCGTGCCGCTGCCCGCCGCGACTACCACGGCGGCGCAATATGGCCTTTCGGCCTGCTTTTCAGGTCTCTTGAACATATGTACCTCGTTCAGACATGGTTATGGGGCGGACTTAGCCGCCCCGGTTCTTATCAGGAGCAGACGAGCGCGCTGTTCAGCCGCTCCTCAACCTCCTCATAACTGGCGCTTTCCGACAGAACTATCTCGGAAATGAGTATCTGCTTTGCCGAGTGCAGCATTTTCCGCTCCCCTGTGGAAAGGCCCCGCTCTTTATCCCTCTGCATTAGCCCTTTTACGACTGCGGCTACCTCAAGAAGGTTCCCGCTTTTTATCTTGAGCATGTTCTCCCTGTAGCGCTTGTTCCAGTTCTGGGTCATTTCGATCTCAAGGCCGGGTATGGAGCCCAGTATCTTCTCGGCCTCGTCCGCGTCAACTATGGGCCTCACCCCAATTTCTGCGCTGGTATCGACCGGTATCATGACCAGCATGTCACCAGCCGGCAGCTTAAGGACATAATAATCCCGCTCGGTCCCGTTAATCTTCCTCTTCACAACGCTGTCGATCACGCCCGCTCCGTGCATGGGGTGGGCGATCCTGTCTCCCACGCGGAAAGTCATTTCAGCCTCCGTTTCCCATCAGGCCCATTTCTTACAATTCTATTAACAATTATACACATTCAGTTACATTTTAGCAAGGAAAATACGCTAGCTTCGCCTAAAAACTATAAAAAAACGCCCGCCGCGGGTACGGCGGGCGCTTACTCTGCAATTTTCGCCTTATTCCTCGACGCCGGGGACATCCTCAGGGATGTTGCCGGTGGCTTCGCCGGTCTCGGAGACCTCATAGACCAGCGCGTCCTCCGCGGGGACTACGGGAGCCTCAGGCTCGGCGGCACGGCGCGGAGCCGGTTCCGGCTCGGACAGCGCGCGGATGGAGAGGCTTATCTTCTGCTTGTCATTGTCGATGGCGGTGACCTTGACATCGACAACGTCGCCTACGGTGAGGACCTCATCGGGCTTGCCGATGCGGCGGTTGGCTATCTGGCTGATGTGGATCAGGCCGTCAACGCCCGGCATAACCTCGGCAAAGGCGCCGAAGGGCATGAGCTTCACGACCTTGACCTTCGCTATGTCGCCAACGCTGTAGGTGTTGACAAACTTGGTCCAGGGGTTGTCCTCCGCCTTCTTGTAGCCAAGGGAGATACGCTTCGCATCACGGTCAAAGCCGATGACGTAGACCTCAAGCTCGTCGCCCACGGAGACGACCTCGGCGGGGTTCTTGATGCGGCTCCAGCTCAGCTCGGAGACGTGGACCATGCCGTCAATGCCGCCGATGTCCACGAACGCGCCGTAGCTCGTCAGGCTCTTCACGACGCCCTTGTAGACCTTGCCGACTTCGATCTCGTTCCAAACGGCCTCGGCCTTCTCCTTGCGCTCGCGCTGCAGCACGGCACGGATGGAGCCGACCACACGCCTGCGGCCGCGGTTGACCTCGGTTATCTTGAGCCTGACCTTCTGCTTCACGAGCTCGGTCATCGGGGTGTCCTTCGGCAGGCCGGACTGGGAGGCGGGAACGAAAACGCGGATGCCCTTCACGGACACGACCACGCCGCCCTTATTCTCCTCGGTGACGATGCCTTCAACGACGGAGCCGGCCTCCTGCGCGGCCTCGATGTCCGCCCAGTTCTTGACGGCGTCCATGCGCTTCTTGGAGAGCTGCGCCGTGCCCTCGACATCGTTCACGCGGACTACCATGGCCTCGACCGTATCGCCGACATGCACGGCATCCTCAAGCTTAACAGCGCCGTCTTCGGTGAACTCGGTGGTGGGGATGAATGCGGAGTATTTCGTGCCGAGGTCTATGCTGACCTCGGTCGGGGTTATGGCAACGACAACGCCGCTGACCTTGTCCCCGTTATATATCGTTTTAAGAGAATCCTCCAGCATCTCATCGAAGCTCTTCTCAGCGGGGGCTGCTGCCGCCTCCTCTGCCTCGACGGCGGGCGCCGCCTCTTCTACAGGCGCTGCCGCCTGCACCGGCGTCTCCTCAACAGGGACAGCCTCAGGGTTCTCTTGAATCAGGATCTCGTCGCTCATCTTATCCAGTACCTCCTTGATTATCCACGACGGCGCGGATGCGCCGGCAGTCATGCCTATCTCCCCGACGCCGCGAAGGGCGCCGATGTCGAGCTGCGCGGAATTTTCCACGAATTGCGTGTTGGCGCACCTCTCCGCACACAGCTCGGCCAAATGCAGGCTATTGGCGCTATTTTTCCCGCCAATGACTACCATCGCTCCACATGTGGAGGCCAGTTTTACTGCCTCCTCTTGCCTAATGGACGTAGCAAAGCATATTGTATCAAAGAATTCCGCTTTTGTACACCATTTTTTTATTAATTTTTTACACTCGCGGAGATTCTTTTCAGTTTGAGTAGTCTGTACGACAACTGTAATGGGTTCTGTATGTTTTTCGACATTGCATTGGAGCCAGTTCTCCATTTCAGCCGCGTTTGCGACCACCACGGGGTCCTTGCAGCGGCCGCATATGGCCCGGACCTCAGGATGGTCAGCCGCGCCGACAACTATGACCTGCCTTCCCTCCGCCGAGGCCTCGGCCACGAGGCGATGTATGCGCGCCACGTTGGGACATGTGGCGTCCGTTATCTCCGCCCCGGCGTCGCGCAGGGCGTCCTCCACGGCCCTTGAAACGCCGTGAGAACGTATCAGCACCCTGTCGCCAGGCCCGGCCTCTTCAGGGCTTGAAATGACCTCCAGCCCGCGCGCGGCCAGAGATGCTACGACCTCCTCGTTATGTATGAGCGGTCCTAGGCACTTGCACGGGCCGCTCTCCAGCAGCTTTTCCGCCATATCTACCGAGCGGGAAACTCCGAAACAAAAACCCGCGCTCTTTGCCAGTGTTATCCGCGTCATCCGTTCGTCCCGTCCCTCAGCTCATATATGCGCTCCATGACCCCGTCCGCCAGCCGCAGATACTCTTCGTGCGTCTTGCCCTCAACGGTATACGGTTTGCCAACAAGCAGCTCGACGCGGCCGAATATCTTCTTCCCTCGCGGGATGTACACCGGCAATATCGGCACTTTCATCTTTGACGCTATTCTCACGGCGCCGGTCTTGGCCTCGACCTCGTTGTCGTGCTCCACGCGCGTGCCTTCCGGGAATATAAAAACCTTCTCGCCGCGCTTGAGGTAGCGCATCATACTCCTAACAGCGTCGATGTCGCTCTTGCCCCTGTCCACAAAACAGATACCGCACTTTTTGAGCACGGCGCCGACGACCGGCACGCGCTGGAGCTCCAGCTTCGCCATGAAGTGCATATAGTTCTCCTTGCCGAAGGCAGCGGCGACCAGCAGGGGGTCGATATAGTTGGAGTGGTTCGCGCAGACCACGGCGGGGCCTTCCGGGATATTCTCCTTGCCGCGGCAGCGCATTGGATAAAATGCTTTTACAAGTGGAAACAGAAGATCGAACAGCCTGCCAAAGCTACGCCGTTCCTGTTTTGGTGTCTGTTCGCTCACTTTTTGCCGCCTCCAATCAAACCCTCGATAAGGGCGCAGATTTTCGCTATGCTCTCCTCGAGCGTCAGCTCGCTGGTATCGAGTTCGACAGCATCCTCCGCCCGCCTCAGCGGTGCGGCGGCGCGGCTGCTGTCGTTCTCATCCCGCTTTATTATATCCGCCAAAACCTGTTCGTAGCTGACGTCCTCTCCCTTCTCCCGAAGCTCCAGGCAGCGCCGCTGGGCGCGCCGCTCCGGGCTGGCCGTGAGGAAGACCTTGAGCTCCGCATCCGGCAGGACTACTGTACCGATGTCGCGCCCGTCCATGACGACGCTGTGGCTCCGGGCCATGCCCCGCTGCATCTCCAGCAGGAAGGCCCGCACCTCCGGCATGGCGGATACCTCCGAAGCGCGCATGGATATCTCAGGCGTGCGGATGAGGCCGGAGACGTCCTCGCCATTCAGGTACATGTGCTGCGCGCCGTCTTCAGCGTAGCCGAAGCGGATATCCAGCTCCGGCAGCAGGGCCAGCACTCCCTCCTCGGCGCCCAGCGGCAGGCCCGCCCGGGCGGCGGCAAGACCGACTGTGCGATATATCGCGCCGGTGTCCACATATATGAAGCCGAAGCGTGCGGCGGCGGCCCTTGCAAGCGTGCTCTTGCCGGCGCCGGATGGGCCGTCTATGGCCACGGAAATGTGTTTATCCAATCCTCACACCCCTGTCAGAGAATTTGCGGCGACAAAGGCCGTTGACCAGGCTATCTGCAAATTATACCCGCCCGTATACGCGTCGAGGTCCAGCACCTCGCCGGCGAAATACAGACCCGGCACGAGCTTCGACTCCATCGTGCGAGGGTTCACCTCCGTCGTGGCGACGCCGCCGGAGGTGACTATCGCCTCCGCTATCGGCCTCGGCCCGGAGAGCGAAACGGGGAAATGCTTCAAAAGCTGCGCCAGCGCTGCGCGCTGCTGCCGTGTTACCGAATTGGTCCTCGTATCGCCCGGTATGCCGGAGAGCTCCACCAGGACGGGTATCATGGCCCTGCCTGCGAGGTCGCCCAGGGAATTGCGGAACTCGCGGTTGCTGTATTTTTCAAAGTCCCGCAGAAGCCGGGCGTCCAGCTTCTTCTCGTCCAGTCCCGGCTTCAGGTCGATGGAGAGGCGGTATCTGCACTCACCAAACCGGCGCATATGAGCCGAGGCGGAGAGCACCAGCGGGCCTGAGACGCCGAAATGCGTGAACAGCATCTCTCCCAGGGCCTTGTAGATGAGCTTCTCGTCCTCGTAGGCCGAGAGCTCCACGTTCCGCAGGGAAAAACCCTGCATCTCGCGGCACCAGGCGTCCGGCGACTCCAGCGGCACCAGCGAGGGGCGGCAGGGGCGTATCGTGTGGCCCAGCTCCCTAGCCATGCGGTAGCCGTCGCCCGTTGAGCCGGTGCCCGGGTAGGACAGGCCGCCGGTGCATATGACGGCTGCCTCGCACTCTATCTCTCCCCCGCCCGAGGCCACGGCTCGTACGGCGCCGGCCTCGTCCGTAAGGATGCGCGTGGCGCGCTCCCGGAGCACGCGCACTCCGTTTTCCCGCGCCAGCTTTGTAAGCGCGTCGGCTATGTCGTCCGCGCGGTCGGACTCAGGAAAGACCCTGTTGCCGCGCTCGGTTTTCAGGGCAACGCCAAGGCCCTCGAACAGCGCTTTCGTGTCCGAGGTGCCGAATTTATGTATTGCGCTTTGCAAAAAGCGCCCGTCGCCGGGTATGGCGGAAATGAACTCCCGCGCGTCACAGTCATTAGTTACGTTGCAGCGGCCCTTGCCGGTTATGCGCAGCTTGCGTCCCAGCATACGGTTCGGCTCAAGCAGGACGACATCCAGCCCGCGGCCAGCCGCGAGCGCCGCGCACAGCGTCCCGGCCGCGCCGCCGCCTATCACAACAGCGTCAGCTTTCAATCTTCTCAAACACCTTATATTCGCTCCAGACGTTTTCGAGGTCCTTGAATGTCTCCGCCAGCTGATCGCGCGACCTCGCGGCCACGGCAATCACTATGGCGTTCACGAGGCTGAGCGGGGCTACCAGGGAATCCACGAAGGAAACCATCTCGCTCTTGGCAAAAAGGCAGACGTCAGCCACGCCGTAGAGTGGTGAGCTCTCGCTGTCCGTAAGCGCAAGGGCGGCCGCGCCGCGGTCCTTTGCAAAGCGCATCACCTTGAGCGAGCGCGAGGAATAGCGCGGGAAAGTGAAGCCCACAAAGAGGTCCCCGCCGCCTATCCTGATAAGCTGCTCATATGCCTCCGCGGCGGTGTTGTCCTGGACCAGGTGTACGCCGTCGCGCAGCATATTGAGATAGAAGGCCATGAAGTTTGACAGGCTCTGCGAAGTGCGTGAGGCGAAAATATAGATGTTTTTCGCAGACATGATCAGGTCTATCGCCCTGTCAAAGCTCTCCTGGTCTATCTCCTCCAGGGTGGCCTGGAGCTTGTCGATATCGTCGCTCAGCACGGCCTTCAGGATGTTTCTGTCGTCTATGAGGTCTTTTGCAGCCTCTATCCTCTGCACGGAGGTAAGACGGCTGCGTATCATCTCCTGCAGAGCCTTGCGCATGCCCGGATATCCGTCGTACCCCAGCTCGGCTGCAAAACGGACGACCGTGGATTCGCTCACGCCTACAGTCTTGCCCAGTTTGCCGGCCGTCATGAAGGCGGCCTTGTCATAATTCTCCAGAATGTACTTCGCTATAAGCCTTTGGCCCTTTGAGAAGCCCGAATTGTCACGAGAAATCAGCGCAAGGATGTCCTTATCCATTCCTGTTGCCCCCAATTGACATATATCTTAGAACCCTCGGGCGGAGCGGCAATTCCCATATCCCACCATTTTCGCATCCATCCGGGGCTGAAAGTGCAATTGAGAACTATTTTACACAGATTCTCAGAGGATTACAAGTACATTTGCATGAACAAATTTCAAAACTTGCAAAATTGCAGCTATATCAGGCTGCGGATATATGCCGTCTCCTCCGGAGTCAGGCGGCGCCAGCGGCCGGGAGGGAGGCTTCCGAGACTCAGCTCTCCCTCCGAGACCCGCACGAGTCGGCGCACCTCCAGCCCGACTGCGGCGCACATCCGGCGCACCTGCCGGTTTCGCCCCTCGTGGATGGTGACGTCCAGCACCAAACCGCCGTCCTTTCTCTCCTCGACCAGCCGCGCCGAGGCCTGACGGATGGGCTCGCCCTCCAGCTCGCGAATTGCCTTAAGCCCGCGCACGGCGGTCTCCGGCTCAGCGCCGGAGACGGTCACGCGGTAGGTCTTTGACACCTCGTGCGAGGGGTGCATAAGGGCGTTTGCCGCCTCGCCGTCGTCGGTCATTATGAGCAGGCCCTCGGAGTTCAGGTCCAGCCGTCCAACGGGATAGAGCCGCCTTCCCACACCGAGTACCAGCTCGGCCACGGTTTTCCGCCCCTTTTCGTCTGAAAGCGTCGTCACGTAGCCGCGGGGCTTATTCAGCATTATGTAAACCCGCTCCTCCGGCTGGCGAAGGCGCTTGCCGTCCACGGTGACGACGTCCGTCTCAGGGTCGGCGCTCATGCCAAGGCTTGCGGGTTCGCCGTTCACGCGGACGCGCCCGGCCTTTATGAGCTCCTCGGCGGCGCGGCGCGAGGCGAACCCCGCGCCGGATATGAGCTTTTGAAGTCGCTCCTTCATGTCATTCACGTTCCTGTTCAAGATAAAACGGCGCGCCGCAGCCTGTCAGCAGCCAGAAGCGCATGAAGCGCTCCCCCGGCGTGAGCCTCAGCTCCCGCGCAAGTTCAACGTCCGTGGAATAAACGAGGCGCACGGAGGCTATCTCCTGCCCGTCAGCGCAGGCCACGGCCCGGCCCGCGCTCTCGCCCTCAGCAATCGGCGCAAAGACGAAGGAGGGCAGCTCAAACTGCGTGGTATAGCTCTCGCCGTTTTTCACCAGCGCATAGGCTGCGCCCTCGGTCTCGGCCCCGGCCAGCATCTCCTCGCCCGAAATAACCGGGACATCGAAACTCAGGCCTGCGGGGATAACCTCTGCAAAGCTGTAATTGGCGAAGGCCCAGTCGTAGAGGGCCTTGTGGTCGTCCCAGTCGTCCGGGTCATTCAGCGTCACGCAGACGTAGCGAGCGCCGTCGCGCTCGGCGCAGGTGACCAGGGTGCGGCCCGCGGCCATGGTATAGCCGGTTTTGAGGCCAAGGCAGCCGTCGTACTCGCGCAGCAGGCGGTTATGGTTCACGTAGGTCTGCTCCCCCACCGTATGGGAGACGGCGCCCGCTATCCGGGCAAAGTCCGGGTTCTCCATGCAGTAGGCGGCGAGCTTTGCCATATCGCGTGCTGTGGAGTAATGCCCCTCCTCATCCAGGCCGTGTGGGTTTTTGAAGCTGGATTCGGTCATGCCCAGGGCTGCGGCCTTCTCGTTCATGAGCGCGGCGAAATCCTCCAGGCTGTCCGCGACGTGCAGGGCCAGGGCAGAAGCCGCATCGTTGCCGGAGGCCAGCATGAGTCCGTAGAGCAGATCCTCGACGGTGTAGCTCTCTCCCGCCTTCAGATACATGGATGAGCCCTCTATGCCCGCGCTGCGCTCATCCACTTCGACAAGCTCGTCGAGCGCGCAGTGCTCAAGGACTACGATGGCTGTCATTATCTTCGTCGTACTGGCTATGAGCATGTGCTCGTCGGCGTTCTTCTCATACAGCACCCGGCCGGAGTCGGCGTGCATGAGTATGGCGGACTTGGCGGAGACGCCGGGCTCGGCGTGCGCAGGCACAGCAAAGGCGGAAACGAGCGCAAGGCTCAGGAGTATACCCGTAAGTTTTCTCAATAATAGCACCACCCCGTAAGTATTGGGCGGTGCTTATTATTGACTGTGCTGCCGCTCTTTATCCCTCGGCGGCAGCGTCCGCTTTCTTGTCGCGGAGCTGCTCGGCCTTGTCCATGAGCTGAGGGATGAGGTCCACAATGCGGTCAAACGTGTTGGCCGCAGGCGGCTGGATGTTCAGCATATTCACAATGCCGTTGCGTATAACGAGGAAGCCGATGGGCTCTATCCTCACCGCCGCGCCGCTGCCTCCGGCGAAGCCGCTGCGCTGCTTGACGAGGTCGCCGCCGCCTCCGCCAAAGCCGAAGCTGACGCGAGAGACCGGCACGAGAGTGACCCCGTCCGGCGTCGTTACCGGGTCGCCTACTATGGTGTTGACGTCCACCATTTCCTTGATTTTAGCCATGCTGGTTTGCAGGAATTCCGCCATTGGGGTCTGAGCCTGGTCCATTGTTTTCCTTCCTTTCTTCCTCTGCTTTGACGGCGGCGCTCTGTTTTGCCGCCCTGATTTTCAGCTTCATGAAGCCCCAGCCTGCGGCAAATACCACCGCAAGTATGCGCCCAAGGCTTATCGTCACCGTCAGCTCCGCGTCGGCGCGGGGTTCGGTGGAGTTGTAGTCCAGCGCGGTCCGGATATCCACGCTGCGTGCCTTGAATGCCTTGCCCCTCATGCTCTCGACAAGGCCGAGGCCAGCATTCACGGCCCCGTAGATGACCGTCGCATCGAAGGGGTCCTCCGCGGCGACGACGAGGTGGAGCATGAAGCGATTGACCGTCAGCTTCCTCTTGAACCTTGCCAGGGCGTCCAGGCCCAGCTTCAGGAGCTGGAGCAGCTCATCCGGGCTGGGTTTTGGACGCTTTTTCGGCGCCTTCTCGGGCTTTTCCTTGGGTTTTTTCTCTTTTTTCGGCTTTTGAGCTTTCTTTACCTTCTTCGGCTCCTCAGCGCGCGGGAACAGCCTGATATTGAAGCACAGCACGCGCGCGGCCACGCTCGCCTCGCCGTCCACATACCGCGCGGACACGCCGAAGGGTATGACGAGCAGCAGCACTATGAGCGCGACTATGACCAGAAGGACTATCAAGGCGCCTCACCCCCCGTCTCCTGTGCTTCCAGATCCATCACCATCTGCTCGCCCCGGCCCCGGAGCGCCTCTATGGCGCCCTGGAGCTTTTCGAGCCCGTCCGTCGAGGCCATATCCGGCAGCTTGGGCAGCTCCGAGAGCTCGGAGACGCCCATGACGCGCAGAAAAGCCTCCGTCGTCTTGTAAAGCGTAGGCCTGCCCGGGGCCTCCAGCTTGCCTGAGGGCTCTATGAGGCCCTTGTCCACCAGCGAGGAGACCGTATAGGAGCTGTCCACTCCGCGCACCTCGTCCACATAGGCCCTCGTCACGGGCTGGAAGTAGGCGATAACGGCCAGCGTCTCCAGCGCGGGCGGCGAGAGCTTTGGCGGAGCGCGGTGCTCAATGACCCTGGCAATGGCCTTGGCATACTGCGGTGCGGAGCACATTTGCAGGCTCTTGTCCAGCCTGACGAGGCGGAAGCCCCGGCCCTCGTGCTCATACTCCTCCGCAAGCGCCTCGGCGCAGGAGTACACTTCTGCCTCCGGCACGCCCAGCACCAGGGATATCCTCCCCGCCGGCACCGGTTCGCCCGACGCAAAGATTATAGCCTCCAGCGCGGCTTTCAATTCGCGTTCATCCATAGTCATTCCTCAATGGCTTCCAAAATACTCTCCGTATCGCCGCCGGCGAAGCTTAGCAGCAGCTCGCCCTCCCGCTCCTCTATGAACACGCTGCCCATGGAGCAGAGCTCCAGCACGGAGAGGAAGGTCGCCACGACCTCGGAGCGGCTGCGTCCGGCCTCGTAGAGTGAGCGGAGCGTCACCGGGCCTTTCCCTAAAATGCCGAGTATCTCACGGCTCTTGTCCCGCACGCCGTAGACGATACGCTGCGGCGCGAGCGCACGCATCTCCGGCGGGCCGGGCAGCTTGGCGTCCGAGCGCGAAAACACCGAATACAGCGCGCGCAGCAGGTCCGCGCCCTCGTGCCGGTAGTCGTAGACCCTCGCCGCCGGGGACACCGGCTCCTGCGGCCTGGTCCAGAGCAGCAGGCCCTCGGCGGAGTAGTCCGCAAGGGTCGGCAGCACGGCCTTCACGGCCTCCCGAAAATCCTTTGCGCGGAGTTTTTCCAGGGAGGACATGAGCTGTTCAAGCTCCGTGACCTCTTCCTCCACCGCGAGCAGCGTTTTGGTCTTGATATACAGCAGATACGCCGCCATCTGGACAAATTCGCTGGCTATTTCAAGGTCCATGCGCTGCATCTCGTCCAGATAGGCCAGGTACTGGTCCAGAATCTCCGAGATGCTGATGTCTCGTATCTCTATCTTGTTTTTTTGCAGCAGCATCAGGATGAGGCTGAGGGGACCCTCGAAGTCCTGCGCCTCGTCCCGGCTCTTTACCACGCCCTCAAGGCGGAATGTCGGGTTCTCCATCCCACGCCCCCTGTCAGACGAAGAGCTTTGCGAGGGCAAAGCCCCAGTCGGCGGCGGTGAAGAGCTTGCCCATGAGCCAATACGCCGCGCGGCCCAGCGGGTCGAGGTTCGTGCGGCTCAGGAGCAGGACGCCCAGCATGAGCACTATCATGCCGTAGCGCTCGTAGTACATGAGCTTTGTATAGGCCCTGTCGGACACAAAGGAGTACAGCACCTTCGAGCCGTCCAGCGGCGGGATCGGGATGACGTTGAAGATGGCCAGGGCTATGCTGAGGTAGGCGGTGATATATATCATCTCCAGGATATAGCCGCCGGTATTGCCCAGGCGTGTAAGCGGGATGAAGAGCAGCCCGTAGAAAAACAGGAACACGAAGGCGATGAGCAGGTTTGCCAGCGGCCCCGCAGCGGCGGTTATCGCCATGCCCTTCTTTGGATTTTTGAACTTCCACATATTCACCGGCACGGGCTTGGCCCAGCCGAACTTGAGCACGACCATCATGATAAGGCCCATGATGTCTATATGCTTGAGCGGGTTCAGGGTCAGGCGCCCGGCGCGCTTTGCGGTATCGTCACCCAGGCGGTAAGCCACGTAGCCGTGGGCCAGCTCGTGCAGGGTTATACACAAAAGCGCGGGCACGACCGAGAGCAGCAGATTCGTCAGGACGCTCCAGTCCAGCCCCCGCCAGATAGTCTGTAGAGTATGCATAGCTCACCTCACCTTCGACAATTATACCAATCCTGTCGGAGAATTACAAGAGCGGGATGGACATGCCGCCCATCCCGCTCCGTTTACAGCTGCGCCAGTATTTTGCCCATGAGCTCCGCTCGGCCCTCGCCCTTCTCCGCGGAGAAGGCTATGAGCGGCGTTGCCTCCGGCAGGCTCAGCGTCTCGCGTATGACTTCCAGATTTGCCGCCGCGGCGGTCTTTGAGAGCTTATCTACCTTGTTCGCCGCCACGGCGAAGGGGCGGCCCGAGCCCTTGAACCATTCCGCCATGGTCAGATCGTCCGCCGTGGGCCTGTGCCGCGCGTCCACGATGAGGACGCCGAGGCTTATCTGCTCCGGCTCGGCAAAAAAGCTCTCCATGAGCCGCGCCCAGCGGTCCCGCTCCGCCTTCGCCACGGCTGCGTAGCCGTAGCCCGGCAGGTCCACGAACCAGCAGCGGCCGTCTATCTTGAAATAGTTCACGTGTATCGTCTTGCCCGGCTGTGAGCCGACGCGGGCAAAGTTCTTGCGGTTCAGGAGCCGGTTTATCACCGAGGACTTGCCGACGTTGGATTTTCCCGCAAAGACTATGCGCGGCAGGCTGTCGCGGATGAATGCCTCGGGCGAGGCGGCGGATCTTACGAACTCCGCGCGGTTCACGTTCAGCTCCGCCATGCTACTGCCCTATCCTTGCCCCGGCCTCGGGCATGACGCCCGGCGGCGGGGTCTGCGCGGGAAGCTCCGGCGCTGGAGCCTCCTTCTCCTGCTCAACGGCTCGGCGGTTGAGCGCGATGTCCAGGATGGCGTCCACATGGTCTGCGGTCACGAATTTCAGCCGCTCGCGGACGCTCTGGTCTATCTCATCCAGATCAGGCTCGTTCTCGGCGGGGATGATGACCGTCGAGACCCCGGCGCGCAGGGCGGCCATGGTCTTTTCCTTCAGTCCGCCGATGGGCAGGATGCGCCCGCGCAGGGTTATCTCGCCCGTCATTGCCAGATCGCGGCGCACAGGGATGCCCGTCAGCGCCGAAATTACGCCGATGCAGATGGTTATGCCCGCCGAGGGGCCGTCCTTCGGCACGGCGCCCTCCGGGAAGTGGATATGGATATCCTTCTTCTGGTTGAAATGCGGGTCGATGCCCAGTTTATCCGCCCGGGAGCGGATATAGGTTATGGCGGCCTTGCAGCTCTCCTGCATGACGGAGCCGAGGTTGCCGGTGAGCTCCAGCTTCCCTACGCCATCGACCACGCCAACCTCCACGTCCAGCACTTCGCCGCCCACAGAGGTCCAGGCTAGGCCGCGCACGAGGCCGACCTCGTCCCGCGGGTACACCGCGTCCGGCTTATACTTCGGCGGGCCGAGCAGGGGTTCGAGCCTTCCGGCACGGACGGTGAGGGACTTATACTCCCCCTTGGCTATGCCCGCCGCGCACTTGCGGCAGACGGCGGCCAGCTCGCGCTCCAGGATGCGCACGCCGCTCTCGCGGGTATACAGCGAGATTATCTCGCGTATGGCCTCGTCGCTCAGCTTCAGCGTGACGCCCGTGAGCCCGTGCTTTTTCCGCTGCTTGGGCAGCAGGTGGCGCTTGGCGATCTGCAGTTTTTCCTCGTCAGTATAGCTCGTGAGGGTGATGACCTCCATACGGTCCAGCAGCGGGCGGGGTATGGTATCCGTCGTGTTGGCGGTGGTAATGAACAGCACGTCGGAGAGGTCTATCGGCACCTCCAGGTAGTTGTCGCGGAAGCGGCAGTTCTGCTCCGAGTCCAGGGCCTCAAGCAGGGCGGCCGAGGGGTCGCCTCGGTAGTCGGAGCCGAGTTTGTCTATCTCGTCGAGCACCATGACGGGGTTCATGCTCCCGGCCTGGATGAGGCCGGAAACGAGCCGGCCAGGCATAGCGCCGATATAGGTCTTGCGGTGGCCGCGGATCTCGGCCTCGTCGTGGACGCCGCCCAGGGCTACGCGGGCCAGTTTGCGGTTTGTGGCGCGGGCGATGCTCATGGCTATGCTGGTTTTGCCCGTACCAGGAGGGCCGACGAGGCAGAGCACGCCGCCCTTCACGCCCGGCGCGAGCTTGCGCACGGAGAGGAACTCGATGACGCGCTCCTTGACCTTTTCGAGGCCGAAGTGGTCCTCGTCCAGCATCTTCTGCGCGCGGGCAATGTCAAGCGTCTCCTTTGTGCAGGTGTTCCAGGGTATCTCCAGGCAGGTATCAAGGTAGCCGCGGATGACGCTGCCCTCTGCGGAGCCGAAGCTCTGGCGGGAGAGCCGCGTGACTTCTTTGAGGAGCTTCCCCTCCGTCTCCTCCTCCAGGTGCAGGGCGCGTATCTTCTCGCGGTATTCCTCCAGCTCCTGAGGCGCGTCGTCCTCGCCCAGCTCGGACTGGATTATCTTCATCTGCTCGCGCAGGTAGTACTCGCGCTGGTTGCGGTTCATCTGCTCCTGCGTGCTCTCGTTAAGGTCGCGCTCGATGCTCAGGAGGGTCAGCTCCCGCGTCAGCATACGGCAGAGCGCGGCGAGGCGGCGCGAGGGGCGGAGCTCCTCCAGCAGCTTCTGCTTTTCCTCGGGCTTCAGATATATGTTTTGCGCAATAAAATCAGCGACATAGGCGGCGTCCGTGCTCGCCATGATGTTTATGACAGATTCCGGAGCTATGTTGCCCGATATCTGCGCGTACTCGCTGAAAAGCGCCGTGCAGCGGCGGCAGAGTGCCTCGGTCTTGACCGTCGGTTTCTCCTGCGCGTCGGGCATGGGCTCGATTTCGGCAAAAAGGCTCGGCGTATCCATCGTGACGTTCTCTATCCGCCCGCGCGCAAGGCCCTCGACCATGACGCGCACGGTCTTGGAGCCGGGCTGCCTCAGCAGCTGGCGCACGCGGCAGACGGTGCCGACCCTGTATATGTCGTCCACGAACGGGACGTCCTTCGATATCTCCTTCTGCGCGGCCAGGAAGAGTATCTGGTCCGCGTTCATGGCGAAGTTCAGCGCCGCCGCGGACATTGGCCGCTCGACGTCGAAATTCAGGAGCATCCCGGGAAATACGGACAGCCCCCGCAGCGGGAGCACGGGCATGTTCCGCCGGGCAGAAAATTCAAAATTATTGCTCATGAAAACACTCCTTTCCGGGAGTTATGGCTCAAATGCTCGCGAGGGGACGAAGTTTCCTCCGTCCCCCCTGTTATCGTGTGCAATATCAGGACACGCTCTCGCCCGAGGGCTGGCTGTGTATGACCAGCGGCTCCGTCGAGTTTCGCACGCAGTCGCCCGTGACCACGACCTTGCTTATGGTCGGGTCCGAAGGGACTGTGTACATGATGTCCGTCATTATCTTCTCCATAACGCTGCGCAGGCCGCGCGCGCCTATCTTCAGCTCGATGGCCTTGTCGGCAATGGCGCCCAGCGCCTCGTCCTCGAAGACCAGCTCCACGCCGTCGTAGCTCATGAGAGCCTGATACTGCTTCGTCATGGCGTTCTTCGGCTCCGTCAGGATGCGGACCAGGTCATCGCGCCCCAGCGAATCCAGAGAGGTCAGCACCGGCAGACGGCCGATGAGCTCCGGGATTATGCCGAACTTCAAAAGGTCGTGCGACTGGACCTGGCTCATGAGCTCGCCCACGTCGCGCTCCTTGGAGCTGCGTATATCAGCGCCGAAGCCCAGGCTCTTGCGGTCGGTGCGCTTTTCGATTATCTTGTCGAGCCCGTCGAAGGCGCCGCCGCAGATGAAGAGGATGTTAGTCGTGTCCACGTGGATGAACTCCTGATGCGGGTGCTTGCGCCCGCCCTGGGGCGGCACGCTGGCTACCGTGCCTTCAAGCAGCTTCAGCAGCGCCTGCTGCACGCCCTCGCCGGAGACATCGCGCGTTATGGAGGTGTTTTCGCTCTTGCGGGCTATCTTGTCGATCTCATCGACGTAGATTATTCCGCGCTCGGCGCGCTCCACGTCGAAGTCCGCCGCCTGCAGGAGCTTCAGGAGGATATTTTCCACGTCCTCGCCCACGTAGCCGGCCTCGGTCAGTGTCGTCGCGTCCGCTATCGCAAATGGGACGTTCAGCATCCTGGCCAGGGTCTGGGCAAAAAGGGTCTTGCCGCTGCCCGTCGGGCCTATGAGGAGGATATTGCTCTTTTGCAGCTCCACGTCGGTCTTGCCTGCGTGGAGGATGCGCTTGTAGTGGTTGTATACAGCCACGGAGAGGACCTTTTTCGCCTGCTCCTGGCCTATGACATATTCGTCCAGGTTGGCCTTTATCTCCGCCGGCTTCGGCAGCCGTTCCTGCAAAAGCTCCGGGACCTGCTTCGTCTTTTGGGCCTTCTCGCCTATCACATAGTCCTCGTCAACAATGCTCATGCACAGCTTCACGCACTCGTCGCAGATATAGGAGCCGTTGCCGGCTATGAGCCGGTCCACAAGCGACTGCGGCTTGCCGCAGAAGGAGCAGCGTATTGACTTTCTGTCGTCTGTCTTTGCCATTTTGCACCTCACAGCCGGAGGTCTGCGCCTCCCGGATTACCGCTTGTAGATTACCTTGTCTATAAGGCCGTAGGCCAGCGCCTCCTCGGCGGGCATGAAGTTGTCGCGCTCGGTGTCGATGGCGACCTGCTCTATGCTCTTGCCCGTGCATTCGGAGAGGATGCGGTTGAGCTTCTCCCTGGTGCGCAGCATCCACTCGGCCTGGATCTTGATATCCGAGGCCTGGCCCTTGGCGCCGCCGGAGGGCTGGTGGATCATGATCTCGGCGTTGGGCAGCGCGAGGCGCTTGCCCTTCGTGCCGGCGGCCAGCAGCAGCGCGCCCATAGATGCCGCCATGCCCACGCAGATGGTGGACACGTCGCATTTTATATACTGCATCGTGTCGTAGATGGCCATTCCGTCGGTCACAGAGCCGCCGGGGCTGTTTATATAGAACTGGATATCCTTATCCGGGTCCTGTGCCTCAAGATACAGCAGCTGGGCCACGACAAGGCTGGCGGTGGTGGCGTTGACCTCCTCGCCCAGCATTACGATACGGTCGTTAAGCAGCCGGGAAAAGATGTCGTAAGAACGCTCGCCCCGCGAGGTCTGCTCAACAACATACGGTACTAAACTCATTTGTAACTCTCCTTTCGCGTGTTCCCTGTTTCCAAGAGAGCATAACCGCAATTACCGGCGGTTAGTCCTTATTCTCCTCCACGGGGGCCTCCTCGGCCTTCGGGGCGGTCTTGACGGCGCTGGAGTAGATGAGGTCGGCGGCCTTGCGGCGCTCGATATCGCGGGCCATGAGCTTCTCATCTATCATGGCCTTTATCTGCTCGGCGTTCTCGCCGTAGTCCTCTTCGAGCTTCTTGTAGAAGTCGGCCTTCTCCTCCTCGGTGGCCTCAAGGCCCTCGGCCTTCACAACGGCGTCGAGCAGCAGGTCGGCCTGCACCTGGCGCAGGGCGCCCGGGCGCATCATGGAGTTGAACTCCTCTTCGCCCATGCCCATGCCCTTGATGAGCTCCTCGCGGGAGACGCGGCCACGCAGGCCCATGCTGTCCGCGTAGTTATCCAGGAACTCGTTGGTCTTCTCAGCTATCATGGACTCGGGGACCTCGGCGGTCATGTTGTCCAGGGCCTGGTTCATTATCTCGGACTTGAAGCTGCGCTCGGCCTCGGTCTTGCGGCTCTCGGCCAGATTCTTGCGCAGGTCGGCCTTGTACTCCTCAAGCGTATCGAACTCGGAGACGTCCTTGGCGAACTCGTCGTCCAGCTCGGGCAGCTCGGGCTCGCGCACGGTGTGGACCTTGACCTTGAACACGGCGTCCTTGCCGGCCAGGTTCTCGGCGTACTGCTCGGGGAAGGTGACCTTGACCTCGCCCTCCTGACCGGCCGCAAGGCCGACCAGCTGGTCCTCAAAGCCCGGGATGAAGGCGCCGGAGCCTATCTCAAGCGTGTAATTATCGGCCTTGCCGCCCTCGAAGGCGACGCCGTCCACAAAGCCCTCAAAGTCGAGGACTATGCTGTCGCCCTGCTGCACGGGGCGGTCAACATCGACGAAGCGGGCGTTGCGCTTGCGCGCGTCGGCCAGGGCCGCCTCGACTTCCTCATCCGTGACCTCGGCCTCGGCGTACACGCCCTCCAGGCCCTTATACTGGCCCAGCGTGACCTCCGGGTAGAGCTCGGTGCTGAAGGTGATGGTGAGGACCTTCGCGTCGTCAACGTTGAAGTCAACGATGGAGGGCATACCCACGGTGTCAAGCTTCTCCTCGCCCACGGCGTACTCGAAAGCCTCGGGGGCGAGGCTCTCCATGGCGTCCTCATAGAAGACGTCGGCGCCGAACATACCCTCTATAACCATGCGCGGGGCCTTGCCCTTGCGGAAGCCGGGGACGTTTATGCGGCCCTTGAGCTTCTTATACGCGCCGTTTATGGCCTTGTCAAAGCTCTCGGCGTCGACCTCGACCTGGAGCATGGCGGTGTTGTTTTCCTTCTTTTCTACATTCTTGACGATCATGGGGTCAGATTCCTCCTACGCATTTATCGCTGAAATTTTTTCTTTAACAAAACACGGCTCAGGTATTATAGCAGATTGCCGCGGCAAAAGCAACGGCTATATGGAAATATTGCGCACCAAAAGCGGCCTAAACATGAGCCAGTCCGCAGAAACCAGCCGGAATGAGGTACCATTCAGCTCCCCCTGATAGGCCATGGGGCAGCTTGGGCCGTGGATATGGCCGTAATAGCACTCCCGCACGCCGTATCTTGACAGCAATTCCAGCAGTTCCGGGCACTCATAGCCCGCGTATTTCGGCGGATAGTGCAGAAACACCAGCTTCTCCCGCTCCCCGGCGCATTTGAGCGAGGTCTCCAGCCGGCCCAGCTCGCGGAGCATTATCTTTTTGTCGTGCGCCCCGCCGCGCTCCTCCTCGTAGAACCAGCCGCGGGTGCCGCACAGTGCCGTATCGCCGTACCAGCGGCAGTTGTTGTTGAGTATTTCAATTGTTTCTATGCCGTTTTCGGCAAAAAAGCGCTCCGCCTTCGTCGCTGTTGACCACCAGTAGTCGTGGTTGCCCTTCAGGATGACCTTTCTCCCAGGCAGGCGGTCGATAAACAGGAAGTCCTCCCGCGCCGCCTCCAGCGACATGCCCCAGCTCAGGTCCCCGCAGAGGACGGTGACGTCCTCCGGTCCGAGTGAGGCAAAGCCCTCGCGGAGCTTTTCGACGTAATTTATCCACCTGCCTCCGAAAACGTCCATCGGCTTGTCGCCGCCTATGGACAGGTGCAGGTCGCCAATAGCATACAGCGCCAAAAGCGCACCCCCGTATAATTTCGCGCCTCCGGCAAATACTAAGTGCGGGATGTTACCCAAACTAATTTGCGGAGGTCCTGATGATGAACGAGAACAAGAGGCATATGGGGACCGCGGCCACCATCGGCTGCGACGCCGAAAACTGCGCCTACAACGAGCAGGGCCGCAGCTGCACCGCCGCCCACATCAAAGTTGACGGCAAGCGCGCCCAGTGCACCGGCGAGACCAGCTGCACCACCTTCAAGCAGAAGGGCTGCTGCTGAACCTCCGGGGCGGCCCTTGGACCGCCCCAGGGTACATATCAGCCGAGAAATTCCTCCACGACTCTCTTCTGCCCCTCCGGGGCCACGCACATGTCGAAGCGCACCGCCCTCCCGGCGAGATTTGCCAGCGGGGCGGGCGCGCGAGTGCCTGTGGCGCGCTCAAGGCGGCCTATGAGCTCCGTGCCCGGCGCGTCCGTCTCGACGCCGAGGGCGCGCAGAACGCTGTCGCAGAATTTATATGGGCTGGCCGTTGATACGACTACGGCGGGCGTCCCGTCGCCGCTGCGGGCGCGGTATTCGCGCAGGACGCGCGAGGCGACGGCTGTATGCGTGTCGATAAGGTAGCCATTCTCGCGCCAGACGCGCGCTATCTCCTCCGCCGTCTCCGCATCGCCGCAGAAGCCGGCCTCGAAGTCCCGCCTCACGGCGGCGCGCAGCTCCGGCCCGACGTCGTAGCGGCCCTCATCCGAGAGCTGCTTCATCCAGCCCGCGACGCGCTCCGTGTCCTTCGAGAGGAAGTACAGCAGGCGCTCCAGGTTGCTGGACACCAGAATGTCCATGGAGGGCGAGGTCGTGACATGGAAGGGCCGGCGGCGGTCGTAGACGCCGCTGTCTATGAAATCCGTCAGGACGTTGTTGGCGTTCGAGGCGCAGACAAAGCGCAGGACGGGCAGCCCCATCTCCTTTGCCATCCATCCGGCGAGGATGTTGCCGAAGTTGCCGGTGGGAACGCAGAAGTTCACCCTCTCGCCGCATTTTATGCGGCCGGAGTTCACAAAGTCGCAGTATGCGGAAAAATAATAAACTATCTGCGGCAGGAGCCTGCCCCAGTTTATCGAGTTCGCGGACGAGAGGAACCAGCCCTTGGCCGAGAGCCTCTCCGCCAGCTCCCTGTCCCCGAAGATGCGCTTCACGCCGGTCTGAGCGTCGTCGAAATTACCCTCCACGGCGCAGACGCCGACGTTTTCGCCCGTCTGCGTGACCATTTGCAGCCTCTGCACGTCGGAGACGCCGTCGCGCGGGTAAAAGACGAGTATCTTCGTGCCGCGCACGTCGGCAAAGCCCTCAAGCGCCGCCTTGCCGGTATCCCCTGAGGTGGCGACGAGTATGCAGACGCCGCGCTGCTCGCCGCACTTTTTGAGCGAGGCGGTCAGCAGGTGCGGCAGCATTTGCAGGGCCATATCCTTGAAGGCCGAAGTCGGGCCGTGCCAGAGCTCAAGATAGCCCGTGCTCTCGTCCGTGAAGCGCGTCGGCGCTATGGCGGCGGTGTCGAAGTTCGTCCCGTAGGAGGAGGCGACGAGCTCGTCCAGCTCCGCCTCGGAGTATTCGGGCAGGTACATGGAAAGTATGCGCTTCGCCCGCGCGCCGTACCCGAGGGGCAGCAGCTCGCGCAGGGCCTCCTCCGTCACCGGCGGCAGCTGCGCAGGGACGAACAGGCCCCCGTCCGGCGCCAGTCCCTGTGCTATGGCCTCAGACGCCGATATCCGGGCGCCGGAGCCTCTTGTGCTGAAGTATTCCATTTCCCTGCCTCCTATTCAAATGCGTTCTCTATGTGATTTATTATGTGCTCCCGGCCGCCGGTGTATATCTCCACAACGTCAAAGCGCGGCTGGAGAGAGGTACCGCTCGTCATCATCCAGTGCAGAGCCGCGCGGCGGAGCTTCGCCTGCTTGGCCCTGGTGACAAACTCGCGCGCCTCGGCAAACTCCGCGCTCTCGCGCAGCTTCACCTCCACTATGGCCGCGTAGCCGCCCTTTTCCGCAATGACGTCAATTTCACCGTAGCGGCAGGAGTAGTTGAGGCCCAATATTTTGTAGCCCTTCCTTTCGAGGTAGCGGGCGGCCTCGGCCTCGCCCTCGCGGCCCAGGAGCTTTTTCCTGTCCATCAGTGCATCTTCCTCAAAAATGAGGGCCGGTGCGCCGGGCAGGGGCCAAGCCCGCGTATGGCAGCATAGTGCGCCGCCGTGCCGTAGCCCTTGTGCTTTGCGAAGCCGTAGCCGGGATACTCCTTATCCAGCTCGTACATGAGCCGGTCCCTCGTGACTTTGGCGATTATGCTCGCCGCGGCGATATCCGCGCATTTGCCGTCTCCGCCGACGACGCACTTGCAGTTATGCTCCACACCCGCGGCGCGGTTGCCGTCTATGAGCGCGAGCTCCGGCACGGCGCCGAGGCCCGCTATGGCGCGGTTCATGGCCAGATACGTCGCGCCGAGGATGTTCAGCTCCTCGATCTCCTCCACCGAGGCGAAGGCGGCGTGCCAGTGCAGGGCCTTTTGCGTTATCTCGTCGTAGAGCGCCTCACGGCGCTTTTCGCTGAGCTTCTTAGAGTCGTCGAGCCCCGGTATCACAAGTCCGCGCGGCAGGATGACCGCGGCGGCGCATACCGGACCGGCGAGTGGGCCGCGTCCGGCCTCGTCCACGCCGCAGAGCGTGCTGATGCCGCTGTCGTACAGCTCGTTTTCCAGCGCCCAGAGGTCGATTTCAGGCTTCATCGGGCGCCTCCAGGCTCATGCGGCCCAGCTTGCCGCCGCGGAACTCGTCCAGCAGCACGGCGGCCATGCGCTCCGTGTCGTACTCCCCGCGGCCGGCGAGGAAGCCTCGCTTCTTCGCCGCGGCCTCCAACAGCTGCCAGCCCGCCTCGCCGTCCTCCGGCGTGAGCTTATAGCGCGCGTTTACGGCCTCGGGATAGAGCTTGCGCAGCCTTATCAGCAGATTTGCAGCCAAGGTCTCGCGGTCGAGCACGTCGTCCTTAACAGCGCCGGTGGCAGCCAGCAGCTCGCCCACCTCCTGGCTGTCGAAGCGCGGCCAGAGGATGCCCGGCGTGTCCAGCAGTTCAAGGCCGCGGTCCACGCTTATCCACTGGCGGCCGCGCGTGACGCCCGGGCGGTCTGAAACGGCCGCGGCTTTCCTGCCCGCGGCCTTATTTATAAAGGTGGACTTCCCGACGTTCGGGATGCCCAGCACCATTACGCGCAGGGGCCGCGTCGCCTGGCCCTTGGCGGCGTAGGCGGCGAGCTTGTCCTTCAGGAGACTCCGCACGGCGGCGGGGAAACTCTGCACTCCCCTGCCGCTCTTGCTGTCCGTCTCCAGCACGTCGAGGCCCCGGGCCTTGAAATATGCGCGCCACTTTGCCGTGACGGCGGGGTCCGCGAGGTCCACGCGGTTCAAGATGACAAGGCGCGGTTTGCCTCCCGCGAGACGGTCTATATCCGGGTTGCGGCTCGACATGGGTATGCGCGCGTCGAGAAGCTCGCAAACAGCGTCCACGAGCTTCACGTTCTCCTCGATCATCCGACCGGCCTTGGTCATGTGGCCGGGGAACCACTGGATATTCATTTTCTCAAAGCCGTTATCTGTCATCCGCTGTAATCGCTCCCGAAGTTTTTGAGCGGGAACACGGTGAAATACACCTTGCCCATGACGCAGCGCTCGTCCACCATTCCGATGTCAGAGGTGCGGCTGTCGGTGGAAGCGTTGCGGTTGTCGCCCATGACAAAGACGCAGCCCTCATCGACCTTGACGGGGCCGATGAAGTCCTCCGGATTCGCCGTGGCCTCCGCGATATACGGCTCGTCCAGGGCCTCACCGTCCACGTAGACTATACCGAGGTTGAAGTCAATATCCACGGTCTGGCCCTCGACGGCGATGATGCGCTTAACCAGCGGCTCCTCGCGATACTCGTCCTTACGGAAGACGACGATGTCGCCCTGCTTGGGCTTGTAGAAGAGGTTGGAGACGAGTATCTTGTCCCCGTTTTCGAGCGTCGGGTACATCGAGTTGCCCACGACGTCCACCAGCCGCACGATGAACGAGAAAAACAGCACGCATATGACGATGGCCATGACGATGCACTGGAGCCAATCGTATATGTCAGACCGCGTGGAGCGCGGCGCCTTTTCGGCCTTTGCGTTTTGATTCATGCCTAGCATCAACTCCTGATTTCTGCTAAATTAGCATTATACCTTTTTTCTCCCGAGCTGGCAACAGTTATTCTTGTTCATGCATCGCAACAGCAAAAGCCCGCTGCTTGTGCAGCGGGCCTTGCTTTGCATCGTGATTCAGATGCGCTCCTTGACCTTGGCCTTCTTGCCCACGCGGTCGCGCAGGTAGTAAAGCTTCGCGCGGCGGACCTTGCCGCGGCGGACCGTCTCGACGGAGACGATGGTGGGAGAGTGCACCGGGAAGACCTTCTCGCAGCCGACGCCGTAGCTGATGCGGCGGACGGTGATGGTCTCGTTGATACCGCCGTGCTTCTTAGCAATGATGGTGCCGTCGAACGCCTGGTTGCGGACGCGGTTGCCTTCCTTGACGCGCACGGTCACGCGGACGGTGTCGCCCACGTTCATCTGGGGAAGCTCGGGCTTCATGTACTGCTGGGTCAGAGTCTTGACCAGATCCATTGTTATCCCTCTTTCGATACGGACGTTCGTGCCCGGCGGCTTTCCCGTTCCGGCAGAGGACCATCCTGATTCATGCGCTCTCGCGCAAGCCATAGTATGTTAGCATATTTGCTACACAATTGCAAGGGGTATTTTGCGTTTTATTCCACTATTTCTACCTTGTCCCCCGCTTTTATCGCGCCCTCCTCGACGACGACGGTGAAAATGCCCTCGCGCGGCATGACGCAGTCGCCCACCTGCTTGCGGATGGCACAGTCCATGTGGCACTCCTTGCCTATCTGCGTCACCTCCAGCAGCGCCTCGCCCACACGCAGGCGCGTGCCTATGGGCAGCTTGTAGAGCGTGATGCCCTCCGTCAATATGTTCTCCGCGAAGGCCCCAGCGGGGATGTCGGGCAGGATGTGGCGCAGCTTGTCCACGCTCTCCGTACCCAGCAGGCTGATCTGCCTGTGCCAGTCGCCCGCGTGGGCGTCGCCCTCTATGCCGTGCTTGATTTTTACGTGTATCTCCGGCACCTCATGCTTCATGGTGCCCTTGCGCTCGCTTATGCAGACCGCCTTGACCTCAGCCATTGTCCTCTTCCTCCCTCTTATATTCGCCGGACTTGCCGCCGGATTTGTACAGCAGACAGATATCGCCTATGCGGATGTCCCGCTGCACGGCCTTGCACATATCGTAGACCGTCAGCGCCGCGACGCTCGCCGCCGTCAGGGCCTCCATCTCCACGCCGGTCTCGCCCGTACAGCCGACTTCGGCGCTTATCGTTATCGTGTGCCGCTCCGCGTCCAGCTCGAAGCTGATGTCCGCAGAGGTTATGGCGATGGGGTGGCACATTGGGATGAGCTCCGAATTCTTCTTCGCCGCCATGATGCCCGCCACCTGGGCCACGGCCAGGACGTCGCCCTTCTTCATGCCGCCGTCCCGCACGAGGCGGAAGGTCTCCGGCGCGAGATATACGCGCGCCTGCGCGCGGGCTATGCGCTTTGTCCGCGGCTTCTCGCCCACGTCCACCATGTGGGCGCGGCCCTCGTCGTTGAAGTGTGTGAGCTCCATAGCTAGCCTCCTATCCGGCTCATGCCGCGCAGGCTCTCGCTTGGCGAGACCGCGCTCAGGTGGTGGCGCATGGGCTTGGCGCAGATGCCTTCCATGAGCTTTGCGTCCAGCTCCGCGCCGCGCAGGCCGCGCAGCTCTATCTCCTGCGCAGAGTGCAGGCAGGGCTTCAGCCGCCCGTCCGGCGTTATGCGGATGCGGTTGCACTCCGGGCAGAAATGAGAGCTGAGGGGGCTTATGAGCCCCACCCTCCCCTTGGCGTTCGGCAGGCTGTAGAGCCGCGCCACGCCCGAGGAGCCGCAGGGCTCCAGCTCCGGCACAACCTCCAGCACGCGCGTGTTCGGGATGAAGCGTCCCTCCGGCCAGTGGGCGCACTCGCCTATGGGCATCAGCTCTATGAAACGGACCTCCACGGGCAGCTCCCGCGAGAGTTCCACCATGCGCGGTATCTCCGCCTCACCCTCGCCGCCGATGAGGACGGCGTTTATCTTCACCGTCTCGAAGTTGTCCAGCGCGGCGCGCAGGCCCGCGAGAGCGGCTTCCAGCTCTCCGATGCGCGTCACCTCGCGGTAGCGCTCCGGCGAGAGGGTGTCGAGGCTGATATTCACCCGGCGCAGGCCCGCGCGGCGCAGGTCGGCCGCAAGGACGGGCAGGAGCAGGCCGTTCGTCGTCATGCAGACCTCCTCCACGCCCGGGGCAGCCGCCGTGCGCGCGCAGATATCCACGATGCCGCGCCGCACCAGCGGTTCCCCGCCCGTCAGGCGTATCTTGCGTATGCCGCAGCGGCCCGCCGCCAGGGCGATCTCCTCCAGCTCCTCAATGCTCAGGATGTCCTCGTGCCGCCGTTTCTCCACACCCTGCGCCGGCATGCAGTAGACGCAGCGCAGGTTGCACAGATCCGTCACCGAAAGGCGGAGATAATATATATCTCTTCCGTAACCGTCACGCATCCGCCCACCTCATTCCGGTCTGCCGCCGAAGGCCGCGGCGTCTAGCGCCTCCAGCTCCTGCCTCAGCTCCGCTATGAAGCGGCAGGCGTGAAAGCCGTCGCAGGCGGCGTGGTGGACCTGTATGGCGATGGGAAGCGTTATTCGCCCCTCGTGCTCCGTGTATTTCCCGAAGGTGAAGGTGGGCAGGAGAAAACCCCAGCCCTTCTGGAGGTTCAGATTGAAACCCTCGAAGCTCTCCCAGGGCAGCATCGAGGCGTAATAGATGTTTTTCGGCACATCCGGCTGGGGCTCAAAGCCCTCCGCCGCGCCCCAGCGCGCCAAATCATGCTGATAGGCGGCAAAATACTCCGCAGGGTCTTCATAATACGGCGTCCAGAGGCAGGAAAAGGTCTCCGTGTCCTTGTGGAACACCGTGTAGCTTGTGTGCAGCTCGTCCCACACGCCCGGGCGGCCCGCTTCATCCAGCGACATGCGGAACTCCTCGTGCCGGTTCGCCACCTTGCCGCAGGCGTAGAGCAGCGCCGGATACAGCTTTGCTCCCTGCTTCACGAGCCCCGTCACGTCCAGCTGCACCGTCATGCTCCAGGTACAGGGGGTATTCTTGAAGTACGCCTCGTAATGCTCGCGCCGGGGCCAGGTTTCGAGGTCTATCAGGCGGAAGCCCGCGCTCATCTGAACACCTCCATGTTCCCGTCGTATGTCTCAAGCCGCGTGAAGCGCGCAAAGTCCGGGGCCAGCTCCGGCGCGCGCTCACGCAGGGAGGCCGTCAGCAGCTCCGGGTTAACCGTCGGCTCCTGCGCCGAGACAAGGCACTCCAGCTGCACGAGGCCGGGACGGGCCGTCCACTCCATGTCCCGCAGGTGCGGGGCGAGGTCAAACTCGCCCTCCCCCCTCTTCGTCCGGCGCGTCACCTTTACCTCAGGCGAGGAGAAATACGCCTCAAGCCTTGGCAGCAGAGCCAGAGCGTCGCGGCTGTCATACTCGAACTCGCAGCGGACGCGCAGCCACTTTATCAGCGCCGCCTTGCGCTCCGGCTCGTAGGCGGCCAGAAAGCGCACGCCCTCGGGCGAGACGGCGTTGAGCGTCTCCGGCAGGGCGGCGAGGTCAACTTCGCGCGTGACGCGGAAATCCATCAGCTCGCACTCGCTCGCCATGCCCACGGACAGGGGCAGACAAATGGAAATGAGCGCGTGGGGGTTGAAGCCCTCGCTGTATTTTATCGGTGTTCCCGCGCGCAGGAAGATGCGCTGCACGACGCGCATGAGGTCCAGGTGTGAAATGTACACGGCCTTGCCGGTCTTTTGGAACCTCAATCTCAGCTTATCCATCGCATCTGCCCTCCTCCAGCAGCGCCGCGGCCCCGCAGGCAGAGCAGGCCGCGCGGCAGTCCGGCGAGAGCTGCGCCTCGTAGGCCCTGTGCCGCTCACGCAGCAGCAGGCTCTCCCGCACGCCCATATTCACGCGGCACCAGGGCAGCACCTCATCCTCCCCGCGCTCGCGCGAGGCGTAAAAGGCCGGGTCGAGGCCGCAGTCCTCAAATGCCCGCATCCAGCGCTCGAAGCGGAAATAGTCGCTCCAGGCCTCCATGCGCCCGCCGGCGCGCCAGACGGCCTCGATGACGTCGGCTATCTTCCTGTCGCCGCGCGAGAGGGCCGCCTCGACAAAGCTGGTGTCAGGGTCATGCCAGTTGTAGCTGACGTTCTTCGCCGTGATGCTGCTGCGGAGCAGCTCCACGCGGCGGCGGTATTCCTCCATCGACACCTGCGCCTCCCACTGGAAGGGGCTGTGCGGCTTGGGGATGAAGCAGGACGTGCTGACGGTTATCCGCACGCCGCGCTGCTTATTGGGCGAATACTGCCGCCAGACGTGCAGCACCTTCGAGGCGAGGTCAGCGATGCCGCGCACGTCCTCATCCGTCTCCGTGGGCAGGCCGAGCATGAAATAGAGCTTGATTCCGTTCCAGCCGCCCTCGAAGGCTATGCGGCAGGTGTTCAGCAGGTCGTCTTCCGTTACGTTCTTGTTTATGACGTCCCGCAGCCTCTGCGTCCCGGCCTCGGGCGCGAAGGTCAGGCCGCCGCGCCGTACCTTTTGCAGGCGGCTCATGAGCTCCATGGAGAAGTTGTCCGCGCGCAGGGAGGGCAGCGAGAGGCTGATATTCTGCGGCTCGCACCAGTCGAGCAGCCCGTCGCAGGCTTCGGTAAGGTGCTTGTAGTCGCTGCTCGATAGCGAGAGCAGCGTCGCCTCCTGGCAGCCGGTGTTCTTCAGGCTCTCCTTGCCTATCTCGATGACCCGCTCCGCGCTCCGGGCTCGGATGGGGCGGTAGACATAGCCCGCCTGGCAGAAGCGGCAGCCGCGCACGCAGCCGCGGAAGAGCTCGACATTCACACGGTCGTGGACTATCTCGGTGCTCGGCACGATGGGCGCGGTGGGATAATAGGACTTGTCCAGATTCGAGACTATGCGCTTTGTGACGATTTCCGGCGCACCCTCCAGCGGCGTCAGCGCCCGGAGCGTGCCGTCGGCGTTCCACTCCGGCTCATAGAGCGCGGGGACATAGACGCCCGGTATTTTCGCAGCCTCGGTGAGGAAGCGGCGCTTCTCCCAGCCCTCGTCGCGCGCCTTTTGGAAGAGGCGCAGGACTTCGATGTCCACCTCCTCGCCCTCGCCGAGCACCATGAGGTCGAGGAAGGGCGCCATGGGCTCCGGGTTGCAGCAGCTCGTCCCGCCCGCGAAAATGAGCGGCACGAGGTCCGGCCTGTCCGCCGAGCGGAGCGGGATGTCCGCCATGTCCAGCATGTCGAGCACCGTGCAATAGGCCATCTCGTAGCCCAGCGAGAAGCCGAGGACGTCGAACTCCGAGACGGGGTCGCCGCTCTCCAGCGCGTAGAGCGGGATGCCCGCCGCACGCATCTGCTCCGCCATGTCGCCCCAGGGCGCGAATACGCGCTCGCACCAGATGTCCGGCTCGGTATTTATGCAGCCGTAGAGTATGCGCATGCCGAGGTTCGACATGCCGATCTCGTAGACGTCGGGAAAACAAAAGGCCATCCGCAACTTGACGTCGGCCTTGTCCTTGATGATCTCGTTATATTCCCCGCCGGTGTAGCGTGCAGGCTTCTGCACGCCCGGCAATATGCGCTCCAGGCGTTTATCCATTTCCACTTGCTCCTAAACGTGATTACTCGCATTTTATATCATTTTGGCGGCAATTACAAGCCCGGCGGGGTGAGCGGGCGGCGGAGTCCCGCCCCCACGGGACGGCATCACGCGGGTTTGAGCTGAAACGCCGCCTTTCAGGCGGCGTTTTTTTACTCCCAGGTTTTCCACACCTCGGGGCAATAGCCCACGGTTGCCTGGCGGCCGTTGCGGACTATGGGGGTGCGGATATTGTCCGGGTATTCCAGCAGGCGCTCTATGCGCGCAGAGTCGCTCGCCATGTACTTCAGCAGATCGGCGTCCGGGGCCTTGTCGTCTATCAGGGCTACCAGGCCGACTGCGCTGCGGACCGATTCGAACTCCTTTTTACTCATGCCGTAGCGAGACAGGTCGATCGACTGGAACTTGATGCGGCGCTCCTTGAAATAGCGCTCCGCCTTTTTCGTGTCGAAACACTTGCTGCGCCCGAAAATCTGAATGTTCATGTCGCACGCTCCAATATATCAATCAGGTTATTATAGAATATATCACGCACGAGGTCTTCGCTGTGGCCGCGCCGCAGGAGGGCCTCGTATATCTTCTCCACACTCTCGACGCCGGTTATGCCCTCCGGCAGGTCGTCCATGCCGTCCAGATCCGCGCCCATGAACACGGCCTTCTCCCCGCCCAGGGCAAGGAAATGTTCTATATGCGCGCAGCAGGCGCCGATGTCGCGGGTGAGGCCAAGGAAGTCCGGGCAGAAGTTCAGCCCCGCGCCGCCGCCGCATTGGACGAGGGCCTCAAACTGCGCGTCCGTCAGATTGCGCGGAAAGTCCGAGCACAGCGCCGCCGCGTTCGAGTGGCTGGCAAGCACCGGGCGTCGGCTTATCTCCATCACGTCCCAGAACGTGCGCTCCGAGGCATGGCTGAGGTCTATGGCCACACCCGTTTCCTGCGCCGCGAGGACAAACCTTCGGCCAGCCTCCGTCAGCCCTCCCCCGCCGTCCATGGCAGAGCCGCAAAGCTCGTTATCCGAGTTCCAGCAGAGGTTCACCATGATGAGGCCATCCCGCTCGTGCGCCTCGCGCAGGCGTTCCGCAGAACACTCCAGCTGTTCCATGCCCTCTACGGACAGGAAGGCTGCGATTTTGCCCGCTTTTGCGGCTGTTCGGGCCTCGGGGATGCTGCGGCAAAGCTCGCCCAGCCCGCTCTTCTTCAGCTCCGTGCGGAGCAGGGCGACCTTTTCCTCGTATCTCCCGCCCCACACGGCGAAAAACTGCGCCGCGGGCTCACAGGCCGCGAGTCGGCCAAGGTCGAGCATATAATCATTCTCAGCCAGGCTGCCGCCGCGCTCCAGGACGGCGGTTATAGTATCGCAGTGGGCGTCAAAATAGGGTATTTTCATATTAGTCCTCTCGCCTTTGCCGCAGCCTCCAGCCGCAGCAGCGCCTTTTCCACATACTCACGCGGGCAAGCCAGGTTCACCCGCTGAAAAAGCTCGTAACCCGAGCCGAAAACGTCGCCGGGCTCAGTATAGAAACGCGCCTCGCCATGCAGGAACCTGGTCAGCTCCTCCGGCCCAAGCCCCGTGCGGCGGCCGTCCATCCAGGCGAGATACGTTCCCTCGGGCATATGGCAGGAGAAGGCCGGCACGCGCTCCCGCAGGAAGTTCGTGAAGAGGCGGCAGTTGCCCTCCAGCACCTTCAGACACTCGTCCAGCCAGGGTTCCGCGCTCTTGTAGGCGGCCTCGCAGGCGGCGTAGCCGAAGCTGTTGAAATAGCCGCCCATATCGCGCGAGACAGTCTCCTTCACGCGCTCCCGCAGCTGCGTGGACGGGATTATCACGTTCGAGATGGTCATGCCCGCTATATTGAAGGTCTTGCTCGGCGCGGTGAGGACGACGCTGTTGGCGGCAAACTCATCCGAGAGCGAGGCGAAAACGCTGTGCTCATGCCCCGGGTAGCAGATGTCGAAGTGTATCTCGTCGGACACGACCTTTACGCCGTGCCTGAGGCACATTTCGCCCACGCGCTCCAGCTCGTCGCGCGTCCAGACGCGGCCGGTCGGGTTCTGAGGACTGCACAGTATGTACAGCTTGACGTTTTCCTGCGCGATCTTCCGCTCCATGTCCTCGAAGTCGAAGACGTATCTGCCCTCCAGCTCCAGAAGGTCGCTGCGGACAAGGCGGCGTCCGTTCTGCTCTATTGCGCGGTAAAACGGAGGATAGGAGGGGTAATTGAGCAGTATGCCGTCCCCTGGCTCCGTCAGCGCGCGCACGCAGCAGCCGACTGCCAGCACCAGGCCGTAGGTCTGGAAGAGCCACTCCGGCTCTATCCGCCAGCCGTGGCGGCGCGCCATCCAGGCGCATATCTCACGCTTCAGGCTCTCCGGCGCTCCTGAATACCCGAAGGTGCCCGCGGTAACGTGACGCTCCAGCGCCGCGGCTATCTCAGGCGCCAGTCTAAACTTCATTTCCGCCACGCCGAAGTCTATCTCCTCCGGCGACGGCGCCCCAAATTCAGCAAGGCGCCCCCACATGGGAGCGCCGCTGCCGTATTCGGGGTGCAGGCTCTTAAAATCGTATTCCATGCCCATGCCCCTCTATTCGTTTATATTTCCGCTATCACAGGCAGTATCATAGGACTGCGCTTGGTGGTCTTGTAAAGATAACCCGTCAGGTTGGTGCGGACCTTGTTCTTGATGCCGGCCCAGTCGGTTATGCGCTGGTGGCGGCAGCTCTCCAGGCTCTCGAAAATGACGCGCTTCATCTCCTCGATGAGGTCCTCCGACTCCTTCTCATAGATGAAGCCGCGCGTGACTATCTCCGGGCCGGAGATGAGGGAGCTGTCCTCGCCCGAAAGGGCCAGGACTACGACTATCATGCCGTCCTGCGCCAGGTGCTTTCTGTCCCTGAGCACGATGCTGCCCACGTCGCCCACGCCGCTTCCGTCCACAAACACGCGGCCCGCCGGCACGATGTCCACGGACTTTATGCTCTTGCGGCTCAGCTCGATGACGCTGCCGTTTTCAGCTATGACGATGTTGTTGGGTTCGACGCCCATGATGCGGCCCAGCTCCGCGTGCTTGCAGAGCATGCGGTACTCGCCGTGGACGGGAATGAAGAACTTCGGCTTCGTCAGGGCAAGCATCATCTTCTGGTCCTCCTGCGAGGCATGGCCCGAGACGTGCAGGTCGGTATGACGGTCATAGATGACCTCCGCGCCCTTGTGGAAAAGCTCGTCGATGACCTTGGAGACCGTTGTCTCGTTGCCGGGAATGGCGGAGGCAGAGATGATTATCCTGTCGCCCGCGTCTATATTTATCTGCTTGTGCTCCGAAAAGGCCATGCGGTAGAGCGCGGACATGCTCTCGCCCTGGCTGCCGGTGGAGATTATGACGGTCCTGTCCTTCGGCTGGCCCTTTATCTGGTTGAGCTCCACCAGCACGCCTTCCGGGATATCCATATAGCCCAGCTCGCGCGCGACCTTGATCATGTTCTCCATGCTGCGGCCCGTGACGGCGACCTTGCGCTTATACTTGGCCGCGACGTTCACGATCTGCTGGATGCGCTGGACGTTCGAGGCGAAGGTAGTGACGATGATGCGCTTTTCGCAGCCCTTGAAAAGCTCGTCGAACTTCTCCGCGACCTTGCGCTCGGAATCAGTGTGACCCGGGCGCTCGACGTTCGTCGAGTCAGAGAGCAGCGCCAGGACGCCCTGCTTGCCCAGCTGGCCCAGGCGCGCGAGGTCTATCATCTCGCCCTGGATGGGCGTGACGTCTATCTTGAAGTCGCCGGTGTGGATGACGGTGCCTATGGGCGTCTTGATGGCCAGGGCCACGGAGTCCGCGATGGAGTGGTTCACGTGTATCATCTCGACCTCAAAGCAGCCGAGCTTGAACCTGTCGCCCGCCTTCTTCGTGAAGATCTGCGTGTTGTACAGCAGGTCGAATTCCTCCAGCTTCAGCTCGATGATGCCCGCCGTAAGGCTGGTGGCGTAGATGGGCACGTCCAGCTCCCGCATGACGTAGGGCAGGGCGCCGATATGGTCCTCATGGCCGTGGGTGATGACTATGCCGCGGATGCGGTCCTTATTCTGCTTCAGGTAGGTGATATCGGGTATGACTGCATCAATGCCGTAGAGCTCCTCGTCCGGGAATCCCAGGCCGCAGTCCACGACAAGAATGTCCTGCCCGTATTCGTACACGGTGAGGTTTTTTCCTATCTCACCGAGGCCGCCGAGCGGGATTATTTTAAGTTTTGCCATATTTAATTAGTCTCCTTAAACTTTCTTTTTTGTCTTATGTACAACGGTTATCCAGCATTATAACCGCTAAGGCCGATTTTAAACCGCCTACATCTCCACGCGGCCCTCAAGGGCGCGCAGGAGCGTGGCGTCGTCCGCGAACTCGAGATTCGAGCCGACGGGGATGCCGTAGGCGAGGCGCGTCACCTTAACCCCGAAGGGCTTCAGCAGGCGCGATATGTACATGGCCGTCGTCTCCCCTTCTGTATCCGGGTTCATGGCCATGATGACCTCCTCAACGCCGCCCTGGGCGACGCGGGAGACAAGCTCAGATATGCGCAAATCGTCCGGGCCGACGTGGCTCATGGGCGAGAGCACGCCGTGCAGGACGTGATAGACTCCGTTATATTCCCTGCCCCGCTCAAAGCTCAACACGTCGCGCGGTTCGGCCACGACGCAGATGACGCTCTGGTCGCGCTTGGCTGACGAGCAGATGGGGCAGATCTCCGCGTCAGTCAGGTTCTGGCACACGGAGCAGCAGCGGACGCTGCGCTTCGCGTCCGAGATGGCGGCGGCGAAGGCCTCTGCCTCCGCGTCCGGGAGCGACAGCGTGAAAAAGGCCAGGCGCTGCGCGCTCTTCTTGCCTATGCCCGGGAGCATGGCAAATTTGTCGATAAGATTTTCAAGCGCCGCCGGGAAAAAGGACATATATGTTCAACCTCTTGATCTCAGATTATGGCTTCACGTCCGCGGCCATGCGGATGCCGGTTATTGCCGCCGCTCTGTCGGGCTTGCCGAACACGGCGCTGCCCGCGACAAGCACATTTGCGCCCGCGTCCACGACGAGCGGGGCGGTGCCATCGTCTATGCCGCCGTCCACCTCCAGCTCGCAGGCGGGGCGGTATTCCTTTATGAGCGCGCTGATGCCGCGTATCTTGGGCAGCATGTCGGCCATGAAGCTCTGCCCGCCGAAGCCGGGCTCGACCGTCATGACTAAGACCATGTCCAGCTTATCGAGATAGGGCAATATGACCGAGCCGGGGGTCTTGGGCTTTATGGCCAGAGCGGCCAGCTTGCCCTTGGCTTTTATCTCATCCAGCGCGGCGAGGATATCCTGCGGCTCGTCCGCCTCGACGTGGAAGCACACGAGGTCCGCGCCCGCGTCGCAGAACTTGCCGACGTAGCGGTGCGGCCGGTCTATCATCAGGTGCACGTCCAGGAACATGTCCGTCGCCTTCCTGAGCGACTTCACGACAGGGATGCCTATAGTGATGTTAGGCACGAACAGGCCGTCCATGACGTCCACATGGACATAGTCCGCGCCGCCGGCCTTTATCTCCTCCACCTCGTCCGCAAGGCGCACGAAATCTGCCGAGAGTATTGAGGGCGCAATTTTAATACCCATGTTTGACCTCCCCGTAACGCGGTACATGCCGCGGGCATAAAATATCTCAGCGGAACGGCGCGCCGGCCTCCGCTTTTATATAGGGGGCGCGGAGCTCATCTGCTCCGTGCTCCCGGCTGCATCACATACCAAACTATTATACAACGTTTATACATCCCGGCGCAACAGTTTTTGTATCAGGCATGGACTATTCCAGCAAAAAAGCGGGGGTTTTCCCCGCTTTTTTGCCGCCTGCGCCTCAGTCGCGCTTCGCTATCTCCTCTGCGGACTTGTAGATGCTGTCCGCCGGGACCTGGCCGCGGACGGAGGAGGTCGGGTAGACGCTCGCCCGGCGGCCTATGACGCTGCCGGGGTTCAGCACGCTGTTGCAGCCCACCTCCACGCAGTCGCCCAGGATGGCACCGAACTTCTTCATGCCCGTCTCTATGCGCTCCGCGCCGTTCTTTACGACGACGAGGGTCTTGTCGCTCTTGACGTTGGAGGTGATGCTGCCTGCGCCCATATGCGCGCGGTAGCCCAGGACGGAGTCGCCCACGTAGTTATAGTGCGGGGTCTGCACCTTGTCGAACAGGACGACGTTCTTGAGCTCCACGGAGTTGCCCACGACGCAGCCCTTGCCGACGATGGCGCTGCCGCGTATAAACGCGCAATGCCGCACCTCGGCCTCGTGGTCGATGATACAGGGGCCGCCGATATAGGCGCTGGGGAAAACCTTGGCGTCCTTGGCTATCCAAACGTCCTCCGAGGGGTGGTCGAACTCGCCCTCGGGCAGGCTCGCACCCAGTTTCAGGATGAAGGACTTTATTTCGGGCAGGACTTCCCAGGCGTAGGTCTTGCCCTCAAAGAGCTCTGCGGCTATGGTGTGCTCCAAATCGAGCAGATCGCTTATCTTATACATCATTTCACCCTCACCAGATGGCCGCTTTCGCGCATGGCGTCTATTATCTCGTCCACGGCGGCCTCGCAGACCTCGTCGGTCTCGGCCTCGGCCATGACGCGCAGCAGGGGCTCCGTGCCGCTCTTGCGCAGCAGTACGCGGCCGCCGCCGCCCAGGCGGGCCTCTACGGCCTTCACGCTCGCCTGCACCGCGGCGTCGGCCATGGTGCCGTCCTTGTCGTCCACGATGACATTTTTCAGCACCTGCGGATAGATGGTGACGGGCTCGGCCAGCTTGGAAAGGGGCTGCTTCGAGTCCAGCACGACCTGCATGACCTTGATGGCGGTTATGAGTCCGTCGCCCGTCGTGGCGTACTTGGAGAAGATGATGTGGCCGGACTGCTCGCCGCCGATGAGGTGGCCGTTCTGGCGCATATTCTCCCAGACGTACTTGTCGCCCACGGCGGTCTTTTCGTAGCCTATGCCGGCCTCGTCCAGGGCCTTATACAGGCCGAAGTTGCTCATTACGGTGGTGACGAGGGTATTGGTATCCAGCCTGCCGCGCTCCTTCATGTGGCGGGCGCACATATACATTATCTCGTCGCCCGAGACATAGGCGCCGTTTTCGTCCACGGCGAGGCAGCGGTCGGCGTCGCCGTCGAAGGCGAAGCCGAGGTCGAGCCCGTTTTCGCGCACCAGCTTTTGCAGGGCGGCGATGTGGGTGGAGCCGCAGTCCACGTTTATGTTCAGGCCGTCGGGCTTGTTGCCGATGACGTAGGTATCCGCACCCAGGGCGTCGAACACGCTCTTGGCTATCATCCAGGTGCTGCCGTTGGCGCAGTCCAGGCCCACCTTTACGCCCTTATACGAGTGGGTCGAGAGGCTGATAAGGTAGCCGATGTAGCGGTTGCGGCCTGCGGAATAGTCCACCGTGCGGCCTATCTCCGCTCCGGTGGCATGCGGCGGCTCCGGGGCTATGCCGTCCAGATACGCCTCTATCTCGTCCAGGACGGATTCCTCCATCTTCTCGCCCTGGCTGTTGAGCAGCTTTATGCCGTTGTCATGGTATGGGTTATGGCTCGCGCTTATCATGACGCCGCAGTCGAAGTCGTCCACGCGGGCGATGTAGGAGACGCTCGGCGTCGTCGTCACGTGCAGCAGATACGCGTCCGCGCCCGAGGACGTGAGGCCCGCGGAGAGCGCGCACTCGTACATATAGCTCGAACGGCGGGTATCTTTCCCGATGACTATCTTGGCCTTGTGTTCCCGGCCGTAGTACCAGCCGATGAAGCGGCCGATCTTGAAGGCGTGCTCCGCCGTGAGGTCAACGTTGGCCTCGCCGCGGAAACCGTCGGTTCCAAAGTATTTTGACATCTTTTCCTCCATACGAAGGACCGCGGGAGCGCATCGTATCCCGCGGTCCGAATAGAACTTGGGTTATGACAGCTTGCTCGCGGCGGCCTCGTCCAGGTAGAGCTCGACGTCGTCGTGGAGCTGGAGCAGGGACGCGGGGACAGCGATCTCCGGCCTGCCTTCAACGGTCTTCTTGATGATGTCCGCCTTGCCCTCGCCAAAGGCCATGAGGATGATGCTCTTCGCCTGCAGGACGGTGTGGATGCCCATCGTGACGGCGTGCGTCGGCACCTCGTCTATCGAGGTAAAGAAGCGCTTGTTCGCCTCGCGCGTTGAGTCCGTCAGCTTCACGATGTGGGTCAGGCTGGTGAACGGCGTCAGCGGCTCGTTGAAGCCGATATGCCCGTTGTTGCCTATGCCCAGCAGCTGCAGGTCTATGCCGCCCGCCGCGCGGATATCGGCGTCGTACATCTCGGCCTCCTCGTCGCTCTTCACCGCGCCGGACGGCACATGCGTGGCCTCCATGCGGACGTCAACCTTCTCGAAGAGGTTCTTGTTCATGAAATAGCGGTAGCTCTGGTCATGAGTACCGTCGAGGCCGATGTACTCGTCGAGGTTGAAGGTGGTGCACTTGGCAAAGGACAGCTTGCCCTCGGCGCAGAGCTTCGCCAGCTCGCCGTACAGGCCCAGCGGCGTGGAGCCCGTGGCAAGGCCCAGGACGGCCTCGGGCTTCTCGTTCAGGAGTTTTACATACCTCTGTGCAGCCTTTTTGACTACTTCTTCCTGCGTGCCGATTATGAGTTTCAAAGCAGTTTTCCCCCTGTCTTATATGATACTCTTTATCCTCTGGACAGCTTCGGCGGTGTTTTCCGCGTCGCCGAAGGCGGTCAGGCGTATGAAGCCCTCGCCCGAGGGGCCGAAGCCAGCGCCGGGCGTTGTGACGACGTTGGCCTCTGCCAGGAGCCTGTCGAAAAACTCCCAGGAGCCCAGGCCGCCGGGCGCGCGGAACCAGATATACGGCGAATCCGTGCCGCCGTAGACCTCCAGGCCCGCCGCCGTCAGGCCCGCGCGGATGACGCGGGCGTTATTCATATAGTAGCCTATCATCTCGGCTATCTGCGCCTTGCCGGCCTCGCTGTAGGTGGCCTCAGCCGCCTTCTGGATGACGTAGGCCGTGCCGTTGAACTTGGTGCTCTGGCGGCGCATCCACAGGTCGTAAAGGCTCACTCCGCCGCGCTTAAGCGCGCGGGGTATGACCGTCCAGCCGCAGCGCGTACCCGTAAAGCCCGCGGTCTTGGAGAAGCTGCAGAACTCGATGGCGCACTCCTCCGCGCCCGGTATCTCGTAAATCGTCCTCGGAAGCTCGGGGTCGGACATATACGCACGGTACGCCGCGTCGTAGAGGATGACGCTGCCGTGCTCGTTTGCGTAATCCACCCAGGGCTTCAGCTGCGCCTTCGTCGCGGCCATGCCGGTAGGATTATTCGGGAAGCAGAGGTATATCATGTCCGGCACGGTCTTGGGAAGCTCGGGGAAAAAGCCGTTCTCCGCCGTGCAGGGCATGTAGACTATCTTCGTCCACTTCTCCCCGTCCCAGTCCCCCGCCCGGCCGCTCATGGCGTTGGCGTCTATGTACACCGGATACACGGGGTCGCAGACGGCGACGGTGTTCTCCTCGGAGAAGATGTCGCCTATATTGCCGCAGTCGGACTTCGCGCCGTCGGAGACGAAGATCTCGTCGGCCGTTATCTTCACGCCGCGGGTCGCGTAGTCGTTCTTCACGATGGCTTCGCGCAGGAAATCATAGCCCTCGTAGGGGCCGTAGCCCATGAAGCTCTCCTTGCGGCCCATCTCGTCGGACGCCGACTTGAGCGCTTCGACGCAGGCGGCAGGCAGGGGCAGGGTCACGTCGCCTATGCCGAGCTTTATGAGTCGCTTATCCGGGTTCTGTGCCGAATAGGCAGCGGCGCGGCGGGCGATTTCAGCGAAAAGATAGCTGCCGGGGAGTTTTCCGTAGTTCTCGTTGAGTTTTATCACTTACTGGCACCTCACAGGAGAAGTTCGCCGTCAAAGACGGTGACGGCGGGGCCGGTCATGTAGATGAGGTTCTCATCCCGGTTCCACTCGATATTGAGCTCGCCGCCGCGCAGCATGAGCTTGGCATAGGGCTCGCACTTGCCGTTCACGACGGCGGCAGCCAGGGCTGCGGTGGAGCCGGTACCGCAGGCCAGCGTCTCGCCGCTGCCGCGTTCCCAGACGCGCATCTTCAGCGTGGTGCGGTCTATGACCTGGACAAATTCGGTGTTTATCCTCTCCGGGAAGAGCGGGCAGTTCTCAAACAGAGGGCCTATCGTGGGCAGGTCCAGCCAATCGACATTATCCACGAACACTACGGCGTGGGGGTTGCCGACGGACACGGCCGTGACGCTCCACTGCATGCCGCCGACCTCCATGGGCTGGTTTATGAAGCTCTCGCCCTCGGTGATGACGGGTATCTTCTCAGCTTTGAACTCAGGCTCGCCCATGCAGACGCGCACGCTCTCGACGACGCCGTTTTCTACGTTCAGCCAGAGCGTCTTGATGCCCGCGCCCGTTTCAACGTCTATGACGGTCTTATCCGTCATGCCGCGCTCATAGACGTACTTCGCCACGCAGCGGATGCCGTTGCCGCACATCTGGGCGCAGGAGCCGTCCGCGTTATACATATCCATCGCAAAATCCGCCTTATCGGACGGGCAAATGCAGATGAGCCCGTCGCCGCCGACGCCGAAGTGCCTGTCGGACACAAGGCGGGCCAGCGCCGGGCGGTCTTCCACCGTCTCCTCAAAGCAGTTTACATACACATAGTCGTTGCCGCAGCCGTGCATTTTTGTAAACTTCATGCTGTCACTCCCAATCTATGGACTTATGGCACTATTATATACGACTTTCACACGCCTTGCAACGGTTGTTTTGCGCCCGCTCTATGCTGCGCACGCCAAAAAACGCGCCCTTTACGGGCGCGTTTTTGGTGTATCAAGGGACTTATTTCTTCGCAAACGGCTTGGACAGGCTCTTGATGGCTATGCTGCCGTAACGCTTGGCAACATGCGGGGCCAGGCTCGGCACGAGCTTGTCGTAATCGAGGCCCTCAACGTCGCGCACGCGCTCCAGGTGAATGGCGTCAAATTTGCACTTCGTCGTGCAGATGCCGCAGCCTATGCACATGTATTCGTCGAGCACGACCGCGCCGCAGCCGAGGCAGCGCTCCGTCTCCTTCTTGAGCTGCTCCTCAGTGAAGGTGCCGCGCAGGTCGCGGAAGGTCTTCTTCGCCTCCTCCGGGCTGCCGTCAGCGGCCTTCTGGCGCGGAGCGGGACGCAGGCTCTTTATCGGCACGACGACATTGTCCTTGTCAAGGGACAGATATTCCTTCACGGCCCTGCCGAGCACCAGGCTCTGGCCCTCGTGCACAAAGCGGTGGATGGAGATGGAGCCCTCCTTGCCTGCCGCAATGGCGTCGATGGCGAACCTCGGTCCGGTGACCACGTCGCCGCCCGCGAAGATGTCGGGCTCGCCGGTCTGGAGGGTGACGGGGTCAACAACGACGGTGCCGTTCCTGCCGCGCTGGACCTTTGTGCCGTCCAGCATCGCGCCGAGGTCCACCTTCTGGCCGGTGGCCGCGATGACGCAATCGACGGCGAGCTCCTCGAACACGCCCTTGCGCTCCACGGGCTGACGCCTGCCGGAGGCGTCCTCCACAGCGGAGAGCTCCATGCACTGGAGCTTCAGTCCGGTCACTGCCTCCTCGCCCAGGACCTCAGCCGGGGTCATCAGGTACTTGAACTGGACGCCCTCGGCCTCCGCCTCCGCGACCTCCTCAGCCGCGGCGGGCATCTCGTCGGCCGTGCGGCGGTAGACTACATACACGTTCTCAGCGCCCAGCCTTATGGCGGTACGGGCGACATCCATGGCGGTGTTGCCGCCGCCTATGACGGCGACGTTCTTGCCAACTTTGACCTCCTCGTCCGCGTTCACGGCCTTGAGGAACTCTATGCCGCCCCAGACGCCGGCCTTATCTTCACCGGCGCAGCCGAGCGGCGCGCTCTTCCATGCGCCGGCGGCGAGGTAAAACGCCTCGTATCCCTGCTCGCGCAGCTGCGCTATAGTGACGTCCTTGCCGACGTCCACGCCGCAGCGGAACTCCACGCCCATCTCGCGCAGGACGTCTATCTCCGCCTCGACGACGTCCTTCTCAAGACGGAAGGACGGGAGGATGCGGGTCAGCATGCCGCCGACCTTGTCGCCCTTCTCGAACACCGTGACGGGGTAGCCCTTTACGGCGAGATAATAGGCGCAGGAGAGGCCGGACGGACCGCCGCCGATGACGGCGATCTTATTCGTGAAGGGCTTGCCGGTCTGGTTGAGCATCTTCGGCACGAAGCGCGTCTCGGCGGCCAGCTCCTTGTCCGCGATGAACTTCTTGATGTCGTCGATGGCAATGGGGTCATCAATATCGCCGCGGGTGCAGGCGTCCTCACAGGCCCTGTTGCAGATGCGGCCGCAGACCGCCGGGAACGGGTTCTCGCTCTTTATGAGCTCCAGCGCCTCGAGATAGCGGCCCTGGGAGGCAAGCTTTATATAGCCCTGGACGGGGATATGCGCGGGGCATTCCATCTTACATGGCGCGGTGCCTTCCTCAGCGACCTTGCTGCGGTTGGTGCGGTAATCAACGTTGTACTTGTCCTTGCCCCAGAGGCTGTCCATGGGGGTGAGCTGAGGCTCGGCGGGCTTCTCCTCGTTCTTCGCGCACAGCTTGGTACCGAGCTTGAGGGCGCCCATCTGGCAGTTATCCACGCACAGGCCGCAGGCCACGCACTTATCGCGCTCCACCTTGGCGACGTAGTTGGTCCTGAGCATATCCGGGGCGTTGAAGTATTCGCCCAGGCGCAGGGCCAGGCAGGAACAGCCGCAGCAGTTGCAGATGGCGGTGGGGCCGTCATAGCCCTCGGCGGCGTTTATCTCGTGGACAAGGCCGTTATCCTCGGCGCGCTTGAGTATCTCAAGCGCCTCCTCCTTGCTGACCAGCCTGTGGCTGCCCTGCTTAGAGAAGAACTTGGCGTTGTCGTCAATATACATGCACATATCTTCCTCGAGGTGGCCGCAGCCCTCGCCCATAAGGCGCCTCGTGCGGCGGCAGGAGCAGGGGCCTACGGAGATGGCCCAGGCTCTCTCGATTATGTGCTCGACCTCGTCATAGGTGGCTGCGTGCGAGTCGTTCCTAATGGCGCTGCCGACGGGCATCGCGCGCATGGGACCCATGCCCGCCGGGAAGTTCGGGACAAGTATGGGCGTGCGGTAGCGCGTATAGCGCTCAAAGCACTCGGCAATGACGGGGTATTTCTCCACCTGCTCCTTGACGGAGAGCATGCCCTCCATGATGCCAGGCACCCAGATGGGGTAATAGTAGGTCTCGACGTCGTGGTCCTCGCCCTCGTACACGCAGCGGACTATGCCGCACTTCACGAGCTCGTCAACCATGGCCTGGGCGTGCTCAACGCTCGTCCCGGCCTTTTTGGCTATCTCTTCTATGCGCCTCGGTTTGCGGACCTTGACATGCATGCCGACGTCGGCCATCTCATCCGTCACGACCGGGTCGAGTATCATGTACTCGGGGTCGGAGGGCGTGACGCCCGTATAGGTTCCAGACTCAAGGCTTATCTTCGACGCAAGGAGAAGTATCTTTTTTCTGAAGGCCATATGTCCCCCTCTTTTCAGTTTGAAAATTTGGTTTTCCAACACAAGTTGCTCTTTTATCATTATAAACTTCTGCTCACCCTCATTCAATTCACACCTTTGCAAATTAAAAAGTCAAAAAACTGTCAATTATCACAACTGGTTCTGATTTGACCAGCGTTTTCTGCGCTGGCATGGCCACAATTACCCTCGATACGCTTAATTTCTTCCCACGCTTGACCGCCGGGCGCGCGCGTGGTATCATCGGCATGTGCCGAAAAATCAGGTTTTGGAGGTCTGGTCAATGCACGAGATTGGCGTCGTCAGGCAGGTGCTCAGGACTGTCGAAAACTTTGCAAAAGAAAACGGACTTGACAGAATAGACACCATCGTACTCGAGATCGGTGACCTCTCGCTGGTCATACCCAAATACGTTGAGGACATCTACAACGTCATTATAAAGGATACGCCCTTTGAGTTCACCAAACTCAAAATTGAGGTCGTGGAGGGCCAGGGCGTCTGCCGGGACTGCAAAAGGGCCTTCCCCATAGTCAAGAACGAGGGCTATTGCCCGCGCTGCGGCAAACGAAATGCTGACGTCATAAGCGGAAGGGACTTTCTTGTCAAGGAGGTCATTGTTCCCTGAGAGGCGGACATTTTGTGCAGTATTTACGTTTTTTGTCCGCCAGACATGTATGCTTTTGAGCGGTATTCCCGCTTGACTTTAGCCATTTCAAGCGTTATTTTAGATGTAGCAAAGCAAATTCGGCCTCGCCGGGAAGGAGATTGAGCAGCATGAAGAACCTCGTTTGCACTCTCAACGTCAATACTGCCGCTTCCTCCCGTCAGGCTCGCTTCTCCTTTGCGGGCTTTTATTGCTATGCCTATTTTTACTTTTATGGCATGGGAAACAAAGAGCCTGGCAGGATGTTAGCGGTTTGCTGAGTTAAGAGATTTGCAGCTTTCAGCAGCCCCGTCTGTACAGGCGGGGCTGCTTTTTTGCTGCCCGACAAAATGAAAAGGAGAGACCGAAATGAAAAAGATCCTCGCCATCCTGCTTGCAGCCACGATGCTGCTCGCCCTTGCCGCCTGCGGCACCGCTGCCGACACGGCCACTGAGCCCCCTGCCGATGAAACAGCCCCCGCCAGCGAAGCGCCCGCCAGCGAGGCCCCCGCCGATGAGGGCGACGCCGCCGAGACCTATGTCGTCGGCATTTGCCAGCAGATGACCCACGTAGCGCTCGACTCCGCCACCGAGGGTTTCAAGGCCGCCCTGGCCGACATCCTCGGCGAAGATGCCGTCACTTACAGCGAGGGCAACGCCGGCGGTGAGCAGCCTAACTGTGTCACTATAATTGACGGCCTCGTCTCCGAGGGCGTTGACCTCATCCTCGCCAACGCCACCTGGCCGCTTCAGGCCGCGGCCGCCGCCACCGCCGACATCCCCATTCTCGGCACCTCCATCACCGACTACGCCACCGCGCTGAACATCGACGACTGGACCGGCACCGTTGGCGGCAACATCTCCGGCACCAGCGACCTCGCCCCGCTCGACCAGCAGGCGGCGATGATCCAGGAGCTCTTCCCCGACGCGGCGAACATCGGCCTGCTCTACTGCTCCGGTGAGCCGAACAGCGTCTACCAGATCGAGACCATCCGCGGTTACCTTGAGGACATGGGCTACACCTGCGAAGCCTATGCTTTCACCGACGTCAACGACCTCAGCTCCGTCACCCAGACCGCCTGCGACAACTCCGACGTCATCTACATCCCCACTGACAACACCGCTGCCGGCAACGCTGAGACCATTGCCAACGTTGTGCTCGCCGCGGGCGTGCCCGTGGTCGCCGGTGAGAGCGGCATCTGCTCCGGCTGCGGCGTCGCGACGCTCTCCATCGACTACTACGAGCTCGGCTACACCACCGGTGAGATGGCCGCGAAGATACTCACCGGCGAGGCTGACGTCAGCACCATGGCCGTCGAGTACGCGCCCACTGTCACCAAGATGTACAACGCCGCCAACTGCGAGGCCCTGGGCCTCACGATGCCCGAGGACTACGTAGCCATCGAGGGCTGATTCCCGACTTAGCCCGGGAGGGCGGGCCCCCGCCCTCCCGGATACCACCGCGCATGGAGGATTAAATGTAATGGAGTTCTTGCAATCGCTGCTGAACGGGCTGCCCGGCTCCGTGGGCCAGGGCCTCATGTGGGGCGTTATGGCTATCGGCGTATACATCACCTACCGGGTGCTCGACATTGCCGACCTGACGGTTGACGGCTCGCTCGCGACAGGCGGAGCCGTCTGCGTACTGCTCACGGTCAGCGGAGTGAACGTCTGGCTGGCTACAATAATAGCCATGCTTGTGGGCATGCTCGCGGGCCTCGTCACAGGCCTCTTCCACACCAAATGCGGTATCCCGGCCATACTAGCCGGTATACTCACCCAGCTAGCGCTGTATTCAATAAATCTGCGCATTATGGGCTGGGGCACCACGGCGGGGACGCAGTCCACACTTGCCGTAAGCGTGGATAAGTTCGACCTTCTCGTCTCCTCCCGCTACGTCCGAGAGCTGTCGCTGAGAAACCCCATCCTGCTGCTCCTGGTGATAGCAGCCGTGGTGGTTGGCCTGCTCTACTGGTTCTTCGGCACCGAGATCGGCTGCGGTATACGCGCCACCGGCGCGAACCGGAACATGGCCCGCGCCCAGGGCATCAACACCGAGAAAAACGCCGTCATCGGCCTCATGATTTCCAACGGCATAGTCGCCCTCGCAGGCGCGCTTATCGCTCAGTACCAGGGCAGTTCCACCGTGGACATGGGACGCGGCGCCATCGTCATCGGCCTTGCGGCGGTCATCATCGGCGAGGTCATTCTCGGCCACAGGGCGCGCAACTTCGCCACGAAGCTCGCAAGCTGCATCCTCGGCGCGATACTCTATTACGTTGTCATCCAGGTCGTGCTCCGCCTCGGGCTGAACACCAACGACCTCAAGCTGCTCACAGCGCTCATCGTCGCGCTGTTTCTCGCGATTCCGCATTGGAAGGATAAGCTCATGTCAGGCCGCCGCGCGGTCGCAGGAAAGGGGAATAACAATGCTTGAACTCAAACATATCAGCAAGACCTTCTACCCCGGGACGGTGAACGCCAAGACCGCGCTCTTTGACCTGAACCTCACCCTCAACGACGGCGACTTCGTCACCGTCATCGGCGGCAACGGCGCGGGCAAGAGCACCATGCTCAACGCCATCGCCGGCGCCTTCTCAGTCGATTCCGGAAGCATCACGATAGACGGGCGCAACATCACCAAGCTGCCTGAGTACAAACGTGCAGCGTTCATCGGCCGTGTATTCCAGGACCCGATGATGGGTACGGCGCCGACGATGGGCATCGAGGAGAACCTTGCCCTCGCCGCCAGGCGCGGCAAGCGGCGCACCCTCCGCTGGGGCATCCGCAAGGTCGAGCGTGAGGACTACCGCGAGCTGCTGCGGTCTCTGGACCTCGGCCTTGAAAACCGGCTCTCCGCCAAGGCCGGCCTGCTCTCGGGCGGTCAGCGCCAGGCGCTTACCCTGCTCATGGCCGCGCTGGTGCAGCCAAAGCTGCTCCTCCTCGACGAGCACACCGCCGCGCTCGACCCCAAGACCGCAGCCAAGGTGCTCGAACTCTCCGAGCAGATCGTCACCGAGAACCACCTCACGACGCTCATGGTTACGCACAACATGCGCGACGCCATCAACTATGGCAACCGCCTCATCATGATGAACGAGGGCCGCGTCGTCCTAGACATCAGCGGCGAGGAGAAAAAGCGCCTCACCGTAGAGCAGCTCATCGCACGCTTCTCCGCCGTCTCCGGCAAGGAGTTCGCGAACGACCGCGTGCTGCTCGGCGCGTAACAGGATATGAAAAAGCCACCGCCTGGGCGGTGGCTTTTTTAATACCTTATAACAAAATATATAACGTATACCCAGCTCAGAAGTCCGTGCAGGATGGCCCATCCAACGGAGTGCCAGGTGGTGTAGCTTATCACCATAGCCAGGGCGCTGCCGAAGGATATCCCGGTCTTCACGGTTTTGTTTACTATCGCCTGCCTGTTCTCGTTCATGTGCTGTTCCTCCTTCAAGTTATCTCGCCCGAGTCCAGGGCCAGCTGCTTTCCGCCGCTGCTGACCAGGAGGCGGAAGTCGGTGTCTATACCCGTGACCGTGCCGTGCACGCCATCCGGAAGGGATACTTCCCTGCCCAGAAGGGTCAGGCGGCTGAGGTATTCGGCGTGGAAACGCTGCTCAGGCATGGCCTTGTATAGGCCTATGAGCGCGTCGAGCGTGTCCACGGCGAGTTTTGCGGCGGCGTCCTCCGGGGCGGCGTCCGAGAACACCGCGCCCGCTGTGGAGGCTATCTCGGGTGGGTAGCCGCCGGGCGGGGGCGTCACGTTGATGCCGATGCCGGGTATGACCCAGGCTAGGCCGCCTGCGGCGTCGGGCGCGGCCTCGGTGAGGATGCCGCAGACCTTGCGGCCGCGCAGGAAGACGTCGTTCACCCACTTGATGCCCGCCGCTTCTCCCGAGGCGCGCTCTATGGCGCGGGCGGCGGCGACGGCGCAGGCGGGCGTTATGAGCTTGGCCGCCGTCACGGCCGGGAAACGCGGCCTCAGCAGCAGGGAGAAATACACGCCGCAGCCCGCCGGGGAAAAAAAGCGGTGCTCCCCCCTGCCGCGTCCCGCAGTCTGCGCGCCTGCAATGACGGCGGTAAATTCCGGCGCGCCGGAGCGCGCCAGCGCGGCCAGGACGGTGTTTGTCGAGTCCACGCAGTCGAACACCCGGGCCTCAAAAACGCTGCCCCTGGCGGCCATATATGCCCTTATGCTCTCCTCCAGCATGAGTGCACCCCCAAAAACAAAACTCCACCAGTTGCCTGACGGAGTTTGGAGCTGGCAATGTGACTCGAACACACGACCTGCTGATTACGAATCAGCTGCTCTACCGACTGAGCTATGCCAGCACGCTTACGCGCTTAAGGATTTTAGCACAGGCACGGGGCAAAGTCAAGCGCTATTGTTGATATTCCTATGATTACAGAGAGTATAGATGAATGAAAAATTGTGACGGTTTTGCGACAAGTTGCGACGCTCTTCGACGGCAAAGCTCAAAATTCGCCCCTGCGCACCAGGTCACAGGCGCAGAAAAGCCTCAAAAGCCTAGCAATTTCGGGCTTTAACGGCATCGACAGCCAAGGGGCATAACCGCACGCGGCGTTTACATAAATGAAAGGCAGAAAAGTTATTCTCAGAGTTATAAACACTTTCAACATGCTTATCAACAGCGTTTTTCCCTTGTGCGGCGCGGGTTTCAGCGATTATTTGCATTTATTGCCAATCCCTGGATCGAAAGCGGCGGCCCCGCGGGATTTTAAAAATCCTTTACATAACAACCGCGAAGGCCGCCTCATTCCGCTCGGAAGGCGCAATATGAAGGAATCCGTTCATACTATCTGCCGGTAGTCCCGGTTTGCCTTGAAGATGGAGCCCGCTTGGACGCCGCTGACGATTATGTGGTCAAGCAGCTGGACGCCGAAACCGCCCAGGGCCTTCTCCAGCATCTCCGTGGACACATAGTCGTCCGGCGACGGAGTTATACCTCCGCCGGGGTGATTATGCGCCAGGATCACACGGCTCGCGCGGTAGTTCACCACCATTTCCACCACGCTGCGCACGTTCATGTTCACAAAATCCAGGCTGCCCCTGCCCAGCTCCCGGCAGCTCAGGACGCGGAGCATATTGTCCAGCAGCAGGACAAAGATGCGCTCCGTGCGGGCAAACATGAACAGCGGCCGGAAATACTCGCAGGCGTCCCGCGTGTCGTTTATCGTTGTCATCTTGCGCCGGCTCATCATATAGCGCCGGCTGACCTCCGGTATAAGGCGCAGGAAGATGGCCGTCTCCCGGCCCACGCCATCGACATTCGAGAGTTCCTCCACCGAGGCCTCGAAAACGGCGTCCAGCGAGCCGAAACGGTCCAGCAGCTCGTGGGCGATCTCATTGGTGTTGCAGCGCGCACGGACGTAGAACAGCAGGAATTCAAGGGCGTGTACGTCGTCAAAGCTCTCAAGCCCGTGCTCGGCAAAGGCGTTCTTCATTCTCTGCCTGTGTCCATCGTGCGTGCTCATATCTTACAGCTCCTTTGTGGCGTAGGCGTTCAGGTCGCTGCCGGCGGTGCTGCCCGCCAGATATTCGTAATACGCCTGGGCGCCTATCATGGCCGCGTTGTCGCCGCAGAGCTTCAGCGGAGGTATATACAGAGTCGCACCCTCGCGCTCCGCCGCGGCGGCAAAGTCGCGCCTTATGCGGGAATTGGCGGCCACGCCGCCGGCGACGACGATCTTTTTATAGCCCAGCTCACGCGCGGCGGCCATCGTGCGCGGCACGAGGCTCTCGCTCACGGCCTTGCAGAACGAGGCGGCGAGGCCCGGGCGGTCTATCTCCTCCCCGCGCTGCTGTGCGCCGTGGACCAGGTTTATCACCGCCGTCTTGAGGCCGGAGAAGCTCATGTCATAGGGGCTGCCCTCTATGTGCGACTGCGGCATGGCATAGCGCGTGTCGTCGCCCTGCTGCGAGAGTTCGTCCAGGGGCTTGCCTCCGGGATAGGGCAGGCCGAGGACGCGCGCGGTCTTGTCAAAGCACTCCCCCGCCGCATCGTCCCGCGTCGAGCCCAGGATTCGGATATCGGTATAGTCCCGCACGTCGGCGATGAGCGTGTTTCCGCCGGATATGGCCAGGCACAGGAAGGGCGGCTCCAGCTCCGGGAAGGCGAGATAGTTGGCGGCGATATGGCCGCGGATATGGTGCACGGGTATGAGCGGCACGCCCAGGGCCATGGCCGCAGCTTTGGCGAAGTTCACGCCCACCAGCAGCGCACCGATGAGGCCCGGCGCGTAGGTGACGGCGACGGCGTCTATATCTTTCCGCTCCAGGCCCGCGACCTGGAGCGCGCGCTCCGCAAGTAGCGAGATGACCTCCACATGGCTGCGCGAGGCTATCTCCGGCACAACGCCGCCGTAGACGGCGTGCAGGTCGGCCTGGGAAAACACCTGGTCTGTTACAAGCTCCCTCCCATCCCGGACGAGGGCGACTGCGGTCTCGTCGCAGGAGGATTCAACGGCTAAAATCAGCATTGCGGTTCCTTCCTTATGTAGAGATTCATTATTATGGCGTCCTCTGCGGGCTTTTCATAGTACCCCGGCCTGACGCCGACGTCCACGAAGCCCTTGCCGCGGTAGAGGGCTATAGCGGGCGAGTTCGAGGCGCGGACCTCAAGGCTCAGGAAGGCCAGCTCCAGCGCCGCGGCACGGCTTATCATCTCGTCTATCAGCGCGGAGGCCACGCCGCGGCGGCGGTGCTCCGGAGCTGTGCAGACGTTGGATATATAGCCCTCGTCCAGGACGTATTGCAGGCCCATATAGCCAGCGAAGGCTCCCTCCTCCTCGGCAGCGAGCATTATTTTGCCCGGTCCGCTGAGCTGGGAGGTGATTATCTCCTCCGGCCAGGGCAGGGAAAAGCACTCGCGCTCAAGCGCGGCTATCTTTGCCGCGTCTGAGGGCCGGGCGTCACGTATCGTCATCTTCGTCCTCCCCCAGCAGCTCGTCCAGGAGATAGCGCACTTCCTCCGCCAGCCTGTCCGCGAGGCGGTCCCAGCCGCCCTGCGTGGAAAAACGCGGCGGCGTGATATCCGTCTCACCAAGACAGATGATACGCTCGTCAAACTCCGGCCAGCGGGCGGCCAGTGCGTCGCCCTGGGCCTCGGTCATGCAGAGCGCGACGTCATAGCTCTCCAGCGCGGCCCTGTCTGCCGCGCGGGTGGTGCGCTTTGAGATATCGAGACCGTATTTCGCCGCGGCCTTCACGGCCTTCGGCTCCGGGGCGGGCACAGGCTCACCCGCCGAGGCGAAACCCGCCCTCAGCTCCGGACAGCCCTCATCCCGCGCCGCCTGCTCGAACATCGCGCAGGCTATCGCCGCAAGGCCGGCGCCGTCCGCGTCCACAAAGAGGATGCTCTCCGCCTCCAGCGGCTCGTCCTCCAGGCCCTGGAGCAGCTGCGCCACGTGCTCCGCGTCCCAGCGCTCCAGGCTGCGGTCATAGGCCAGGTTTTCGATGTGGTGCGTCAGCTCGTGTTTGAGCGTGCGCGTCAGCTCCCGGCGCCAGCGCTCGGGAGCGGCGGCGGCGTAGCGCTCCCGGAAGGAGCCGTAATATATCTCCACGTGTCGGCCCATCTGGTCCACGAAGTACATGCCCATGACCAGCAGGCCGTTCTCGTCCGTGCGGCGGGCGGGCAGGAGGTTCACGCCGCCGTTGAGCTTGTTGAATATCTCCTGCGGCAGCGCGTCCACGGCCTCGTCCAGCATCGCGGCGGCTTCTTCAAATGTCACCATGTCAATGCGCCTCCGCCCATGAATGTCCGCTGTGCGCTTCTGCGGTCAGGGGGACGGAGAGCGTCACGGCGCGCTCCATCTCCTCCTCCAGCAGCGCGGCGACGCGCTCCGCCTCACGCTCCGGGCACTCGGCAATGAGCTCGTCGTGGACCTGCAATATCAGCCGCGCCTCCATGCCCTCGGCGCGGAGCCTGCGGCGGACGTTCACCATGGCGAGCTTGATTATATCCGCGGCCGTGCCCTGGATGGGCATATTGCGCGCCACGCGCTCCCCGAAACTGCGGGTGTTGAAGTTCGAGGCCTTCAGCTCCGGCACCGGGCGGCGGCGGCCGAACAGCGTCTCGACATAGCCGCGCTCCTTTGCCTCGGCTATGACCCTGTCCATATACTCGCGCACGCCGTGGTATTTCTGCATATAGGCGTCTATATACGCCCGGGCCTCGGCGGGGCTTACCTTGATATCCTGCGCCAGCGAGAAGGCCGAGATGCCGTAGACTATGCCGAAGTTCACGGCCTTCGCGCTGCTGCGCTGGGCCGGAGTGACCTCCGCCAGCGGCAGGCCGAAGACCTGCGAGGCCGTGACGGCGTGGATATCCTCCCCGCTCTTGAAGGCGTTCTGCATCGTCTCATCGCCGGATATATGCGCCAGCAGGCGGAGCTCTATCTGGCTGTAATCCGCGTCCACCAGGACGCAGCCGGGCGCGGCGACGAACATGCGCCTTATCTGCGCGCCCAACTCGCGCCGGACGGGGATATTTTGCAGGTTCGGCTCCGTGCTCGAAAGGCGGCCCGTGGCCGTCACCGTCATGCGGAAGTTCGTGTGTATGCGCCCGTCGGTGGAGATGACCTTGAGCAGGCCGTCCGCGTAGGTGCTCTTCAGCTTCGTCAGCATGCGATATTCCAGGATATCGCCTATGATGGGGTGCTTGCCTATGAGCTTTTCCAGGATGTCGGCGTTGGTGCTCCAGCCGGTCTTGGTCTTCTTGCCCGCGGGGAGCATCAGCTCATCGAACAGCACCTCGCCCAGCTGCTTGGGCGAGTTTATATTGAACTCGTGCCCGGCCAGCTCCCAGATGCCGCGCTGCAGGGCGTCTATACCCGCCGTGAGGCTCTCGCCGAAGTCGGCCAGGGCCTTCCTGTCCACCAGGAAACCCGCGCGCTCCATCTCGGCCAGCACCTGGCAGAGCGGCAGCTCGATATCGAAATAGAGCTTCTCCGCCCCGTTTTCCGCCAGCTTCGCGCGCATGGGGGCCATGAGCTCCAGCGCAGCCCGGGCCTCCGGCAGCTCCGCGCCCAGGTAACGTTTGGTCAGCTTGCCTAGGTCGTAGCCGCTCTCCGTCGGGTCGAGGACGTATGCGGCCAGCTCCGTGTCAAAGACGAAGCCCTCTGTGCCCAGGCCCTCGGCCAGGGCCAGGCCCATGAGGTCCTTGACACCGTGGGCGGATTTTTTGACCTCCGGCGAGAACACAAGCCGAAGAAGGCGGTTATAGTCCTCGCCCAGCTCGCCCCAGTTGAGGGTGAAGATCGCCTCGCCGTCGCAGAGGCTGAGGCTGTCGAGGTCGTCCCCGGGCAGGGCGAGGCCCAGCGTTTCCGCCGCGCGGATACGCGCCTCGGCCTCCTGCGCCGTAAGGGCGCTCAGCTCCGGCATCGCGCGGCTCTCAGCCTCCTGCACCGCCTCGGGCGCGGGGGCGAGGCCCCATTTTTCGATAAAGCGGCGGAAGCCCAGCCGGTCCAACACGGCGTAAAGCTCCGGGCCGAAGTCCCGGCTCCAGGCCGCGTCCTCGGGCTTCAGCTCCACGGGCGCTTCACGGCTGATGGTGGCAAGGGTATAGGACATTTCCGCGCTCTCGCGGCCGGCGGCGAGCTTTTTGCGGACGCTGTCCTTGATATCCAGGCTGTCCAGGCCGGCGTAAATATCCGCCACGCGGCCATAGCGGCGCACGAGGTCCAGGGCGGTCTTTTCGCCTATGCCCGGCACGCCCGGGATGTTGTCCGAGGCGTCGCCCATCAGGGCCTTGAGGTCTACCATGAGCGGCGGGGCGAAGCCGTATTCCTCCTCGAAACGCGCGCGGTCGTAGAGTATCGTCTCGGTCTGGCCCATGCGGCTCTTGACGTGCAGGACGCTCGTCGTCTCCGTTATGAGCTGAAAGCTGTCCTTGTCGCCGGTGACTATCTCGCAGGCCCAGCCGGACTTTTCGCAGATGGCGGACACGGCGCCCAGCACGTCGTCCGCCTCCCAGCCCGCGGCCTCTAAGCGGCGGATATGCATGGCGTCCAGCGTTTCCTTCAAAAGCGGCATCTGCACGGCCAGCTCCTCAGGCATGGGCTTGCGCTGGGCCTTGTAGCCCTCGTACATCTCGTGCCGGAAGGTCGGCGCGGGCAGGTCGAAAGCCACGCAGAGCGAATCCGGCGCCTCGCCCTCGAAGAGCTTCTGCAAAATGGCCAGGAAGCCGTACACCGCGTTCGTCGGCGTGCCGTCCGGCGCGTTCAGGGGCCGGACGCCGTAAAAGGCGCGATTTACGACGCTGTTGCCGTCCAGTATCATGAGTTTTTTCATCAGGGCATCTCCAAATAACCAAATATGCTCTCGCAATCCTCCAAAGCGGTCTGTAGAGTGCTGTACATATACGGCGTTATTATCCCGCCGCGGTCGTCGCCGGACTCGTAGTCCGCTATGGCGGCGCGGATATCCCACAGCCTCCGGCCCCAGCCCGCCGTCTGGCGGGAGATGCCGAAGTCGCCTATGTTCAGCATTATCATGGGTATGTATTCGCAGGAGCTTATCTCAGTCTCCCCCGTCGCGGGGTCCTTCGTCAGCTCCAGCTGCACCATGCAGGTGAGGTCCGTGTACTGGCGGGTCTGGCAGGACAGCAGGTTCCCCAGGCAGTAGCAGAGGAAGCCCGTGCGCTCATTGCCGTCCTCGTCCGTCACGGTGCGCAGCTCCATCGGCTCCGGGACGTGCGGGTGGCCGCCGATGACAAGGTCCGCGCCCTGGGCGAAGAAATAGTCCGCCAGGTCGCGCTGGTACTGCGTCGCGCCTGTGACGTACTCCCCGCCCCAATGGACGCTGACGGCGATGATATCCGTTTCCAGCGCCCTGGCCGAGGCCATGTCGGCGTCCAGCATGTCGTAATCCACCTTGGAGCAGTAGGTCATGTAGTCTGTCGTGTAGACGTTCAGGCCGTAGGGCGTGTCGTCCACGGGTATGCCGTTCGTGCCGTAGGTGAAGTTCAAAAAGGCGATGCTGACGCCATTTATCTCCTTGACGACGATGCCGTTATCCTCGTCGCGCTCCTCCTGCGTGCGGTAGGCCCCTACGTGGTCGAGGCCCGCGTCGTCCAGGACGTCCAGCGTCCTTATTATGCCCTCGTGCCAGGCGTCCATGGCGTGGTTGCTGGCCATGTTTATGAGGTCGAAGCCGACCTCCTTCAGCGAATAGGCCAGATCGTCCGGCACGTGGAAGAGCGGATAGCCCGTCCACTTGCCGTCGCCGGTGAAGGCGCCCTCAAAGCAGCACAGGGCGTAGTCCGCCTCCTCGACGTAGTGCGCCACGTCCTCGAAGATGGGCGCGTAGTCGTAGCTGCCGTCGGGCTGCAGCGCCTCGTCGTGGAGCGGGGTGTGCATGACTAGGTCGCCCGCGAGCGTGAGCTTAACGACGCTTGGCGTCGGCTCCGGCGTGGGCTCCGGGGTCGGGGTCGGCGTGGGTTCCGTCGTGGGCGCCGCCTCCGCCTCTCCCTCGGGCGCGGGGAGCGTCACCTCCGGGGCAGAGCCGCAGGCGGCGAGGCTCAGCAGCAGCGCCGCGCACAGGCAGAGGGTCAGGACGCGCTTCATTACTTTTCACCCCTCAGCTTTATGAGCTGGTCGCGCAGGATGGCCGCGTACTCAAATTCGAGCATCTTCGCCGCCTCGCGCATCTTCTTCTCCAGCTTCTGTATCTCCTCACGCCGCTCGGCCTCCGTCATCTTCAGCCCGTCGCGGCGGCGTGTACCCTTGTCGGCCTCGGAGGATATCTCTATGATATCCCGCACGCTCTTGATTATCGTCTGCGGGACGATGCCGTGTGCCTTGTTATAGGCGTCCTGCTTACTGCGGCGGCGCTCCGTCTCCGTGATGGCCGCGCGCATGGAGGGCGTTTCGCTGTCGGCGTACATGATGACCAGGCCCTCGGCGTTGCGTGCCGCGCGGCCTATGGTCTGGATGAGGCTCGTCTCGCTGCGCAGGAAGCCCTCCTTATCCGCGTCCAGAATGGCGACAAGGCTGACTTCGGGCAGGTCCAGGCCCTCGCGCAGGAGGTTTATGCCCACGAGGACGTCGAACTCGCCCAGGCGCAGGTCGCGGATTATCTCCATGCGCTCTATCGCACCGATATCGTGGTGCATATAGCGGCACTTGATGCCCGCCGCGGTGAGATAGGCGGAGAGGTCCTCGGCCATTTTCTTCGTCAGCGTCGTCACCAGCGTGCGCTGGCCCTTGGCTATGCGGGCCTTTATCTCGTCCATGAGGTCGTCTATCTGGCCCTCGACGGGGCGGACGGATATCTCCGGGTCAAGCAGGCCGGTGGGTCTTATTATCTGCTCCGCGATTTGGCCGGAGCGCTCCCGCTCGTACTCGCCGGGCGTGGCCGAGACGTACACCGCCTGGCCTATGCGCTGCTGGAACTCCTCAAACTTCAGCGGACGGTTATCGAAGGCCGAGGGCAGGCGGAAGCCGTAGTTCACCAGGGTCTCCTTACGCGCCCTGTCGCCCCGGTACATGGCGCGCACCTGCGGAAGCGTGACGTGCGACTCGTCCACAAAGAGGACGAAGTCCTTCGGGAAATAGTCCAGCAGCGTCATGGGCGCGCTGCCCGGCTCCCGGCCCGAGATTATGCGGCTGTAGTTCTCGATGCCGGAGCAGTAGCCCAGCTCCTGTATCATCTCGATGTCGAAGCTCGTGCGCTGCTCTATGCGCTGGGCCTCCAGGAACTTGTCCTGGCTCTTGAAAAACGCCACGCGCTCGTCGCACTCGCGGCGCATCTCCTTTACCGCGGCGGCCATCTTCTCCTTGGTGGTGACATAGTGGCTCGCGGGGTAGATGGAGACGTGGTTCAGTATGCGCGTGGGCGTGCCGGTGACAGGGTTTATCTCGGAAATGCGGTCTATCTCGTCCCCGAAGAACTCTATGCGTATGGCTTTGTCGTAGGAATAGACCGGGAAGACCTCCACGGTGTCGCCCCGGACGCGGAACATATTGCGGTCGAAGGCGATATCGTTGCGCTCATAACGTATCTCGATGAGCTTTTTCAGCAGCTCGTCCCTGTCCTTCTGCTGGCCGGGGCGCAGGGAAATGACCATGCTGGCATAGTCTATCGGGTCGCCGAGGCCGTAGATGCAGGAGACGGAGGACACGACGATAACGTCCCGCCGCTCCGACAGGCTGGACGTCGCCGAGTGGCGCAGGCGCTCTATCTCGTCGTTTATGGAGCTGTCCTTCTCAATGTAGGTGTCCGTTGTGGGTATATAGGCCTCGGGCTGGTAGTAGTCGTAGTAGGAGACGAAGTATTCCACGGCGTTATCCGGGAAAAACTCGCGGAACTCCGAACAGAGCTGGGCTGCGAGCGTCTTGTTATGCGCCAGCACCAGCGTCGGGCGCTGGACGCGCTCTATGACCTTGGCCATGGTATAGGTCTTGCCGGAGCCGGTGACGCCCAGCAGAGTCTGCTCGGGTATACCGCGCTCCAGCCCATCGGCCAGGGCGTCTATCGCCTCGGGCTGGTCGCCGGATGGCACATAGCTGCTGACCACGTGAAAATCAGGCATGATTACTCCTTTTTCATACTTTATTTAAACCGTATTTTAGCACAGCCCTCCCCTCTTGAAAAGCCCCGCCGCAAAATTCATTGCTGTAAGCCCGGGCACTTTGTGCTACAATAGCCTCGCGCCCCTTGCGGGGTGGAATCGGAGGTAACGTATGCTTGAACGAATGGACAAGTTCTTTGACAGCCGCCTTGATGAATATGACGCGCACCAGCTGGGCTGTATAGCCTCTGCGCGGGAGTTTCTGCGCTTCACCGCCGAGCAGCTGCCCTCTGGTGCCGGCTGCGCTGTTCTTGACCTTGGCTGCGGCACGGGGCTGGAGCTGGAGGAGTATCTTGCGATCAATCCCACGGCCTCCGTCACCGGTATCGACCTTGCGCCGGGCATGCTCAACAGGCTTGCCGAGAAGTTTCCCGGCAGGGATGTGCGGACCGTCCTGGGCTCATATTTTGACCTTCCCTTCGGCTCCGCCGTCTACGACGCGGCGGTCTCCGTAGAGTCTCTCCATCACTTCACCGCAGAAGAAAAGCTCCCGCTTTACCGGAAGCTGCGCGAAGCTCTAAAGCCTGGAGGGGTATTCGTACTTACTGACTATTTTTCCCTTTCCAACGAGGAGGAAACCGCTCACCGTGCCGAGCTGCTCCGGCTGAAAAAGGCCCAGAACATCATGGACGATGTGCTATACCACTTCGACACTCCGCTGACACCGGAACACGAGGCGGAATGTCTTGAAAAGGCTGGATTTTCCGAGGTCCGGGTTCTCAAAAGCTGGGGCGCGACGCACACGCTGAGGGCTGTAAGGCCGTGCCTGTCCGCAGCCGTCGGCCCGGGCGCTCCGGATACCGCTGAGTTGGGCTGCTGCGGCGCCTACTGCCGCACATGCAGGAAATATATGGTGTAGTGCAAGGGCTGCTCGACCGGTTACGCCGACGGCTCACGCGAGCTGTCGAAGGCCAGGTGTGCTATAAAAAAGTGCTGCCTTTCGAGCGGCCAAATAACCTGCTCCGACTGTTCCTCCTTCGACTCCTGCCCTACGGTCCAGGGTTTCTACAGCAAGGGGTATAAATATTCGAGATACCAGGCGTCCGCACAGTTTATAAGGTCGCACGGCTACCGCTCTTTCGCCCAAGCCGCCTCAGCCTGGACCAGCGCCAGCGGAAAGCTGCCCCGCTAACGCAAATGATATTTGGAGGCTTTGATATAATGACTAGCGTTTTGTTCATCTGCCACGGCAATATTTGCCGCAGTCCTATGGCGGAGTTTGTTTTTCGGGATATGGCGGCTCGGGAGGGGCTGGAGGTGGAGGTGGCTTCGGCGGCTACCAGTGCTGAGGAGATAGGCAATCCCGTTTATCCGCCAGTAAGGAGGCTGCTACTCAGTCACGGACTCGATCCCGCCGGGAAGAGGGCCAGGCAGCTTACCCGCGCTGATTACGAGCGTTGGGACCTCATTATAGGTATGGACAGCGCCAACATCCGCAGCATGGAACGCCTTTTTGGAGGCGATCCCGAACACAAGCTGCTGCGTCTGCTGGACCTCACCCCGCTCAGGCGCGATGTTGCAGACCCCTGGTACACGCGCGACTTCGACGCCTGCTGGGACGACATCGTCCTCGGCTGCCGCGCGCTTTTGGAGTGCTTACCCGGTTAGGCGTGGTTTCCCTTGACGCGCGGGGGTATTGGTTATAAAATATTGTATCGCAGTTCAGCGTATTGGGGGAGCTAATTTGAAAAAGAAAAAACCGGGCGCTTTTATCCCTATATATGCCTTTGCAGCAGCATGGATAGTCTGCGCCTTCTTCATACCCATGTATACCCTCGCGGGGCTCGTCGGGAGTGCCGCGGTTTCAGCCGCGGCTGCGGTTCTCGCCTACTACACCGCAGGTATGATACTCGCCAGACGCCCCGCAAAACCCGAGCCCGAGCCGGAACCTGTCAAAAAGGAGGAGCCCAAGCTCAGCCCCGAGGTCCAGGCCATCATTGACGACGGCAAGCGGGCCATGAAGGAGATGGGCCGGCTCTATTCCTCCATCAAGAGCAGCGATGTGCGCAGGCGCATCAATGAACTCATGCGCATTTCGGACAAAATAGTCCAGGACGCTGTGGACGACCCCTCCGATGTCCCGCAGATACGCAAATTTCTCGATTATTACCTGCCCACCACCATCAAGCTGCTCAACGCCTATGACCGCATGAGCGACCAGGGCATCGAGGGCACGAATCTCTCGAAGTCTATGCAGAGCATCGAGGACATGCTCGACACTGCCATAGAAGCCTTCAAAAAGCAGCTCGACTCTCTCTTTGCCAACCAGGCGCTGGATATCGAGACGGACATCAGCGTCATGAACCAGATGCTGGCCCGCGAGGGTCTATCCGACGAGAGCGCGGACACCATAATAAAGGCGGCGCGCTCCGGCAATACGGAATAAGAAAGGACAATTACGATGGACGAGAGCAAAGAATTTATCCCCTCCCTCACGCTCGACCCCAACGCGGCCTCCGCCTCAGCCGTCGCCGCCGAGCTGGGTGTTGATGAGCCCAAGGCCCCCGTGCTTGAGGAGAAAAAAGACGTCCCCGTTGAGAAACTCGAACTCGAACGTCTCTCCCCTGCCGAGCAGGCCGCAGTCAAGGAGTTTGCAAAGCAGATAGACGTAACAAACTCCGAGCAGGTGCTCAACTACGGTTCCGCCGCGCAAAAGAACATTGCGGACTTCTCCGACGCCGCGCTCAGCAAGGTGCGCACCAAGGACCTCGGTGAGGTGGGCGAGGAGCTCTCTGACCTCGTTGTCGAGCTTCAGGGCATGAACTTTGACGAGGAGGAGAAAAAGGGCTTCCTCGGCTTCTTCAAAAAGCAGCGTCAGAGCATCGCCGCGCTGAAAGCCCAGTATGACAAGGCCGAGGTCAACGTGGACAAGATAGCCGACCAGCTCCAGAAGCATGAGCTGACGCTCATGAAAGACATCGCGATGATGGACAAGATGTATGACATGAATCAGCAGTACCACAAGGAGCTGACCATGTACATCATCGCGGGCAAGCTGCGCTGCAAGGAGCTGCGCGAGACGGAGCTGCCGCGCCTGCAGAAGGTCGCACAGGAGTCCGGGAAAACTGAGGACGCCCAGGCCGCCAACGACTATGCCAACATGCTCGGCCGCTTTGAGAAAAAGCTGCACGACCTTGAACTCACGCGCATGGTCTCCGTCCAGATGTCCCCGCAGATCCGCATGATCCAGAACAACGACTCCGTCATGGCGGAAAAGATACGCTCCTCCATCGTGAACACCATCCCCCTTTGGAAGAGCCAGATGACCCTTGCCCTCACCCTCCACCACTCTCAGCAGGCCATGGAGGCCCAGCGCGAGGTCAACGACATGACGAACCGCCTGCTCCAGGCCAACGCCGAGAAGCTCCACCAGGGCAGCGTTGACATCGCCAGGGAGTCCGAGCGCGGCATTGTGGACATTGAGACGCTGCAAAAGACCAATCAGGAGCTCATCAGCACCCTTGAAGAGGTCCGCCAGATACAGGCCGAGGGCGCCAAAAAACGCGCCGAGGCAGAGGTCGAGCTCGGCCGCATCGAGGGTGAGCTGAAGCAGAAGCTGCTGGAACTGAGAGGCTGAAATGTACAAGAGGTCGCTTAAACACCCGATAACCGCGCTGCTTATAGCCATCCTAGCCTGCGGCTTTGCGATGGTCATGAACATCCAGATGATGCTCGGCGAAAAGGTCCAGGAGATCGAGGACGGCTTCTTCACCTCCACGCCCGGCGAGCGCAGCATCTATTCGCGGCTCTCCGAAAAGCTCGACGCCTCGAACGGGCTATGGACCATACTGGAAAGCGAGGACGCCGCGGCTGCGGAGGAGCTTTCCGTCTCACGCAGCGCGCTGCTTACGGCCTACGAGAGCCGTGACATCGCCGCGATGTACGACGCGAACGCCGAGCTCGACAAGGCCTTCGCCTCTGCGAAAGCAGCCGCGGAGGCGGCTGAACTGGACGAGAGCCAGGCCTCTGCCCTTTCAAGCTATGTGACGAACTACGAGGGCGCCTCCAAGATGATAGAGCAGAGCAGCTACAACAGCAGCGTGCTTGAATTCATGCGCAGCGTCTACAACAAGTTCCCCGCTTCCAGGCTTGCGGACTTTGCCGGCGTTGAGCCGCCGGTGAGCTTTGAATAAACACGGGAGACATTTCGGATGAAACGTATCTTTGCACTCATTCTGGCCCTGCTCCTGCTGCCCGCTCTGGCGCTTAGCGCGCTGGCGGCGGATGTGCCGGAGCCCAGCGCCGACTTCTACGTCTACGACGGGGCCGGTACACTCAGCCAGAGCACGAAGGACCTCATTCTAAACGCAAGCGGCCCGCTTGAAAAATACTGCGACGGGGCGCAGATAGTCGTCGTCACCATAGACTACCTGCCTTCGGGCTACGACTCGGAGCAGTATGCGAACCTGCTGTTCAACTCCTGGGGCATAGGCAGCTCCAGCGCAAACAACGGCATGCTCCTGCTGCACGTTGTCAAGGAGGACCGCGGCTGGCTCGCCGTCGGAGCCGGAATTTCCAACCAGGTCTCGACTGACAGCATCAACTCTCTCATGGACAGCTATTTCTGGCCCTATTCTGACGCGGGAGAGTATGACAAGGCCGTTGCTACGCTGTTCCCGCACCTTGTGGACATCTTCGCCGCGCTCTACAACACCTCCGCGCTCTACGGAGGCACGGGTTCCACGCAGGGCGGAGACTACTATGAGGACTCTTACTACGACCCCTACTATGACGACGGGCCGAGCCTCGGAACCGTTATCGCGTTCATACTCATAATCCTGCTGCTGGTGCTCTCCTTCGCCGGCTCCTTGGGCCGCAGGCGGTACTATGGTAGGGCCTATTACCCCAGCTTTTTCTTCTGCGGCGGCCCCGGCCCCAGAGGGCCCAGAGGACCGCGCGGTCCCGGCGGCCCGCCTCCCCCGCGCGGCGGTGGCGGCTTCCGCGGAGGCGGTTTCGGCGGCGGAGGCTTCTCCGGCGGCGGTTTCCGCGGCGGCGGCTTCGGCGGAGGCGGTTTCTCCGGCGGTGGCGGCGGCGGAAGAAGATAGACCCTTTGGACACCAAAAGGCCCCGTTTCTCTGCTGCACGCGGAGAAACGGGGCCTCTTTTTGCCTATTCACTTTGTCAGGCGCTTGATCGCCCTGGCATAGAAAAGCGCATATCCCGCAAAGGCGGCAATGGTCATAAAAAGGCACAGGCCGATGAGCCCGTCCCGGACTTGCGCGGACATGTTCGGGATTATGAGTATCAGGAATATTGCCCCGTAGGTCACAGCGGTGCAGACTTTGCCGTACCACTGGGCGCCGTCCATCATGAAGCCTCGTTTGAGCATATAGGCGCCCATGCAGAACATATAAAGCTCCTTCACGACGTAGACGCCGAACATCACGCCCATGAGCGGGTAGCTGAAGGACATGCTCAGCGCTATGGCGGCGAAGGTCAGCTTGTCCGCCACGGGGTCGATGAACTTGCCCCAATCCGTTATCATATTGAAGCGCCGGGCAATTTTCCCATCCAGCATATCCGTCAGGCCGGAGACAGCTATCACTGCGGCGGCACAGCCGTATCCGCCCTCGTCGTCCGCTGCAAAATAGAAATAAAGATACAGCGGGATGAGAAGCAGACGAAAATAGCTCATCAAATTGGGGATGGAAAAATACTCTCTTCGCCAGTCCTTTTTCAAAAAAACCACTTCCGAAAGTAAATATATCACACAAGCCCGCCGAGGTCAATGCCCGCGGCGGGCTGCCGACTGCTTTTAAATTTATGCGCCAATATTCAACATTCGCTCAACGCGCGGCCGGGCAAAAAAGTGGGCCCCGGGCTTGCGCCCAAGGGCCCTTTGGAGGGAGTGGGATATCAGCGATATTTGTCCACCACGGCCTTCATGTCGTCCCAGGCCGCCTCCATATCGGAGACGAGCTTGAACTGCGTGCGGCAGCGATCCAGATTCTGGCCCTCGCGGTGGATACGGAAGTAGTGGTCGCCCTCAAGGTAGTCCGTCAGGAAGCGGATGCCGCACTCAAGCGTCATCAGCTTTGCGCCCCAGGGCAGATAGTCGAGCTCGGTCTCAGTCAGCGCGCCGCCCGCGCCTTCGAGGAAGCCCGCGGCATAGACGTCGAACAGCTCAAGGTCGAAATTCACCTTCGTGAGGTCGCGCTCGTCCTCTGCGCTGTGATTCGCGCCGAAGCGGATGGAATCGCCAAAGTCGTTTATAGCAAGGCCCGGCATGACGGTGTCGAGGTCTATGACGCAAATGCCCTCGCCGCTCTCGCGGTCGATGAGGATGTTGTTGAGCTTGGTGTCGTTATGCGTGACGCGCAGGGGCAGGCGCCCGTCGCGAAGCGCGGAGAGCGCCACGGAGCAGTCGGCCTCGCGCTCCTGCACGAACTTCAGCTCCGGCCCTACCTCCTTCACCCGGCCCATGACGTCCGCCGCGACGGCGGCCTTGAGCTTGGCAAGGCGGTCCTCGGTGTCGTGGAACTTGGGGATTGTCTCGTACAGCGTGTCCGCCGGGTAGTCCTTCAACATGCGCTGGAACTTGCCGAAGGCGCGCGCGGAAGCCGCAAACAGCTCCGGCGTCTCTGCCTTCTGGAGGCAAATGGTGTCCTCTACGAAGGGATACACGCGCCAGGCGCCGCCCTCGGAGTCGGTATAGAAGTTTTCGCCCGACTTGGTAGCCCAGACGCTCATGGTCTCGCGCGCCGGGTTCCCGCCCGCTTCCTTTATCTTCTCGCCCAGGAAAGAGGTGACGCCGACGATATTCGCCATGACCTCGTCCGGGTGCTTGAAGGCCGCAGAGCTTATCCGCTGGAGGATAAAGCGGCGGCAGGGGTCCTCCCCCGGCTGGGTGTGGACCACAAAGGTGTCGTTTATATGACCGGAGCCGTAGCGCACGGCGCCGACGAGCTGGCCGCCGAAATCGTATGCGGCAAGGGCCTCATTGAGCAGCTTCTCAGCCTCAGACATGTTCAGACCTCCCACAGCTTATCGGGATACAGCCCGCTCGCGGTCTTTTCTGCGATGGCCGCGACGACGCAGGGCTTGTCCTCTTTATACGTGACGCCGTACCACTTGTCCGCGCTGCGCAGGACCTTCACGCGGGCCTTGCCCTCTTCGAGCAGCTGGGTCACGACGCTGGGCAGGAAATACTCGCCCTTCAGGGGATTGGTCTTTATCGTGGTATCCAGGAACAACGGGAAGCGCGCCTCCGCCTCCTTCAGGAAGCTCTCAGTGAAGCCCCAGAGGTTCATGGAGACTATCGTGCTGCCCGGGACCTCGGTCCAGGTCTCGCCGCCGTCCTCGGTAAAGCGGGCGTCGTCGCCCATCTTCTCGATGTGGGTGCGTTCCGTGACCTTAACAAGGTAGTTGTCCGCGTCCTCCTCGCAGATGCCGCGGGCGACATGGCCGTACTCGGTGACGGTGTTGCCCAGCAGATAGCCGACCATGGCGAATTCATAGCAGCCCTCGCTGTCCGGATGGCTCTCAAGGTACTGATATATCTCGCGGAAGCCCTCCGGGCCATAGTAATCGTCCGCGTTCACGACGGCGAAGGGGCCGTCCACGATCTTGCGCGCGGCAAGCACCGCGTGGCAGGTGCCCCAGGGCTTCACACGGCCGTCCGGGACCTCATAGCCCTCCGGCAGGTCGTCCAGCTGCTGGTAGGCGTACTTGACGTTTATGAACTTCGAGAGCCTGTCGCCAATGGCCTCGTGAAAGGCCTCTTCGATCTCGTGCTTGATGACGAACACAACGGTGTCGAAGCCGGCGCGCTTGGCGTCATAGATGGAGTAGTCGATGATGAGCTGGCCGTGATTGCCCACCGGGTCTATCTGCTTGAGTCCGCCGTAGCGACTGCCCATTCCGGCGGCCATGACAACGAGCACGGGTTTCTTCATTGCTGATTCCTCCCTCTTCATACCAAAATATGGCCCGCAGGTGCGGGCCATATCTGTTTTTTTATATCGTTCAGCCCTTATAGCCGTTCGGGTTCATGCTCTGCCACTTCCAGGAGGAGGCGCACATGTCCTCGATGCCGTACTTGGCCTCCCAGCCGAGCTCTTCCTTCGCCTTGGTGGGGTCGGCATAGCAGACGGCGATGTCGCCCGGGCGGCGGGGGTCAACGACGTAGGGCAGGGTCTTGCCGCAGGCCTTCTCGTAGGCGTGCAGCACGTCGAACACGCTGTAGCCCTTGCCGGTGCCAAGGTTGCAGACGAAGAGGCCGCAATTGGTCTCCAGCTTCTTCAGGGCCGCGATGTGGCCGCGGGCGAGGTCCACAACGTGGATGTAGTCGCGCACGCCGGTACCATCGTGGGTCGGATAGTCGTCACCGAAAACGTGGAGCTTGGCCAGCTTGCCGACGGCGACCTGGGCGATATAGGGCACGAGGTTGTTCGGAATATCGTTCGGGTCCTCGCCTATGAGGCCGCTCTCGTGCGCGCCGATGGGGTTGAAGTAGCGCAGCAGAGCCACGTTCAGGCTCGGCTCGGCCTTGCAGTAGTCCATCAGGATGCGCTCAATGAAGAGCTTGGTCGTGCCATAGGGGTTCGTGGTGCCGCCGGTCGGGAAGTCCTCGCGGATAGGCACGGAAGCGGGGTCGCCGTACACGGTGGCCGAGGAGGAGAACACGAAGTTCTTCACGCCGTAGTCACGCATGACGTTCAGTATCATGAGGGTGTTCACGAGGTTGTTGGTGTAATACTCAAGCGGCTTTGCAACGCTCTCGCCAACGGCCTTGAGGCCGGCGAAGTGGATGACGGCGTCGATGTTCGGGTAGTTGCGGAAGAGTTCCTTGACCTCCACAGGGTCGCAGAGCTCACACTTCACGAAGGGGACCTTCTTCCCGGTTATCTTCTCGACGCGCCTGACGGCCTCCTCGCTGGAATTTATGAGGTTATCCGCCACGACGATCTCGTAGCCCGCCTCGATGAGCTCCACGCAGGTGTGGCTTCCGATGTATCCGGCTCCGCCGCTGACAAGTATCATGCTGAACACTCCTTAATTAGTCTTTTTTCCAGTCTGAAACCATTGTACGTCAAGCCCGCTCAAAAAGAAATAGACATTTTAGCATTATCTTTGCACTTTTTGCCGCCGCTTTCCCCTTGCGGCGGGGCTGATTTGCAGTATCATCCGAACAGGCGCTCATTCTCCGGGTTTGTTCCTGGCAGCAAGCGCGCGCACGCCGGAGGCGTATTCGCTCGGCGTCATGCCCGTGACCTTTTTGAAGTGGCGCGAGAAATAATAGATGGACTGATATCCCAGGCGGGTGGCAATCTCAGTGAAGTTGCCGTCCTCCCTGCGTATCATCTCCTTGGCAGCTTCTATCTTGCGGCGGCCAAAATATTCCATCACGCCGCCGCCCGTCTCGGCGTGGAATATCTGCTGCAGCCGGCTGCGGCCGACCAGATTGTCCCGGCAGATGCGGTCCAGCGTCAGCGTCTGCGAAAGGCGCGAGGCCAGATATTTGTCCACGCGCAGAAAGACCTCATTTCGGCTCTGGGCCTCGATCGGTCCGCTCTGCTTCTGTCCTGCTGCGCCCACGCGCAGCAGGCGGATGAGCAGCTCCTCTATGTACAGCGACACCAGCTGCTCCGCGCCGAAAGGAGCGTCCTCCCGGCGCTCCAGCGCCATTGTTGCAGGGTCGTCAAGCGGGGTCTTGAAGGCGCGCTCCGCCTCGGCTACTATACCGCCTATAAGCGCGCGCTCCGCTTCGCCCGCGGGGTAAATCTCGTCGCCTATGCGCTCCGCCGCCTCGCCCTCGCAGAAAAAGCTCACGACCACCAGGTTAGGCGCGGAGCCGCCTGTGGCCCGCAGGGCGTGAAACTCCCCCGGCGGGTGGAACAGCAGATTCCCGCGGCCCAGACGCAGCTGCCTGCCGCCCGCTATGACGTCAACTTCACCCTTATCAACGTAAACGAACTCCCAGAAGTCATGCTTTTCGCCCTCGAAACAATAACTGCTCGAATACTCAAAATAGTGCACCGTCACGACCCGGTCCACGCAGACCGGGCGCTTTATCTCCGTGGGCTTGAACGGCATTGCTCTCCTCCCCTTCCCTTAGGCCCCCGCCTTTGTGCGCGAGGTCTTGCGGTATTCCATAGGGCTCATGCCCTCAAGTCTGCGAAAGCTCTGGGAAAAATAGCTCGGAGACGAAAAGCCGAGCATATGCGATATCTGGCTCAACGAATGGTCTGTGTCCCCGAGCAGGTATTTGCTCTCCTCTATCCTTCGGCTTATCAGATAGTTTATCGGTGAGATGCCGTACTCCTTCGTGAAGGAGTGTACCATATAATACTTATTGACGTGGACGAGCTCGCTCAGGAGGTTCAGGTTTATGTTCTCCTTGAAGTGGTTGTCTATATAGTGCCGCACAGTGGCGCACTCCTTGCTGGGCTTGCGGCCGGGGCGGCGGTGCTCCGGCTTTTTGGTCAGGAAGCTCAGGCCGGTTTGGCGCATCAGGCGCAGGACGAGCACCTCCAGCAGGTCCTGGCAGATGAGTTCGTAGCCCTCGTCCTTCAGCTCTATCTCCTTGAGCATCTCCCGCAGCGCGTGGAGCAGGGGCTCGCGCGTGCTCTGGAGATTCGTCATGAACCAGCGCTCGTCCGCATCCTCCCCCGCCGAGTACTCCAGTCCCTCCACACCCAGGACAATGTACTCCAGCGGACGTTTGTTATAGCTCACCTCAGTGTGCTCCACCTTCGGGTTAACTATGACCATATCATCCGTCGAGACGGGCAGCAGCTTGCCGCATATGTTGAACTTCCCACTGCCGCCGACAACATAGAATATCTCGGTGCAATCATGTGTGTGTAATGTGCTGTGCCAATCGCCCCCATATTTGGCAGTACTGACATACAGCAGCTTAACGCGGCTGCGGTCTACGGGCGAGGTTCCCATATCTTCTAGTGTGAACCTGTTGGTGCTCAGGGCCGGCCACCTCGATTTCTTTAGCAATCTTGCTGCTTTTATCTTTAAGAATTATATTACATTTGCCTGCTCTGTGCAATATGTGCAAAATAACCGAATTTTTTGAGAAAGATGAGTACACTTGGCCCGTTGAGCTCGCAAACCTGCGCCACGCAAGGTTTTTTGTGTTTTAACATGTTGCATAATTTTTTTCTCGCGAATTCGTCCCCGCCGTCAAATTTGACAGATAAAGCAACAAACATAAAAAATAGAGCAACAATTTGATTGAATAGTCTACAGGAAAGATTATACTTAAGCCATCAGAGGGATGGAATTGCCATCCAATGGTATGGTTTGCAGTCCAAATTTTCAGAAAAGAGGAATGAAAATGAAGAAACTTCTCGCGCTCCTTCTCGTGTTCGTTCTGGCTCTTGGCGTTTTCTCCGCCTGCGGCACGACCGAGCCCGCCGCCAGCGACGCCCCCGCCAGCGACGCCCCCGCCACTGACGGCACCACTCCCGACGACGGCGACGTCGCCGAGCCCGCCGGCTCCATCAAGGTAGCCGCCATCGAGACCGCCTACGGCACCCAGATGTGGGTCGATGTCTGCGCCGCCTTCACTGAGGCCACCGGCATCGAGGTCGAGCTCGTCACCGACAAGAACCTTGAGGACGTCATCGGCCCCGCCATGCAGGGCGGCGAGTATCCCGACGTCATCCACCTGGCCACCGGCCGTGAAGCCGGCCTGACCGAGCAGTTCATCAAGGACAAGAACATCGCCGAGATCACCGACGTTCTGTCCATGACCGTCCCCGGTGAGGACGTCACCGTCAGCGAGAAGATAGCCGGCGGCTTCACCGAGACCAGCCTCACCAACCCCTACGGCGACGGCAAGACCTACCTCGCCCCCATGTTCTACTCCCCCTGCGGCCTCTTCTACAACGCCGGCCTCTTTGAGGAAAAGGGCTGGGAAGTCCCCACCACCTGGGACGAGATGTGGGAACTCGGCGACAAGGCCCTTGAGGAGGGCATCTACCTCTTCACCTACCCCACCACCGGCTACTTTGACGCTTTCTTCTACGCTCTGATGTACGCCGCGGGCGGCCCCGAGTTCTTCAACGAGGCCACCGTCTACACCGAGGGCATCTGGGACAGCGAGGCTGCCACCACCTGCTTCGACATAGTCGAGAAGCTCGCCACCTACACCAACCCCATCACCACGGCTCAGGCCAACGATCAGGACTTCACTCAGAACCAGCAGCTCGTCCTTGACAACAAGGCCCTGTTCATGCCCAACGGCACCTGGATCGTCGGCGAGATGGCCGAGGCCCCCCGCGCTGAGGGCTTCAAGTGGGGCATGACCGCCCTGCCCGCCGTCGAAGAGGGCGGCGACCGCTACAGCTACACCTGGTTCGAGCAGGCCTGGATCCCCGCCGGCGCTGAGAACATCGACGCCGCCAAGCAGTTCATCGCCTTCCTGTACAGCGACACCGCCTGCGAGATCTTCGCCGCCTCCAACGCCATCCAGCCCGTGCTCGGCATTGCCGACAGCCTTGAGGGCGACAACCAGCTCTTCTACTCCATCTACGACGACGGCGCCAAGGCCGCCATGGGCAACTTCGCCGCCTACAAGTCCGTCGCCGGCCTCGGCACCAACCGCGAGGAGTTCTTCGATCCCGTGAACAGCCTCGTCTCCGGCAGCCTGACCCGCGACCAGTGGGTCTCCGACTGGAAGGCCGCCAGCGACCAGATGAGGGCCAACCTCGCCTGACGCTTCGCGACAACTACATAACACCCTAATGTTTCGGGGGACGTTGAGCCGCGGCTCATCGTCCCCCTTCCCAAATGCACACTGGCAAAAAGAGAGTTTACCGGCATCATTCCGCTCGGAAAGGAGCTGAACACGTGGAAAAGAACAAGGGACGCAGCCGTTTTATTGTGCTGTGCGTGGCCCCGGCAGTAATTCTGTTCGTCATTTTCATGATAATCCCCACGCTCAACGTATTCCGCATGTCTCTGTTTGAGCGCGGAGCATATTCGCCCGACGAGACCTTTGTGGGCTTTGCGAACTTCAATTCGCTTGTTAACGACTCCAACTTCATCCGCGCGATGCAGAACACGATTCTGCTCATCGTGGTCGTAACAATGGTAACCTTCGCGCTGGCGCTCGTCTTTGCGGGCATACTCACCCGCGAGAACATCAAGGGCAAGGAGCTGCTGCGCGTTATCTTCTACATACCGAACATCCTCTCCATCGTCGTCATTTCCGGCATCTTTTCCGCCATCTACAAGCCCGAAAACGGCATGCTCAACAGCTTGCTGTCGATGATAAGCGGGCACGAGGTCTCGACCCTGTGGAAGGGCGAGGACCTGGTCATGCTCAGCCTCATCATTGCCATGGTCTGGCAGGCCATTGGCTACTACATGGTAATGTACATGGCCTCCATGGCCGCCGTGCCGCAGAGCCTGTACGAGTCCGCCGGCCTCGACGGCGCGGGCAGGGTGAAGCAGTTCTTCCAGATCACCATCCCCCTTATCTGGACGAACATCCGCACCACCCTCACCTTCTTCATAATCTCCACCATCAATATGGCCTTCCTCTTCGTCAAGGCCATGACCAGCGGCGGCCCCAATGGCGCCTCCGAGGTCGCACTCTCGTATATGTACGGCCAGAAGGACGCCGGCCTCTACGGCTACTCCATGGCCATCGGCGTGGTCATCTTCCTGTTCTCCTTCCTCCTCTCCGCCCTGGTGAACAAGGTCACGAAGCGCACGCCGCTTGAATTCTGAGAAAGGAGGACGTCATAATGGAAGCTACTAAAAGCCTGAAAAAGAACAGCAATTCCGGTGAGAAGCTCTACAAGTTTTTCATTTACCTCGTCCTCATTCTCCTGGCAGTCAGCATAGTCGTCCCCGTGGCATGGGTGTTCATGGCCTCCATCAAGGAGAACAGCGAGTTCTACGGCAACCCCTGGGCGCTGCCCGCGGGCTTTTACTGGCAGAACTTCGTGGATGCCTGGACCAAGGCCAGCATGGGCGACTATATGCTCAACTCCGTCATCGTGACGGCGCTGTCGCTGGTGATACTGCTGGTCGTGGCGCTGCCCGCCAGCTACTGCCTGTCCAGGTTCAAGTTTGTCACTAGCAAGTTTTTGAACACGATGTTCATGGCGGGCCTGTTCATCAACGTGAACTACATCGTCGTGCCCATCTTCCTCATGCTGCGCGACGGCGACACCTGGCTGAAGAACGTCTTCGGAAACGGTTTCCTGCTCAACAATATCGTGGTGCTCTCCATAGTTTACGCTGCGACGGCGCTGCCCTTCACCATCTACCTGCTCTCGGGCTATTTTGCGACGCTGGCGCACGACTATGAGGAGGCCGCGTATATAGACGGCGCGGGCTATGGCCGCACGATGATAAGCATCATCTTCCCCATGGCCCAGCCCTCGATAGTGACCATCATCCTGTTCAACTTCCTCTCCTTCTGGAATGAGTACATCATCTCCATGACCCTCATGAGCTCGGCGAACGGCCCGAAGACGCTGCCTGTCGGCCTGCTGAACCTGATGCAGGCGCAGCAGTCGGCGGCGGACTACGGCCCGCAGTACGCCGGCCTCGTCCTGGTCATGCTGCCCACGCTGATACTCTACATCTGCGTACAGAAGAAGCTCATCCAGGGCATGACCGTCGGCGGTCTGAAAGGTTAAGGTGCGGATATGAGATTCTGGAAAGAACACATGGGCCTGCGCGTGCTGCTGATGCTGATATTCTCCATCGGCGGTCTGGCGCTCGTCATCTACGGCTGGACGCTGACAAGCCAAATGTCCGGGCTCATCATCATGATAGTCGGAGTGATATTCATCCTGACCGCTCTGCTGCTCTACAACAAGCCCTTTGAAGACCCGAAGAAATAACAAAGGAGATCATAATGAGCGAAAGTGAACTCAAAAGAGGCCGCGTCACCATCCCGACGGACGTTGATGTCGTGCCTGAGACCATGGAGCTGCTCCGCCGCTGGGGCGCGGACGCCATCCGCGACTGCGACGGCACCGATTACCCCGAGGAGCTCAAGGCCGTTGACGCCAAGGTCTACTCCACATACTACACCACCCGCAAGGATAACGCCTGGGCCAAGGCCAACCCCGACGAGGTGCAGCAGTGCTACATCTCCACCGGCTTCAAGACCTCTTCCGGCGGCGAGCTGCGCATCGAGCTCATGCAGGGCATCAGCCGCGAGCTCATGCAGGTCAACACCCGGGACGACATCAAGCGCTGGTGGGAGGTCATGGACCGCACCCTGGGCCAGCCCATCTCCCCCGATGAGTGGAGCTATGACGAGGAGAGCGGCTGCGTCGTCATTCCGGCACCTGCCGCCTTCCACGACTACTCCGTCAGCTTCCTCGCCTATCTCATCTGGGACCCGGTGCACATGTACAACGCCGTCACCAACGGCTGGACCAACTTTGAGCACCAGATAACCTTCGACGTGCGCCAGCCCAAGACGCACAAGTTCACCATGGAGCGCCTGCGCAAGTTCATCGCCGAGCACCCCTATGTGAACGTCATCCGCTACACCACCTTCTTCCACCAGTTCACCCTGGTGTTCGACGAGCTCAAGCGTGAGAAATACGTGGACTGGTACGGCTACTCCGCCAGCGTCAGCCCCTATATCCTTGAGCAGTTCGAGCGCGAGGTCGGCTACAAGTTCCGGCCCGAGTTCATCATCGACCAGGGCTACTACAACAACCAGTACCGCGTGCCGAGCAAGGAGTTCAAGGACTTCATGGCCTTCCAGCGCCGCGAAGTCGCCAAGCTCGCCAAGGAGATGGTCGATATCACCCACGAGCTGGGCAAAGAGGCCATGATGTTCCTCGGCGACCACTGGATCGGCACCGAGCCCTACATGGACGAGTTCAAGTCCATCGGCCTCGACGCCGTGGTCGGCAGCGTGGGCAACGGCTCGACGCTCAGGCTCATCTCCGACATCCCCGGCGTCAAGTACACCGAGGGCCGCTTCCTGCCCTACTTCTTCCCCGACACCTTCCACGAGGGCGGAGACCCTGTGCGTGAGGCCAAGGAAAACTGGGTCACGGCCCGCCGCGCCATCCTGCGCAAGCCCATAGACCGAATCGGCTACGGCGGCTACCTCAAACTCGCCTGCGAGTTCCCCGAGTTTCTGGACTATGTCCAGTCTGTCTGCGACGAGTTCCGCGAGCTCTACGGCAACATCAAGGGCACGACGCCCTACTGCGTCAAGACCGTCGCAGTGCTCAACTCCTGGGGCAAGGCCCGCTCCTGGGGCTGCCACATGGTACACCACGCGCTCTACCAGAAGCAGAATTACAGCTACGCCGGCATCATCGAGGCGCTCTCTGGCGCGCCGTTTGACGTCAAGTTCCTGAGCTTTGACGACATCAAGGCCGACCCGGACTGCCTGAAGGGTATAGACGTCATCATCAACGTCGGCGACGGCGACACGGCCCACACTGGCGGCGCTGTCTGGGAGGACGCGGAGATAAGCTCCGCCATCAAGTCCTTCGTCTGGAACGGCGGCGGCTTCATCGGCGTGGGCGAGCCTTCCGGCCACCAGTACCAGGGCAGGTTCATCCAGCTGGCCCAGGTGCTCGGCGTCGAGAAGGAGACCGGCTTCACGCTCGGCTACGACAAGTACAACTGGGACGAGCATCCCGGCCACTTCATCACCGCCGACTGCACCGGCCCCGTGAACTTCGGCGAGGGCAAAAAGAGCATGTACGCCCTGCCCGGCGCTGAGATCCTTGTCCAGCGCGAGAAGGAAGTCCAGCTGGCCGTCAACGGCTATGGCGAGGGCCGCGGTGTGTACATCTCCGGCCTGCCCTACACCTTCGAGAACAGCCGCCTGCTCTACCGCGCCATCCTCTGGTCCGCGCATGACGAGGACAGCCTGAACAAGTGGTTCTCCACGAACTTCAACGTCGAGGTACACGCTTTTGTGAAAAACGGCAAGTACTGCGTCGTGAACAACACCTACGAGCCCCAGCAGACCACCGTCTACCGCGGCGACGGCAGCTCCTTTGAGCTCAGCCTCGACGCAAATGAGATCCGCTGGTACGAGATCTGAGATATCTGCCTATGGGAAATGCGCCCGGCTAAAGTCGGGCGCATTTTTGTATTTTGAGCGGTGCCTCACTGTTTACAATAATTTAACGCGGTTTTCGAGCAAATATTATATATGTGAGCTATCATAATATATACTGTTCAAAATCAGGAGGCATGCATTTGTACTGCGTTATTGATATAGGCTCAAACACCATCAGACTTGTGATATACACGCTTGAGGACGGACAGCTCAAGCAGGCGCTCAGCAGCAAGGCTACGGCGGGACTTGCGGGCTTCGTGGAGGACGGGGCGCTTTCAGAGGAGGGCATCGAGCGCATGCTCGGCGTCCTGAGGCGCTTCCGCGGCGTGCTTTCGCTGCTGCCGGACTGCAAGGTCTATCCCTTCGCCACTGCTTCCCTGCGCGGGCTCTCCAACACGCAGGACATTCTGGAGCGCGTCGAGCGGGAGACCGGCTTCAAAATCGACGTCATCACCGGCCGCGAAGAGGCCATACTCGATTACCGCGGCGCGGTCGGCCGGATGCAGGAGCGCTCAGGCGTGCTCGTGGACATCGGCGGCGGAAGCACGGAGCTCGTTTTCTTCCGCTCCCGCGAGGTCATCGCGGCGCGAAGCCTGCCGCTCGGCTCCCTCTCGCTCTTTAACCGCTTTGTCTCCGGCGTCATCCCGGACAAACAGGAGCTGCGCGAAATGCGGGCAGAGGCGGTAAAGGTCATTTCCCCAGCTCTGCCGCCCAAGGGCGACTATGTCTGCGAGCCCATCTGCGCAGTCGGCGGCACGGCCCGCGCGGCAAACGAGCTCTTCATCGCCTCCGGAGGCGGGACAGAGGGTTACTCCCCCGATTTTCTCCGCGAGGTTCTTGCCCAGGCGGAGGCGGGGCCGCGCAAGCTCATGCGCCGCATACTGAAGCTGGCGCCCGAACGCGTCCACACGCTTGTGCCCGGCATGGTCGTGCTCAGCGCGGCGGCGGAGCTCTGCGGGGCCGGCACCATAGTCACCAGCGGCTATGGCGTGCGAGAGGGCTACCTTGAACACATGCTGGAAAGGGACGGTGTTATCAGTGCCTGAACAGCGCTACACTCAGGACCGCGAGCTCTCCTGGCTCGCCTTCAACGACAGGGTGCTCTCGGAGGCGCTCGACGAGGGTGTGCCGCTCCTTGAGCGCCTCAAATTCGCCGCCATCTTCACCAGCAACCTGGACGAGTTCTTTATGATCCGCGTGGGCAGCCTCTTCGACCTTGCAAACCTCGACTCCGAGGCACGCGACGCGCGTTCCGGCATGACGCCCCGCGAGCAGCTGGCGGCAATCTACGACGCTGTAAGGCCGCTCTACAGGAAGCGGGAGCACATCTGCGGCCTGCTCCGGGAGCGTCTGCGCGCCGAGGGCATTTGCCGCCTGGACACGGCCTCCCTCTCGCCGGAGGAGCGGGAATACTGCGGGCGCTATTTCGATACCTGCGTGGCCCCCGTCATTTCGCCGCAGATAGTGGATAACCTCCACCCCTTCCCGCACTTCAAAAACAACGTGCTCCACATCGGGGCATGGGTCGAGCGCAACGGCCGGGAGATGCTGGCCGTCATACCTATGCCGGAGGCGCTCTCGCCCCTGCTGTATCTGCCGGGGCCGGAGCTCAGATACATCCACACCGAGGACATCCTGCTTGAGCGCGTTGAGGACATTTTCAAAAACTACCGTGTGCTGGAGAAGGCCGTCTTCCGCGTAACGCGAAACGCAGACATAAACCCGGACGACGAGGCCTTCGACCCGGACAACGACGATTTCAGAAAGACCATGCGCCGGGCCATCAGGCAGCGGCGGCGTCTGGCGCCCGTGCGGCTCGAACTCTCGCGCAAAATCGGCCGGGCATTTTCGGACTACCTCAGTGAAAGGCTCCCGGTCAGCCGCGAGCAGATTTTTGTCAGCTCCGCGCCGCTCTGCCTCGACTTTGCCTACTCCCTGCCCCTGCGCCTTGACACGGCAAAGAGGGCCGAGCTGAGTTACCAGCCCTTTGAGCCGCAGGAGCCGGAGGGCGTCTCCCCCACCAAAAGTATGACGCGCCAAATTCAGAAGCACGACCTTCTGCTCTCTTACCCCTACGAGAGCATGTCGCCATTTCTCCGGCTGCTGAAGGAATCCGCCGCAGACCCTGCCGTAATCTCAATCAAAATCACAATTTACCGCCTGGCAAGCAAAGCAAAGCTCATGGATTATCTCTGCGAGGCCGCCGAACGCGGCAAGGACGTCACGGTCATCATCGAGCTGCGCGCCCGCTTTGACGAGCTCAACAACATCGACTGGTCCGAGAGGCTCGAAGATGCGGGCTGCACGGTGATATACGGCTTTGAGGACTACAAAATACACTCCAAGCTCTGCCTCATCACCCGGCGCGAGCACGGCGAGGTCCGCTGCATCACCTACGTCGGCACCGGCAACTTCAACGAAAAGACCGCGCGCCAGTACACGGACCTGGCCCTGCTCACAGCCGACCCCTCCATAGGGCGCGACGCGGCGGAGTTCTTCAAAAACATGAGCATTGCAAACCTGGACGGCCGCTACGAGCGGCTGCTCGTGGCCCCCTCCGGGCTGCGCTCCGGGCTGTTCGCCCTCATGGACCGGGAGATCGCCCGCGGCGAGGCCGGGCGGATGCTCATCAAAATCAACTCCCTGACCGACATCGGCCTCATCCGCAAGCTGCGCGAGGCCTCGCAGGCCGGGGTCAAGGTACAGCTCATAGTACGCGGCATCTGCTGCCTGCTGCCCGGCGTGCCGGGTGAGACGGAGAACATCCGCGTCGTCAGCATTGTTGGGCGCTACCTCGAACACTCGCGCATCTACTGCTTCGGCGAGGGCCGGGACGAGGTGATGTACATCTCTTCCGCCGACTTCATGACCCGCAACACCCGCCGCAGGGTCGAGGTCGCCTGCCCTATCTGCGACGCTGCGGTCCGGCGCAAGCTGCACGGCATACTTGACGCCTGCCTTGCGGACAACGCCAAGGCGCGGCTGCTGCTGCCCGACGGCAGTTACGAGGCCCTTCCCCGCCCGGGCGAGCCGGTGGACTGCCAGGAACGGCTGATGCAGGCCGCCGTTGACGCCGCTGCCTCCGCGCCCATCCCCCACCGCGCGGCGAGGCTGCTTGCCGGACTTATCCGCAGGAGGAACAAATAAACGGCAAAGCCGGCCCTTTCGGGCCGGCTTTCTTTACACGGCTATAAGCGTTATTTCCGTCGGGTAGATGGGCGAGCCGTGGTGGCGCAGATACAGGCTGTAGTCTCGGGATATCTCCTTTATATAACGAGGGATGCGCCACAGGTCCTCGTTGCTGTGGTATACCGAGATGAGAAGCTTCGGGTGGTCGTTCAGGATATGCTGCCGCGCCCCGGCAAGGGCGCGCTGCTCAAAGCCCTCGATATCCGCCTTGATGAGCGTAACGGGCTCCTCGATATCCGCATCCAGCGTCGTGACCACGACCTCGCCCTCCCCGGCTTCGTCCGAAAGCCGGTTTGCGGAGTCGGCTGCGTTTCCCAAGAGCTTCATGCGCCCCTCCGCATCTGAAACGCCCTTGAGGCGGCAGTCTATGTCCCTGTAGGGTGCCAGCTTCGTCCTCAGCTTCTCGTAATTCGCGGGGGTTATCTCGTAGCAATAGATACGGCGGTAACAGTCGTCGCCATAGTTGCGCAGATAGGACAGGACTGTGTCACCCGTATAGGCGCCCAGGTCCACCATCACCTCATCCGGACCGCAGCGGACTATATCCAGGTCGAAATAGTCCTCATACAGCATCTCCTTGGTCTGGGAGCTGGTTTTGAAGTCGTAGGCGTACCAGTTGTTGAGTATACCGTAGAGCGTCTTCTTCGAGCGGTAGTCCGCCAGCTGCTCGTATAGCCAGACGTATTCCTCCAAATGCTCGAAAAGGGCCAGCTCCTTGAGCTCTATCTCTTCATAGACGCCCTTCTCAGGCTCCAGCCTCCCCCAATAGCCGAAGCGATTGAAAAAGTCCGCGCAGCTGCGCTGCGTCTCCTTGGGTACGGCGTCAAAGCCGCGGCGGATGCGGTAATACAGCTCCTTCTCGCCCAGCGCCCGTATCTCGGCCGTAAGCTCTGCGAAGCTCCTGTCTATGATATTCATTCCATCACGCTCCCCCCTAAAGCATATTGCGGCCTGTGGGGGCATATTCGCCTGAAAAAAGCAAAAGCCCGGCCTTTGCCGAGCTGGAACACACATTCTGACGCTTATCTGTCGCTCACATGCATATCGCCGCTGCCGAAAATCAGGTCGTCAATGTCGTCGTACATCCTCTTCCGCCTCCTTTCTCGTCTTGACTGCCTATATACTGCGCCGCCAATGTTAGATTTGCCAGCGCGTTTTTGTAAACCTTCGTTAAAAAATGCCGGCCGGAGTTTCCTCCGGCCGGCTGATATCATTTGCTTAGATCTTCATGCAGACGTCCCACGCGCGCCAGATGACGGTACGCAGGTTGCCTATGGCGATGCAGTCGCCGACGAGGTGGACGTTCTTGCCCTTCTTCGCTACCGGCGTCGGCAGGAAGCCGATGGCGTTCACGACGTTGTCGTACTCGACCTCGGTGACGGTGCCGTCCTTGCCCTTGATGGTGACGGTCTTGTCGCCAATGTTCGTGATAGTGGACTCAAGGTAGATGGGCACCTTGTGGAACACCAGCGCCTCACGCAGATAGGAGGCGTTGGGCAGCGGGACGTTCGCCGCCGCGACAAGGTCCACCGCGTACTCGACCACGGTCGGGTGCTTGCCCTGCAGGACCAGCTCAAGCGCCGCCTCGCAGCCGGACTGGCCGCCGCCGAAGACGACTACCTTGTCGCCCACGGGCTTCTTCTCCGCCAGGAGCTCCGTCAGGGTCATGGTCTTGTCGAAGCCGGGGATGGGCATCTTTCTCGGCACGGAGCCGGTGGCAACGATTATCTCGTCAAAGCCGCCCAGGGTCTTGATGTCGTTGATCTCGGTGTTGAAGCGGACCTCGATGCCGTTGCGGGCGATCTCCTTCTTGTACCACTCAATGAGCTGCTTGTCGTTCTCCTTGAAGGACATGGAGGAGGCGGTGATGAACAGGCCGCCCAGGCGGTCCGTCTTCTCGAAGATGACCGGCTTGTGGCCGCGGCGTTTCAGCACCAGGGCGCACTCCATGCCGCCGATGCCGCCGCCGATTACGGCGACCTTCTTGGGCTTGGTGGTCGGGACTATCTTATACTTGTTGTGCTGCATCGTCGGCGGGGTCAGAGCGCAGCGGGCCAGGTGCATGGAATCCCACAGAGGCTGCAGGTTGTTCGTACCCTTGTACTTGGCCATGTTGAAGCAGCCGTTATGACACCTGATGCAGGGCTTGATATCCTCCTCGCGGCCCTCCTGGATCTTGATTATCCACTCGGGGTCAACAAGGTTCTGGCGCGCGATGGCGACGGCGTCCAGCCTGCCGGCCTCTATCTCGGCCGCGGCGACCTCCGGCTCCATCTTGCCGGCGCAGACGACGGGGATGTTGCAGTAGTTCTTGATGTGCTCAACTTCCGCAAGGTTGCAGTTGTTCGGCATGTACTGAGGCGGATGCGCCCAGTACCAGGCGTCGTAGGTGCCGTTGTCGCAGTTGAGCATGTCGTAGCCGGCTTCCTCCAGTATCTTGACCGCGCGCTCGGACTCGGCCATGTCGCGGCCGAATTCCTTGAACTCCTCGCCCGGAACGGCGCCCTGGAAGAAGTCTTTCGTCTTGGAGACGACGGAGTAGCGCAGGGAGACGGGGAAATCCGCGCCGGCCTCGCGCTTTATGGCCTTGACGATATCGGTGGCAAAGCGCAGGCGGTTCTCCAGCGAGCCGCCGTACTCGTCAGTGCGGTAGTTGAAGTTCGCAATGGCGAACTGGTCGAGCGTATAGCCCTCGTGTACGGCGTGGATCTCGACGCCGTCAACGCCCGCCTCGCGCAGGAGCTTCGCGGTCTTGCCGAAGGCCTCGACGCTCTCTTTTATCTGCTCAATGGTCAGCGGCTTGGACTTGTAGTCCTGCTTCCAGCGGTTCGGCGTGTCGGAGGCGGAGGCACAGAGGTACTCGGCGTCCATGACCGGGCTGGCCAGCTTGCCGATGATGGGATGGTCAAGGCACATGCCTATCATGTCGGTAACAGCCATGGAACGGCCGCAGCCGGCGGCCAGCTGGATGAACAGCTTGGAGCCGGTCTTGTGGAACTCCTTCATGTACTCGGCCAGGGGCTTATATATGCTCTTGTTCTTATACAGCCAGCGGTTGCCCATGACGTCACGGACCCACTGCATGCCGGGCAGGACCAGGCCAACTCCGTTTCTGGCCTTCTCAAGCAGGAAGTACGCCGCTTCCTTGTCGAAGTGGCTGGGCTCCATCCATCCGAAGAGGGACGTGCCGCCCATGGAGCACATGACTATGCGGTTCTTTATCTCCACATTGCCGATTTTCCAGGGGGTAAACAGGGCATTATACTTTTGGTCCATGCAATACATCCTTTCCTGAACATCTTTTTAGAGTTGCAGTGATGCCTCGCGCTGCAAGGCCGCGGGCATCCATTGTCACGGAGAAAAATGCCTCCGGCACCGCGGAAAAAAGGCTGATAAACCGCGGTTGACTGCGCCTTTTGGCGTTTTTCCCAACCGATGACACAGGTTGTCTGTAGTATAACATACATTTTCACAAAAAGCAACTGGATAAATGCCATTAACTTGGCAAACTTGGCGAAAACCTCTGTGCTCCCCTGGGACAGCCGGTCTGGAATAAGGCGGGCCGCGCGGCTCATATAATATGCCACGACCTTTCGGGAGTGGTGTAAATGAGGACTGACATCGAGGAGCGCGCCGTCAGGCTCGCGGAGTACATTACCGAAAACCGCGCGACAGTCCGGGCCGCCGCCAAAAAATTCGGCGTCTCCAAGTCCACCGTACATAAGGATATTACCGAGCGGCTGGAGGGAGTCAGCCCGGAGCTTTATTCTCAGGTGCGCTCGCTGCTGGAGCTCAACAAGGCCGAGCGGCACATACGCGGCGGGATGGCTACGCGCAGAAAATACAAGGGCATATGAAAAGAGACGGGGCCTCTTAGAGGCCCCGTCAGACTTTTTGCGCCGCGGTCAGCAGCGCCTCGTACCAGGCGTCCGGCACTTCCAGCTCGCCGCGCCCACGCCCCAGGGCGATGTCCGGTTTGTTCGCGCCGTGGTAGTCGCTGCCTCCGCTCGGCAGCAGCCCGAACTCCGCCGCCGCCTCGTCCGCCGTGCGTTCATCCTCCCGGCTAAACAGCGGATAGCGCGTCTCCATCCCCATGAGCCCGCTTTTCACCGCGCCGGGCAGAAAGCGGCGCAGCCCGACTGCGTCCAGTTTCAGCAGCGGGTGCGCCAGCACCGGTACGGAGCCTATCTCTCTCAGCAGCGAGACGGCCTCCAGGGCGTCCGTCAACCACGGAGGCTCATAGAAGCCCGCTCCGGGGGCCAGAAGAGTGTGAAAGGCGTCGTCTATGGAACTCGTATAACCCAGGCGGGTCAGCTCCGCGGCGAAGTGGGCGCGGTTGAGATAGCCGTCCGGGTTTGCCTCCCTCATGGCTGCGTAGTCCACGGCATAGCCCGCCGCTCGCAGGCGGCGCTCCAGGGTCAGATTGCTCTCCTCCTTGCTCCGGCGCATCCTGGCCGTGAGCTCGCGCACGGCTTCCCAGCCGCGTTCAGGTATGAACAGGCCCAGAATATGCAGCTCCGTGCCCTCGAAGACCGTGCTTATCTCCGTTCCCGGCACAGCGGCGGTGCGTCCGCCGCGCGCCGCCGCGAGGAAACGCGGCAGGCCGTCCACGTCGTTGTGGTCGCAGAGCGCCACGGCCGTAAGGCCCAGCTCCTGCGCGGCGGATACGAGCTCCTCCGGCGTGCTGGTGCCGTCTGAAAAGGTGGAGTGTGTATGCAGATCGCAGCTCATACGTCCATCACCCCTGTCTGCCGTAGAGCCTGAGGTTCACCCGCAGGCGGCCCCGGCGCGTCTCGCCCAGAGCGCCCTCAAAGCGGAAACGCCCCATTCCCCGCACGGAGACGATGTCCCCAGGCTCCGGCTTTGCAGAGGACGAGCGCGCGGGCAGGCCGTTCACAAACACGCGCTCAGCCTCAAATAGCCGCGCGCTCTCCGCACGCGAGAGCCTGAAGGCCGCGGCCACGAGGGCGTCCAGCCGCTCCGAGGCGGCGGCGACTACGCTCTCCTCCGGTGGGGACGCCAGGCCCTCCGGAAGCGCCTCTGCCCGTGTTACTCGCACGGCGGCCCGGCGCACCTGATTGAGCTCCCGCTCAATTATACGCGCGGCGGCCTCCAGGCAGAAGGCATAGGCCCGCCCCTCTGCCAGGATGATGTCGCCCAAGAGGCCCCGGCGCAGGCCAAGGGCCATGAGAGAGCCAAGATAATCCCTGTGCGTCAGCTCCCCTGCAAATTTAGGTGCGGTCGGAGCTATTTCAAGACAGATCACCGGCGCCTCTCCGCCGCCGAACACTGCGACCCTGCGCTCGGCCTCCGGGTATCCGCCCTCGAACACGGCCGGCTCCGGCAGGCGCAGGCGCACGGCTTCCGCCTGTTCGCCGGGGCTGAGAAAGTCCGAGGAGGTCTGGATGCCCCGCTCAAACGCGCGGCGGGAGAGCTCAGTGAGTCGCTTTTTTGTGAGTTCCAATTCGTTTTCCATATAAGGCTCCTCTCCCCTGCCCGCAGTCATGCCGCGCGCGCCGCGGGCGTAGGCTTTACGGGAGGCGAGGTTTTTGCAGAATGTAATTTCCGTCGCGGCGGGGGCGCTCTGGGGCGCGCCCATGGCCCTCATGCTGGCCGGGGCAGGAGTTTTCCTCAGCCTCCGCTGCGGCTTTGTACAGCTCACGCACTTTCCGGAGGTCATGCGCCGGACTGTCGGCGCCGCGCTGCGTCCATCCGGGGCAGACAAGGGTTCTGTAACGCCCCTGCAGGCAGTCTGCGCCGCGCTGGCAGGAACGGTAGGCACCGGGAACATCGTCGGTGTCGCGCTGGCCATCTCACTCGGCGGGCCGGGCACGCTCTTCTGGCTATGGCTGACCGCCCTCTTCGGCATGGGAACGAAATTTGCCGAGGTCACGCTGGCTGTGCGCTTCCGCGAGCGCGGAGAAGACGGCCAGTGGCGCGGAGGGCCGATGTACACGATAAAAAACGGCCTCGGAAAACGCTTCATGCCGCTTGCACGGGCCTTCGCCCTCTTTGGAACGCTGGCGGCCTTCGGCATGGGCAGCGCCGTACAGGGCGCTGAGATCACGGGCGCTGCGCGCACCCTCTCGATGGAGCTGCTGCCATCCGTCGCGGCGGAGGGGCGGGTCTTCTCACTTGCAGCGGGGGCGCTGGTGGCTGCGGCGGGCTGGTTCGTCCTCTCGGGCGGCATGGGCAGGCTTGGGCGCGTCTGCGAGGCGCTGGTCCCGGCAATGGGACTCGTCTACGTTCTCGCCTGCCTCGCAGTCATTGCTGCAAACGCCGGCAGGCTTGGCGGCGTTCTGCGGGAAATACTGGTCTGCGCCTTCCGCCCTGAGGCGGTATGCGGAGGGCTGAGCCTGCGCGCCTGCCTCGGCTGGGGTCTGCGCCGCGGCGTGTTTTCAAACGAGGCCGGCCTCGGCTCCGCCCCCATCGCCCATGCCTCGACCAGCGAAAAGGAGCCGGTAAGACAGGGCTTCTTCGGCGTCTTTGAGGTTTTCGCTGACACGATGGTCGTCTGCACGCTGACCGGGCTCGCCATTCTCTGCTCCGGCGCGGCGATACCCTACGGCAGCCCTGCCGGGCTCTCCGTCTGCGTCTCAGCCTTTGCTGGGGTGCTCGGAGGTGGCGGCGCGGCGGCGGTGCTCGCGGCCTGCATGCTGCTGTTTTCCCTCTCCTCGCTCTTCGGCTGGGGCATGTATGGCCTGCGCTGCTGCGAATTCCTGCTCGGGCCTCGCGCGAGGGGCGCATACATGGCCATTTACGCCCTCTGCGCCGTCATGGGCGCGAACGGCGCCCGGGCCGCGGTATGGGAACTGGCGGACGTGCTCAACGCCCTCATGGCCCTGCCGAACCTCTGCTCGCTCCTGCTGCTCTCCAGTGAGGCCGCACGCCTGACGCGGGACTATTTTGCCCGCGAACGCGTTCTGCACGGCTGATTATATCCCATCTTCTCCTGTTTGTGAAGCGCGCGCCCCTTGCCTTTGGGCGCGCGCCGTGCGATAATATATGAGCACAGCAAAAACTGTTACGGAGGATGAGATATGGACTTCACAAGCGTGTACAGAGCCAAGCTTGGCACCCCGGAGGATGCGGCAAACCTGGTCAAGAGCGGCGACTGGGTCGAATACGGCAACGGCACCACCTTCGCCGTCGAGTGCGACAAGGCCCTCGCCAAGCGCCGGGACGAGCTGTTCGACGTCAAGCTCCGCGGCCAGATAATGTACGGCCCCATTGAGGTCGTGGAATGTGACCCGACGGGCGAGCACTTCTGCTACAACGCCTGGCACTGCTCCGGCTACGAGCGCAAGCTGCTCGACCAGGGCCGGGCCTACTTCTCCCCCATGATCTTCCGCAATCTCGCCTGGTACCACAAAGAATTCCTGCACGTCAACGTCGCCTATGTCTGCGCGACGCCGATGGACAAGCACGGCTACTTCAACTTCTCCCTCTCCGCAGGCACGGCGCTCGACATGATAGGCCGCGCGGACGCCATCGTCATCGAGGTCAACGACAAGCTGCCCAAGATCTACGGCGCCTACAACGAGAGCATACACATCTCCGACGTCACCATGGTCGTCGAGTGCGAGCACGGGCCGGTCCCCACCGTTCCCGCCAAGAAGCCCTCGGCCGAGGACATTAAAATTGCTGAGAATATCATCCCCTTCCTCGTGGACGGGGCTACGCTCCAGCTCGGCATCGGCGGCACGCCCGACGCCCTGGGCTCCATCATTGCCCAGAGCGACCTCAAGGACCTCGGCATGCACACTGAGCTGTGCACCGACGGCTTTCTCGACCTATACAAGGCCGGAAAGCTCACCAACAAGCGCAAGAACATCTTCCCCGGCAAGGGCGTGCTCGGCCTTGCCACAGGCTCGCAGGAGCTCTACGACTGGCTGGATGAAAACCCCGGCGTCATTGCCCTGCCCATCGCCTACGTAAACGACCCGACGGTCATAGCCTCCATGGACAACTTCATCTCCCTCAACAGCTGCGTCTCCGTGGACCTCTACGGCCAGATAAACTCCGAGAGTGCGGGTCTGCGTCACATCTCCGGCACCGGCGGGCAGGTGGACTTCCTCACCGGCGCGGCCATGTCCAAGGGCGGCAAGAGCTTCATATGCGTTGCATCCTCCCGCGTTGGCAAGGACGGGCGGCGCACCTCCAACATCGTGCCGCACTTCAACGGCGAGATCATAACCTCCCCGCGCAGCCAGGCCTATTACCTCGCCACGGAGCAGGGCGTTTTCAACATGGCCGGCCGCAGTACCTGGGAGAGGGCCGAGGGCCTCGTCTCCCTCGCTCACCCAGACTTCCGCGACGAGCTCATTAAAGCCGCCGAGGAGCAGCGCATTTGGAGAAGATCCAACAAGAGATAAGCCCAAAAGAAGGACCGCCGCCCGACAGGGCGGCGGTTTTTTGACGGGCCGGTGACGCCGGAATTGCTTGCCGTCTGCATAGCAATATGGAAACACGGTAAAATACACACACAAACTTTTTGCGGACGGAGGTCACAAAAATGACGGACTACACCTTGACCATCCCCCGTATCGCGGCCTACGAGCGGCATTTGCTGAACGAGGAACGCAGCCGGGGTACCATCGAAAAATATCTGAGAGATGTAAACGCCTTCTCTGCCTGGCTGGGAGGCAGGCAGGTCACGAAGGAGCTTGCGTCGGAGTGGAAGGCCCACCTGCTGTCGAGCGGCTACGCGCCGGTCTCGGTGAACGCCATGCTCTCTGCGCTCAACGGCCTGTTCCGCTTCCTCGGCTGGGATGAGTGCCGGCTGAAGTTCCTGAAGATCCAGCGCCGCCTGTTCCGCGACGGCCGGCGCGAGCTCACGAAAAATGAATACGAACGCCTCGTCTCCACGGCCTCGGCCCTTGGCAAAGAGCGTTTGGCCCTGCTCATGGAGGCAGTTTGCGCCACGGGCATCCGAATAAGCGAGTTGAATCGCCTCACTGTCGAGGCAGCAAAGCGCGGCCGGGCCGAAATCTCGCTGAAAGGCAAGATACGCGAGATCCTCCTGCCAGGCAAGCTCTGCCGCAAGCTGCTAAAATACGCCAAAAAAGAAAAAATCGCCTCCGGCGCGATATTTCGCACCAGAAGCGGAAGGGAGATAAGCCGCCGTCAGGTCTGGACGGAAATGAAGGCCCTCTGCGGCGCCGCAAACGTGGAGCCGTCAAAGGTCTTCCCCCACAACCTGCGCCACCTTTTCGCCACTGCATTTTACCGCGCCTGCAAGGACATCGCACGCCTGGCCGACATCCTCGGCCATTCGAGCATCGAGACGACCAGGATATACCTCGCCGTCCCCGGTTCGGAGTGCATGCGTCAACTGGACAGGCTCGGGCTGATATTGTAGGACAAAATCAACATTTTGCCCAAGAACCTGGACCCGTGCAGCTATGTTGATGTACATATCAGGCAAATTGTAGCACATGCTTCCAACTCTGGCAAGCTTGTTTTATCACTTTGACATCACAATAGAGACCCCAGAGCCAAATTTTCTGCGGTCTTTAAAAACTCGCGCCCAAATTGAGAAATCTGCTCTCAATTTGGGCGCATTTTTTCTTTCTGGCCTTTTTTGTCAGGTCTGCCCCTGTTGGAGATGCGGCAAAATGTTGATTCTGTTACTTGGGGGTGATGAGCGTTTGCGGATGGGATCATCGGACCTTTGTCTTGAGACAGGGCGAAGTTTCTGATTGCGGCTAGTAATTTGCACCAAATTTCATTTGTGACGGTACAGTGACGGACCGCGATTTATTATCCGAGCATATACCGTTATAATTCTACACGGCGAGCTGTGTGGATAATTTATACAGGTCCGGAGCTCGCGGCAAAAAGTCTGTGCGGTACTTGGGGGGTGATATACGCTTGCGAAAGAGTTTATTGGACTTCTGCCTGGAAACAGGACGTGACAAGCTGCTCTCGCAATGGGACGAGCATCTGAACGGACCGCTGACCGCGGCGGACATCACATACGGCAGCAAGCGGAAGGTCTGGTGGCGCTGCGCCAAGGGGCACGAATGGCAGGCGTCGGCGGGCTCCCGGACAATCAAGGACACCGGCTGCCCCGTCTGCGCCGGCAAACGGGTGTGTCCCGGCGAAAATGACCTTGCCAGCCTCTTTCCAAAGTTTGCCGTTCAGTGGCACAGGGAGAAGAACGGCGCCCTGCGTCCCGAGCAGGTAACGCCGAACTCAAACCGCAGAGTCTGGTGGCGCTGCTCGCTGGGCCACGAGTGGCAGGCCGTGGTGGCTGCGCGCACGTCGAACGGCAGCGGATGTCCCTACTGCGCGGGGAGGAAGGTGCTGACCGGCTTCAACGACCTCGCGACCCGCAAACCGCTGCTGTCAAAACAGTGGCACCCGAAACTGAACGGCAGCCTGACGCCCGAAATGGTCACCCCCGGCTCCCACCGCAAGGTCTGGTGGCAATGCCCGGATGGTCACGTATGGAGGGCCGTCATCTACTCCCGCTCCGGCCCTCAAAAAAGCGGCTGCCCCATCTGCGCGGGGCGGGACAGCAAGCGGCGGCTGGAAAAACGGGACTGTAAATGCATGATGACAAGCGGGTTAAGCCCCCGTCTCTCTCTGGTTTCAAAATTGTAATGAATAACGGAGGATGCTTTATGAAAAACCGATTGTTTACAATAATCCTGATGTTGTTCCTGAGCGTTGGAATACTATCTGCGGCGGCTCTGGCTGCGCCTTCGGCAGGGGGAAAGGGACTTTCACCGGATGATCCGATGGTGGTGCCGACTGATGGGATGCTAATAAAAGGAACCACATATTATGGCATTAGCAAGGCTTGGTTTGAAGAAATAAATCCTGACAAAGCCACCATGTACTTCTCTGTCAAGGTACCTAGCAGCGTAACAAGCATAATAAATGATGGTTTTAGGGACTCTTACACCACTGATAAGAAAAACAACGGTGCTGTTACCTCTTATGATAATTTAGGCAGGTACAATATGGTCGCCATAGATTTTTCTGAGGCGACCAGCCTGACGACTATCAATAATCAGGCGGCCATGCGCTGCTCCTACCTATCCGGCGTACTCGATTTGTCCCACACCAAAATTACCACCCTTGGAAAGAGTGCTTTCAGCGGCTGCACCGGCCTGACCGGTGTGATTCTGCCTGACACGCTTGAAGTTTTGGGTGAGGCTGATGGCAGTGCCGGCTCTGTTTTTAACGGATGCACGGGTTTGCAGTTCGTGCGCACAGCGCGTAGTGACAAGGACGCTGTTTTTGAGCTGCCATCTAACTTAAGGGTGATCGGAAAGCAGACGTTTAGAAATGCATTTACTTCTACAGCATCCATTGTAGGAAGAATCCCTGACTCTGTTGAAATTATTGGCTCAGAGGCATTTTACAGCAGCGGCGCCTTTTCTCAAATCTATATTGACAGGCCGAGCGGCTATGAGGATTACAATACCGGTGCATTTAAGTATGTAGGCCTGCTGATTCTCCCTAATAATGAAGCCTATAAGGGTACGGGCAGCTTCACCCGCACCACAAAAACCTATCCTGTTACACTGAAATTTATGAATGGCTCTGACCTCGTGGCGACGCAGCTTAAGCTATATGGTCAGAGTATCCAATATACCAAGGATAATGGGATTTGGTACCAGGACGATAATTATGTGCTGCCCGATATGGGCAGCGTGGATGTCAAGCCTGGATATGATGCCGGGTGGAGGATCGACGGTGACACCAAGGTTCTCGCCAACACCTCCAAAGTCAGCGGCTGGCGGGATGCTGAGCTCAAAGTTACTGTTGTGAATGACGCTATTGTGGCCAAGCCCACGGTGAAGTATTCGATAAACGGCAGCGTGGTGCAGTATGCAGACACCGGTGTGCCAGAGCTTGAGGTCGCTGTGGCGCCGGGCAGCCCCGGCAGGGTCGGCGTACAGGTCACCCATCCTTTGGCGACTGAGGAGGCCAGGAAAAACGGAACCTATGTCTACTTCAAATACTGCTGGTGGGATGAGGTGGACGACGGCGTGAATGGACCGCGGAGCGAAACGGAACCGGAGCTCTTCTCCACGGCAGAGACCTCCACCAGGTACAACAGGGTTTACACCGACGTCAATGAGATACCGATACGCAGTTCTACCGACACCCGGAGAGACGGGGATTACTACATGGTGGAGATATTTGGTTACTATGTAGAAAAAAAAGGGACTCCCCAGCTGTACTATAAATCCAGTCACAACTTCATTGGAGCCAGCGACACCGCCACTGACGCGAGGAGTTATGTAATGAATGTGATTGCGACGGACGCGGTTACCGTCGCCATCGTACCCGCGGACATTACGGTTTATGTCGGCGGGAATGGGTACGAGGGTGCGGTGGACGGAAGCGGCGCGCTGCTTGGGGAGGATAATGGCTTCCCGGTGCCGGGCTTTACTATCTCGGCGGAGGGGCTGGACAACTTTGACCCCACCAAGGCCGTTTTGACGTATGAAAACGACAACGTCTCACGTTCGTGGTACATTGTCCCCTATGACGGTGAAATTGGCGACGGCATGACGTCTCACGGCATTTACCGCTTTGAGCCCTACGAGGGCAGCAATACTGCGGTGAGGATGCAGTTTGAAAAGACGGTCAATGGTATAGGCACAGGCGAGATCGTCACTGACGACAACTTTGTTATTGAGGACAATCTTGGCCAGGACCTGCTCATGGAGGTCTACGGCGAGAGCATTGAGATGGGATATGTCAAGCTCGTTTACGACGGCGTCGAGTATGCAGTCACCACTGACAATGGCACGCTAAAGGTGCGAAGCACGACTGACTCCCCGGAATATGGCGAGGTGGTCGCCCAGGAGGCATCCGTACCCAACGGCGAGTCCGGCGTTGTGGCTCCTGTAGGCACGACTTACTACATAAACAACAAACCGGTTGAGGTCGTCGACGCGAGCGGCGTTAAGCTGCTCTTTGACGACATTGTCGAGGACAACAGCGCCGACGTCACCAACACGCAGCTGCTCATAAACCGCGCGGATTCTGAGCTCGGCGGGGCTTCCAGCACGCGGCGATATGAGGCGAAGTATCTCGACCTCGTAGACACCAACAACGGCAACGCCTGGGTCGCGGCGGATGAGAACATCACCGTCTACTGGCCACTCCCGGCAGGTACGGGGAGGAACACCAGCTTTACACTGCTCCACTTTGAGGGCCTCCACCGCGAGATGGGCGTTGATGTCATTGAGAGCGGCATCAACTCTTGCGACGTCACTCCCGTCACGGTTGAAAACACCGGCACACACGTAAAGTTCACGGTCAGCAGAGCCGGCTTCTCTCCTTTTATCCTCGTCTGGGACGAGTACAACACGCCCATAACTCCGATTCCCGAGCCGGACAATTCGCCTGTAGGCCTCAACACCGAGGACCACGTCGCCTATATCATCGGCTATGAGGACGGCACGGTCAGGCCTGGGGCCAACATCACCCGCGCCGAGGTGGCCACCATCTTCTTCCGCCTGCTGACCGACGAGACGCGCGAAAGCTACTGGAGCCAATCCAGCGGCTTCACCGACGTCGCCTCCGGGGCCTGGTACAACAATGCGGTCTCCACCCTCACCCGCGCAGGTATCCTAGACGGATATGAGGACGGCAGCTTCCGGCCCAACGCCAGCATCACAAGGGCTGAGTTCACCAAGATCGCCGTCAGCTTCTTCAAACACGTCGGCGGGGCCTCTTCCAATCCCTTCAACGACGTGCCTGACAGCGCCTGGTATGCCGAGTTCGTCAAGGCTGCCGCGGAGCTGGGGCTCATAGACGGCTACGAGGACGGGACTTTCCGGCCCAATGCGCCGATAACGCGGGCGGAGGCCTGCACCATCGTCAACCGCACGCTGGGCCGCGCGCCGGACAAGGATAACCTTCTGCCCGAGCACGAGATGCTCACCTGGCCCGACAACAGCCGCGACGCCTGGTACTATGCCCAGATTCAGGAGGCCACGAACAGCCACGACTACCAGTGGCTCGGCGCCATCGAGCTCTGGACGGCCAAGCTCGCGGAGCGCGACTGGGATGCGCTTGAGAAGGAGTGGTCCAACGCCTACTCCGCCCCCGGCGGAGACGTCGTGAGATAAGCGCAAACACAAAAAACACCCCGGCAGGGCCGGGGTGTTTTTCTGTTTCTGTCCGCGGGGCTTGACATGGGCGCTCTAATGTGTTAGACTAAGGCTACTCTAACGGATTAGAGGTGCGTTTATATGGACACCCCGAAGGTTTTTGAGAGCGAATATCGCTTCTGCCTCATACTCTGGGAGCACGAGCCGGTGCGCAGCAGCGAGCTGGTGGCACTCTGCCGGGAGCGTCTGGGCTGGAAGCCGACGACGACCTACACGGTTATAAAGCGCCTGGCCGAGCGCGGCGTGCTGGTGAACGAGCACAGCATTGTGCGCTCCCTTGTCTCGCGCGACGAGGTGCAGGCGGCGGAGATAGACGAGCTGATGGAAAAGAAATTCGGCGGCTCGCTGCCCGCCTTCCTCGCGGCCTTCGCGCGGAACCGGCGGCTCTCCGGCGAGGAGCTGGACGAGGTGCAGCGGATGATTGACGAGTTCAGGGATGGCGGCCATGGCTGAGATATTTCAGAAAGCGCTCAACATGAGCATTGCGGCGGGCTGGCTGATTCTAGCGGTCATCGCCCTGCGTCTGCTGCTGCGGCGGGCGCCGAAGCGCTTCAGGCTGCTGCTCTGGGCCGTCGTTGGCCTGCGCCTGGCACTGCCCTGGAGCATCGAGAGCGCTCTGAGCCTAATCCCCAGCGCACAGACGCTTCCGGAGGGCATCATGCTTGAACGCGCGCCGGTGCTTGACACTGGCATTTCCGCGCTGAACGGAGCCATAAATCCGGGCTTTACCGCCGCCTTCACGCCCGAGCTGGGGGCGAGCGCGAACCCCCTGCAGGTCTTGCTGCCCATCGCTGCGGCGTTTTGGATGCTTGGTGCGGCGGCGATGCTGCTCTGGGCGCTGGTGAGCTGGCTCAGACTGCGGAAGCGGGTACGCGAGGCGGTACGGCTTGAGGGGAACGTCTACGAGTGCGAGATAGCTTCGCCATTTGTGCTGGGGCTGTTCAGGCCGCGAATTTACCTGCCCTTCAGCCTCGAAAACGGCGAGCGGGAGCTGGTGCTGGCGCACGAGCGCGCGCACATCACCGCGGGCGACCATATCATAAAGCCGCTCGGCTGGCTGCTGCTCGCGGCGCACTGGTACAACCCTCTGGTCTGGCTGGCCTACGCGCTCTTCTGCCGGGACATTGAGCTTGCCTGCGACGAGCGCGTTGTGCACGGCCTGTCGCTCTCAGATAGGGCAGACTATTCCCAGGCACTTTTGGACCTCAGCCGCCCGCGCGGCGGCGTGCGGGCCTGCCCGCTGGCCTTTGGCGAGAGCTCGGTCAAGGGGCGGGTGAAGTCCGTACTGAGCTACAAAAAGCCCGCGTTCTGGCTGGTTTTGCTGGCTGTCGTCGTCTGCGTCGGGGCGGCGGTGTGCTTTTTGACGGACCCCAAGGAGGAGGCGGAGCCGGTTGACGACGGCGACGGCGGCGTCGTCATAAGCGCGCGGTTGGAGGAAAACTTCCCCGCGCAGGTGCTGGACTACGCCTTTGCCTGCACCGAGGAAATGGCGGAAGAGCTTTCCTACCTTGGTCTGAAGTCGGCGGAGCTGACGGATCTGAGCTGCTACGCCGAGGTCGAGGCCCCTGAGGGCGGGACGCTTCTGCTCTTCAGGCTCGGGGCGCGCTTTGAGCTGGCGGAGCCGGAAAGCGTCGCGCCTGCGGGCGGGATGGTGATAGAGGACGGCTGGCTCACGCGGCCCGACAGCGGCGGAGACCGCTTCATGCTGCTGCTCCGGGACGGGGACGACTGGCGCTTCATCGGCCTTGTGACAGAGCAGGTCCTCAGCGAATACGGTACGGACTACGACGCCGCAGTGCTCGGGGAATACGCGCGCTATCTGACGCAGCAGTCGAGCGGCGCGCCCGGCCCGGTGTACGAGGCGGCACAATCACTGGCGCAGGAGAAGGCGGCGCAGCTGTCAGACCTGGGCGTCAGCGAGACGGAGATAATTACGCTGGAGCTCTGTGCCGAGACGCCCTGCCCGGACGGCGGGACGCTGTACCTGTACGGTCTTGCTGCCAGCTTCTATGCCGATGGGGACTGGTTCACTCTGCTCAAATCCGGTCTGCCCACGGATTACCTGCTCATGCTGTGTAAAGACGGTGTCTGGGAGTGGCTGGGTACCGCCGACCGAGACACGGTCATGGGCGGCGATGGTTACGGAGGAAACTATCCCGCAGCGGTCACGGGAGAGTATGCGCGAATAAAAGCGGCACAGACGCCGGTTATATGGCTGGCAGATGGACTTGACGCGCTGCCGGAGCAGCTCATCAGCTTTGCCTGCGGCGGTGTGGACATGCTGGCGGAGACCTCCGGCTTCGGCATCACAGAGATAGAGATAAACGTGCTTGAGCTCGTTACAGAGCTGGAAGCCCCGGAGGGCGGCACACTGTGCCTTTACAGGCTGGGTGCACGCTATAAACTCGCGGATGGCAACAACGCCATGCCTGCGGGCGGAATGGTCATTGAAAACGGCTGGATCACGCGACTGGACAGCGGTGGTGACTGCTACATGCTGCTGCTACGGGATGGTGAGGTTTGGAGCTATATCGGCATTCTGAGCGAACTGACGGTCACCGAGCTCGGCGGCGACTACGATGCCGCTGCGCTTGACCTCTATGAGCGCATTTTTGCCGGCGGCGTGAATTGGACGTCAAATCTCGCCGTGAGCAGTCTTTACGGCATACAGTTCATGTTCGATTTCGACTTCGACTGGACGCGCATAGAGGCAAGCTGCAACGCGGGCTGGCTGCAGGATAGCCGTGTGAATTATAATGGCCAGAGTCTGAGCCTCGAGCCCGGGCTGGAGCTCCGCTGGATGCCGGACACAGATACCGCCTCGACGACGATATACTTTACCGTCTACAATGGCGACGAAGCGCAGTACAGCGGCAGCATAAGCATAACTCGAATAGCACAGCCGAGCCTCATAGAAAATACCTACCGAGCCATCCTGAACTGCCCTGGCCTGACCATGACCGCTAAAGGCTCCAATATGGGCGCGCTGATAAGCCCGGCGGAATAAAACAGCAGAGCCCCCGGCACCGAGGCCGGGGGCTTTTTGCATATTTCAGCTCATTCGCATTTCCAATATGCTACGCTGTATGGGGGCAGCTCGCTGCCGCCTCCGAAGTCGTGCATTTTGCCGCTTATCAGGTCCTGCGCCCTGCCACAGTTGGCGTTGAAGTGGGCGGTGTAAGGCACGGAGTCTGCATTTATCGCAACAATGACCCTCTCCCCTTCCGCCTCGCGCTGGAACACTGCCTGACGGTTGGTCAGGAGCAGGTCCTTGAAGTCTCCATAACAGAGCGCGCGGCTGGCACGGTGCGCCTTGGTCATCGCGGATATCGTGTCAGTCAGTTCGTTCCACTCCGGCGCCTCGAAGCTCGGGCGGAGGCTCCAGTCACCGTTTCGCTTGTCGCCCTCGGCGCCCCACTCGCTGCCGTAGTAGATGCAGGGGATGCCCGGCATGGAAAACACCAGGCCGTAGATGAGGGGCAGGTGCGCCTTGTTCTGCAATATCGTCGCCGCGCGGATGACGTCGTGATTGTCGCAGAAGCTCAGGAGGTGGCGGCCCTTGTAGAGCGTCCAGGGTTCGGGGCCGAACTGGCGCTTGAGGCTGTGGACTATCTCGAAGAGGTTCATGCTGTTCAGGCTGGAGTGCAGGCCCTTGTAGCACTCGTAGTTCGTGACGCTGTGGAGCATCTCGTCGTTCATCCAGCGGTTATAGTCGCCGTGCAGCGTCTCGCCCAGGAGGAAAAAGTCACCCAGGCCGTTGCAGAAACTGCGCAGGCGGCGCAGGAAGTCGAGGTCCAGGCAGTAGGCAACGTCGAGCCTCAGGCCGTCAATGCCGAACTCCTCGCGCCAGAACTTCACGGTGTCCAGTATGTAGTCCACGACGGCGGGGTTTTTGAGGTTCAGCTTCACGAGCTCGTAGTGGCCCTCCCAGCCCTCGTACCAGAAGCCGTCGTTATAGCCGCTGTTGCCGCCGAAGTTTATGTGGAACCAGTCCTTATAGGGCGAGTCCCACTTCCTCTCCTGCACGTCGCGGAAGGCCCAGAAGCCACGGCCCACGTGGTTGAAAACGCCGTCGAAGATGACGCGGATGCCGTGTTTGCGCAGCTCGGCGCAGACGGTTTTGAGGTCCTCGTTCGTGCCGAGGCGGCAGTCCACGCGGCGGTAGTCGCGCGTATCGTAGCCGTGGCAGTCGCTCTCGAACACGGGGCCGAGGTACATGGCGTCCGCGCCCAGCTTTTCAATGTGCCCGGCCCAGTCCGCGATTTTGAGTATGCTGTGCGTCAAAACGCCGTCGTTATCATGCGGCGCGCCGCAGAAGCCCAGGGGGTAAATGTGATAAAATACGCTGTCGTATGCCCACATATCCTAGATGTCCTTTCATAAGGCTGCACCAGAAGTATACAACAGCCTCGGACTTTTGAAAAGGGGCAGTTGGCTCAGCCTATCAGGCAGAGGATGAGGCCGTAGATTATGCTGGCGCAGGTGCCGAAAACTATTACAGGGCCGGCGATGATGAACATTTTGGCGGCGGTGCCGGTTATGAAGCCCTCGCTCTTGAACTCAAGAGCCGGCGAGACCACGGCGTTGGCAAAGCCCGTTATCGGCACCAGCGTGCCGGCTCCGCCGAGCTTGGCGGCGTCGTCGTACACGCCGAGGCCCGTGAAGAGCGCGCCGAGGAACACCAGGCTCATGGAACAGGCCGTCCCCGCCTCCGCCTCCTCCAGCCCGACCAGGACCCACAGCTCCGTTATCACCTGGCCCAGCGCGCAGATGGCCCCGCCTATGAGAAACGCACGCAGCAGGTCGCCCCAGATTGGCGACGCCGGGGACTTGCGCTTCACGTATTCCGCATACTGCTGATTTGTCATTTCGGACATATTTATCAACTCCCACGGCTATTTTGCCGCAAATGGCGGGAATTTATTTACGGCCTTTGACAGCCGGCGCAAAGCTGGTATAATGTAGGCGCAAATTTAAACTGCGGAGGCGCATTATGGCACTGGAAATGGATATCGCCGCCCTGCTCTCCGAGGCTGAGCTGGCCGTGCGCGAAGCCGGGCTGCTGTTCAATGACCGCGAGCTCGCCGGACACATACATCACAAAAACAAGACCGACTATGTGACCGAGGTCGATACCGGCATACAGGAACTCCTGTGCCGGCGTCTGGCCGAAATACTGCCGGATGCCCGGTTCATGGGCGAGGAGCAGGACAACTCCGGGCTGGACACCTCCGGCCTTGTCTGGGTCCTCGACCCCGTGGACGGGACGACCAATTTTATACACAGGCTGAGGCAAAGCGCCGTCTCTCTGGCGCTTATCTCAGACGGGCAGCCGCTGCTCGGCATTGTATTCAACCCCGACTCCGACGAGTGCTTTACCGCCATAGCCGGCTGCGGCGCAAAGCTGAACGGACACGAGATATGCGTCAGCCGCACGGAGACGCTCTCTGAGAGTCTGGTCGCCGTCGGCACCAACCCTGCCTTCAGGCAATTGGGAGACAGAAACTTCGCCCTCATGCGCGCGCTCTTCGACCGCTGCATAGACATACGCCGCTTCGGAGCGGCCTCGCTGGACTTCTGCTGGGTGGCCTGCGGCAGGTTCGACGCCTACGCCGAATGCCGCCTGAACGCCTGGGACTACGCCGCGGGGCTCCTGATACTCCGCGAAGCCGGCGGTGTTGTGACCGACCTTGCGGGCGCCTCCCCGGACATGTTTTCCCCCTCGGACATCGCCGCCTCCAACGGACTGCTCGCAAAAGAGCTTTTGGAAGCATTGCACAATATTTGATCGGCAATTTTTACACCCCCGTGTCCTCAGACGCGGGGGTGTTTTTACATATGTCACAAATTTCAAAAAAATCGCAGGATTCTCGGTGGTAGAGCGCGGAAAAGTTTTGTAGAATATAGGCAGAAAGTCCGGGTGCCCGGCGTCGGCCTTTGTGGATTTCGACGGCTGCGCCCCGGTGATTGGTACACTATGAAATAAAGGAGGAAACATCTTGAAAAAACTGCTGTCTCTTCTGCTCGTAGCCATGATGCTGGTCGGCCTGCTGGCCGGCTGCGGCAGCGAGCCCGCCCCCGCCTCCAACCCGCCCGCCGCCGACGGCGACGCCAGCGCGCCCCCCGCAGAGGACACGCCGGAAGTTGAGCTCACGGCCACTCAGCAGATAATCGCCGAGGCTGAGACCATGACGCTTGAGGAGCTGGCCGCAAAGGCCATCGAGGAGTCCAACGGCGCGACCTTCTTCGGCGTCGGCAACTCCAGCCGCGGCAAGACCGCGCTCCCGCTCTTCATCGAGTACCTCCAGAGCATTGACCCGAACTACACCCTTGAGTACGACTGGCAGCAGCCGAAGAACAACAAGATCTTCGACCAGCTGACCGCTGATTCCCTGAAGGACGTCGGCACCTTTGCCATGACGCTCATCCAGGACGGCAACCAGATCGAGAGCAAGATGGTCCAGACCGGCATCCTCGACACCTTCATCCCGAAGGATTGGGCCGAGGCCAACGGCACCACCGCCGCCGACTACGACGGATACCTGCCCCTCCAGACCCTGAACAAGGTCTTCATGTTCAACAACACCGGCTCCAAGACCTACGACAACTGCTGGGACTTCGTCGCTGAGGGCGAGCACGGCCTCTTCATGGACATTGACTCTGAGGTCGTCGGCAAGAACTTCCTCTACATGCTGACGAGCGACACCTACTCCGCCTGGCTCAAGGAGGCCTTCGACGCCCTCTCCGCCGAGGAGCAGGCTTACTTCCAGCCCACCATCGACGCCATGGCCGCCGACGCGGCTGACCTCGGCCTCGGTGAGAACGGCAAGTACGCCCTCGCCTGGATCAAGCTCTGGGTCGGCAGCTACAACGCCCAGACCGACGACGGCCCCATCTGCAACACTCTCGTCGATGCCTCCGCGACCGACCAGTTCGGCCTGCTCGTCTACTCCAAGCTCCGCTCCGTTGAGGAGTCCGCCTCCGTCTCCAAGAACAACATCACCATCGCTGCCTACAACGACGGCTACACCGGTATCGGCGGCTACGGCTACTGCCACTACCTCTTCGTCACCGAGAACAGCCCCCTGCCCTGGACCGCCTGCGCCTTCATCGCCTACATGACCTGCACCGCCGACGGCTTCTCCGCCTGGGGCAAGGACATCGGCGGCTACTCCTCCAACCCCAATGTCGCCGCTGAGAACGAGGAGATATTCCAGCACCAGACCGGCGGCATGGCCGAGGACGGCACCACCGTCGAGTTCGCCGCCCTCAACGACGCCGGCTACGACTGGTGGACCACCGACGGCAAGCTCGTGCTTGAGGACCCCGAGTACTGCGCCTCCGTCTCCTTCACCGTCGGCAGCTGGATCGAGACCCTCGACAAATACTCCGTCAGCTGAACCGGCAAGTCTTAAGCATCTTAGCGTCCCCGGATGGTATCCGCGTCCGGGGACGCTTTTTAGAAAACCCTGACCTTCGGAAAGGAAGGAGAGCAGCATGAACCAGTCGATTCCGGTACAGAGCGGCGCGGGCGCCGTTTTTAACAGGCTCCGCACCTTCTTCTCAAAGCCGCACAACGTCATACTCCTGCTCCTGGGCATCATCCTGACCGTCACCACCGTGGCGCCCATTGTGGCCATTGTGCAGGACACCTTTAAAATCCACCCCGGCACCATAGACGCGCACCTCACCGGCAAGAGCGAGGGCTATACCATAGTCAACTACATAGACCTCTTTACCAGCAACGTCGCAAAGACCAACCTCTGGACGCCGCTGTGGAACACGATACTCCTGTCTGTAGGCAGCTGCCTCGTGGCGGTCATCTACGGCGGGCTCTTCGCCTTCCTCATCACGCGCTCCAATCTCGCGTGGAAGAAATACCTCAGCGCCATCTTCATCTTCCCCTACATCATGCCCCAGTGGACGCTCGCCGTCGTCTGGCAGAACGTCTTCAACTCCAACGCCGTCACCGGCACCTCCAACGGCCTGCTCGCCGCGACGCTGGGCGTTCAGATGCCCATGTGGTGGTGCAAGGGCCTGTTCCCGAGCGTCATCGTCCTCGGCCTGCACTACTCCGCCTTCGCCTACATCCTCGTCGGCGGCATTTTCCGCAACATGGACGCCAACCTTGAGGAAGCCGCCACCATTCTCGACACGCCCAAGTGGAAAACCATGTTCAGGGTCACGCTGCCCATGGTGAAGCCCGCCATCCTCTCTACGGTGCTGCTGGTGTTCTCCAGCGCGATGGGCTCCTACCCCGTGCCGCATTACCTGGGCCTCACGACCCTCTCCACCAAGTACGTCTCCCTGAACTCTCGATACACCGGCGAGGCCAGCATACTCGCCATTATCATGATGATCTTCGGCATCGTCATCATGCTCATGAACCAGATGTCCCTGCGCAGCCGCAAGAGCTACACCACCGTCACCGGCAAGTCCGGCCAGAGCTCGAAAATTAACCTCGGCAAGCTCGGGCGCTTCATTATCGCGCTCATCCTCGTCGTCCTCACCTTCTTCACCAGCATCTTCCCCATCGTCTCCTTTGCCTTCGAGACCTTCCTGCCGAACCCCGGCGACTACAGCTTCCTCTACACAGGCGACGCCTCGAACCTCACGACAAAGTGGTGGACGACCAGCGAAAACATCACCGAGAACGGCATGTACGGCCAGAAAGGCATCCTATACAACCAAACCATCTGGTCTGCCTTCAAGGGCACCATACTCGTGTCGGTATGCTGTGCCCTGCTCGCCGGTACCATCGGCACGATGATCGGCTACGCCGTGGCCAAAAAGCGCCGAAGTAAATGGGCCAACTACGTGAACTCCGTTGCCTTCCTGCCCTACCTCATGCCCTCCCTTGCGGTCGGCGCGGCGTTCTTCATCCTCTTCTCGAACCAGCACCTGAATCTCTTCAACACCTACACCCTGCTCATCATCGCCGGCACCGTGAAGTACATACCCTTCGCTTCCCGCAGCTCGCTCAACTCCATGCTGCAGCTCTCGGGCGAAATCGAGGAGGCCGCCATCATACAGGACGTACCCTGGGTGAAACGCATGACGCGCATCATCATCCCCATCCAGAAGTCCTCCATCATCAGCGGCTACATGCTGCCCTTCATGACCTGCCTGCGAGAGCTCTCCCTCTTCATGCTGCTCTGCGTCCAGGGCTTCATACTCTCGACCACGCTCGACTACTTCGACGAGATGGGCCTCTACGCCTTCTCCAGCGGCATAAATCTGATACTCATAATCACCATTCTGGTCTGCAACACCCTCGTCAACAAGGTGACCGGCGCCAGTCTGGACAAAGGGATAGGAGGTTAAACCATGCCTGAGATAGTTCTCTCCCACGTCACGAAGCGCTGGGACAAATTCTATGCCGTTGACGACCTGAACCTCGTTATAGAGGACAACGCCTTCGTCACGCTGCTCGGGCCTTCCGGCTGCGGCAAGACCACCACCCTGCGCATGATCGCCGGCCTGGAGACACCCACCAGCGGGCGCATCACCATAGGCGACCGCGTAGTCTTCGACAGCGAGAAGGGCATCAACATCCCCGCCAACAAGCGCAAGGTGGGCTTCCTCTTCCAGAACTACGCCCTCTGGCCCAACATGACCGTCTACAAGAACATCGCCTTCGGCCTCACGAACATCAAGGATGAGCTGCCCCGCATAGACTTCGAGGCCAAAAAGGCCGCGCAGCTCATAGAGGTGCTCAAAAGGCCCGACGAGACCGTGCGCATCATCAAAGAGTGCATAGACAAAAAGGGCAAGCTGGACACGAACAAGGCGCACATCAAGCTCATCGACCGCTTTGAGATCTCCATGTTCTCCGCCAAGACCGTCATGGGCTGGAAGCTGCACGAGTCGCTCGAACCCGGCACCGTAGCCGCGGCGAGGCTCGCGGAGTGCGAAAAGACGCTCGAAAGCGCGCGCGCCAAGTGCGCCGCCGAGGGCTGCGTGTTCAACGACGACTTCGCCTATGTGAAGGACGGCAAGGTGCTCACCTCCGTCCGCAAGCTGACTGCGGAGGAAATTGACCTCACCGTCCGCCGCGTGGCGCGCATCGTCAAAATCGGCATGTTCATGGACCGCTACCCCTCCGAGCTCTCCGGCGGCCAGCAGCAGCGCGTGGCCATCGCCCGCACGCTCGCGCCGGAGCCGACCGTGCTCTTCATGGACGAGCCACTCTCCAACCTCGACGCCAAGCTCCGCCTGGAGATGCGCTCCGAATTGCAGCGCCTGCACATCGACACGGGCAGCACCTTCATCTACGTCACGCACGACCAGATGGAGGCCATGACGCTCGCCACGAAGATCTGCCTCATCGACAACGGCGTCCTGCAGCAGTATGACGCGCCGCTGGACGTCTACAACCGCCCGAACAGCCTCTTCGTCGCGGATTTCGTCGGCAACCCGGCCATCAACTTCATCGAGGCCTCCGGCCGCCAGAACGCGGACGGGAGCATCGCGCTTCAGATGCTCGGCGGGGTGAACGCCGTCTTCCGCCCGAACGAAAAGCTGGACCTCGTCGGCTGGTTTGCCGCCGAGGATGCAAAGGATGAGGCCAAAAAAGCCCGCGAGGCTGAGCTTGCCAGAGACAAAAAGCACGTCGAGAAGGCCAACAAGGACACCGTTTTCCGCTGCCACATACCCATGGTCACGGAAACGGAGGACTTCGGTGATGAGGAAAGCCCCACGGACGGCGACTTCATCGTAGGCGTGCGTCCCGAGTTCCTCAAGCTCTCGGAAAACGGCGCCGTCGAGGGCGAGATCTACAGCGCCATGCCCACCGGCATGGAGACCACCGTCCGCATACGGATAGGCGACTATCTGCTCACCGGCGTCGTCTTCGGCGGCGTGCTGTACAGGATAGGCGAGAAAGTGCGTATAGACTTTGACGGCAGCGGTGTGGTATTATTCAGCCGAAGGAACGGAAGGCTGATATCCCTCGGCTCTGTCGAGCTGAAATAACCGCGTGAGATGCGGCGGGGGCTTTCGCCTCCGCCGCATTTTTATATTTTGGTGGGAGCTATGATAAAACTCATTGTAAGTGACATCGACGGCACGCTGCTGCCCTACGGTAAAACGGAACTGGACGCGGAGCTTTTCTCGCTCATCCGGCGGCTGAGGGAGCGCGGGGTCATCTTCTGCCCGGCCTCCGGGCGCCAATACCACTCCCTGCGCGCGCTCTTCGCGCCGGTCTGCGACGAGCTGACCTATCTCTGTGAAAACGGCGCCATCCTCTACGGCCCCGGGCCTGAGGACAGCGCGCCTGTTCTGGGCAAGACGGTCATGGAGCGCAGCATGGCGCTGGAGCTCATACACGACATTGCCGCCCTGCCCGGCGGCAGGCCCCTCATCTCCGGCGCGAACACGACCTACGTCCTCGCCGGGGACCCGGAGTTTGAAGAATACATGCGCACGAACAAGGGCAACAACGTCGGCGTGCTCGCCAGGCCCGAGGACATGCCCGAGGACGTCATCAAGCTCGCGGCCTACTGCCCGGAGGGCACGAGCCCGACGCGGCACGCGCTCGGCCCCAAATGGGACGGCCTTCTCAGCATGGCCTCCGCCGGGCCGGACTGGGTGGATTTCACGATTGCCGACAAGGCCCTCGGTCTGCGCACCCTCTGCTCCGCCCTCGGTATAGCTCTGGAGGACACCGCCGCCTTCGGCGACAACTGGAACGACGCGCCCATGCTCTCCCTCGCCGGGCGCGGCTACATCATGGCCGCCTCCGACCCGAACCTGCGCGCGCAGTTCCCCCTGCAATGCGAAAACGTGGAATTGGTGCTCCAAAACTTCCTCGAAACGGGTGAGATATAGATGAAACGGCTGCTCTGCCTCGCGCTCATGGCCCTGCTGCTGCTCTCCGGCTGCGCCCAGGGGACGGATGTCTCCGCCTTTGCGCCCGGCGAGGAGGAGCGGCTTGTCATCTACACCTCCCACAAGGAGGAGGTATACGGACCCATCATAAAGGAGTTCCAGCAGCGGACCGGGATCTGGGTCGAGGTCGTCACCGGCGGCTCGGGTGAGCTGCTCGAACGCATAGCCATGGAGGCTGAGGGTGGTCAGCCGGCCTGCGACCTCATGTTCGGCGGCGGAGTCGAGAGCCTCGCGGCCTATGAGGACTGCTTCGAGCCCTGCACGCCCGAAGGCGTGGAAAACCTGCGCGGCGTCGGCCTCTCCGAGGAGGGGCTGTGGACGCCCTTTTCCAGCCTGCCGCTGGTGCTAATATACAACACCCGCCTCGTCTCAGAGGGCGAACTGACCGGCTGGGCGGACCTGCTCGACCCGCGCTGGAAGGGACGCATCGCCTTCGCAGACCCCACCGTCTCCGGCTCCAGCTACACGGCGGCGCTGACCCTTTTCTCCTGCATCGAGGGCGACGACTGGGACATCCTCGCAGCGCTTGTTGACAATCTCGACGGCGGCGCCCTGCCGGACTCCGGCGACGTTGTGGAAAGCGTGCGCAGCGGCAGCCGCTACATCGGCGTCACGCTGGAGGAGACTGCGCTCAAACAGCGCTCGCCGGAGCTGGGCATAGTCTACCCCGCTGAGGGCACCAGCGCCGTGCCGGACGGCTGCGCGCTAATAAAGGGCGCGAAGCACGCGGAAAACGCCCGCGCCTTCCTCGACTTCGTGCTCGGACGTGACGTGCAGGAGCTGCTGGTCTCCGACCTTCACCGCCGCAGCGTCCGTACAGACGTACATGCGCCCGAAGATTTGCCGAGCGAGGCGGAGCTCGGCATCATCGACTACGACGTACACTGGGCCGGAGCCTTGAAGGAGGAGTTCATCCGGCGCTGGACGGAGCTCTGCGGGGTGACGGCATGAGGGCAAGGCTTCGTGACCTCTCTTTCAGGAACAAGCTGCTTTTGGCTTTCCTGCTCATAGGCGTTGTGCCGCTGCTCATTTCCACGCTGCTGATGCTGAACATCTTCAGGGTCACGCTGGCCGGGAACGCCCGGGATGCGGCGCAGGCGGAGCTGGACGGCGCCGTTCGCGCGCTCGACACCCTGCTGGGCGAGGGCGTGGAGACCCTGCACGATCTGGCTGGGGACGGCCTTGTGTGCGCCGAGCTCTCCGAGCCGGGCAGCCAGCCGCCGCAGAGCGTCTACGACGCGCTCTACACGCTCTCGAGCGGGCTGCGCGGGCAGGCGGACTTCGCGCTCTACTCCGCCCAGGGGGAGCTGCTGTTTACGACCGGCACGGGCAGCGCCGCCGAGCTCGGCACACACTGGGGGCTGCTGAACGCCGCTGCCCAGGCTGACAGCTGTGCCTTTTCGGGAGACGGCGGCTATATGCTCGCTGCCAAGGCGCTGCTCGATGGCGATGTGCCTCTGGGTTATGCTGTCATGAGTCTCGGGGCGGTCCAGCTTGACGAGCTCTTCTCCGCCTACGCCGGTTCCGGTGGCATACTGCTGCTCGACCCCTACTGGGACTGCGTTTACCGCTCCGCCAACGCCGGGGGCGAGGACCTGGCCCCCCTGCTCAGGGAGCGGCTGCTGGCGGGACAAAGCCTCTCCGACGGCGGCGGAAGCGAGTTTTACGTGCGGGAAAGCGCCGTATCCGGTTTCATGCTGCTCTACAGGCAGCCGGAACCCGTGGCTGACTGGGTCATGCGCCTGCTCTACATCGTCTCGGCGCTGACCATTCTCATTTGCCTTGCACTGTGTGCAGCAGTCTCGATGCGCATCAGCCGCCAGCTTTTTGAGCCTGTGCGCGCGCTCAACGCCGCCATGGGCGCCGTCGAGGAGGGGAAGCTGGACACGCGGCTGGAGGTGCGCTCGACAGACGAGCTTGGCCAGCTCGCCGGCCGCTTCAACCGCATGGTGGAGCGCCTGCGCGCACACCTGGAGGAGTCTGTCCGCCGCCGCCAGGAACTGAGCGACGCACAGATACGCATGATGCAGGCCCAGCTGAATCCGCACTTCCTCTACAACACGCTCGACACCGTCAAATGGATGGGCAAGATAAACAAGGTCCCCGAGGTCGCGACCGTCGCCGCCGACCTCGCGGACATCCTGCGCAGCAGCATCTCCGGCGGCGAATTTGTGACGCTCGGCGAGGAGCTGACTACGCTCGACCGCTACGTCGAGATACAGAGCATCCGTTTCCCTGGGAGATTTGCGCTCGTAAAGGACGTGGAGGACTTGGCGCTGGATGTGCTGGTGCCGAAGCTCATGCTCCAGCCCATCGTTGAAAACTCCATCATCCATGGCTTCGCTGATTCGGGCGGGAGCATCGTCGTCACGGCCCGGCTTGCGGATGAGGAGCTGATAATAACCGTTCGTGACGACGGCTGCGGCATGTCCGAGGAAAGCCTGCGCCGCTTCCGTGAGGGCGGAGCGGATGGTGGGCGGCATCTGGGGCTCCGGAATGTGGACGCCATTCTCCGCCTGCACTACGGGCCGGAGCACGGCCTGCGCTTCCTGCCGGCGGAGGGGCGAGGCACCTGTGTGATGATAAGCCTGCCCGCCGCGAGAAAGGAGGAGAGAGAATGTTGAAGGTCGTCGTCATAGAGGACGAGGAACTGGTGCGCCGCGGCATAGTCATGGCCGTGGACTGGGCCTCCGTAGACTGCAAGGTCGTGGGCGAGGCCTCCAACGGCGAGGCCGGGCTGGAGGAGATACGCCGACTGCGGCCCGATATCGTCGTCACCGACATACGCATGCCGCGCATGGACGGGCTCGAAATGCTCCGCCGCCTGCGTGAGGAGGGCTGCGGCGTCAGCGTCATCCTGCTCACGGCCTACAGCGACTTCTCCTACGCCCAGGCCGCGCTCAAGCTCGGGGCAGTGGACTATCTGCTCAAGCCCTTCCACGACGGGGAGCTTGAGGCCGCGGTCCAGCGCATTGCCGAGCGCGGTCGCGTCAGGACAAAACCCGGCGACTTTGCCGAGATAAGCTCCAAAAACCGCTATGTCACCGGAGCCGTGGACTACATAAACGCCAACTACGGCGACCCGGAGCTCGGAGTCTCGGCCGTGGCCAGGAGCGTGGACATCAGCGAGGGCCACCTCAGCCACCTCTTCAAAAAAGAGACTGGCTACACCCTCACCGGCTACATCACCGCCTGCCGGATGCACATGGCCATGCATCTGCTGCGGGACCGGCGCTGCCGCGTAAGCGAGGCCGCCGAGCGCGTTGGCTACCGCGATATCGCCTACTTCAGCAGCACCTTTAAAAAGTTCACGGGCAGCTCCCCCACCGAGTTCCAGAACAGCTGAGCCCTTCCCCCTGCGTTGACTTTGCGCAGGCGTTGTGATAAAATTCTGTCAGTATTTTGACAAGGAGATGATTGTCATGCTTCTCACGCCTGAACAGCAGGCCATGCTGGACGGCGCTCAGGGCGAGGTCATGGCGAAGGTCATGCGCTCGCTCGTCATGTACGGCGAGACTTTCGGGGCCGAGAAGATGGTCCCCGTCACCAGCAAATACGGACACACCGTCATCAGCTTCGGCATCGGCGTCATGAAGCCGGTGTACGACCTCTACGACCAGCTGCTCGATGCCGGCGCCGTCTCGAAGCAGCAGTTCTCTGCCGACCCTCTGCCTCTCGACCCCAAGGTGCCCTCTAACCTCCTCCAGGACCTCATCTTCAAGGGCATCATGTACTCCCAGCAGAAGCGCTATGAGGCCCAGCTCGACAAATTCGGCATGCTCGGGCGCGACGCCTTTACCTGCGCCTGCTATCTCGACGAGGTGGGCAACAAGCCGCAGATGGGCGAGGTGCTCTCCTGGGCTGAGTCCTCCGCCGTCGTCTATGCCAACAGCGTGCTCGGCGCGCGCTGCAACCGCAACTCCGGCATGCTGGAGCTCATGGGCTCCATCGCCGGCTGCGTGCCCTACTTCGGGCTGCTGACGGACGACGGGCGCCGCGCAGACTGGATAATCGAGATAAAGACCGAAAAGAAACCGGAGGCCCAGCTGCTCGGCTCCGCCATCGGCATGAAGGTCATGGAGCAGGTACCCTACATAAAGGGCCTCGACAAGTGGCTCGGCACGGAGATCACACCTGAGGTCACGGCCTACCTCAAGGACTTCGGCGCGGCCACGGCCTCCAACGGCGCGGTGGGCCTCTACCACGTCGAAAACCTCACGCCCGAGGCGAAGGCCCAGGGCGAGGCCCTCATCCGCGAGGGCGCGCCCGTCTACGTCATCGACGACGCCGAGCTGGAGCGCGTCAAGGCGGGCTACCCCTGCGTCTGGAAGGACCTCGGGGCCTCCCCGAAGCTCTGCTTTGTCGGCTGCCCGCACCTGACGCTGGGCCAGCTCCAGAGCTGGACGGAGCGGCTTGAAAAGTCCCTGCGGGAAAACGGCAAGACCAAGGTCACGGTGCCTACCGTCTTCACAGCCGCCCCGGCCACTATCAAGGAGTTCCAGAAGACCGTATACGCCAAGAGGCTCGAACGCACGGGCGTCATTCTCTCCTACATCTGCCCGCTGATGTACATGAACAACCCCCTCTCGGGCAAGATGCCGGTCATCACCTGCTCGAACAAGCTGCGCACCTACACCACGGCGCGCTACTACACCGAGGATGAGATACTCAACAAAATCACGGGAGGTGCCTGCTGATGAGCAAGGTGTTCAAGGGCCGCCCGGTGGTCCCGGGCAGCTGCACCGCCCCGGCGCTGGTGTCGCACGGCGGCTTCAACACCCTGGCCAGCTTCCAGATGGCCATGATGTTCGGGGACAAAAAGGTCAAGTGCGGCGACCAGAACAACGCCGACCTCTACAAAAAGCCCATGAAGGGCACGGCGCTCTGCCTGCCCCAGACCATAGGCTCCACCACCGGCGGCATGGTGCTCTACACAGCCTGCGCCACGGACAACCAGCCCGCGTGCATGCTGTTTTCCATGACCATCGACAGTCTCGCGGCCTCCGGGGCCATCCTCGCCGCCAACTGGACGGACGCCAACATGCCCGTCATCGACAAGCTGGGCGACGAGTTCCTGCAATATGTCCAGGACGGCATGAGCGTCAGCGTCGAGCCCGACGGGACCGTCACAGTCGAATAAACGCGCAAAGCGCCGCCCCTCGGGGGCGGCGCTTTTTCGTTGCTGCGTTTATGGGAAACGGGCGACGAACTCCAAATCAGTCTCGCCCGGCGTCTCAACGCTCAGGCTGCCGTGCAGGTTCTCGGCCAGGGCGCGCGCTATGGCGAGGCCCAGACCGCTGCCGCCGCTGCTCTGCGTGCGTGCTGCGTCACCGCGGTAGAAGCGGTCAAAGAGCCGCTCAGGCTCCCTCGGGCGCTCTTCACAGCGGTTGCGCACACTAAGGACGCTTCGCCCTCCCTCGCGCACGAGGCCCAGGCTTATGACACTGCCAGGTGCGGAGTATTTCACGGCGTTGTCCAGCAATATGCCCGCAAGCTCCGTCACTGTCTCCGGCACGCCGCGCAGCTTCAGCCCCGGCTCGATTTCTGTCTTGAGTCCCAGGCCGGCAGCCTCTGCGGGCTCGGCAAACTGCGCAGCCGCGTCCTCTATGAGTTGCGAGAGCTCCAGCTCCGCCGCCTCGGGGCGCGCTGCGCCGCCCTCGTCCAGCCGTGCAAGCGTCAGCAGCCGCTTGGTGAGCTCGTCCAGCCGCTCGGTCTGGCTGCGGATGTTCCGGCTCCACCGGCTCTCCCCCTCGTGCAGCTCCAGCGCGTCGGCATTGGCGCGGATTATGGCCAGCGGCGTCTTTATCTCATGGCCGGCATCCGTTATGAACTGCTTCTGCCGCGCCATGCTCTCCGCAATAGGGCTGATGGCCCGCTTCGAGAGCAGCATTACTGCCAGAAACGCCGCGAGCCAGCAGCCCGCCCCGGCCAACAGCGAGAGCACCGCCACCGTAAGCATGGAGCGTGTGTCCACCGACACGTCCAGGAACACGACCAAGCTGCCGCGCCCGTCACGAGAGGGCGCGATGCGGTATTTGAAGCGGCCCTCGCGCCCCGTATTCTCGCCCGAGGCCGCGGCCTCCTGCGCATACTGCACGGCCCCCTGCTCTGCCTCGCTCTCATAGCCCCAGACCTTCACGAGCAGCTCCTCCGTTGACAGGTAGATGCCCCGGTTTAGCATCAGGGCCTCAAGCATACGGTATTCCAGCCGCGTAAGCGTGACTGAGCCTGAAACGTAGCTGAGAAGGCTGCCGCCCCTGTCCAGCTCCAGGTCCCCGAAGCTCAGCACGTCCGGCGTATAGACCTCGCCCCGGCGGAGCATGGCGCGCACGCGGGCCAGCAGCTCGCCCATGGCGAAGGGCTTGGGCAGATAGTCGTCCGCGCCCATGTCCAGGCCCAGTATGCGGTCCTCGACCTCGGCCTTCGCCGTCAGCAGCAGTACAGGCGTGCGGCAGCCGCCGCTCCTGAGCTCGTGCAGCACCTCCAGGCCGCTTTTTAGGGCGGCATGATGTCGAGTATTATGCCGTCGTAGTCGCCGGAGAGAGCGTATTCCAGCGCCTCCTCGCCGTCAGGCACGGCGTCCACCATAAAGTTGTGGTAGTTCAGAATGTCCGTCACGGCCTCGGCCATGGCGGGCTCATCCTCAGCGCAGAGCAGCTTCATCGAGCGCCCCCTTTCCGAATATGAAGATACCGGCCTCTTTTGGAGGCCGGTATGTCTGGCGCTTTATCCGCCTCAGCGGGAGTTGAAGATCTTGAAGATGGTATCGTAGGGGTCGTCCTCCTGCTGGGGCTGCTGCGGAGCGGCCTGCTGGGCCGGGGCCTGCTGCTGCGGCTGGGCGGCCTGCTGGCTCGCCTGGGTATAGAGTCCCTCGGCCGGGGCAGCCTGCTTCACAGGCTCGGCGCCGGGGATCTTGGCCTTGCCCTCCTCAAAGCCGGTGGCGATGACCGTTACGCGGATCTCGTCGTCCAGGCTGTTGTCAAAGGTGGCGCCGAAGATGATGTTAGCGTCCGGGTGCGCGGCCTCCTGGACGAGGTTCGCCGCGGCCTCGACGTCCTCCAGGCCCATGTCCTCGGAGCCGGTGACGTTTATGAGGACGCCGTGCGCGCCGTTTATGGAGGTCTCCATGAGCGGGCTGGCGACGGCCATCTTCGCGGCCTCTTCAGCTTTGCCCTTGCCTACGGCGTGGCCCACGCCCATGTGGGCGAAGCCCGCGTCCTTCATTATCGTGGTGACGTCGGCAAAGTCGAGGTTTATGAAACCGGTATTCTTGATGAGGTCGGAGATACTGGTGACGGCCTGGCGCAGTACGTCGTCGGCAATCTCGAAGGCGTTAGCCAGGGTGACTTTCTGGTCGGTGGCGTATTTCAGGCGGTCATTCGGGATGATGAGCAGGGAGTCCACCTTGCCGAGCAGGGAGTTGATGCCGGCGAGGGCCTGGTCCATGCGGCGCTTGCCCTCAAACTTGAAGGGCTTCGTCACGACGCCGACGGTCAGCGTGCCGGCCTCGCGGGCTATTTCAGCCACGGTGGGAGCCGCGCCGGTGCCGGTACCGCCGCCCATGCCGGCGGTGATGAACACCATGTCCGCGTCCTCAAGGGACTTGGCAATGTCGTTGCGGCTCTCTTCAGCGCTGCGCTTGCCGACGTCGGGGTCGGAGCCCGCGCCCTGGCCATGCGTCAGCTTTTCACCTATCTGGATCTTCTGGTCAGCGCTGGAGACGGCGAGCGCCTGCTTGTCCGTGTTCACGGATATGAACTCCACGCCCTGAGTGCCGGACTTGACCATGCGGTTCACAACGTTGTTGCCTGCGCCGCCGACGCCGACGACTTTCAGCGTCACGACATTCTCGGGTCCCGTTTCGGATTTATACGACATATTCGGTGCCTCCCTGTTATCTTTTGAAGCGCCTTGCGGCACTGGCCGCCGGGCTGGTCTTTTCTTTTTTCTTCTATTCATATTATCTCTTTTCACCCGCCCGGTCAATATTTTTTTGTTTCCATAACAACATTTTCAGCCGTTTCGGCCTCAATACGGGCTGAACACGGTCTTCTCTCCCTCGGGTGAAACGTCTATCGTCCCCCTGTCGCCCTCTACCAGCTGTGAAACTGCCGAGAGCAGCTTGCCGAAGCGGTATTCCGTCTCCTCAAAATTGCCGAGCTTCACAACGAAGCGGTCCTTATAGCTGAAACTGGGGGAATTGATGTTCGACATGTCTATATAACCGACGTCGGCGGTCATGCCGCGCTCCTGTATCTGGTCAAGGATGGCGCAGAGGTATTCGAGCTTGCCGGTATCGTCCGGCCCGGTCTCGAAGACCTCGCCCACCTCGGCCGTCAGGGGCGTGATGCCCCGCACCTGTGCCAGTGAGGCCGCCTCCGCCTGGTCCGCCTGCGTCAGCATGCGGCAGTTGCGGTCTATGACCCAGCTCTGCCCCTCATAGCTGACACAGGCCAGGGCCTGACATTCGCTTATCTCGATAACGACCTTGTTCGGCAGGTATCGCGTCAGCGACACGTCCTCGACATAGGGCAGGCGCGTGAAAATGCGGCTGACAACCGAAAAACGGTTTATGAAAAACAGGTTGTCGCCCTCCACGACGCCGGAGGCCAACTCGACCTCCTCCGCCGTATAATAGCTGTTGCCGCGCACCTCCACGGTCTTGACGCGGAAGAATATGCTCATCAGGAAGATAAGCGCAGCGCAGGCTATGAGAAAGGCTCCCGGCCCGTAGAGGGCCTTGCGGACCGTTATCTTTTTCTTGCTGTTCCGCATGAGGTCTGCCATTCAACGTCTCCTTCCGGACTAGGCGCTGCGCTCTATCTCGGCTCCGAGCTCGCGCAGGCGGGAGTCCAAATCCTCGTAGCCGCGCTCTATGTGGCCGGAGTCCAGTATCTCCGTCACGCCCTCCGCAGAGAGTCCCGCGATTATGAGCGCCGCGCCGCCGCGCAGATCCGTCGCCACCGTGGGCGCGCCGTGCAGTTCCGTGACACCAGTGACGACCGCGACGCGGCCTTCGGTATGTATCCTCGCGCCGAGGCGCATTAGTTCTTCGGTATATCTGAAGCGGTTTTGGAATACGTTTTCAACGAAAACAGAGGTGCCGCGCGCCTTAAGGCAGGCAGCCAGCATCAAAGGCTGGGCGTCCGTCGGAAAGGCGGGATACGGCCCCGTTATGACGGGCGACGGCGCTTTGAGGTTCCCCTCCGAGCGCAGGCGCACGCCCCTTCCGCCGACCATTATATCACACCCGCACTCTGAAAGCGAGTGCAAAACGGTGGAAAATCGCTCAGGTTCCGTGCCGCGCAGCTCAATATCTCCGCCCGCGGCGGCAACAGCGCACAGCAGGGTCGAGGAAACTATCCGATCCGGCATTATCCTGTGGCCGACCCGCTTCGCAGGGGCAAATCCCCGTATGCACACCGTCGGCGTGCCGGCGCCGCTGACCTCCGCGCCCAGCAGGCGCAGAAAGCTCTGCAGCTCTTCGATTTCCGGCTCACGCGCGGCGTTCATGATGACCGTCTCGCCCTCGGCGGCGCAGGCGGCCAGCATGGCGTTCTCCGTTGCGCCGACACTGGGCATGGGCAGCGCGATGCTCGCGCCTCTCAGCCTCGGCGCGCGGCAGACCAGGTCTCCCCCGCTCTCCTCTATCTCCGCGCCCAGGGCGCGCAGGGCCATGAGATGCAGGTCTATTGGTCGCGGCCCAAGCTCGCAGCCGCCGGGCATCGAGAGCCGGGCCTCCCCGCAGCGCGCCAGCAGCGCTCCCAGGAAAATGACCGAGCTCCTCAGCTCCCGCATGAGCCCGTGCGGTATCTCCGCGCGGCAGAGGCCCGAGGAATCTATGTTCACCGCGTCCCCCTCGCGCGCGACCTCGCAGCCGAGGCCGCGGAGGATGCGTATGGTGGCGTCCACGTCCCGCAGGCTCGGGACGTTCAGCAGCTCCGTCTCGCAGGGTGCGAGCACCGAGGCCGCCATGATGGGCAGCACCGCGTTCTTCGCCCCCTGCACAGTGACGCTGCCGGAGAGCCTTCGGCCGCCGCCGACTTTCCAAACGCTCATTTTCTCTCCCCCAAACAGCAAATTCACGCCATTCTATGCGGGGGAGGGCCGAAAGGTTAAAATCGGGTGGCAGCGACGTGGGTAGGCGGTAATACAACGCCCGGGCGGGGTGGATCATCAGCCCGGCGCGGGGTTATCGCGCGCGTTATGGCGGTGCGAGGGTTGCGGGCGGCGGGGGCCGCCCGCAAAGGGGGAACCCCCGGCGAGGGTTCCCCCTTT
>OJRQ01000024.1_pt1 | contig 179566 bp, 187 predicted proteins | sample 1599271 | NCBI WGS metagenome assembly OJRQ01 (sample SAMN03922533, study PRJEB24848) | human gut metagenome | isolation source: stool sample | host: Homo sapiens | place: Germany | collected 2010-05 | reverse complement strand
ATAAGAGACAGTGATAATATTCTCCCCGATGAATTTGTTGAGTATTTGTTTGCAATAATGGCGAATTATGCAAAAGCGGTACATAAAGTAAACGCTTCAACAGATGTTCAAGATGAGGTCTTGAATATTTGTTACGTCGATTATCCCATTGACTTCTTCGTTGAGTCCAAAATTGTTGCATCTATCATCAAGGAAAAGTGTTCTAAACTTTTAGTTGAAGGTGCAATTCGATTACCGATAATGATGTCTACGAGAAATGCACCTGTTTGGATGATTACAAACGATAACAGCAACAGTACCGCAGTGCAAGCGTTTACTCATTCAATTATGTATGGATTGCTTTCTTCTTGCCCGGTCGAAAAACTAACATATACCATTGTCGATCCTGAAAATCGTGGCAACAGTATAGCGCCTTTCTTTGATGCGAAAAAAAAGCTACCGGAACTGTTTGGCGAAAAAATTTATATCAGCAAAGATGAAGTTGCTGCAAAAGTTAGTAAGCTGAATGAAAAAATAGAGAATATTCTTCAAGACAGACTTGGAAATCAGTATGACAATATCTTTGACTATGCAAAGAATACGCCTGATTACGACCTTAATGTTGAACTTATTATGCTCTACGATTTTCCAAGAGGTTTTGATGAGCGAACTCTTGCAGAACTCAGAAATGTTTTGCGTAACGGCAGCAAATGCGGAATTTACACAGTAATTTCACATTTACCTGATTCTGATAATACTCGATCAAGCGAATATCAGCAGAGTTTACAGTCCATCATTGACCTTTCGACTGTTATTAACCAAAACGGCGAAAACTTTGTACTGCGTGGACTTCCCCTCGTTTATTACACAATGCCTGAAAAGATTGAATTTTCTAAGTTCTTTAGTAAATATATGCTTATTTTTGAAGGTATTAAGAATCGTGGTATTGCTTTCTCACCGCTTATTAGAAAGCTCATTGAAGCGAAAGACTCTATAGAGCTTGACGCACATATCGAGCAAATTTGCGAGATGATGAAGAACTACGAAAGAACGTATGCACAAGTACCGGAAATCAATGCGGTATTTCCTTCATTGGTTACTTTAGGAAATGTTCTGTATCCCGCCGATGTATTTTCTGATAGTGTTGGTTATCAACACATCGTTGAAAAATTTGGAATAGAACGCAAGGCGGATACCGAGAATACTTCTTTTGTCGAGTTACCGCTTACATTCGATTTGAGAAACTCTTTCAATTTGTTCCTGAATTGTCCTGAAGTAAGTAGTAAAGCTATGCTCACCTTTACACACCACGTTATTTGGAGCTTTCTTTCTTTTATGCCTGTTACAAAGGTAAATATATGTGTGTTTGACAGTGAGCAACGAGGAAATAGCATTATTCCGTTCCTTGATTTCCGCAAACGCTCTCCTGAAACTTTCGATCAAAAGATTTATACAGGGCAGGAACAAATGTATGATCGTTTGCAAAAAATCAATTCTCAGATTGACGAGTTCATACAAGAAAAATTAGGAAATAGGTACAAAGATATTCTTGATTACAACTTGAACACACCGAACAGAGCTGAACCCGTCACACTTTTGGTTTTATATGATTTTCCAAGTGGTATGGACGGAAGAAGCATTGACTTGCTAACAAATATCTTGAGAAATGGTAACAAGTGCGGAGTATTCACTATGATCTGCTACAATCCGAACATAACATTTTCTCGTTACGAGAGCATTGATGAGCGATTGGAACAGATTTCGAGATATTGTGCATCTATCGACTATAAAGATGGTCATTATAGTCTGTTACCTTATAATTTGCAGATTAACACACCTGAATTGCTTTCTTATAATGCCACTGATGCGTTTATCGCAGATTATATTGAAAAGAGTGAAACAATCAAGAAACAAGGACTTTCTTTTAAGGATATTATTTCTAAGGATTTGTTCTCCTTAGATTCCTCTAAATCACTGAAGATACCAGTTGGTGTTGGTGACGGAGATAGTATTATCAATATTACTATTGGCGAAGGTTCTTCTCATCACGGACTTATCGCAGGTGCAACGGGTTCAGGTAAATCTACTTTACTTCATACCCTTATTATGAGCAGTATGCTCCACTATAGTCCTGACCAACTCCACTTGTATCTAATGGACTTTAAGAGTGGTACTGAATTTAAAATTTATGAGTCGGTAAAGCTTCCTCATATCCAACTTCTTGCTTTGGATGCTATGCAGGAGTTTGGTGAAAGCATTCTTGAAAATCTTGTAACAGAAATGGAACGTAGAGGTTCTCTGTTCAAAGAAGCGGGACAAACAAGCCTAAAAGGATATGTTCAGGCTACCAGACAGCCCTTACCAAGAATTTTGGTTATTATGGATGAATTCCAAATCTTGTTCAATGACTCTACAAACCGTAAGGTTGCAATGAATTGCGCCGAATTAACCAAGAGAATTGTTACAGAGGGGCGTGCATTTGGCATCCATTTGCTTATGGCAACACAATCCACTAAAGTTATCTCTGATCTTACTTTATCACGAGGAACTATTGAGCAAATGCGTATTCGGATTGGCTTGAAATGTGGGGAGGACGATGCTCGTTATTTATTTTCAGACCAAAATGATACAAAGGCTTTGGCTATGATGAAGGGTCCTATCGGTACTGCCGTTATGAATCTGGACTATACCGAACAGTCCAATATCGGTTTCAGAGCTGCATACTGTGACGATGCAACACAGAAGTATTATCTTGATTTAATCAGTGAAACTTTTGCCGAACAACCGTCTACATTGCAGACCTTTGAGGGTAGCAGAACAACTAACTTAGTCGATTATTTTGCGGATGCCAATATTGGCACAACATCCGAGCTTCCGGCTCAAATTCATATGGGTACACTTATAAAAGTTGCTCCGCCTTTCGCAATTTGTATTGACAAGAAAAAGAAACACAATCTTTTGGTTTGTGGTTCTAATGAAAGAATGGCTAATACCATTTCTAATAACTATATGATTTCGGCTTTGCTTAATCGCAATGCAACAGTCTACTGTATTGACGGGGATAAACTTGTTGGCGATGACGATTCGGCAGATTTCTATGATACTCTTGGTGAGTGTAGCATTCGATTCAAAGTAGCGCAGGATCGTGCTGATATTATTAAGTTTATCAATGAAGTTTATCAGAGTTATCAGTCTTGGAAAAAGCAGAATAGCGATGATGTAATTTTCATGGTAATCAAAAACTTACAATTTTTGGATATTGTTAAATCTATGTTCAAAGGCGATGTAATTGATGAAAGCGAATTTATTGACGAGGTCTCTGCTGAATCTGAGTTTAACCCCGCCGATCCGTTTGCAGCAGTAAATAATATGTTTGCAAACAGAGGTAATGACGATAATATGTCGGTTGGTGAAAAGCTCATTAAGATGGTAGAAGATGGTTCGGGATTTGGTATTCATTTTGTAGTAACTTCGCTGGAATATCAATCTGTAAGAGAATGTATGTACTACGGTGAAAATATCCTTACTAAATTCCCTGAACGCATTATTTTCTCTCTTGGTTCTAATGATGCTGATAATCTTATTGAGAATGTTTCGGTTGCAGGCTTGAGAGATAATACAGTTTATTTCACAGATGGCGTTAAAAACACATTTCAAATGAAACCTTATATTACACCTTCTGCAAGTGAATTGAAGAAACTGTTTAATTAAGTGGGAGGCTATGCCATATACACAGAGGTTTACGCCTTTGTGTATATGGCATATTCCCAAAAGAAGGAACAAGAAATTATGATTGATGGATGAATCCGAGGTGATATTTTGAGTGTAGTTAATTCTGATTTGAATACTTTATTGCAAACTGTAAAGAATATGCAAACTGCAATAGATAGTATTGAAACAACAAAAGCTTCAATATCTACAAAATATCAGCAACTTGGATACGGTTGGAATGATAAAAAGTATAAGGACTTAGGCGACGTAGTTAACGCTTGCTCAAAGTCGTTAAATACAATCTTAAAAACGCTTTTACAAGGAGAAAAATATGTTGCACTCCTTGTGAAAAGTTTGCAAGAATATGAGAATGCTAATCTTGCCGGTGGAACTCCACCGCCAACTTCTAATCCTGCATCAAACACAACTAATTCCTTGTCAGGAAATGATAATAATGCAACAGTAAAATTGGCGGGTAAAGAATGGTCGGACAATCTATCGCCTTCTGAACGATCAGCCATAAGAGATTATACAGGCACTTCGTATGTTAATATTAACGCTGTTTTAAGAGGATTGGCATCTGATTTTGACGCCGGAAATCACGAGAGGGCATCTTTAATACATAGTGCTTTAAGTCAAAGTAGTATCCCTCAGTCTTGTACCGTATATAGAGGTGCATCGCTTAGTTCGCTTGGCAATTATGCAAATGCAACCGATGAGGAACTAATAGGCAACATTATAAGCGATGATGGTTTTATGAGTACAAGCCTGAATAGAGAGGATGCGTTTGGCGGAGAAATCAGATATGAAATATCAGTTCCTGAAGGAGCGAATGGTGCTTATGTTGGTTATTTAAGTCACGCACAACACTATGAAAGTGAAGTGTTATTCGATTGTGGACAGATGCTACAAATAACTGATGTAAGACGAGATATGTTTGGAAACAGAACGATTGTTGCAAGAATGCTTGTGTAACGGAGGAATATTATGGATAAGTTTTGTTGGAAAGAAAATGAGGTAGTTATCACAAAATCACAATGTGACTTATGCGAATTTCAAGCCCCAAAATGCAAAGATAGTTGTGCTAAATATGAAAGCAAACCCGCAGAGGTGCTTTCAAATACCATTAAATGTCCTTGCTTTAGTAGAAAAGGAAGAATTAAATTATAAATCTTGACCTTTACACACTTATAATGCAAGGGTGGGATAATATTGGGAATAGTAAATGCTGATGTTACTGAACTACTGCAATCTTGGAATAATATAAAGACTGCAATTACAAGCATTGAAACAACAAAAACGTCAATGACGAGAAAATATCAGCAGCTTAATGGCGAATGGAAAGATAAGAAGTATAAAGAGTTGGGCGATGTTGTTCAAGAGTGCAGCAGAGCCTTAAACGAAATATTGAAGATCTTATCCAAAGGCGAAAAATTCATAGGTTCACTTGCAAAAAGTTTGCAGGAATATGATAATGTTAATTTAGATGGAAGTATGGGTTCAGACAATGCCTTTGTTCAAAGCCTGAGAAGTATGACATATTCCGCAGGTGAAACACCTTCCTATCAGTATTGTCTTGGAGTATTGACGAGGGGTAATGTTCCCGAAGGTTATCTTAATGTAATATCAGAAAGACACCAAAACGGCGAAACGAGAGTACGCAGAGTATTTGACCATTTTACAAATCAAATGTTGATACAAGATGCGAATTATCCACCTAACCAAACGGCACATTACGCACCGATGAACTATGAGGGACACCGCAGAGGTGTTTATTATAATGCAACATCGGATATGACTAATCCGAGAGGTGCAGGCACTACATATTTTCACGAGTTGGCTCATATGATCGACCACGCATCGACAGGTTATCAAGGGAATTTGTCAAATACTCCTGAATTTGGAAATGCGTTAATGCAAGACGGTCAACGGATATTACAATTATATAACAATCTGCCCCCTGATCGGCAGAATGCTTTTTTAACACGCATACGCTCAGATTCAGCACATTCTTTCTCGGACCTAATAGATGCTACAACAAATGGTCAATTACACGGAAGTTACGGACATTTAAGAGAATATTGGACTCGTTCAGGTAATCTACAAGCTGAAGCGTTTGCACACTTTTTTGAAGCGTCTATGGGTAGCGAAGATAAACTTGAAATGCTTGCTAATTTCTTCCCAACTGCGTTTGGCGTGTTTTCAGCACTTATTGAATCAATACAACCCGACCAATATGTTCGGGTATTAGAAAGGAGCAGATAACGAATATGAATATAGATAAAAAAGTTTCTGATTTTATGAACGCCTTCATTGACACACCCGAACCGAGTGTGGATCAGGAATACTATCAAATAGAAGAACAATACAAGGCTATATTTGGGCATACTGTTCCAAGAGCTATGTTGCCGGACAGTATTTCTATGGGCAGCATCAAATCCGCTATGAAAACTTGTATAGAAAACAAAAAAGATACTCTTTTTGAGTTGCTCGGTGTTGAACTGAATGACGAGTATCTGTACTAAAGGAGAAACAAATGGATAACGATAACATAATAATCTTAAACGATGATGAAGGCAATGAGGTTGAATTTGAGTTTTTAGATCTCATACCTTATCGTGGTAAAGAATACGTTGTTTTATTACCTACTTCAGATGATGCAGATGAAGTTGTTATTTTACAGCTTGAAGAAGCTGATGATGAAACAGAAAGTTATCTCAGCGTTGATAATGAGCTGACTTTGCAGGCAGTATTTGAGATATTCAAAGAGAAAGCAAAAGACACATTCAATTTTGTAGATTGATTAAACCAATAAAAAGGAGGCGGCTCAATGGATATATGGCATAGATTAGGGAGAATATTCAGACTTTCAAATTTAGGCACATTGATATTCTTCTTGTTAAATATCGGGCTAATTTTAGCATTGTTCTGTCCCTATGGCGTAACCTTTGAAGCGGCAGCTCCTTTGGTTGTATGTTACATAGTCACGGTTATAGTTAGTTTATCTCCTATTGGAGAATGGACGCTTGCAACTTTAGCAGGTGCAAAAGAAATCAAGCGTAAAGATATTAAAATTCGTTTGATTCCTTTATTAGAAATTGTTTTTGAGCAGGCTAAAGAAAGAACGCCGTCAATGATAAATTTTATACGATTAAAAATTATTCACGACCAATCCCCAAATGCTTTTGCGATTGGACGAAGAACTATTTGCGTTACAGATGGATTGCTTAACCTTTCTGATGAGGAAATAATGGCAGTATTCGCTCACGAAGTGGGTCATTTGGCTTACGGGCATTCTGCAATACAATTACTGATTGGCGGAGGTAATTTGTTCATTTCGGGATGCTTGCTGATAATTAAAGCAATTTGTTGGATTATAACAGGTCTTTGTGGATTGATAACCGGAATAGCAACCAGAAGCTTTTTAGCTGGCATATTTGCAACCTTAGCGGCAAGTATTTCAGCGGGATTAATATGGTTATGGACAAAATTCTGTATGTTATTTCTAATGTGGTCTATGCGACAAAATGAATTTGTTGCGGACGAGTATGCCTATAAACTGGGATACGGTGAAATATTAGCAAGTGTGTTAGATAACCATATGTGTTCGGCTCCCGAAAACGGATTATTGAAAGCTCTGTACTCGACACATCCCCATAGTGATGAACGGGTGGCTCGCTTGCAAGAGTTAGGATGCACTTATTCTCGATATTGAATTAGAAGATTATATTTTTATTTTAAATAAGCAAAAGACCGCCAATCGAAACTGGCGGTTTTTTGCTTACTTTATAACACTCCAATGTCCGGTTTTTTTGGAGCCTTTGCGTACAATCAAATCTTTTTGGAGAAGCACTTTTATGGCTCTATCTACTGTTCTTGTAGATATGTTAAGCTGATCGGCAATTTCCTGACGGGAATTTTGTGGAGCTTTTTCAATGAGATGATAAACCGCTAACTCGCTCTTGTTCAGATAAAGCAGAGCCGGATTTAATTCGCCATTTAACTCGCCATTGTCGTCATTTAACTCGCCATTTAATTCGCCATTCCGTATCGTGGCATTGAGCATAAAGGCATTATCACTATATTCCGGTGCAGGAAGTCCGGCGTCAGCCATTTCCTTAAACATACGGTCAACGCCTTCGCCAAATTCTTTCACATAATCATACTCTTGCAGGAAACGAGCGATTTTGGGATTGCGTGAAAAATGCACGGTACGGATATTGCTCAAACGCACAATGCCGGGGAGAGTGCCGGGACTCTCTACGGTAATATGATCGTCAAACATTTTTATCTGAATGTCCGTTCCTTTAATGCTGTAATCTCGATGGGCGATGGCATTGATGATGATCTCTTTCCAAACGAACTCAGGGTATTCCGGCGTGGTGTGAAATCTGCCATCGTTTCCGAGCCGTGTGCGCTCCTTAATTTGATCGCCTACAAAGTCAAGAGACTGGCGTACTATATCAAGGATTTTTCCCTCGAAGATTTTATCCTTGATAACATTCATTTCTGTGCCGACCTTCGCCTCTGTCCCGTCATAGCGGATAAAACGCACCCTTGCTCTCGGAAAGAAACGCTGCGGCTCTTTCCCGAAAAGAAGAAGCGCCGCTCCGCTCATTTCTTCTCTGCTATCGTGCCGGACAATGTAATCTTTGTTTTGCCTGATGTATTCCTCAGCGGATTTGGAATAGCCGATCTTCTTGCAGTATTCAGCGACAAAATCCATATCAATATCATCTAAAGCAGACCGGAACACAGGCTCATCTTCATAGTAGCGGGAGCCTTTGGCGTACATAAGCTGTAAGCGTTCGTCAAAGTTCAGTTTCTTTGACTTGTCTCCCATCCGGTAATATACCTCGTCTTGCTGGTTGGCGTGAAGCTCAGAGCTTTGGGGAATCGTCATAATCAAAAGATGATTTGGATTCCCGTCCTTGTCCCTGCACTCAACCGTTTCGGTCGTTACCATGACCGAAGGAGTGCAGTAATCAAAGGGGACACGGAGAATGTCGTTGATATTGTTGGTATATGCGTCTATACCCGTTATATCTCCATTGTCCTCAATACCAATGACAAGTGTGCCGCCATCTGCGTTGGCGAAGGCTACGATATGATTGGATAATCCCTTAGCGTCTTTCCTTGCGCTTTTGCGGTCAAAGACCTGATCTTCCTTTTTCGTACATAATTCTTCAATCGAGTATTTCATATATAGACAGCTCCAATCTGTTGCTTTATTTCAAAAATTGATTGCGGTATTCCTGATGACGGAAACGATAGCCCTGTGCGATCAGCGTGTCCGTTTTCAATGCGACCAAGTTTATATCCGAGTGCATTGCCCGTGCGATCTGCTGAATATCATACCCATTTTCGATATATTCCAGTATTTCATCATCGGGCAGGGAAATTTGGGAAGCAAAGATGTTTGCCTCGTACTCCATTCGGCTTTGCCTCATATCGAAAATATTAAATTCCTTGAAGCCGCCAGCCTTGACTGCTTCTTCTCTATGTAATGCGTCGTGTCCGATCTCGTGCAGCAATACGATACGCTCCATTACAGGGTGCAGATCGTCTTTTATAAAGATAAAGCGGTTACGCATTAAAACCTTGTATGCCCCTCGCTGCTTCTTGAACGATAATGGGATAACTTCTATCCCCAGTTCTCGTGCGATTTTATGCGGATCGTTTGTGCCAAGCTCATTTGTCAGACGATTCGCCTTTCTGACAATGGATATATCAGTGCGCTGAAAGCGCCTGTCCGGTGTTTTGGAAATCACCTGTCCGGAAAGAGGAAATCATGGTTTCGGACAGATAATGAATGCGGCGGAGCCGCCATCCTGAAGACTAGAACCTCCAGGATGGGGACGCCAGTTGGCTGTTAACGATTATTCGCTCATCGCCGGATCCAATCCGTATACTTCTCTCATAGAGCGATAGTTGGAAGGGTCAGTCGGAACGATATTGATCTTGTAGGCATCGTGCATGATGCGGTCAAGGATGGCTTCAGCAAGAGGGCTGTCATCGCCACCGAGCTGGTCGTACCATCCGCTGGGATCGTACTGGGAACAGAAGATCGTGGAGGATTTCTTCCGTCTTCTGTGGAGCAGTTCCAGGATGTCATGTTGTTCCGCTTCCGTCGGCTTCAACAGGAGCCATTCATCAATGATGAGCAGGACGGGGTTGGCATACTTGGCCTGAACCTTCTTGTAGGTGCCATCTGTACGCGCCAGATCAAGCTCCAGGAGCATATCGGGCAGGCGCACATACTTTGTTTTATAGCGCTGTTTGCAGGCTTCCATACCGAAAGCGCAAGCCATATAGGTCTTCCCGCTCCCGGTAGCACCCGTGATGAACAGATTCCGGTGCTCCGTGATGTACTCACAGGTTGCGAGACGTTCGATCAGGCTGCGGTTAAGCTTCCGGCCGGAAGTATAGTTGATATCAGCGATGTAAGCTTCCGGCTGATCGAACCCGGCTCCCTTGATCAGACGCTTCAGGCTGTTGCTCTTGCGGTTATTGTATTCAATGTCGACCAGAAGGCCGAAGCGATCCTCGAACGGAACATTCTTCATCCTGGGATCATCCATCTGTGTGATAAAGGCATCTGACATAGAAGTCAGCCGCATTTCAATAAGTTTGTTGATTGTGCTCTGATTGGTCATGGTTCTTACCTCCTGTAGTAGTCAGCACCACGAGTGATGGCGTGCTTGTTCTGAGTTGATGCAGAGTCTGAAGTCTGCAGCTCCGGTTCAATCTTTTCCTGCCCGGCTGCCAAGATGTTTTTGATACTCTTGTAGCTGGGGCTTGCTGTGTAGGAAAGCGCCTTCCGGCACGCTGCTTCCAAACGCTCAGCAGAGTATTTATCTGCCAGTTTCAGAAGCCCCATACAGCTTCGGTAGGACTGCTGCTCAACCCTCTGGGAGGCAAGAATCGCATGAACAACCTTGCACGTATTGGTTCCAATCCGCTCAGCCCATTTGCGGAAACGGTCACCGTTCCATTCCAGATATTTCTGGTGATCGGCGGGCATATGTTCCGTAACAGTGCTGTATTGCCCCTTTCGGCCATACAGACGGCGGTGGGAAGCAATGCGGTTGTGATTGTAAAAGATTTCGATAATAGTGTCAGTTACCCGCACATCCACCTTGCGTTTGATGTATTCGTAAGGAACGGAGTATAGCATTCCGTCGACGGATATGTGATAATTGAACTGAACGGTGGCTTTTTTCCATTCCGCCAGTTCATAAGGGGTAGCCGGTAACTTGGCCAGTAATGGCAGTTCTTCGTCGCGGAAGATCTCGTATCGGGTACCCTCTTTCTTTTGGAAAGGACGGTTTACGAATTCCTCCAGCTTCCTGCGGATGGCCTTGTTCAGCTCGGCCAGCGAAAAGAACTGTTCATTACGGAGCGCCGCGGTGATCCAGGTAGAAATGACACCTACAGAGCCCTCGGCATTTGGCTTGTCCTTTGGTGCCCGGACGCGGGCAGGGATGATAGCCGTGTTGTAGTGCTCAGCCATCTCGTGGTAGATGGTGTTGAGTTCCTGATTGTACCAGTCGTTGTTGTGGATCACTGCAGTCGTGGTATTATCAGGCACCAGAATACGGGTTACACCACCGAAGTACTCATACATGTGAACGTGTGCAGTAATCCATGAGCGTTGCTTTTCATTAATAAAAGCCTCAACGTAAGGATACTGGCTGTATGTCATGACACCCACAAAGAGAAATGCGGGGATGATCTCGCCGGTATCCGGATCGGTGATCTGCGCAGGATCTCCTGCCCAGTCAACTTCGATCTGCTCGCCGGGCTTTCGGTTGATATGCATAGTTGCGCGGCGCTTCTGCTCATCCTGCTGGATGTAATAACAGAACTGGGAATACATGAGCGGCTCGTCGCCGGACTGGCGGCATTCCTCCAGGTACTCCGTCCAGAGGAGTTTCTTGTTGACACCGTTGCGGAGCAACTCCTTCTGGATGTAGTTGAAATCCGGCATCCGTTTTTGTTTGGATACCTTTGATTCCTTGGGAAACATCAGCTTATCAAGTACTGCATCTGTCAAGGTTTCATCCAACGGCCAGGATAAATGCATCTCCTGTGCTCGTTTTTGAACCTTGACTATGGTTTTCTGCGAAACACCGATGCTTTGAATAATGTTTCGCTGTGATAGTCCCAAAGCGGTAAGCCTGAGGATCTCACGATACTTGGTCATTGTCTTGTGACCTCCTTATAATAGATTTACATCTTGCGATGCATGTCTCTATTATAAGGCTCTGGAATATGATTTCCTGTCCCGGAACAGTGATTTCCGTTTATCCGGAATAGAGATTTCCTATCGCCGGTCTGGTGATGGAAAATGCCCCGGAATACTCACTGACAATCTCCAAAGTCTGAATATCCAAGAGCAAACACCCCCATTCTACTGTCGGTAAGTATATCTTATCAAATGCACTGTCCGAAAAGGAGGACATCAAGCGCTATTTTCTATATTTTTTGGGAGTGTACTTTTTATTCTTCTCTTTGGCGATCCAGTACGCTTCCTGAATGCCTTTCATCATCTCGTCCAAATCCTCATCTGCAAGTTCGCCGCCTGCAAAAAGTCCTGTAACTTCTGCCATAAGCTCCTTTGCCTGTCTTGCGCCATTGCGTCCATATTTAGATTCGGCGTTCAGCAAAAATTCTTCATCATCTGTAAGCAGATAGTTGACATCGACCTTCAGGACTTCCGCCATCTTATAATAGGTTTCCCTTTTTTTCGGATAGCGGGTGCCAGCCTCATAATTCGATACTGTCCGCAGAGAAACGCCGATTGCTTTTGCAAACTCATCTTGCTTTAAGCCTGCCTTCGTGCGGGCTTCTTTTACCTTTTCACAGAATTTCATTTCATCTGACCTCCAAATTATTCGACCTGACTTAAAAATATCTTGCGTATCCATATTGACAAGCGCAAGTAAATTTCGTATAATGTCAATACGCAAGTAAGTTGCGTATATATAATAACCGAACTTGCGTGTTTTGTCAAGGGAGTTCAAAAAATTAGCTTGAACTTTTATCTACCAACAAATGATACCCGTTTTAAGGATTGAGGCGAACAGATGGGACGGAAAGATACACTCGCTGCGAAAAGCATTCGCAAAATGTACGAGCAGCTTAATTTGAATCAATCGGATATATTCTCGAAAACAAAATTGCTTCTCAGTGTATACCGTGATGTGGTCTGGATCACACTGAGCGAGTCTACCCGTGTGAATGAGGAGCTGGTATATTACGGAGAGGAACTGGACAGCGCCCTTATCTATTTGGAGCTGTTTGCGCCAGATACCGAGAAGCAGGAGTTTGAGAGCCGTATCAGTGCTTTATTTGAGAACAAGTGGATGGTTGACCTGATTGATACCGCTATGGCGAAAATATATGACTACCATAACAACGGCAGGCTGTACCACGAGATCATATCGAAAAGCTACCTGACGGCGTTTCGGTATACAGAGAGCGAGCTGCTCGATTTCTTGAATATGGAGCGCAGTACCTTTTACGACCGGAAACGGGAAGCGATTTTGCTTCTTGGCGTATCCCTGTGGGGATATGCTATTCCGTGCTTCAAAGGAATCTTCAATATGAAGGGAGCTGATGAAAACAGCGATATTCCCGATTTTTTCAAATAAAGGCTTGTCCGACTAAAGTCCGACGAAATCCCTACTGAATGTCCGACCTTGCGTATGCTACACTGTGTATGCTGCCCGAAGAACGGCTTTCGTTTACGGAACGAGGCTGAAAACAAAATGGCAGAAAATTGGCGCAGTTTTGCCGATGATACGAAAAAGCAAATCTGTTACAATTAGTATGCCTAAAGCTTTGAGAATTTTTCTTGATTTTCAAATGCTGGTTGAATATCTTTTAGGCGGCAATACAGCAGCTTAGGCAAAACGAATTGAATATGTGTTTTGAAGAAGCAGTTATAGCTTTCAGCCTTCGGGCTTGAATGTTATAGCTGCTTTTTTTGTGCAGCCCTTTTCGCTTTTGTCAGGCGGAAAGGGAGCTTTATGTCTATCGCAATATGGCAGGCGTTTATATGCAGGTATCCGTGATCTCCGAGTTTTTGATTTCAATTCAAAAATTCAATTTAAGGAGATTGCGAGATGGCAAACACATTAAATAACAAAAAAGGTCGAGACGATAAGAAGTATAAGGTCATCAATCTGAAGTATGAATATGAAGGATATGAGGGAAGCGAAAAATGGGCAATCATATCCGAACTGTCCGAAGAAGAACTGTTTGGGCTGTACCCCGATGAAATGCGGCGGTATAGCCCTTTTGTTTTGTTATCTGTTGAACAGGGAAAGGTAATCAGCGATTTCAAAGCAAATGAGGACAAGCATAGGAAGCGCAGCATAAACAATGAGGACTACTTTGGTTACAGCGAGGGACTGACGGAGAATTTACATGCCGAAGCTATCGTACCCGATTTTGTGGAGCAGCAGGAGAATGAGGAATATTGCCAACGGCGGGAGGAGCTTAAACAGCAACTATTCGCTCAAGCAATAGCGAGTCTTACCGAAAAACAGCGTAAACACCTGCTTTTATGGTATGTGGAGGGAAAGACCTCGGCTCAAATTGCAAGAGAGGATGGCGTTTCTGAACAGGCTGTGAGGAAGAACGCTCAGGCGGCAATCAAGAAGTTTGAAAAATTTTTTGGGGATTTTTTTAGAAAATAGGTTGCGTTTTGGCATTTCAATTCCAAATAAGTGAAGGGGTTATTTAGTCCGGACATAATTCCCTTCACATTTTGGAAAGTGAGGGCTTATATATGCAACCTAAAGATAGGAAAACAGTAAGGCGTGGAGAAATCTACTCCTACGATTTCGGAACAACCGAAGGCTCCATTCAAAGCGGTCGCAGACCTGTGTTAGTTATACAGGCAGACAATTTCAATGAAAAAGCACCGACAGTGATCGTGGCTTCCATTACCACGGTAATCAAGAAGCGCTATTTACCGTCGCACATCATTTTAGACGACCGCTTTGGACTGGAGAAACCGTCAATGGTTCTTTTAGAGCAAATTCAGACGGTAAATAAATCTTCTTTGACGGATTACATTGGATTTGTTGAAGATGAGAGAATCTGGAAACAGATCAATGCGGCTATTAAGCAAACCTTTGGGCTTTGGTTTTATAGTTTGCAGAGAACGGGCGATATTCGCTGCCTTTGCAGTAAATGCCTGAAGGACTATATGAACAATCCGAACTATATTGTTAGGAGGCTCGATCCATTCGCTTCTGAAAAAGACAGGTGCGATAAGTGCAATAACACAGGTTGGGATTACATCATTTTTGATAAGCGCAGCGCCCTGAGAGATAAGGGGGTGCAGAAATGAGCGAGAACAATGTAAAAAGAAAAGCGCCGAAATATGAAGTACCTTTATGGCATAAAAGCAATTTGTCGATTGAAGAAGCTACGGCATACACGGGAATCAGCAGAGACAAATTATACGAGATGACAAACCGTGAAGATTGTCCGTTCGTTTTATGGATCGGGAATCGCAGGTTAATAAAAAGGCAGGTCTTTGACGAGTATATTGCCAAGATGTACTCGATATAAGTTGTTTCGTCAAGTGTGCGATAGGTCGATTCGCATAATTGGCTTATCGCCTCACTTGCATTATGCTGTAACCACAAAACACAAGGAGGTTACAGTAATGAAGAACGAAAGCGATATAAGCCGGTCGTACCAAGTCCCAATTTGGCATAAAGCCACTCTTTCAATGGAAGAAGCAATGGCTTATACAGGGATAGGAAGGGACAAACTCAGAGAAATGACCAATCGTGAGGACTGCCCGTTTATTCTTTGGAACGGAAGCAAGAGATTGATCAAAAGGCAAGCGTTTGACGAGTACATTCTTAAAGTGTATTCCATTTGAGAGCGGAGGTGCTGAAACAGTATGGAAGAAAGAAATGTACGATTCGATGTCCCGATATGGCATAAGCTGAACTTATCCATAGAAGAAGCGGCAAAATACTCTGGCATTGGCAGAGCAAAGCTTTATGAAATGACGAATAGAGAGGATTGTCCTTTTGTCCTATGGGTTGAAAGTCGGCGATTGATAAAAAGAAAAGAATTTGACGAGTACATCAGCAAAGTGTACTCGATTTAGGAGGTATCGTTATGGACGATGAAATTTTAAGGTATAAGCAGCGACTTGAAGAACAAGCAGCGCAAACACCTATATGGGAAAAAGCGTGTTTAACGATTGAAGAAGCTGCTGAGTATACAGGTATCGGACGAACAAAGTTAAGAGCATTGGTACGGCAGAAAAAATGCTCGTTTTCAATGCCGATTGGCAATCAGATACTCATTGTACGGGAAAAGTTTGACGCTTATCTAAAAGGGCGAAAGCGAATTTAAGTGAGGTGGATTAGAATGGCAAGCACAAGGAGAAAAGACAAATCAAGAGTGGTACTTCGTGTCGGCGAACTTCAGAGAAAAGACGGTACATACCAGTATTCTTGGACGGATAAGAATAAGAAACGCCGATATGTGTATTCCAAGTCTCTTGATAATCTGCGGGAAAAGGAAGCGCAAATAGCAAAGGACATCAGCGACGGGATTAAGGCGGAGGCTCGGTATACGACCATAGATGAACTGTACGCTTTATGGAAAGACCTGAAACGGGGGCTGAAAAACAATACCTTTGAAAACTATAAATATATGTATGAAACTTTTGTCCGCCAGCAAATAGGGAATAAGCGGATTGCAATGCTGAAGAAATCGGATATTAAGAGGTTTTACAACTACCTTGCCGATGAAAGAGGCTTGAAAGCCTCAACGATTGACAGTATTCACACGGTACTCCATCAGATTTTGGATATGGCGGTTGACGATGACTATATCAGGAATAATCCGTCTGACAATGTTCTGAAGGAGCTGAAACAGTCCCATATATTTAAGACCGAAAAGCGCAGAGGTTTAACACGACCGGAGCAAGAGCTGTTTCTTTCCTATCTGAAGGACACGCCTAAATATCAAAATTGGTATTCGGTCTTTGCGGTAATGACAGGGACAGGACTTCGTGTAGGGGAACTCACGGGACTCCGTTGGTGCGATATTGACTTGGAGGAAGGTATTATAGATGTGAATCATACTTTGGTCTATTACGACCATAGGACTTCTGAAGGAAAGAGAGGCTGTTATTTCAATGTGAATACGCCAAAGACAGAAGCTGGAAACAGGCAAGTGCCTATGCTTGACTTTGTAAAGGAAGCCTTCAAGATGGAAAAGGAACGGCAAGAAATGCTGGATTTGCATTGTGAAGCAACTGTTGACGGATACACGGATTTTATCTTTATCAACCGCTTTGGACAGCCGCAGCACCAGTCCACATTGAATAAGGCGATTCGCCGGATTATCCGTGACTGCAACGACGAACAGTTTTTGAAGGATGAAAATCCTGAAGTGTTGCTTCCGCATTTTAGCTGCCATTCACTCAGGCATACATTCACGACGAGAATGTGCGAAGCAGGCGTCAATGTCAAAGTTATGCAGGATACACTTGGGCATAAAGATATTTCTACAACGCTTAACATTTATACGGATGTTACAAAGGAGTTGAGGCGCTCAGAATTTGAAGGTCTTGATTTTTACTTCAAAACAGTGTAAAATATCGGGTGTGTTGGATTTCCATAAAGGAATATCGGCACACCCGAATTTATTGTATATATCGGTTGTATTGGCTGGACGAGCTGACTACATCAACTACATCAAATCTTACACATTTCAATCCGTATAAGAGCGGAAACCTGCTGTAACCTTGAATTGAAGATTTTGATTTTAGCGAGATATAGAAGGCTCTCGTTGAAATCCGTAGCTTGTAAAAGGGAGTCTGCTTTCGTCCCCACAATGAAATCCCTGCCGAACGACAGGTAAGAAAGAACCCGTATTTATGCGGGTTTGAGGGGTTCAGCAAAGCCGAAAAACTTACACCTTACACCAATCGGTGCAGGAAAATGTGCAGAGGCAAAAAAATCGCATAATGAACAGAATGAATGGGTAGTCCCATATGGGATTGCCCATTTTCTTAAAAAGAAATAACTAAATCGGAAGTTGTGAGGTGTTTCATATGAAAAAAGGTATTTGTATTCTATACTACATTACGGTTGTAACAAGTGCTTTGGTAGGACTGTGGCATTTTTTTGTACCATGGATGTTTCAGTGGTATGATTATTTACCAATGCAGTATGAAAATCTCATAGTCGGGATAGATTATACAAATTATTGCTTTTCCTTGTTGCTGTTTGGTTTAAGCGTCATGCTGATTGTTTTGGGTAAACGGGCATTGAACTTAAATAAAGAGGTAATTTACTTTTATTATTTTCTTACCGTAGTGTGGCTGTTTCGTGCCTGCCTTGCAACATTTATAGAGCCTTGGCCGCTTGAGCCTATACCAGCAGCGGCTATCGGGCAGTTAGCAGCGTCAGATTTACTTGCAGCACTAATGATATTTGTAAGTGTTTGTTTTATCAAGGTGGTAAAGAGAAGATAACAGCTTTTGATTTGTCAAGATGAATTCACCCTTTGGGAGAGAATAATCTCTCCCAAAGGGCTTTTTTATGCCTGAAAAAATTTTTTTAATTTTTTTGAAAAAGGAGCGATTTTGGGTGTGCATTTTACCCTCCTTTGTCCTCACTGGAAACGACGTCTGTTACGGCAATGAGCCGAGAGAGCATTCTGAAAAATTATTTGAGCCTTGTGAAAGACAGATATGACTATGTTCGCATAAATTGCTCTTGTTACAATTTTTATGACAAGTGTTTAACCTTTATCAGTTGGTTTCTGCAACTAAAACTGTAAGCAGGTTGTTTTCACTCGTCATTTTTTTTAAATTATAACACTAACATTATGAACATTCACAAAAAAATCGATAAAATCAATTTTTTGTTGACAAATACAAATAATTTTGATATACTATAGATGTAATAAATTAGTATTTTTTTGTCGAATTAAAAAGGAATGGCAATAGGAATGGAAATAGTTAATAGAAAGAAATTTCATGTAAACACAGCTATTAATTCGAAAAATATACCGTTCTTATGGCAAGAGCTCGATTGTAGAACCCGGCCGATAGCCATTGCTTTTTCTGCTTTTAACGAAGATTTTTTAGATTTATTTCTTTTATGGGAATCTTACAGTAAGTTTTACCTGATTGATCAGATGGGCAATATACTGGATGATACTTTTGTGGATTTTTACACAAAAACACTAAAAAATATATTTGGCGTTTCTTTTAAAATTGAATATGTTCAACCGAATGATGACCTGAACGAAGAAATAATGAAAAATATTGATGATGAAAAAATAGTGGTTCTGCCAGTCGATCTGTATTTGCTGCCATATGCAGCAGATTATAAAATAAATCATCATCAGCATTATATAATTTTGAAAGGATATGATTTGGAGAGGGACTTGTATTATGTTCTGGACAATATGCAATTAGAATCCGGGGCAACCAGATATGAAAATTTTAAAATGCTTTACGGTGAAGTGGATAAGCTGAATTCATGCTATTGCGACCATTTTATTGGAGACGGTAAAAAATATTTTTATGTTTTGCATAAATATAAAGATTCAAAAAAGTATGGCAGCAGTACTTTACAGTTGCTGAAAGAATATATATCTCGGTCAACAAGCAAATCTGAAATTATCTGTCCGGAAAAGATCTGTTACCATTCGCTAAGCCACATGAATGAGGAAATTTTACGGTCAAGCTTAAATTTAATGAATAAACGCACTGTGTATTTCCGGGCATTGTGTTCTGTCTTAAAAAAAGCCGGTGCAGACAGCACGGTATTGGCTCAATTTCAGAAAGAAATGCAATCGGTCATGGAAAAATGGCTGTTTATAAAAAATAAATTACTTTATTTAGCAGAAAGAAAAAAAGAAACGCTTGCCGGCTTTGAGCAAGTTATAGATACAGCGTTAACGGACGAATTTTTGTACGTATCCAAAATACTCGATCAAATTGACTTTTCTTGCATGCAGGACGGCAGAGTGCCCCGCCTGTTCTTTAAAAATTTTGAATCTTGTGAATATAAACTGGAAAGCGGATTTCTGTATGTGATTCATAGCAGAAAAAAACGGTATGATACATGGCTTGTACAGGATGACGCGTGTCAGCTTTTGTTTCCAACGTCAGATTATCAGAACATAACATGCTGTGTTAATGTGGTTAATTCATCAAGTACGCTGGTTCCTTTTCATATGGGGCTTATTATAAAGCTGGACGGTCATTCGAATATTCTATTTGGAAATGAGTCAAATACTTACCTTTCAATTTATCATCCGATCAGTCCCCAGAGCTTTTCCTTATTTAAAAAGGAGAGTTTGAATAAAAATATTTTTATAAAAATTATGTTAAACGGAAATATCTTCAATTTTTACTGGAAGAAGCAGAAACACAGCCAATGGGAATTAATTTATACATATCAGGCCGCGGCAAAAGCGGGTTATATCGGTTTATTTTCTAAAACATGGGACTTTGTTGATCATACCGCGACGTTCCAAAACTTTGAACTGGAAATGGACGATTCTATCATCACAATGGATGATGTTTACAAAATAAAGCAAGGTGTTAAACATGAATGAAAAAGTTGCTATTATCGGGTGCGGACAAATCTGCCTGGTTCACGGATATCCAATCGCTTACAGAAAAGATGTTGATTTGGTGGCTGTCTGTGACATTATAGAAGAAAAAGCACGCAACATTGCAGACATATTGAAATGCAAAAAGTATTATACGGATTATTTGCAGATGTTTGAACAGGAAAAAATAGATATTGTACATATTTGTACGCCGCATTATCTGCATCCTGTCATGGCCAGGGAAGCGATGAGACGCAGGATACATGTCATGACGGAAAAGCCGATGGCTATTCATTATGACGATGCCGTTGATTTAGTAAAGACCGCCCAAAAATTTAATGTTAAGTTCGAAGCAGTCATGCAGAACCGGTTTAATGCTGCGTCTCAGCTGGTTAAAAAAACATTGCAATCTGGAGAATTGGGTGAAATTATTTCCGCTAAAGCGTTGCTGATGTGGAATAGAGATAAGGCGTATTACGATAAAAGCGATTGGAAGGGCACCTGGGATAAAGAGGGCGGAGGAGTGGTAATTGATCAGGCGATTCACACCCTCGATTTACTTCGCTGGTTTGTAGATAAACCGGTCGAGACCGTAGAAGCAACTCTTTATAACAGAGTGCATCACTTCATTGAAGTAGAAGACACAGCAGATGGGATTATCGCATTCAAAGGGGGGGTGTTGGCATCGTTTTATTTCATGAATTATTACGGATATGATGCACCGATTGAAATAGAGCTCTTTTGTGAAAATGGAATTGTAAAGGTAATTGGCAGCCGCGCGGAAATATTGTTTAACGATAATAAAAAGTACATAGCTGACATTGATGAAAAGGAAAAGGAAAAATTCGGTCCGTTTAACAAGTGCTGCTGGGGAATCAGCCATATCAAACAAATTAATTCTTTCTATTCTTATATTAGAAATGAAGAAGAACAGTACATAAAAATTGAAGACGCATTGGAAACACAAAAATTGATCTGTGCCATTTATGAATCGAATAAACAAAAAAGCAAGCTTAATTTCAATTCGTTGAAATAGGCCTGAAAGAAAAAGCTACAGATTTTTTCATAATGGAGATAGAATGAAACAACTATTTATTACAGGAATCCGGAAAAGCGAAGTTCGAGAAATACCTGATTTGGTACCAGGGAAAAATCAGGTTTTAGTGAAAGTACTATATAACGGTATTTGTATGTCGGAATGGTATCCGTGGAATGAAGGCCGCCTGATATCGTTTGGGCATGAACCAGTTGGAATTGTATCGGCGGTTGGTGCTGACGTGACGAAGTTTAAAGTTGGCATGCGCGTTACAGGATTAACCTCATCGGCTGGATTTGCTGAATACTGCTTAATGGATGAGAATAAAACCCTGGCCGTACCCGATAATTTGGCGAGCGAAGATGCGATTATGGAGCCGCTTAGTTGTTTGATCAGCGCAGGCAGCAAGCTGGAAATAAAAGATCCCGATTGTCCGGTTGCTGTTGTCGGGACAGGCTACATGGGCCTGGGTATGCTTTCGCTGTTTCAGATGCAGGGAGTAAAAAAGCTGATTGCAGTGGATTGCAATGCGCAGGCATTAGAAAATGCACGCCGTTTCGGCGCCACTGAATGTTATTTTCCTGAGGAAGTTCCTGATAAATATTTGGTTACGGAATTTAATGACTCCATGTGGGAGAAAGGAATTGGTATAGTCAGTGAGTTTGCCGGTACGCAATCCGCTTTGCAGCTTGCCGGGGATATGACGGCTGTACACGGCCTGTTAGGAATTGGCGGCTGGCATCAGGGCGGAATGCGTTCGCTGGATATCTGCAGGTGGGGCTGGAAAGCAATGACCGTAATCCATACGCATGAAAGACGTATTGCATATCAAATGGAATGCGGCAGGCAGGCGCTTGATTTGTTATCAAATGGTAAATGGAGGTTTAAAGGTGTGGCTAACCACATTTACACGTTAGAAGAATTTGACCGTGCTTTTCAAAATACAGTAATAAAAAAGGATAACAGTATTAAAACATTAATTCGCTGCGCAGATTATTAAGCGATTGAGGAAAGCAGTTAGTTACCAAATGGCTTAACCGCCGCATGAAAATGTTTTCATGCGGCGGGGCCGGAATTTACCTGACGAAACATATCCTGTTTATGGAAAAGGAAGTGCATAAAATTATGCTAAAAGTAGGTGTGCTGCACGCCCCGAAGCCTTATGTGCTGAAATGTCCTCCTCAGGGACTAATGAGCATTGCCGCTTATTTAAGGGAAAATAAAATTATATTTGATATCCTTGATGCTAATATCCATTTTGTTGATTGCAAAAAAATCGAAAAAGATTCCTATCAAAAACTTTTGAACGATAAATTATATATCAATAATTTCAATATGGCAAAACAGGACTTTCCGGAACAGCAGTTAACTGAATATTTTTTAGAGCATCAATTCGAGATCGTTTTAGTCGATTGTAATTTTACCGGTACGGCAAACTATTCTTTTAGAACGATCCAACTGCTACGGCGCGTTCTGCCGAATTGTATTATTATTACCGGCGGCATCCATGCGACAATCTTCGACAAGGAAATACTGGACAAATACCCGGTAAATATTGTTATTAAAGGCGAAGGGGAAGAAATTGCGTTAAAAATTATTCGGGGCTATATCAATCATGACATTGATTTGGCCGACATTGCCGGTATTTCATATAAAGAAAACGGCAGGGTTATATCAAATGCAGGATCCGGCCTGGTGGAAGATATCAACACACTGCCGCCTGTATACAATGTATATGAAGATTTTGAAATTGAATTGTACCGCGATTATGTTAAGGCGGTAAAAGGACCTTTTTGGGGAGATCAGGACCCTACAGGCGTGCTTCTGAGCAGCCGGGGATGTGTCGGCCGCTGCACATTTTGTAACGGCAGGGTAATCGACCAGGGCCGCTACAGGAGCTCGTCGGTAGAAAATATAATTAAGCAGATAGATTATTTATATACCCGTTATAAACCAAAAAAATTTGGAATTTATGACGCTATGTTTGGGGGGAATTTATCTTCTTATAAAGCTGTCTGCGACTATTTCAGACAACGAAAGGTTCCGTGGGGATTTGAAACGCGAATAGATATTATGACGGAAGAAAAGCTGGATTATTTAAAAAATACAAATTGTAAATATATTTTATATGGGCTGGAAAGCGTTTCGCTCGACACCTTAATTTACAACCATAAGGTTTCAAAGGCGACGCGGTCTGATTATGAGGTGAAGGCCGCGAAGCTGTTTAAGAAAACAAGCCGTATACATATTTTATGTGTTATTTCCATCCTCTATGGATTACCCGGAGATGATGCAAACATTTTTAATAAAACCATCCGTTTTTTTAAAGAGCACAAACTGAACAATGACAGATATATTACCGGTTTGTTCTACAGCCCCATTATGTATCCGGGGACCGATATTTGGAACAATGCAAAAAAAGAGGATAGGTGCTATAACTGGGATAAGTTTTTCGTCAATAATGAAAATATTATTGAGGAAGGCGAAATTATTTATAAAAATCCCAACATTGATTTGTCGGAGTTGAATTATTATGTAAAGAATTCTTTCGAGCTGATTCAAGAGAATAAAACAAAATGCAGGCTGATAAATAAACTGTTATCTAAGCAAAAAAGAATCAGAAATCTATGGGCAGAGGGAAAAGATGGATTAAGTTCACTGTTTTATCTGAAATGGTTTCTGATGAGTATTTTATATAGTTAAATAGGAGAAATAATGTGGAGTACTATCAATTTTTCATATACATATTGATAGGCTTTATTGCCCAAACGGTAGATGGAGCACTGGGTATGGCATATGGCGTATGTTCGACAACCTTCCTTACCGCCGTAGGGGTACCAATCAGAATAGCAAGTGCCAGCGTACATACGGCAGAGGTGTTCACAACATTGGTCTCCGGAATTTCACACTGGAAATGTAAGAATATTGATTTTTCCCTGTTTAAGAGTCTGATTATTCCCGGGACTATCGGAGGGGTTTTAGGTGCTTATGTACTTGTTAACGTCTCGGGAGAGGCGCTGACCCCGTTTATTGCAATCTATCTGATTATCATGGGATTTGTTGTGATATATCGTGCGCTGAAAGGTTTTTTTTTAAAAAAATTTTTTGATTATAAAAAAGTATGGGCTGTCGGCCTTATAGGCGGCTTTTGTGATGCCGTCGGCGGAGGCGGATGGGGTCCGATCGTTACTTCTACGATGCTTGTATCAAGCTATAAGACACGCTTTGTTATAGGGACTGTCAATACGGCAGAGTTTTTTGTTACCATTGTGCAGTCCTTTACATTTGCTGTTTTTATGGGAATAGGAGATTATTGGCAGGTTATTCTGGGACTTGCTGTTGGAGGAGCGCTTGCCGCTCCCCTGGCGGCGCTGGTCTGTAAAAGACTGGCCGATAAAAAACTGACATTGATCGTTGGAATTTTTATCGTAGTATTGAACACGTGGAATATATTGAAGTATTTCGCAGGATAGGTGTTATGCACTTACAGAGAGGAATGGTTCATGAAACATAATTTTACACAGGCTGGGACGAATCCGGCAGGGTTTGTCATCTGGCTGACAGGACTGTCAGGAGCCGGAAAAACAACAATAGCCAACAGAGTGTCTGATTTATTACAAATGCAGGGGTATGACGTACGTTGCTTGGATGGGGACATTGTCCGGAAAACTTTCAGCGCCGGCCTTGGTTTTTCTCAGGTGGACCGCATGGAGAATATCCGCAGGATCTCCGATGCTGCGTCTTCATTAAGTCAAAACGGCAGCATCGTCATTGTAAGCGTTATTTCGCCGCAAGCCGAGATGAGAGAATGGGCAAAAAAAAGGATTGGCGATGAACGTTTTATAGAGGTCTTCGTAAAAGCGCAGATTAAAACATGTATACAAAGGGATCCCAAGGGATTGTATAAGAAGGCGCTTGCCGGAGAAATAGAAAATTTCACAGGAATTTCAGCAGTATATGAGGAGCCGCTGTGTGCGGATATCGTATTAAACACAGAGACACAGACTTTACCGGAGTGCGCAGAAGAGCTACTCGAATTTTTAAATCGAGCCAATTTCCTGACACACGCAATTTATCCAGACAAAAACAAGAAGGTTTTGTAATGATTTTGTATGGATAAAGTTTAATAAGATAAAATTTGATTGAAACGGATCCTGCGTTTGGTTATGTAATGAGAGGAAGATAACTTTTGATTCGTATGAAAAATAAACGCGTATTCATTACTGGATCGTCTAAAGGAATAGGGAAGGCTATCGCAATAGAGATGGCTAAATGCGGTGCGGAAATCTTTCTGAATTACCATCGTTCCGAGCAGGCAGCCCAATGTACCGCCCGCGAAATTTTTGATTTGGGCGCGACGTGCCATTTAATGCAGGCAGACCTTACCGTACCATCAGAAATAAAAAACCTGTTTACAAAGCTGGATCAAAATAAACAACAGATCGACGTTTTAGTGAATAATGCAGGGATTCTACAGAAAAATTATCTGTTTGGTATCTCTGAAGCCGACTGGGACGTGACGATAAATACCAACTTAAAAAGCGTTTTTTTATGTTCTAAATACGCTGCCCGCTCCATGGCCCGGGCAAAGCAGGGATGTATTATTAATATTATCTCCACAGCTGTTGAAAAGGTAATGCCCTTACAATCCGCATACATTGCATCAAAGGCGGGCGTTAAGGGTTTGACCGCTGCGTTAGCCAAAGAGTTGGGACGTTACGGAGTCCGTGTCAACGGAGTTTCTCCGGGGCCGGTTTTTACGGATATGAACCGCTTTACTGATGAGGAAAAGAAGAAAATAATAAAAAAAATACCGTTGAACAAAGAAATTACGGCAACTGATATTGCCCATGCTGTAATACTACTGGCCTCTGATTATGCGAGCGGTATCAATGGCCAGATTCTTCGTGTTGACGGTGGATTAAGTTTATAGGGAAGTAAAAATGGGTAATTGTATAAAAACAATATATATTGAACAAGTCAGGATAGATGAGATATCGGTATTATTTGTTTACGACCAAAACAGATCCGGACAAAAATCCGTTGTTTATCTGTTCCATAAAATTTTAGAAAACAAAGAGCATGAACTGCCGCTGGCGTATCTTCTGGCAGAAAGGGGATATTTCGTCGTACTGATGGATATGCGCGGACATGGAGCCAGAGTAGACAGCTTTGACGTCCGCCGTGTATATGATTTTAACCATATTTACACAGATATTAACCTCACAGCAAAGGATATCGGATCCGTGACAGCGTATTTACAAACAAAAAGCAAGTTGTTTGATCTGAACCTTCAAAACATAACATGTGTTGGCCTGTCTATAGGTGCGAATGTGGCCCTTTGCGCCGGGTACATGTATTTTAATGTCACACAAGTGGCCGCGCTGCTCGGTTTTTATGATTGGGAGTATTCGGTCAGGAATAATTTATTTGCATCCTTCCGCTTTTTCTCTGTGGACAGACAGGTAATACGATATGAAAAAGTCAAAAACGACATCAGGCGGTACCATCCAATCGAGCATTATAAAGAAGGAATTACCTGGCCCCGAATTCTTTTTATGAATGGAACGATTGACATGGCTGCGCCGGTCGATTTGGTAAAAAAAAGCTTTGATTCGCTTTATGAGAGATATGCCGCAGTTCAAAAACAACAACAGCTTACATTACGCCTGTATCCCAAAACTGGACATAAAATATCCAATCAGATGGTGGATGACTTGTTGCAATGGTTTACAGAATAATGAACTGATTTTAACAGTAGGTGAGTAGCCGTGCGTTTGCAATTGATTTATGCTGCCAGCAATACACAGTTTGTGGGCGAAGAATATTTAGGGATCAGCCGTATATATGCCTATTTATTGATGCAGGGACACGACTGTGACCTGGTGAAATTGCTGTTTGATGCGGACAAACAAGTACAATTTGATAAAATCGATCTGTCGTGCGATCTCTATGGGATAGCAATCTATAACGATTCGGCACGGTTTACTTTTGAATTGGTTGAGTATATTCGCAGGTTAAACCAACACGCAATTATTTTTTTAGGCAGCCAGTTTGCGTCTGCCAGCTATGAATTGATTTTCAGGGACTGCCCCCAAACAGATTTTATTGTACTGGGGCACGGAGAAAAAACGATTGATGAGGTCATGCAAAAAATGGAGAATATCTCCGATATACGGCCTTTTTTGGATGCACATCCTCATATTGTAACGCAGCGCAGTCTGCGTGGGAAAACCCCGTCATATTTGTCAATTACAGAGCTTTGCCTTCCTTCCAGAAAAATTTTAAAACAGGAAAGGATCCTTTACGCGGGGTTAATTACAAAGCATGGATGTGCCGGACGATGTTCGTTTTGTTCTGTGAATGAAAAGCCAAGCTACAGGGCGCCGGAAAGCATCTTAAGCGAAATAGTCGCTGTTTATCAGGAGACGGGTATTCAGTGCTTTAATTTTGTCGATTCATCTTTTCCGGATTTTGGGAGCGTTGGCAAAGCTAATCTGAAAAAGTTTTGCAGTCTGGCCATTCGATGCCCGGTTAAATTTTCATTCCGATGTTACATACGTGCGGATTCCTTTCATAATGAAGAAGAGGATCGAAAACTGCTGCTGCTTATGAAAGAGGCCGGCTTCTATAACATATTTATTGGAATTGAATCGGCCAATGCAGCTGATCTTGCGCTTTACAATAAGCGGGCTTCGGTACAGGATAATAACACCGCTGTTCGCCTGTTAAAGCAAATGGGAATACACCCCAGAATGGGTTTTATTATGCTTAACCCATACAGTACCGAACAATCGCTGTCTGACAACTATGAATTTCTCCTTACAGTGGAAAGCGCCGAACTGGGCCACTATATCAGTTGTCTGGATATCTATTATAATTCAGAAATCTATCATAAGCTTGTCAGCGACGGTTTGCTGAGGGAGGATTACTCTTATATTGACAATCAGGCGGCATACCATTTGACTGATAAAAAAATCCTCCCTGTTTTTCAGTTTATTCGTAGAAAGTTCTGGCCCTCAGAGATATTTTCTACCGCCAGTCAATACGAAAACTTTATGTATACCCTGGCTTATTTATTGCCGATTTTGGGGGACAAGCTGAATAATTATGTACAATTAAAGAAAGAAACCGACCGCCGTCTTTTTATGCTGCACAAAAATTATTTCAAGATTATCTATAAAGATCATGATTTAGAGAAGGCCGAACGTCTGTATGATGAATATGTATCGCAAGTCATTCCGCTGCATAATGCATGTGCGCAGTATACAAATGGATTATTACGTCATTATATCGTGTATCAATTGAAAAATAAAGAACCGGGACATTACGATGCCTTACAGGCTGTTTTAAAGGAGAGTGGAGCTGAAAGTGAACAAATCGTTTGACTTTGTTGATTATCTGCTGGATGAACCGTTACCGGAGGATATAAACAAAATACCCAAAGGGGAACCTTTTATATGTATGTTCAGCGGTGGTAAAGACTGTATGCTGGCGTTATCTGTCGCCTGTGAAACGGGCATACCGTCTGCTCTGATTCATTCTATGTATGCAGAGGAGGAAGAAGCGGTTTCCATTCTGCATATGCAGAAGCAGTCTTTGATTGAACGTCAGGCTGAGTTGATGAATATTCCGCTCGAGATAACCCGGGGAAGCATTGTGGAACGTTGGCCCAATCTTGTGCGCGTGCTGAAAAAATATACCAGAAAAGGAATCAAGTATGTGGTCATCGGAGATCTGGTATATGCAAAAAGTTCAGTACATTATATCAACTTGTGTACTGCGGCCGGCCTGATTCCTAAAATGCCTCTTGTGAATATGCCTTATGAAAAGCTTTGGAAAGAAATGGAACAAAGAAAGATTCATTGTTTAATTACCTCAATAAAAACTCCCGTCCTTTCTGAGGATTGGCTGGGAAAGCCCTATAACCGTGACACGGTCAATGCGTTGGAAGCAATCGGGGTAGATCCGTTTGGCGAGTATACGGAATTCCATACAACGGTAGTGAATGCCGCCCTGTTTAAGGAGCCGTTGGCTTATAAGCTGCAAAGGGTCGAAGGAAGCTTTCGGGGCTCCAGAAGAATTCTTGTATGCCCTGTGTAATCTGCGGAATAAGGTCATAAGTGTTGCGTTTTTTAAGCTATCAGCACTTTGCAGTGTCCTGCTTTCTCAGGTGCAGTTTTCACACAATTATTTAAATGCTGCGTTACTGTTACCGGGCTTTATATCCCTTTTATGCCTTGCAGCGCAGCGGAAAGGAATGGTCATAGGTATGAAAAGTCAACCAACAAATGAAAATGAACGGGGTATTGCAATGTGCGGCCTGGACTGTTCAAGCTGTAAGCTTGGCATAAGAATGGGTTGCAAGGGATGTACAGTTCAAAAAGGGCAGGTCTTTTGGGGCAAATGTATTGTTGCAGCCTGCTGCGGCGCGGCCGGTCATCCGCACTGCGGAAGGTGTAAAAATTTTGTTTGCGAAAAGCTTCATAAGTTTGCTTATGATGAAAAGCAGGGGGATCAGGGAGAGCGGATAGAACGGCTGAGAAAGTTAATACAAAAAGAAAATGAATGATAATATAGGGTGTAAAATGAAAAAAGTAGCAATAGCCGGCTGCGGACTCGTTTCGCAATATGGGAACGAGGGCAGTATATTGCTTGAGCGCCTGATGGAAAAAAGAACAGCTGGGCCGATTCACAACGAATGGTTAAGCTATGAAGACACGAAGCACCCATTCCGATGGATTAATCCCTGCTCTAAAATAGGGCTACAGGCAGTATATCAGACAGGTTTGACGCCGGCTGGACAACACGGCTGTAATTGGGGCGTATATTGCGCAACTGCTTATGGAGGGACTCCCTTTACTCAAAAAAATATTTGCGATGCATATATCAGGGAAGGGCATTATGGAATAACTCTGGCACATACCACGCATAGCGGGGATCCTTTCACCGCTGAGGCTGTCGCGTCATTATACCAGTTATCCGGCCGGAACAAAACCTTTGTCAATGGGTACATCTCTTCCTCAGTCGCTTTCTGGGACGCTTATCAGGATTTGATTTATGGAGAAATGGAACATGCTGTTCTAATAGGAAACGAATATGTTGAAGACAGCCTCATTAACGGATATAAGGCTATGTTGCAGGATCCTGTCTTACTGCACAGCGGTGGCGGCGCTCTTTTACTGCATGCTGTGTCAAAGCTGCCTGAAAAGCCGGACAAGCTTGTCTGGATAAAAGAATGTGAATATATGAGCTGGACGGAAAGAAAAGAGCAAAGCACTTTGGAAAAGGTTTGTCATGTGCTGCGTCGTGCCAGATGCTCTTTACAGGAAATTGATTATATTTTGCTGACAGGGCCCGGTTGTTGTTTGCAAACCTTGGAAGAGGGTGCAGTTCAGACTACACGGCCGGCAAATCTGTTCCGGGTTAATCTTTCTTTTGGGGATATGATTGGTGCAAATGCTGTATTCTCGTTAGGCCTGGCTTATGAGTTGCTCATTCATAATTTGGGAAGAACAGTGTTATTGCTGGAGCTTGATACGCGGGGAAATATGGGGGTAGCAGTTATTACCGCATAAAGGAGAGAGAAAAATTGAAAGAAACTGATTGCCTGTTTGTAGCATACGCAGGTCAGCAGAGACTTTTGACAGATTTACAGACTTTTTCTGAGAAGAAAATTGAGCAGCCGCAGCCTATATTTAATGCGGCAATTGCATACTTGTGTACCTATATCTATAAAAAAGGATTTACTTTCGAGTATATATCTTCTTTTGAACATGAAAAAGAAGAGCTTTGCAATAAATTACAGGGAAATATCCTGGTAGTCGCGATCAGCACGACTTTTTGCAATAGTATTCAGTCAATTCGTGAAATGGTTAGGTTTGTCAGGCAAAATAATAAGACGGCCAAAATTGTTGTAGGAGGATCGTTTATGGCCGCACAGATTGCTCCCATACATCCGCAGGCACATAGAATCATGCTATGCAGAGAAATAGGTGCGGATTTTTATATCAACAGCTTTCATGGAGAAGAGAGCCTGGCGCAATTGATTGGAAAACTAAAACATGCCGGGGATCCAAGTTTAATTCAAAATTTGGTTTACAGAAAAAAAGGAAAATTTCTGTTCAGCAAACGGTTGAGGAATGCGACCGGGAACGCAACCCGGTAGACTGGCGGCTTTTTGAAAAAAACATCACTTCGATTGTCCCTGTGAGAACGGCTGTTTCATGTATGTACAATTGCGCATACTGCTCATTCCATATAAGGGCGGGAAAATATAAAAATACCAGTGTAGAGACGATTGAAAAGGAATTGAATTAATGGACTCAAACAGGTAAAAATGGTGAATTTTATCGGCGATTCTTTTAATATGCCCAACAGCCGCTTTAAAGAAATTCTGCGTATGATGATCCGTAATAAATACAATTTTGAGTGGCATTCATATTTCAGATGTCAAAGCATAGACGAAGAAACAGTTGCCTTGATGAAGGACTCCCGCTGCGCGGGCGTTATCATTGGGTTCGAATCCGGAAGCCCTCAAATGCTGGTAAATATGAATAAAAAAATTAATGTCTCAGATTACAAAACGGGGCACAGCCTCTTGAAAAAATACGGCATTCCTACGATGGCTATGTTGATCATAGGGTTTCCCGGGGAAACAAAAGAGACGGTACAAGAAACAATTGATTTTATTGAGGAAATAAAACCGGATTTCTATCACCCGCATGTATGGTTCTGCGAAAAGATTGCACCGGTCTGGCAGCAGCGGGAGCAATATGGCCTTGTGTCTACATCTAATAGCTGGCGGCATAATACAATGGATTCACAAACGGCTCAGGAACAGATTCATTATTTGGTTCGTGAAATCAAGTCTTCCGTATATATGAGTGTGTATTATACAGATATTTTTTCCCTGTTGCTTCAGGGCATTGGGATATCGGAAATAAAAGAAATACTCAACAGAAAAAATGAGCAAAGTTTAAAAAACGGACAGATACCGACTTAAGTGTAGGTTGTATTTCTCGATTTTGAATAAAAAGGAGACAGCAATGAAGAAATTTGTTATTTTGGCGAATCCCAGAACGGGCAGTGAATATCTTGTGAAAATGATTGATCGCCATAAAGACGCATTCTGCTATTCCGAATTGTTTCAGAAAAATCTAGGACGTGACTGGAACGAATCGGTTTATCGAACGGAAAAGAAGCCATTTGATTTTTTGGAACAAAAATTTAAAGAGACAAATTGTTTCTGTTGTGGTTACAAACAAATGATTCCATGGCTTCAGCATGCCTGTTTTGACAGCTTTCAATCCTTTATAGAGCAAAGCGCTAAGCGGGATTATTTTATTATTTTTTTAAAAAGAAAAGATTTATTAAGAGAATATATGTCCTATGAGATCATGGCAAAATACCAATATATGCATATCAGGGAAAAAGATGAGCAGAAAAAATATACAATTAAGCTGTTACCCCAAAAGGCATATTGTCAGATGCGTTCTTGGAAAAACATAAATGATTATATTTGCAGATTATTAGAGGAATATAAAAATCAAAGCTTAATACTGACCTACGAAGAAGATTTTTCTGATAAGAAGCTTCTCAGGCAAAAGGTCTTTGGGGCATTGGGTCTGGAGTATTGCGATATAGAGGATCCCCTGGTTAAAAATAATATATATCCGATCCAGGAGCAAATAGAAAATTATGAAGAAGTAATCGATTACTTAAAGAACAAGGGAATGATTGCTTCGACATAAAATATTTACACTAATAAAAATAAATTAATAGGAGGTTCATTATGGACAATGAAATGATTGCAAGGTGTGGTACGTACTGTGGTATATGCGTATGGAAAGATAAAATCAACTGTTTGGGCTGTAAAGGGCAAAAAGGTAATATGTTTTATGGCGAATGCGACAAGGCCCTTTGTTGTATCAGCAAAGGGTATGAACATTGCGGCCTGTGTCCCGATATGCCCTGTGAAAAGCTGCTCGATTTGTTTAACGATCCCGAGCATGGCGACAAGGGAGCCCGGCTGCATAATTTACAAAACTGGGCTGTAGGAAACTATATTTACGAAAAACTGCGTTAATTAAAATATACATAATTATATGAGGATTATCTTATGAGAAAGCTTTTGATTCCGATTTTTGAAGGAATAAATTATCGGTTGCTGCAAGAGTGGATGAACGTAGGTTATCTTCCCAACTTTAAACGTTTGTCAAAAGAAGGGCATTTGGACAAGCTGCAATGTACACGAATTCCCTATGAACCGGCCGGGCTGGTTTCGGCTTTTTCAGGTATGAGGGATAGGGAGCATGGTATTCTGGCATATTTTCATGTGCATAACGAAGATTATATGCCTGTAGTTTGGAAATCCGATCAGTTAAAGGAGCATTTTTTTTGGAATTTCAATGAATTTAAAGATTATAAAATTGGAGTTATCAATGTGTTTGGAACTGACCCGGTTTATCCGATTAATGGGATAATGGTCAGTTATGCAATGAGAAAAAGCCTGCACTATACCTATCCCTCGAATTTGTTATATGAATTGAGCAGAAAAAACGCGCTGTGCGTCCAGGATACCGCAGTCATTTATAATCCCGACTATACCAAAGATTCCTTTTTCCATGGAGTTGAAAAAATAGAGGATCTGAGACATCGCACGTGTAAAGAGATGTTAAAAGAAGATCTGGACATTCTCATTGTAAATTATACCCTAATAGAACGGGTCAGTCACTTTTATTTTGGAGAGATACATCAGGACTGCCCTCTGCAAGAGAAAGCCGTGTTTCAAGCATATGTGAAATGCGATAAGATACTGGGTGATTTGCTGGAGGAAGTCTACACGAAAAACGCAGATTTGCTGTTCTTTTCGGAAGTTGGATTCGACAGCCATAAAACGTTTGTACCCGTTAACGATTATTTAGCCGAATGCGGATTATTCTCTTATAATACGGACTCTAAAATGCCAGCATATGCCCGCAGTACAGCTTTTGAGTCTGTACAGGGGTCAAACGGTGTGAATATTAATCGCAAATCTTTTTACCAGGATGGAACAGTATCCGATAATGAGTACGATCAAGTCCTGAAACATACGATCGACTGCTTAAAGAAAATGCCCAATCCCTTTTGCGACCAGCCAATGTTTGCAAGTGTATTACCGGGGAAAAGCGTATATGAAGGAGACCAGATCCCAGATATTTTGCTGCAACCTTACGACTGGCAGTATTTATTTTTCGGTGATACATATTGGGGCAACTATATTCACAGAAATTGCCAGACAGGCTGGCACAGAGACGTCAGCGCGTTTGGAATGCTTGGACCCCATGTGGGAAAGCTTCGGGATGGAATCTATTCAGTGGAGGATATCCTTCCCACAATTTACAGTATTCTGAATATAAAAAATGACAGAAATTTCTCTGGTCAAAGTATCATAAAAGGAGCGCCTTATGATGATAAGTCTGCAAACAGCTCAAACATATTATCAAAAACTATATAAAACGATTCCAAATGATACAACGCTAAGCCTGGCAGGTGTGGGGGAAGCCCTATGCAAAGTAACGGACGGATGCAGACTGGAAGAAGCCTTTCATACGGATCTTTCGTTTGCGGCCACTGTTGCTCTGCTTAGATATATGCTGGAAGATGATCTTCTCGACCGTTTGGCTTTAAAAAATGAATGCAGGGCAGCTGTTCTTCCGGATAAAGATAAGGCCGGAGATATGTGTCATTTTGCTTCCTATGACTTGATTAATACAAAAATCAACAGGAAAAATTTTTCAAAGGCTTATGACCTTATACAAGCTCGCGAATATGAAGCAAATGAAGAGTTTTTTCAGTCGTTTAATACGTTTAAAAGCCTGATAAAAAGATTTTGTTTTATGGAAAAATATCGCGACACACTCGATAAATCGGTTATTTTTATTGGTGACGACGAGCTTTTTAGCCTGTTTTATGCACTCAACGGCAGAGCCAAAAAAATTGCAGTTGTAGATATCGATGACAGAATATTAAAGTATATACGTAAAATAAGCGAGCGGTACCAGCTTGGTATCGAAACCTATTGCGTAAATATTTTGGAAGAATTTCCAAATTGTTTAGAAAACAAATTTGACATCTTTTTTGCAAGCGGATTAAAGGATTACGATGGCCTGGTCGCATTTTTGCTTGCCGGACTGGTTTCCCTGCGTGAAGATAAAGACAGCACGGGGTATATTGCATATTACAATTATGCAGGGCAGTTGAGTGATTCCTCCGAAAAGCCGCCGTTAAATTTTAGATTTCAAAAATATCTGACAAATATTAACTTTTATATTCAATATTGTATTCCGTGTGATGAAATGGTTATTCCACGTCATACAATCGATCGCATTGTCAGAATGCTGTTGGAAGAAGAGGACACAAGCCTGTTTGAAATGTTTTCAAAATTAGCTGTAAATAATGTTCTTTCCGTTGATCCAGCATATCCATTTGTGGGAGTCAGCCCAATACAACTTGCCAGAATCAAACCGGCCGGAAATTTTTATTCTATGGCTTCCAGAAGCCAAAAATTGTTGCAGAGCATAGCAAAAAGCACGAATACTTAGCTTGTTTTCCACATTTAATCAATAGAAATTGGGTGAATGCTTACGGATAAAAAGATAACAATTGAACCTTTTACGGATTTTTATACAAATTGTTTTATGAACGGCATTTTTTCAATTTTGACTTCTGTCGATAAGGAGTATCAGAAATTGACGTGTACCAACGATTACGAATATGCAATTGTTGAATGCGGAGATGATGAGAAGAAGGGCGAAAAAGCCCTACGGGTCAGATACCAGTTAAAATCTTATGCAAGGGCTTATTTTCATCTGTTTCAAAAAGAACTGCCGTGCAGAACTTTGGATGAATTTTTTCACAGTGAGATTCCTATGGGGGAGCCTTACATGTTAAAAAGTGGGAACGCAGCTATCGCAGAGTTGAAACAGTTATTGGATCAGGGGAACTTTATTTACATAGCGACTGATTTATATTATCTTGTTAAATCTAATATAATGTATTATCATAAAAGTCATTTGTCCCATTACACCTTACTGACCGGTTATGACGAGGGGGGAAGCCAATTTTATATTTTTGAAAACGGGGCCAAAGGCTATAACCGCTATGCAGTTGACCAACAGCAAATTTTGGACGCAATGACATATGCAAAACAAAAAATAAAGTGCTACTATTTCCATATTCCTCAGCAGATTTTAATACCAGATATTTGCATAGAGGACATCAAAAAAAATGCAGAGTCAATTATTGCGTCCCTTGAGCAGCTTGGCCGGGAAAAGAATCTTTGGAAGTTCCCGATGGGAGACGCGGCATATAGAATTAATGCTGAAAATGCTTCAGCTGTTATGTACAGGCAGAAAGCAAACCAGATTCTTTTTCAAAATTGTATTTCTTATTTAAATAAGGATGTTTTTATTAAATTAATGGCCAATTGCAATAGTCTGACAAAAAGCTGGGAATGGATGAAGAATATGCTGTTAAAGGCTTATTTTTCTAAAAACAAAAGCATATACTCCATGCTTTGCCTGAAACGGCAAAAACTTTTTGAGATGGAGATAAATATGTGGGAATTATTGATAAGAGGTGGATCAGGTCAATGAATCGGGAGCAAATACAGGAAAAACTGAAAGCAATTTTAAAAGATATGTTGAATCTGGATCAGACTATTTTAGATGAGTTGACTCCGGACACAGATTTGATAGAAAAGCTTAATCTGTCTTCTATTGATGCCATTCAGCTGATCATCATTGTGGAAAGGGATTTTGGCATAAGCATTGATGATGTGGATATTGGTAAGGAGCTTGTACAGACGCTTGAAACGTTGAGCAGCAAAATTATGGAGGTATCGCCATGAATTTGCAGGATATTGAAATGAAAATGAGGGAACTACTGGTGATTTCTCTGCATTTGGATAAGCTTCCTGCGGAAATTGTCGGTACAGATTTAATTACAGAACTCAGTATCAATTCAATCGACGCACTGGAAATATTCCTCAATTTGGAAAATACCTTTGGCTTTCAAATACCCGATGAGGATTTAGGAGCCGAATTGCTGCAATCTCTTCCATATTGCTGTGAATATATCTATAACAAAGTATCAGGAATTAGGTGAATACAATGGACATTTCTTCGGAAAAGGTTTTAGAAGTAATCAATCAGCTTATGGAAGAGAACAAAATTAACGAAAACAATATGAACGAAAGCCTTCTGTCTCACAATATAGATTCTTTAAAATTTATACAAATGATAGTTTTACTGGAAGAGTCGTTTGATATTGAATTTCCGGATGACAGTTTAATAATGGACCAATATGCAACCTTCGGGTCAATTGTGGACATGGTAAAAAAAATTATAAGGGAAAACGGAGGAAAGGGTCAGCTTGAGGAACAGACTGATAACTACCAGTATTGTGATGATCACTTATAACAAAGCCAGCCGGTTGCTGCTTACATTGGAATCTGTAAAGCGTCTTGAGCAGACTGAGAATTCTGAACTGATTATTGTAAACGATGGATCAACAGATCAAAGCAATCTAATATTAAAAGAATTTCAGGCAGAATATCAAGCGATGCCGCTGACTGTTATAGAAACAGAAAACTGTGGAAGAGCAGCCGCGAGGAATACCGGGGTTGACCATTCAAAAGGGGATATTATCATCTTTATTGACGACGATTTGCTTTTGGATCCACTGTTTTTATCTGGGCATGTGGAAGCTCATAAAAACAATAAAATGCTCGCGGTTCACGGACAGATATTTGACTTGCCGTATTTAAAGCTTTTTTCTGATCCTGTTTCAGGCACGTATTTGAAAAATGTGAACCCACATGCGTCGTACAAGTCGTTGGTTATAAAAAAAGAAATGCTTATGGATGGCTCAATCAACCCATACCTTCAGCGTTATGCAAAGAAAAGCAGATTTGAACAAGATATAGAACAGTTGTTGCATGCAACAGACAGTCCGGAGTCTGGTTGGGTGTGCTTTACAGGCGGAAATGTTTCTGTAAGAAAAAACAATTTGCTAAGGGCCGGATTGTTTGACGAAGCTTTTGGCCGGCAGTGGGGTTGTGAAGATTTAGAGATGGGCTATCGTCTGGCGCATGCGGGCATATCCTTTGTATACAGCTACATCGGGACAAATTATCACATGAGTCATTTCCGCAAAGATATGCAAGAAAAGCACGACCGTACACTGGAGATCTTCTGCAAAAAGCATAACGACGTTTGTCTGGAACTCTTGAAAAAGTATTTCTCTGGCGGCTTTCCATCGCTGATTGCCTGGAGTCAGGCAGTACAAAACCTTGCAGCTGATAAGGCGGTCGCAGAGAGGGCGAATAACTGATGGTAAAAACAAAAGTTTATATAACTGGTATCGGCGTGGTAAATGCACTTGGTTCAGGCCGCGATGCTTTTTTTCAGAATTTGTGTTTGAATCGCTGCGCAGCAGCCAATTTGCCCGAGGATCAGTTACAGGATTTTTTCAAAAAAAAAGCGGTGCGAATACCGGATGAAAAAAAAGATCAATCTGAAAAAGACCATTACGGGCGTGCCTGCTATTTTATGTTGCAAGCTGCAAAGCAGGCTGTTTCCGAGGCGGAAATAGACAGCGGAACCATAAAGAAATTCAGAGTAGGATTGTGCGTTGGTACCGCCGCCGGAGATACAGGTGATATGGAAAGCTGGTACTGTGCAAATAATTACCGGCAGCCCTTAACCAAGAGACAGTCACCGCAGCTGAAAAGATATCCGTTACAAAATATAGCGGATACGATTGCAGAGAAATATGGAATATCAGGTCCGGTGGTAACCGTTACGGCGGCCTGTGCCTCGGGAGCGTTGGCACTTGAAACGGCATATGACTGGATTAAGAGGGATCAGGTGGATATAGCCTTGTGCGGTGGAGTCGACGTCTTTCGTCTTCTTGCGCATTTTACTTTAGCAAAATATAGAATAATGGCATCTGAACAATTCAGACCTTTTGATATTGACCGTGAAGGCATTCTCTTGGGGGAAGGCGCCGGCATGCTGGTGCTGGAGTCGTATAAAACAGTAAAAAAAAGAAACAGGGCTGCTGCTGTGAGTATTTATGGAACCGGGTCTTCTTTTGATTGCTTTTCATTGTCCGGTAAAGATAAAAGCGCACAGAACATTGTATCAGCAATGCACAATGCGTTATCCTGTGCGCAGTTGAAGCCAAATCAAATTGATTGTATTCTTGCGCATGGAATAGGGACTGTCGTCGGAGATGCTGCTGAGATGTCGGCAGTGAATGCTGTCTTTTCAAAAAACAGAGAAAACTGTATTCCGGTTACTGCAATAAAAGGGGCTATCGGTCATACACAAGGCGCGTCGGGAATTTTAAACGCGATCGTTGCAGTAGAAATAATCAGACGTCAGGTAATCCCGCCGATTGTAAATACTATAAAAACAGATCCCCTCTTAGAACATATGGGGGTACTGGCGCAGCCCCTGTCATGCAAAGTCAATACAGTAATGGCAAATTGCTTGAGCTTTGGTGGACATGCTTCAAGCTTAATTTTAGGCAAAATAAAGTAACGCAGAAAGGAAACTCCTCATGTATGTTTTAGGACTTGGCGGCTCTAATCATGATTTTTCTTCTTGCCTTTTACACAATGAAAAGGTTGTTTGTATGATTGAAGAAGAACGTATTACACGGAAAAAGCATGGATTGGGCTTAGGGATTGAAGTAGCAAAGGGAGCTTCATGGAAATATTGCCTAAAGCAGGCGGGAATCGGATTTGAACAAATAGATCAAGTTGTTGCAAACGATATCTTACTGAAAAGCCTGTATTTCAGAATACCGGTAGAGGTGTCTTTAATCAATCACCATTTAGCGCATGCAGCCAGCTGCTTTTATCCCTCCGGCTTCCAGGAAGCCGCGGTGATGGTAGTGGATGCGGTAGGAAGCAGCTTTTCTGTGGACGGCAAATTAAAATATGAAACCGTTTCTCTTTATAAAGCCGATAACAAGGGAATTCATCCATTATTCAAACAATACGGCGATAATTTACCAGGAACAGATTATATTGAAAACTCACTGGGTGTTTTTTATTCCGTTATGACGCAGGTAGCAGGTTTTAATGAAATGGAAGAAGGCAAAACAATGGGGTTGGCGCCTTATGGCAGCGATAAACGCTACCAAGAGGTGAAACAATATCTTCGCCTTACGGGAAACGGCTGTATAAAAATGACCGCTGATGATATTTATGCGCTGTTGGAAATTAAAAACCGAATCGATCATATTGAAGACCCGAAGAAGCAGTTTGAAGAAAGAGCAAATTATGCATGGGCGGCGCAGAAAGTAACGGAAGATGTAATGACTTATTTCGCCTTATATTTGCAAAAATTGACGGGCTCAAAACGTTTGTGCCTGGCAGGTGGTGTGGCGCTCAATAGCGTGGCAAATTACAAAATTTATAAGCTAAGATTATTCGATCAATATTTTATTCAGCCGGCAGCGGGCGATAATGGTACGGCAATCGGCAGCGCGTTTTACGGTTATAATAATTTATACAAAGCATAAAAGGTTATGGGGTTAATTATATTGTGAAAAGAGCACGTTTTATTTGGACTTTAATTCGTCCGGAAAAATTTTGGTTTCTGCTTTATATGCTTGTTGTCATCCCCGAATGGGTTGCATCGGTTGCCGGACCGTATTTATTAGGGCAGATGGTTGACGGATTTATCTATGACAAAGATATCTCTGCGTTCTTCGGCAAGGTTTTACTGTATGCCGTTGTGTTTTTATTACAGCTGCTGTTTAATATGCTGCAGCTGTTTGTCCTCAACTACATTTGCAAACAGGTGAAAACACGCGTACATACAATGATGTTTAAGAGGGTGCTGCGCTTTCAGGCAGATGTGTTATCTGATATGAAAACGGGCGATTATCTGGACCGCATTGAAAGCGCAGATTATATTGTACGCTTTTTAATACTCAATATTGTTTGGGTGATCGGGCCTGTTATTAAAGTCGCGGCAACCGTTTATGTGCTAAGTACGATCAATCTATATATAGCACTTGCATTTTTTGTATTGATACCACTGACGGTATTCATTTCCAGGTTATATATCAGGAAAATAGCAGTTTTACAGCAGGAATACCATAAAAGCCAGGGTGTATTTACAGCATGGACAATGGAGATTATAAAAGGCATGCAGGAAATTAAGCTGATGGCCGCAGGGACGCGCATGCTCAAACAATTTGTCGGCAAGCTGATTAAACTTTTCCGCCTGAAAATTGATTCTGACAAGATGGAAATAAAAAATGAATGGCTCAACGCAGGTGTTCAGCTGGGTTCTACTTTGGTTTTGTATATTGTATCAGCTTTCATGACCATCATAAATCTGTTTACGATCGGCGGATTTATTACATGCCTTTTATACTACAACGATGCCATCACCATTATGAATAAAGTAGTGAAAAAAATCTTTGAATTTCCTCAATTCTATGCAAAGGTTGACCGATTGGCGGAGCTGTACGGGCAGCCTGTTGAGGATGAGACCGGGACAGAGCTTCAAATAGACAATGGAGAGATCTGCTTTGAAAATGTTGCGTTTGCGTATGACCGGTCCAAACCGGTGCTATCAGGATTTTCACTGCATATAAGGCCAAAAGAAAAAATAGCAGTGGTTGGTCGCAGCGGTGTTGGGAAAAGTACAATGATTCATCTGCTGCTGCGCTTTTATCAACAGCAGGAAGGAAATATTTATATTGATGGTCAGAATTTAAACGACTGTTCGCTTGAAAGTATACGGAAGAATATCGGTATTGTTCATCAGGATGTTATTTTGTTCAATGACAGTCTTAGAGAAAACTTTTCTTGCGTGAAAAAGGATATTACCGACCAGGAGATATGGGAGGTTCTGCAAAAAGTAGATTTAAAGGACTTTGTACAGGGACTGCCTGACCAATTAGACACGGTCCTGGGGGAAAACGATATGGATTTTTCAGGGGGGCAAAAGCAGCGGTTGTCGATTGCCCGGGCCTTTGTGATGAAACCGGAAATTTTAATATTTGATGAAGCGACGTCTTCGTTGGATTATCAAACGGAACAAATCGTAAAAGAATCGTGGGAAGAGCTCTCGCAAGGCAGAACAATGATCATAATTGCACACCGGCTGTCGACCATTATAAACGCCGACAGAATCGCGGTAATCGATCAGGGTAAGGTTGCCGCGTGCGCTCCGCATGCAGAGCTTTTGAACAGCTGTTCAATCTATTGTGATTTGTATCAGGAGCAGAATAATCCCGGCCGGATTATTTCAAAAATATAAGATTAAGGATTTGTCCTATGTTCAGTCTGATAAGAAAAAAAATCAATGTATTACAGCACATCAAAAAATTTATGCCTGCGCCCCGATATATGTTTCTTCTGCTTGGCTCAGGTGTTTTTCTGCTGGCTCTTTCGTATGTAAATCCATACCTATATAAAGTACTTGTTGACAATATAATGACAGAAGGGAATATAAATCTTTTATGGATTTTAATTCTTGCATATATCATTACTTTTTCTTTGCGTGCATTGCTGACGGTTTTACAAAAGAAGCTCAGAAATCAAATTACATATCGGACATCCCTAAATTTAAGAAAAAAGCTCTTGAGGATTTATTTGATTATGAGTACTCCTGCTTTTAAAAAGCACAATACCGGGGATTTGTACAACAGACTATATCAGGATACTCAGTTCATTCAGGATTTTCCTGTTGAGCAAGTTGTAAATTATCTTCTCAGCTGTCTGAATATTCTAATTACAGCCGTTATTTTGGTAGTGACAGATTGGAGACTGGCGTTATTTGGCTTTGCTTTGATCCCTTTGTCTTTTTGGCTGACCCAGTTTATCGGAAAGCGCCTTCAGGCCGCATACTATGATCAATGGTCGCTCACTGTCGAACAGAAAAATTATGCATTTGACATGTTTCGCAACTGGCGGGAAATAAAATCGCTTCGAATAATACCTGAAGTCGCAGAAAAATATGAAAAATATGAAAAAAGAATAAATCAGATCGGTTATAAAAACGATATTATTTGGACGCTTGGTATTATTTTTTCTGAATTTAAATGCAATATTTTAACCAGGTTAAGCCTTTACGTGCTTGGTGGCTGCTTCATAATTGCCAATACACTGTCAGTCGGTTCGTTGCTTATGTTTATTACCTACTACGAAATAATAAATCAGATGATAGATGGAATCATTGAAGCGGATAAGGGGTTCCTGATCAATGCTGTAGCTACAAATCAGGTTTTTTCCATTCTTGACAGTACTTATGAAAAAAAAGCAGGGGTCAGGAAGCAGAAAATATCAGGAAATATCGAAATTAATAAATTATCTTTTTCGTACAGCCAAAGCGACGGACCGGTGCTGGAAAATATCAGCATGACAGTTCACCCCGGTGAACGTGTAGCGATAGTCGGGCGCAGCGGGGCGGGGAAGTCAACAATCATTAAGCTGCTGCTGAAAATGTATCCGGTTAGAAAAAATACAATTAAAGTTGACGGGGAGGATATTCAGGAAATAAATGACGATACGCTTCATAAACGAATCGCGGCAGTTATGCAGGATCCATACATGCTTAATTTGTCATTTAGAGACAATTTATTACTGGCAAATTGCAAAGCAGACGAACAAGAAATGTGGTCTGTGCTGGAGAAGGCATATTTGCGTTCGTTTGTCCAAAGTCTGGAGTTGGGACTGGATACAATAATCGGCGAACAGGGCATAAAATTGTCAGGCGGACAAAAACAGCGGCTTGCAATAGCACGGGCGTTGATTGCTGATCCCGACGTTATTGTTTTTGATGAAGCGACGTCTTCTCTGGACGCAGAGTCCGAGAAAATGATCAATCGTGCACTTGCCGATATTTCTTCACAAAAAACGATGATTATAGCGGCACACAGATTATCTTCGGTAATCGGTGCAGATCAATGCTATGTGATCGAGAACGGAGAAATTGTGGGAGCTGGAACTCCAAGTGAGCTGCATGGAAATAACAGGTTTTATGACGCTTTGTTTGACGGGCAATATTCAAGCGAATAATTACACAAAGCAATTTTGACGCGGTGCGTTAACCGCTGAAAGACGGGTGAAAGCATGAAGGTATTGTCAATTGGATTGGACGGTGCTTCTTTTGAATTAATACAGCAATTTATAGGCGAGGGTATTTTGCCAACCTTTGAGCAACTGGCAATGGAAGGGATATTTTATTCATTACCTTCTACCACACCGCCCCATACGGCGCCGGGATGGGTTACATCGTTAACAGGAGTTAATCCGGGCAAGCATGGAATATATCAGTTTTGGGAAACGCAGGCACAAGATTATGCCGGAGAATTTATGGGAAGCAACGATGTGAAGGTACCGTTTATCTGGGATCTTCTGGGGGAATATGGCTATTCTTCCGGATTGATTAACATTCCCATGTCGCATCCTCCACAAAAGATCAATGGGTATATGCTGACATGGCCGCTTTCTAATACGCTGCATTACTCCTATCCACCGGAGCTGATCAACGAAATTTCCAGAAATGGCGGGCAATATCTTTCTGATTTAGTCACGATGTTTCATGGGGATACAGATTATATTGATATGGCTCTTGAAATTACCAAAAAACGTGGAAGAACTCTGGAATACCTACTCGCCAACAGGTCAAGTGATTTTCTAATGGAGGTATTTACTGAGATTGACCGTGTCAGCCATTTTTACTGGAAATATATGCGTGCAGATAAAAAAGGCAAGCTGGAAAACGCCATACGTAATATTTACAGAAAGACAGATCAGGTTTTAAAGCAGGTGCTCAGCGTGTCGGAACAGGATACAACACTCCTGATTTACTCTGATCATGGTTTTCAGGCTGGCGAGATGGATTTTTATGTGCAGACTTTTCTTGAAAAAGCCGGTTTGTTGTCTTTGAGGAAAGACGACGCCTATATTGCACAGGACAATTGGTTTGAGCTACAGGGAGAAGACGGTATCTACCATGTGGATTGGGATAAAACGACAGCATATATGGCAGCGCCTGGCTCATACGGTATCAATATCAATTTAAAGGGCCGGCAGGCACAGGGCATTGTAGACCCGCATTCTTATGCGGAAGTACGCAGCCGGGTCATTAAAGAGCTCAAAGCTGTGCGCCATCCGGTAAAAGGAACCCTCCTGTTTCGCGAGGTCCTGCCCCGTGAATCTGTTTATAGCGGCGAATTATTGCATAAAGCGCCGGATATTATTGTAATTCCGGAAAATTACGGAATCATGCTGCATCATAAAATTACGGATGACCGATTATTTAACTTTAATCCGGAGCAAAACGGTATGCATTCCGCAAACGGAATCTTTTTACTGTGGGGCAACGCGGTAAAAGGATTAAAGCATAAACGTCCGCGCGGATTATATGACGTCGCGCCTACAATTCTTGATCTTTTTCATATCAGTGCACCCTCGTATATGGACGGGGAAAGCATTTTTAAGCTGCCCTTGAAATCGTACAGCAGCGCTTCTAAAGAGGGCAAGGCTGCATACAGTGAAAAGGAAGAAGAAGATATCAAGCGGCATCTTAAAACATTGGGATACTATTAATGAGACAAGGAGAGATGACATGGATTATTTGGACAAGCTTGAAAATGAAAGTATTTATATTATTCGTGAAGCATACAGCCAGATTAAGGAAGTTGCAATTTTGTGGTCAATCGGGAAAGACTCTACCACTTTGCTTTGGCTTATTCGCAAAGCGTTTTTTGGACAAATCCCTTTTCCGGCTATCCATATCGATACCGGATATAAATTTGAAGAAATCTACCGCTTTAGGGAACATTATGCCAAAGAATGGGGATTGGATCTGCGTATTTATAAAAACGAACAGGCAATCAGGCGGGGCATGTCACCGGATAAGGGGCGGTTTGAATGCTGTACACAATTAAAAACTGACGCTTTGAAAATCGCGGTAGCCAAAGAAAATTTAAAGGCTTTATATCTTGGCATACGAAGGGACGAGCATGGAATTCGGGCGAAAGAACGAATTTTTTCTGTCCGTGACGAGGAGTTTGAATGGAACTATAAAGGGCAGGCCCCGGAACTTTGGGGACAATATAAAACGAAAGTCAACAGCAATGAACATATTCGCATACATCCTATGCTTAACTGGACGGAGCTTGATATTTGGAAATATATAGAAAGAGAAAAAATCCCCGTTGTAGATTTATACTTTGCCAAAGGAGGAAAAAGATATCGCAGCATAGGTTGCGCGTCCTGTTGTGAACCGGTCGATTCAAGTGCAGATTCTATTGATAAAATTTTAAGTGAATTGAGTACTACCACAATATCTGAGAGAAGCGGCAGGACGCAGGATAAAGAATCGAGATTTATTATGCAAAAACTAAGGTCGTTAGGATATATGTAGTTACTAATTTATATAGGAGCTGGAGAGAAACATATGGAAAAGGAAAGAATTAAGGTAGCGTTTGTAGGTCACGTAGACCATGGGAAATCTACACTGATCGGCAGGCTGCTTTATAATACAAACACCATCCTGAAGGATAAAATGAAAGATATTGAGAACGCTTCAGAAAATGGAATGGATTTTGCATTCCTGATAGATTACTTTGAAGAAGAACGGCAGCAGGGTATTACAATTGATACTGCGCAGGTGTTTTTTCGTACCGAGAAACGGGAATACGTGATTATTGACGCGCCTGGCCATGTGGAGTTTATTACCAATATGATTACTGGTGCTTCTCAGGCAGATGTGGCTGTACTGATGGTAGACGCGCAGGAAGGGATAAAGGAGCAGACAAAATGCCATGCGTTTTTATTGTCCATGCTTGGTATCAGGCAGGTTATTGTTGCAGTGAATAAAATGGATTTGATCGCGTATGAAAAGGAGAGATTTTACAGCATCTCGCAGCAGATTGGTAAATATTTGACAGATTTGAACATCAGGCAATTTTTCTGTGTTCCAATTTCGTCAATACATGGCGATAACATTACTGCGCTGTCTGAGAAGACACAGTGGTATTATGGCAAACCTTTTGCAGAATTACTTGACGATATACCGCCGGATACAAACATCAATACGTCGTATTTTGTCTTCCCTGTTCAGGATGTATACTATACCCAGTTTTCTGATGAAAAAAAGAGAATAGCTGTTGGGAAGGTTGAAGCCGGAAGCATACAGACAGGACAGTTAATAAAGGTACTTCCCTCAGGAGAAACCGCAGAGATAACCTCGATAGAAAAATTTGAAGGGGAACAGAGCTCTGCAGATTATGAAGAGTGTGTCGGTCTTACTCTGAGCAAACCTCTGTTTTTGGAAAGAGGTTACGTTATTTGTTCAGACAATAAGTTTATAAATATAACGAAAAAATTCCAGGCCAACCTTTTTTGGATGTCCAAAACAGCTTTAAAAGTAAATGAACGATTGGCCATTCGCTGTTCCACGCAAGAAACATCGTGTACAATCAGCCAGATATTGGGGAAAATAGATACCTCTTCGTTCAAGCAAAACAATCAGGATTTGGAAACGCTTAATAAACTGGAAGTCGGACGGGTGATCATACAGGTTAAAAACGATTTAATTATAAGTCAGGTCGAAAACATTCAGGCGCTTTCCAGGTTTGTTATTTTGCGGAACAATGTTATTGTGGCGAGTGGAATTATATCAGGATAAAACAAAAGAGGTGTTACATGGCTAAAAAAGTTTTTGTATTAGGAATAGACGGAATGCCCTTTACACTGCTGCATACGGAATATTTTTGCAGACTCATGCCTCGTTTTACTGGAATATGCAAAACATTTGGAGTACATAAATTGAATTCAGTTTTGCCTGTGATTTCGTCTGTCGCATGGACCTCCTTTGCAACGGGGCAAAATCCGGGTAAGCACGGTATTTTTGGCTTTACAGACAGGAATAGCTCGCCTTTTGAAATTACGATTCCTACATCGGCAAGCAGAAAATGCCCGGCAGTCTGGAATCAGTTGCCTGGTGGTAAGCACTCTATTGTAATTAATGTACCGTTGACGTATCCTCCGGAACAGATTAACGGATTAATGGTTTCCTGTTTTCTGTGTCCCGATATTAAAAAATCCACTTTTCCGCGCGATTTCTATAAGCATTTAGTAAAGATGGATTATATTATTGATACGGACGCGCAATTAGTGGCGACAGATAAAAAAGCATTTTTGTTGCAGCTTTTGACTGCGACCGAAAAACGCTTTGAGCTGGCTCATGAATTGCTCGGAACTGACTGGAGCTATTTTCAGTTGCATATTATGGAGACCGACCGCCTGATGCATTTTTTTTATCCGTACTTATCAAAGCCAATAAGTGACGAATATTCACAAATAATAGCGCTTTATTTTAAACAGCTTGACAGCCATATTTACCGTCTTTTCACCAGAATCCGGGAAAATGCGGCTTTGATTATATTGTCCGACCACGGATTTTGCGAAATTGTATCTGAGTTTCAACTGAATGTTTGGCTTGAACACAATGGCCTGCTGAAATTTAACGGAAGCGGCCGGACTTTAAATAATTATAGCCCGGATAGTGTTTGTTATGCCTTAACACCGGGCCGCATCTACATAAACCTGGAAGGAAGAGAAGAGAAAGGCAGTGTAGCGGCGCGGGATTATAATGTTGTAAGAGAGCAAATAAAAAAGCAATTGCTCAGTATTTCTGACACTACAAACGGCAAGCCCATTGCAGACAAGGTTTTCTACAGGGAAGAAATATATCAGGGGAATTATCTGGACGATGCGCCCGATTTAATCGTTCACCCTAAAAACGGATATGATTTAAAATCTCTTTTGGATGGCGGAAATATTTTTACAAGATCCTTGCTGACAGGTATGCACACTTATGAGGATGCGCTGATTGTAGGAGCTGGTATGGATGTTTCAAAAGTAAAGGCAATTGATCAGGTAAGCGGGATTATACAGGAGTATTTCGATGATGAATCTAAGTGAAAAATTAATAAATACTGCAAAGGCGCAGCCTGAATGGACAGCTTTGCGCGATAGGAATAAATCTGTATCTTATTCCATGCTGATACGGCGGATTTCATCAAATGCACAGAGGATTACCCATATGGGATACGCAAAACAAACGGTTCTTTTAAGAATAACCGACTCTGTAGATTTTGGTATAGCTTTATTAAGCCTGTTTGCGGCCGGATGTTGGGTAGTACCAGCGCCCCCCGACATTTCAGAGGATCTTTGCAGAAAGCTGAAAATTACATATGGAATTCAAATCGAGCTTGCTTCAAACGCTCAGGTGTTTTCTGTAGCCTGTAAAAATGATGGGGTTTTTACGATTCACGAAGAGTCTTGCGGAATATACCATCTTACCTCGGGTTCTACAGGCGAACCCAAGCTGTGCATCAGGAGCGTCCGGAATCTAATAGACGAGGCGTTGTCATACGCCGGATTGTTTGCATTGGACGGCAATAAAATACTAAGCTTAGCGCCGGTTTATCATTCGTTTTCCCTGGGCGCCGCTTTCATGGCTTCTCTTATTTCCGGATCAAGCCTGCATGTTGTAAATCAGTTTAAACCCAGGCAGGCAGTCGATATCATTGGCAGGTGGAACCCCGATATTGTTGTCGCAGTACCAATCATGGCAAAGGCGATTGCAGAGGTATCTTTATCGGAGTACTACAATTTTGACACCTTGAAGGTTATCTTAATCGGGACCGGGAATGTAACAAAAGAGGTGAACCGGCAGCTCAAACAACGGTTCGGTGTATCTGCTTCCATAAATTATGGCTCAACGGAGACGGGCGGTTTGATATCCAGACTGACAGAGGAGCCTGAGGAAGCAATCGGCACAGAAATGGCAGGGGTGGAAATAAAGCTGCTTGATTCCGGCGGGAATGCTGTTCCCACCGGTACCGAGGGGGAGGCGTATGTAAAATGTCAATACATGATGAGCGGATATCTCGATCAAAAAGAACGGGTTTTCGACCCGGAGGGATTTTTTCCTATGGGAGATATTCTGCTAAAGGACCTGAATGGTTATTATTATGTTAAGGGCAGAATCAAAAATATTATCAATATCGGCGGAAAAAAAGTGAACCCAAAAGAAGTGGAATCAATTTTGCTGGAGTATCCCGGCGTTCGGGACTGTGTGGTCGAGGGCTTTTGCCACGGCAATACAGAGCAAGTTCGTGCTTATATTGACGGAGAAGCAGTGGATGAATTTTCTCTGCGCCAATATCTTAAAGAACATTTAGAGGCGCATAAAATACCTACCATAATTCATTTTGTGCCATATATCCTGAGAAATTCGTCCGGTAAATTAATGAAAGCGGGACATATAAATTATGAAAAGCAGATGGATTGACGACCCAATTTTATATAAAAAAAGCGCTGCGCTGTTTGCTGCAATCGACTCGGGCCTGTTCACTGTGTTGCGGGAGCAAAAAGGGCTTACACTGTATGCTTTGAAAGATTTGGGATGGAACCCGGATTATACATTGCTTTTATGCTTGTATTTGGAGGGAGAGGGTTATTTACAAAAAAAAGACGGGAAGTGGAGCCTTTCAGATGCGTTTGAAAAAAAATATCATTCTTTTATGCTGACGTGTAAACACGAAAGAAATTTATATGAAAGATGGATTACCCCACAGGAAATCACGAAGGCAGTGCGCGCTGTTTATCCAGACAGCCGGACATATGACCAGAAGGGGTTTCGCGTAGATGAAAAAGCCGTTTATGACGCTTTGATGTATACGGATACAACTGATATTATTGCGCTGTACTTGCTGAGAAAGCTACCTGCAAATAGACCGCTTAAGCTTCTGGAATATGGAAGGAGCAAAGGAAGAATGACGGAAAAGCTGGCAAAAAAGATTGCTGTCCACAACACCATATGCGAACAAACGCAAGAGATAGAATTTTTAAAAGACAGCTTTGATGTCATTTTTATGATGAATACGGTACATTACTTATCTGCTGAGGCGTTTAGCAAGCGTATAACAGAAATGAAGCAAATGCTAAAAAAAGGCGGGCTTCTTTGTATTGCCGATGTTTTTTATCAGAATGATACGGTGTTTCATTCAACGGTGTTACTGGACTGGCTTACGCATGGGGGAATCCATCACCTGTTTTTGGATGAAACCTGTAAAGAATTACGTGCTTGCGGGTATGGGGAAATAGGGCACCAATTTATTGAGAATATTTTCATTCATTTAATTTATGCATATCCGTCAGGAGCTTCAGGACAGGTAGCATCGTTATGTTAAATACAAAAATTATCAAACAGCTGTTTGGCCCGGCCGATTGTGTAAAATACACGCTGCCGTGCAAACCGGGAGACACGGTCTTAGTTATCGCGCCTCATCCGGACGACGAAACACTAGGCTGTGGGGGAATAATTGCTCAAATGCTGCAAAACGACATTACCGTCGCAGTTTTAATTGTGACCGACGGTAATGGAGGCGGCCGAATGCCAAATATAAAAAAAATTCGGATGCATGAGTTTGAGTGCGCGAAAACAGTACTTGGCTTTACAAAAGATTTCCGCCTGGCGTTTCCTGATGGAAGTCTTGCTCTTTATGAGGACGAATTTTGTGAAAAAATTTCTGAAATTTTGAAAAAAAACAGCTTCAGCCTGATTTTTGTACCGTACCTACTGGATTACAACAGCGATCATCAAGCTGTCAACCGTGTATTGGCAAAAAGTCTGATACGGGTGGACTATCCGTTTGTGAAAATTGCGATGTATGAAATCTGGACTCCAATTACACATCCGAATTGTCTGATAAATGTAAGCTTACAGTACGAGATAAAAAAAGAGGCGCTTTGCTGTTACCGCTCTCAAGAAAGTTATTATGGAATTTATGAGAAGGCGATTGCGCTCAATGCACTTAGGGCTAAGCTTTCCATGCGCAAACAAGTTGACTATATGGAATGCTTTAAGCTGCTGGATCCTGAGAATTATGCGGAGGCGGCCTTGTCCGATATTTTTAGATTAGAGGAGAAAAGAGGATGTTTCTGATTAATGATCTTGTTGTCAAAGAGCATATATGCAATATGCACTGTACTTACTGCCTGACCGGTACCAGCAATCTGAAAAAAGCCGGTATGGAAAAGGCACAGGAACGTGCTTCCCTGCGCTATCAAGACGGGAGCGTACTTCAGAAGCAGCTGGATAGCGTTACGGATACATTGCAACATATATTTCAAATTCCTATTTTAAAAATCAGTGGCGGAGAAATTCTGCTTATTTCCGGTCTGACCGATTACTTAAAAAAACATGCGCCAAACTATAAAGTTGTTCAAATTCTAACAAACGGATTACTGCTGGACGATCAAATTTTAATGGAGTTCAGGAAAATTGGGAATATATGCCTGCAAATATCACTGGATCATCATACGCTTGAGGGCAATCAATACCGAACGGCAAAGCAAAAAGATTTGGATCAGATTCTTTTAAATCTGGATAAAGCGGTGCGCTATGAGGTTCCAGTTGAAATCAATTGCGTTTTACACAACAAAAATACACACATTTTAAATGATTATGTAAAATATTTAGCAAAATATAATGATAAGATTACTCTTTTTCCTTTTCCCGTCCGCGGTGCGGAAAAAGATTTGTTTTTTCCAGAAAAAGAGCAGCTGTGCGGTTTATCTGATGTTTTGAAATCGTATCGGTCATACAAAGGCATCCTTCCGCCGAAGCCTTATCTGGAAAGATTGCTGTGTTTTTTGGAAACCGGTGTACGGGACATTCCTTGCATATTTCCCCGCATTGCCATCGGAAGTTTTGATGACGGAAATATAACCCCTTGCGCAAACTATTGGTTTACCTGTCTATGCAATATATTACATGAAAGAGAACCTGAAAAAATAGCAGAAACGGTAGAACAGGCCGGAATATATCATGTACTTTTAAGCAAACATACGCTTTTCAATGAATGCCGTACCTGCTTTACTCCATGGGATATATTGAACCTTTATGCTAAAGGGGAAATTTCTTTGGACGAGGTGTGTTCCATCCCGGTCTATGCACACCCGGAAGTCCGTCAAGTTTTGAAAAAGTGTCTGGCGAAAGGGTAAGCATTATGAACATTATTTTAGTAGCGACTTTGGGCGGAGATCTTGTACGGTCAACTGAACACGTTGGCTTAGGCTATTTAAGTGCTTATTTAAAGCAGCACAATCATGAGGTGCAAACCATTGAAATAAAAGAAGAAAGTATTTTTCATTGTGAAACATATCTTGATCAATTCAGCAAATGCGACCTGGTTGGATTTACTACTACATGCATAACCATGAAGAGTGTAGCACAGATAGCTTTTGAAATAAAAAAAAGGTATGGAAGCCTTCATATATCGTGCGGCGGCCATATGGCGACGTTCAGCGGATATGATATTTTACAGATGTATCCGCAGTTTGACAGTGTTATCCGGGGGGAAGGTGAAATCACGTTCTCGGAGTTGGCTGAAGCTTTAGAGTCGAAACGCGATTTATCCGGAATCAAAGGAATCAGTTACCGCAAGGCTGGGCGTGTGGTGCAAAATGAGGACAGGGCATTAATCAGTAATTTGGACAGTCTGCCTTTTCCGGACAGAGATCAATTTGAGCTACACAACAGAAACTTTCAATACCTGCGGATTTCATCAAGCAGGGGCTGCCTTGGACATTGTGGATTTTGCAGTTCTTTTGTTGGACGAACACAAAAGGGGCCGCGTTGGAGAGGGCGTTCGCCTAAAAATGTAGTGGATGAAATCGAAACTCTGGTGAAAAAATATAATTTTCGGACATTCGATTTTGTGGACTCGACATTTGAAGATCCGGGAAAAGAAGGGAAACAAAGAATACGTGAAATCGCACTTGAAATTATAAACAGAGGACTGAAGATTTACTATAATTGTTGCTTTCGAGCTGAAAACTGGAGCGACGCAGATGCCGGACTGCTAGAACTGCTGATACAATCCGGACTGGAAAAAGTAAATATCGGCTTTGAAAGCGGAAATGACAAGGGGCTAAAAGTCTTAAACAAGATTGCAACAATGGAAGATAACTGGCGCTCTATTCATGTACTGAAGAACTTTCCGATGATTTATGTGACCTTTGGATTCATTATGCTACACCCCTACAGTTCTTTGCAGGATCTAAAGGACAATGCGGCATTTTTGCACGGGACAGGGATTGGACAGGTAATTCGTCATTACTTTTGGATGCTGGAAGTGTATCCGAATACGCTTCTGGAACAAAAGCTTAAGAAAGACGGTCTGATGAGTAAAGGTTATGATATTAACGACGGTATGTACCAATATAAATTTTTGCTGCCGGAAGTTGAATATCTGGTGAATATTTTTAAAGAAATGCTCACCTTGAAATCTGTATGGGATTTTGAGATATTTGATATTCAGCTGCACACATTTATCACCCGGCTGCAAAGGACATATTCAGGTGCTTCGGTTGCCGAAGAGATCAATGGCTTTTCTGCTTTAGCCGATCAGCATCGAAAAAAAATTGCTGACTTTAATTATCAGTTTTTTATGGAATTGTTGGCTTGCGGCAGGGGAATGAAGACCGATTATTTAAAAAGGGAGTTGGATTGTTTTATTTTAGAGCAAATGAATGAAATAAAAGCAAAGCAATATCAACTGGGGCTTTCGCTTAGGCGCAGAGGATATGAAATGAAATTAAAATAAGTGTGGTGGAGGATTATGTTTAGTCCATTTTTAGGAAAAGATTACAGCAGCAAAATAACGAGTGTAATTTCTTTGTATCGCGAGCAGCTCGTTTATGAACGCTGTACAGACGTATGCCGGGATGCAGCGTCAGCAATTGCAGAAGGGAAAATTGTCGGATGGTTTCAGGGCAGATCAGAATGCGGCCCGCGGTCATTGGGAAACCGAAGCATATTAGCAGATCCGCGCAATCCGGGTATGAAGGATTATTTAAATAAAAAGGTGAAATTTCGGGAAGAGTTCCGGCCATTTGCTCCTTCTGTTTTATGGGAGCATCAAAAAGAGTACTTCGACCTGGACATCCCATCCCCTTATATGCTTATGGTTGCCGATATTTTGCATGACAAACAAAGTATCATTCCGGCGGTAACACATGTCGACGGAACCGGAAGACTCCAAACCGTTATGAAGGATATCAACCCGCTTTTTCACCAACTGATAGAAAAATTTTATAAGATTACGGGTGTGCCTATTGTTTTAAACACTTCATTTAACGTCAAGGGTGAACCAATTGTAGAAACCCCGCAGGATGCCATCAAGTGTTTTCTGGGCACGGGTATAGATGTTGTTTATATGCACGATTATTGCCTGAAAAAACGTGGATGAATGGGGTGCTGATATGAAATTTGGCCTGATTGGCTGCGGATGGATAGCAGAAAAAGCATATATTCCGGCTTTCCAAAGAATAGAAAATGCGGCTATTGAGGCAGTCTTTGATCCCGATAAGATGCAGCTGCGGAATATACAAAGCAAGTATCATATTCCCTTTGCGTTTGATTCTGTTGAAGCATTGCTTGATTGCCCGATTGATGCTGTAATCATAGCCGCCCCCAATTATATACATACCCGCTATTCCAATATGGCGCTGGAAGCTGGAAAGCATGTATTATGTGAAAAGCCCGTAGCGCTTACGGCCGCAGATATTCAGGGAACTGTGGATCTGGCAAAAAAGAAAAAACTGATTTTTTTGCCTGGCTTTGTTTCAAGATTTCGCAAAGACGTACTTGTGTTTGATAAAATGGCCGCTCAGGTCGGGAAAATCAGGTGTATTTATGCACAGTGGGTACGTTCCGGCGGAGTGCCCAGGCCGGGAACCTGGATCACGAACCGTAAGCTGGCCGGCGGAGGCGTACTGATTGACATTGGTACCCATCTGCTGGATATTTGTCTGATGCATGTAAAAGACAAGAAGATTGACTTTATGCGGGCCTGCATGGAAAAAGCGTCTTGTCATACTGTAAAGGAAAATGCGGCATGGTGTGAACGGGAAACGGCGCGCTGCTATGATATTGATGTGGAGACAGAATCGTCCGGTGAAATACGTTTTGCCGACGGACTGCTGCTGCGTTATAACTTGAACTGGGCGATGCCCGCTGGAAAGGACAAAACTTATATTGAAATAACCGGCAGCAGAGGAACCGCTTCATTTGACAGCTTGTTCGGCTTTAGCAGTAATTGCGGGGAAAAGGACATTCTGATCAGTCTGGAAAAAGGGCAAACACACCAGATTACCTTTCCTGTGAAAAACACATTTTCGTTTGATGCATTTGTTTCTCTTGTTGAATACTTTATTCACCTGATTCATGGAGAGCAACCTGATGTACTGTGTTCTTCTGATGCGCTTTATGTTGTAGAGCTCATTGAAAAATTATATCAATCAATACCGGCTGGAGGGAATTAGATGCATTATATTGCATTGGACTTAGGAGGCAGCAACATAAGATATGCAGTTTTCAAAGAACGTATGGTTACCCCTTCAGAGACAGGAAAACGACCTTTTGTACATTGCGGCGATCCTCGTCAGGAAATAGAACAAAACATCTGTAGTCTTATTGAAAAATATACAGACGGGCTTAAGGGAATTGGCCTTTCTTTGGCAGCTAATGTTGACCGGTATGACGGAACCGTGTCGGCCTGGCCTAATAATCCGTGCTGGGAAGGGTATCAACCGGGACTGCATTTAGAAAAGACATACCAGGTACCCGTGAAAATAGAAGATGATGCAAACTGCGGCGCATTGGGCGAATATTACATGTTAAATCACCCGCCGAAAAATATGATTTATCTTTCTGTTGGTACAGGATTAGGGTGCGGCTTGATTTTAAACAGCAGGCTTTTCATAGGAGAAAATGGGTTTGCCGGAGAATTGGGTCATGTAGATACCGGCACAAACGATCTTTGCACCTGCGGACAAAGAGGATGCCTGCAAGCACACCTTTCCGGACCGGCCATAGTGAATGATTTTTGCACTGCCTGCGAATATGAAGAAGCCGGTACCTTGGAGCAGGTCGTAGCACTATGTGAAGACGGCAACAAAACAGCTCTGCTTTGTATGAAAAAGGCGGTTGAATATGCTTGTACTGCAATTTTCAACTTAGTAATGTGTCTGGATGTACCTTACTTTGTAATCGGAGGCGGAGCCAGCCAGATCGGAGAAATCTTTATCAGGCAAATAAGCCGCGGCGTCAATGACAAGTTGCGGCGTTTCAAACGCGAAGCCGTAATATTAGCTGCTAAACTGGGAGAATACAGCGGCGTTTATGGGGCGTACTTTTTATTTACAAAAAAATTAAAACAGAATGGATGATGATATGAAACAGACGGTTGCGGTAATTAACGGACCAAATATAAATATGCTTGGTTCCCGCGAAATTTCTGTTTATGGAGAGGAACGCTGGGCAGACATTGAAAAATCTGTAAGCGCGTATGCTGACCGGCTAAATTTGGAAGTGATTTTTTATCAATCAAACCATGAGGGAGCTATTGTGGATTTCATCCAGCAAAACGCAGAGTTGCTTGCCGGCATTATAATCAATCCTGCGGCTTTTACCAAAACGGGTTTTTCTGTTCTTGATGCGTTGACTGCCAGAAGGACTCCTTATATTGAAGTGCATTTAACAAATTTAATGCAAAGGGGCGGCTGGCATTCAGAAAGTATTTTTACGGAACATGCAATTGGATTCATCATGGGGTTTCGAGGTTTTGTTTATCAAATGGGAATTCAGGCAATGAATGGCTATTTAGAAGAAACAATGCTTAAAAACAGGACGGGAATCCTTTGAAGAATTTATCGGTATATGAAATTGCAGGCAGTAAAAAAGCAGATAACTTTTTATTTTAAGGAAAGGAGTATGTAATCATTTCAGCCTGCCGGCGGATGATTATAGCATCTTATGGAACAATTAGCAATCAACGGTGGTACACCGAGTAAAACGAAGCCGTTTCCCAAATGGCCCTATTCAGATAATAACGAACGCGTCTTAATCGATGAAGTATTATCGAGCGGGAATTGGTGGCGTATGACAGGCGATAAATTAGTTACCTTTGAAGAGGAATTTGCAAAAGCACATTCGGTAGATTACTGTTTGGGGGTGACAAACGGAACTCATGCCATAGAGCTTGCATTGACAGCGCTTGGTATTAAACGCGGCGATGAGGTCATTGTTCCGGCGGTAACATTCATATCTACCGCTTCAGCTGTTTTATATGTAAATGCAACTCCGGTGCTCGTCGACGTTGATCCGGTAACTTTTTGTATGATGCCCGAGGCCTTTGAACGTGCAATTACTCCAAAAACCAAAGCGGTTATCCCGGTACATATGGCGGGGCATGCATGCGATATGGAACAAATTTGCTCCATAGCAAAGAAATATGGAATTGCGGTCATTGAAGATGCCGCCCATGGGCACGGCGGCCAGTGCAATCATAGAATGATCGGCTCCTATGGGGATATGTCTATTTTTAGTTTTCAGAACGGAAAAATTATGACTTGCGGTGAAGGGGGCGCTGTGATTACCAGGCATAAACACCTGTATGAGCAGGCGTATCTTATCCATGGTGTTGGAAGGCCTCGGGGTGATCGTGTATATGAGCATCGTGTTTTGGGCTCCAATTACCGTATGAATGAATTTTCGGCAGCAATACTGCTTGCCCAGCTTCACCGGCTGCCTAAAATGAATGCAAAGCGTGAAGAAAACGCAAGGCTTCTTGATTTGCTTCTTGCCGATGTTGAAGGGATTATCCCACAGGGGCGAAAAGAATATGCCACAAGAGTTACCCATTATATGTACATGTTTTATTATGATCAGGCGCATTTCAACGGTCTGTCCCGTTCTGATTTTATAGAATGTCTGATCGCAGAAGGAATTCCGGCGTTTATTTGTTTTCCTGTTTTGTCGGATACTGCATTTTTTCGCCAAAACGATTTTCATAGCCGGATAGACGCAAATGAGCTGAAACAGTTAAACGATATTTCAAACGCAAGAAAAATAGCATCGGAAGTAATCTGGATCCCTCATTTCACCTTGTTAGGGGACCGGCAGGATGTACAAGAGATTGTCGCGGCAATAAAAAAGATAAAACATGCTGTATGCCGCAGGATGTGAGGAATGAAAGACAATGACTCAGCTGATTATTTTTGATTTCGACGGCGTTATCATTAATTCTCATCAGGTCCAGAGGAAAGCTCTGAAGGAAGCGTATTTTTCTGTGGGCGGAACAGGCAGTCCGCCCTATAATGAATTTTTCAGACATAGTGGAGACAGCCTAAAAAATATTTTTAAAAAAATAAAATTGCCAGTTTCCATGGTCAAAAAATATGAAGAGGTAAGCCGTGAAAACAAGCATTTGATTCAATTACACGCAGGGATGACAGAAGTATTGCAGAGCTGTAAAGACACAGGCTATCAATGTGCGTTATGTACGGGAAAAAGCCGTGAGCGGACAATGGAAATCCTTCAGATGCTATCTTTGTTGCAGTTTTTTGACGCGGTGATTTGCTCCGATGATATTGCCAATCCAAAGCCTCATCCGGAAAGCGTTTTTGTTCTTTTGAACGCTTTATCGGTAAAAAAAGAAAATGCAATTTTTGTGGGAGATGGAATAAACGATGTGCTGTGCGCGCGCAACGCTGGTGTGCGGTCTGTCGCGGTTACATGGGGAGACGTCCCCAAAAACGATCTTGTAAAAACAAAGCCGGACAGGCTTGTTGATTCAGCGGCTGAATTATTGGCATGCTTAATAGGGAAAAGAAGCCTTTTGGTTTCCTGTTAATTTTGATTTACAGGAAAAAGGCTTTGATTTAAATTGGTATATAAAAAGGAGGAAAATTAAAATGAATAGGAAACGTGTATTTTTAGGAGGCCCGATTCAAAATATTTCAAATTCAGATCGTCAAGTGAATTATAAAGATAAAACCTTAATTCTAAAAATTGTTCATTCGCTGCAAAACTCTGAAATAGATGTTTTCTCAGCTCATATGGAAGAGAAGTTCGGTTCGGAAATACCCAACATCCAGGAAATATGCAGAAGGGATTATAAGTGGATGAAGGAATGTGATGTTTTTTGTTTATTGATGTTACATAACGACAACGGCTTTATCCGCAGCGACGGAGCTTGCATTGAGCTGGGATGGGCTTTTTCCATGGGGAAGCCTATCATCCTTATCGCCGAGCCCTTATATCTTCAAAATGCGTCCGCTTTACTACAGGGACTGATATTTGAAAGCGTTGCAGAAATTGTGCCAATCGATGATTTGGAAAATAATGTGACGTTATTGGCTGATTCCATCAAAAGAATAAATACGAGCTGCTCTGCCGCGTATTAATTGTGGAGTAAAATTGGAGGAAAAATGAAAGCAAAAACTTCTTTTTTTAACTGGACGCTGCCACACCCTATTATAATTCCATCAGGCCCGTTAACGAATAACATTGCGCTTATCAAAAAAGCTTTTGAGCAGGGGGCTTGTGCAGCCGTAACAAAAACAATTAGCTGTGAAAGAAAATCTTATCAGGGAATCAGGCATTTCCCTGATAAGATTACTTTTAATCAGGAAGGGTATTCCTCCAGGTCTCCGTCAGAATGGGCGGCAGACTGGCCTGCGTTACAGGGGCAACCTGTCATAGCAAATATTCATGGAAATTCTCCTTCTGCATTTGCCGGATTGGCGGAGTATTTGGTGCGGTCAGGGGCCGAAATACTGGAGCTTGGAGTTTCGTGCCCTACTTTTGGGGAGGAGCCGGCCTGCTATCATCTGGCGGAGCTGGAAAAAATCTGTTCAAGCGTCAGGAAAGCCGTGCCAGTTCCGGTTATCGCCAAAGTGGTAGTCAGTATGTCGAAACGGCTCAACCGGGATATGGCAAAATGTATTCTTGATACGGGGCTGGACGGGATTACGGTGAGCGATTCGTTGCCGGCAGCCTGCCTGTCGTCAGGCGATAAAAAATGTTACGGTGGTTTGACCGGTCCTTTTTTAAAGCCGTTGGTTTTGCGCGCATTGTATGACATTCAAGATATAAATTTGTGCAAAATTGCAGTCGGAGGAGTCTTCTCCAGTCAGGATGCAGAGGAGTATCTGCAATGTGGAGCTACATTGGTAGGAGTCTGTAGCTGTATATTGCAGGGAGGATGGAAAAACTTACATCAAATAATAGAACCATATATTTATTTTGAAGAGGAGGTGGACCGCAATTGCGTTACGAAGAGCTGACATGGACTGAACTTTCAAAATGTGCGAAGGAAAAAATTTTGTTCCTTCCTGTGGGCTCTGTTGAGCAGCATGGCTATAATCTGCCTACCGGTGTTGATTGTTATTTAGCACAATCCATAGCGCAACAGGTCAGCGATCTGCTGAACGGCGTTCTGGCCCCAACCATATCTTATGGAGCCAGAAGCCAGCCGAACAGCGGCGGCGGCGACCAATTCAGCGGAACTGTATATATTAAGGGAAGTACACTGATTGCATATTATACAGACATCATAACCGGTTATTTACGGGCCGGGTTTAAACAGATCATTATTATAAATGCTCATTGGGAAAACGAAGCGTTTCTCAATGAAGCGATTGAAATTATAAAAGGAATGCAGCTGCTTGATGGCATCAAAGTGATGGCGTTAAGCTGGTGGAGCATTCTGGACGACCAGGAGATAAGACAGATCATACCGGAATTTGCCGGATGGAAGTTTGAACATGCTGGTCGGGCCGAAACGGCATTAATGATGTATTACCAGAAAACGCTGCTTCCAGGCGTTATTAGCTTGGAAAGCAGGGACTTAACTGTGAATCCTGATATATATACATTTCCTATCCCGCTCGAAATTTCGCAAAACGGTGGATCATTAAGTTCATGTCAAGGGGTTACCGACGAAATGGGTGCACAGCTGGCGCAACTGACCGTGAATAAAATTGCCGAGGCGGTAAGGGGTTTTCTACAGATAAAAACAAATTGATTAAAATACAACATAAAAAGAAAAAGTTAAGGAATGGAAATATAATGCTACATACAAGAGTAAGTGGAGGTTTTATTGCATGTTACATCATTTCCAGGTAAATACGGTATTGGAGACTTGGGAGAAACGGCAGAGTATACGGAATAGGCAGGGATAAGCTTTATGAGATGACGAGCCTTGCTAACTGTCCGTTTGTTCTATGGGAAGGCAACCGGAGAATGATTAAACGCAGGATTTTTGATGAGTACATCGAGCAGATGTATTTGATATGATGGAGAAAATATGGACGAGAAAATTATGGCTTACAAAGTCGAACTCCAAAAGCAAAGTGAAAACACACCGTTTTGGACAAAAAAGATTTTAACCGTTAAAGAAGCTGCCGAATACACCGGAACCGGAAGGGCAAAAATCCGTCAAATAATTACGCAAGAAAATTGCCCTTTTACTGTGAACAACGGTACACAGATATGTGTGATCCGGGAAGCGTTCATTGATTATCTCGATAAGCAGCTTCGCATTTTAGCTGCCATTCATGAAGACATACCTTTACAACAAGAATGTACAAAGCGGGGGGTGAATGTCAAGGTGATTCAAGACACGCTTGGTCATAAAGATATTTTAACAACGCTCAATATCTATACTGATGTAACGAAAGAGCTGAGGCAGTCCGAATTTGAGGGTCTTGACGCATATTTCAAAAATGAGTATAATAAAGTGTCAAATGGGTGAGGGACATTTCATAGGGAATGATAAAAAGCGTATACACCATTTACACCAATTTGTACTCCAATCCACCGCAAAACTGCGCGAATTTATAGGAAAATAGCGATTGTGGAAGAAACGCTGTTCAGACCTGTTATGATATATGGGAAGGTTTAGGATAGATTGAAAAGATGATTACTTTTGTCCCCGCGATGAAGCCGCTGCCGAACGCTTAACAAAAGGCTGGATATACCAGTGTAGAGGAAGCGTAGGACATGGTCTGCAGGAATGCCGATAGGAGAGTGAAATGATGAAAAGCGATACCATTACAAAATCTGTTAATGCTGCGCCCCAACGCGCGTTACTGCATGCGCTTGGTCTGACGGACGAGGAAATCGGCAGGCCAATTGTTGGGGTGGTAAGTTCTAAAAACGATATTGTACCCGGCCATATGAACCTGGACAAGATTGAAGAAGCCGTTAAAATGGGAGTGTCCATGGCTGGCGGCGTGCCTGTTGTATTCCCGGCGATTGCCGTGTGCGACGGAATTGCGATGGGGCATGAGGGTATGAAATATTCGCTGGTGACAAGAGAGCTGATTGCAGATTCGACAGAAGCTATGGCAAAAGCACATGCGCTTGACGCGCTTGTTATGATACCAAACTGTGACAAAAATGTACCCGGCCTTCTGATGGCGGCGGCCCGTTTGAACATACCCTGTATTTTTGTAAGCGGCGGCCCCATGCTTGCAGGGACAGTAGACGGCAGAAAGATCAGTTATTCCACAGTGTCGGAGGCTGTAAGCAGGTATAAGGTTGGGGAAATAGACGACCAAAAGCTGGATGAATATGAAAACAAAGCCTGCCCTACCTGTGGTTCCTGCTCTGGTATGTTTACGGCAAACAGCATGAACTGCCTGACAGAGGTGCTTGGCATGGGCCTTCGCGGCAACGGGACGATTCCTGCGGTGTATTCGCGGCGTCTGCAGCTGGCAAAAAGGGCCGGTATGCAGGTTATGCAGCTGTTAAAAGAGAATATTCGTCCGCGGGATATTATGACAGAGGACGCTTTTAAAAATGCGCTTACGGTAGATATGGCGCTTGGATGCAGCACAAACAGCATGCTGCATTTACCTGCGATCGCACATGAATGTGGGATTGCGCTTGACCTGGATATAGCAAACGGTATTTCGGCTAAGACGCCCAACCTGTGCCACCTTGCGCCTGCCGGTGACCATTTTATGGAGCAGTTGGACGAGGCGGGCGGCGTATATGCTGTTATGCATGAGCTTGCAAAGCTTGGACTGCTTGAAACTGGCTGTATGACCTGTACAGGAAAAACGGTTGGACAGAATATAGAGGGTTGTGAGATTAAAAATACGGACATTATCCGTACAGTGGAAAATCCGTACAGCAAAAGCGGCGGGATTGCCGTGCTCAAGGGAAACCTTGCGCCCGATGGCTGCGTAGTAAAGCGCAGCGCCGTTGCAGCGGAAATGATGCACCATACAGGCCCGGCCCGTGTATTTGACTGTGAGGAAGCGGCGCTGGATGCCATTTATACAGGAAAAATTCATCCGGGTGACGTGGTTGTGATCCGTTATGAGGGGCCAAAGGGCGGCCCCGGTATGCGGGAGATGCTCAACCCGACCTCTGCTATTATGGGTAGCGGGCTGGGAAGCTGCGTAGCATTGATCACAGACGGGCGCTTTTCCGGCGCAACCCGCGGCGCGGCGATCGGGCATGTATCGCCTGAAGCGGCGGTGGGCGGCAATATTGCTTTGATCCGGGAAGGCGATGTTATTGAAATTGATATAGAAAAAAATACGATTAACGTGCTTGTTTCGGAAGAGGAGTTAAAAGCGCGCAGGGCGCAGTGGCAGCCCAGGCCGCCTAAGATTACGACGGGATATCTTGCACGTTATGCAAAGCTTGTTACATCGGGCAGCACGGGCGCCGTGCTTGCCTGATGTACGGATAAAGCCGTAATTCTATTGATGGAAATTTGCAGGATGTTTGTGCATAATAAACAATTCACCCCTTGTATTATTGTTACAAGGGGTGAATTTTTATAATGAAACAAAATTTTATTTGAATCAAATGTGCAAATATGCTATAATTAACAAGCGATTATATTTGTAATTGTAAAAAATGTCTTATCTTGGCGAAATATCTTTTACACAGGCATTTGAAAGGAGCAACCTGAATTGAAACAGTATGATGCAAAAAAAATAATCAACATAGCGCTTGCGGGCCACAGTGGGGCGGGGAAAACCTCTGTTGCGGAAGCAATGCTTTATTTGGCGGGAGCGTCCGACCGGCTTGGTAAGGTCAACGACGGAAATACAGTCTGCGATTTTGACGCAGAAGAGGTCAAACGCAAGGTTTCTGTTGTGACGGCAGTGGCGCCGCTGGAATGGAAGGGCTTTAAAATAAATTTAATTGACACGCCGGGACTTTTTGATTTTGAAGGCGGCGTAAGCGAGGGAATGCGCGCGGCCGATACGGCGCTGATTGTTGTGTCCGGTAAAAACGGTGTAAACGTTGGAACGGAAAAGGCGGTTAAGGCGGCGACAAAATCGGGTCTTACGAAAGCGTTTTTTGTCAACGGGCTTTGTGATGAAAGCGCGCGGTTTTATAGGGTGTTTGAAACGCTGAAGGCTTCCTTTGGTCCGTCTGTATGCCCTGTGGTTGTCCCTTATATTGTGGATGGAAAAGCAAACTGCTACATAAATCTGCTGGAGCACAGGGCCTATCTGTATGAAAATGGAAAGATGACGCCCACGGCTATGCCGGACATGGGCGACAGGCTTGACGGTCTGCGCACGGCAATATGCGAGGCGGTGGCGGAAACCAGCGATGAAATGTTTGAAAAATATTTTAGCGGGGAGGAGTTTACGCCCGAGGAAATTATTGTTGGGATCAGCACCGGCGTAAAAAATGGAACCATCAGCCCAGTATTTTGTGGCGACGCGCAAAATACGTTCGGGATTGACCAGTTGTTGAATGGTCTTACCTGGCTTGCGCCAAGCGCTGCCGATAAGGGGTCGGAGATCGGCGTGGACACAAACGGCGACCCGGTTGAGCTTGCTGTTAATGAAAGCGGCGCCGCTGCAGCCGTTATTTTTAAAACGATTGCGGATCCGTTTGTGGGAAAGCTTTCTTATTTTAAAGTTATATCCGGGAAAATGTCCGCCGATACGCCGCTTGTGAATATGCGTACCGGCGCCCCTGAGCGTATTGGCAAGGTGCTAATTATACGCGGAAAAAAGCAGGAGGAGGTTCCGTATGTTGGTGCCGGGGATATTGGCGCCGTTGCCAAGCTGCAAGACGCCAGCACGGGGGACACTCTCTGTGCCCCTGCAAGAAAGGTGGTACTGGATCCTGTGGAATACCCGGCCCCGTCGTATTCTATGGCCATCTACCCAAAAACAAAGGGCGAAGAGGATAAAGTGGCGCAGGCGCTTGCGCGTATAGCTGAGGAAGACCCGACGATTAAATTTGCCAACAACACGGAAACGCATCAGATGCTTGTGTCTGGTATGGGGGAACAGCATCTGGACGTGGTCGTTTCTAAAATAAAGGCAAAATTCGGTGTAGACGTATATTTGGAGGAGCCAAAAGTTGCCTACAGAGAAACCATACGCAAAAAAGTGCAGGTGCAGGGCAGGCATAAAAAACAATCGGGCGGACATGGCCAGTTTGGCGACGTGTGGATTGAATTTGAGCCCTGTGACTGCGGAGATCTTGAATTTGCGGAAAGAGTGGTTGGCGGCGCTGTTCCCAAGGGCTTTTTTCCTGCGGTGGAAAAGGGGCTGCGTGACTGTATTAAAAAGGGCCCGCTTGCGGGATACCCGGTTGTCGGGCTAAAAGCAACGTTGTATGACGGGTCATATCATCCGGTGGATTCATCAGAAATGTCATTTAAAATGGCTGCTGCCGTTGCATATAAAAATGGGTTGCCACAGGCAAACCCAACGCTGCTTGAACCGATTGGCGCGTTGAAGGCTACCGTGCCGGACAATAATATGGGCGATGTTATGGGTGAGGTTAACAAGCGCCGCGGACGCGTGCTTGGAATGAATCCCGGAGAGGATGGCATGCAGATTGTGGAGGCGGAGGTCCCCATGGCCGAAATGAGTGATTTTGCAACGTATATTCGTCAAGTTACACAGGGCAGGGGAAGTTTTACCTTTACTTTTGAAAGATATGAGGACGCGCCTGCGAACGTGGCACAGAAGGTGATAGAGCGTGCAAAGCAGGAAGCAGAAGAGTAAAAAAGACGTTTGCCACCATGTTTACAAAAGTTTGGAAGCGCGGTGGTAAACTGCTGGATTTGCACTGCTGTATAAAATAGAACAGAGTAGTTGGAGGCGGAAGTATTTCCGCCTCTTTATTTTAACGGCAATGTGCTTGCAAATAGGATAAATATCGTGTAAAATACTCTATAAAATGGCTTTTTAAAATATAAAAAAGCTCTATTCTGTGTATGTCAGGGGGAGAAATGTTATGCTGAAAATCAGCCATCTTACAAAGACCTATGGTTCTAAAAAAGCCGTGGATGACCTGAGTTTGGAGATCCTGCCGGGAGAGATATATGGGTTTATCGGGCATAACGGCGCCGGGAAGACCACAACAATCAAAGCATGCTGTGGATTATTGCAGTTTGATTTGGGAGAGATACTGGTAGACGGCATATCTGTTCAAAAAGATCCGATTGCCTGCAAGCAGCGCCTTGCTTATATTCCGGATAATCCGGATCTGTATGATTTTATGTCCGGGACCAAGTATTTAAATTTTATTGCCGATATTTACAATGTGTCGCAGGAAGACCGTCAGCAGCGGATCCGCCAGTATGCGGATATGTTTGAGATTACCCAAAATCTTTCGGAACCGATTAACGCGTATTCGCATGGAATGAAACAAAAAATTGCGCTGATTTCTGCCTTGCTTCACAAACCACGGCTTATGCTGCTGGATGAACCGTTTGTTGGGCTGGACCCAAAGGCTGCGCACCTTTTAAAGGAACAGATGCGGCAGCTTTGCAACGATGGCGGCGCGATCTTTTTTTCGACCCATGTGCTAGAGGTGGCGGAAAAGCTTTGTGATAAAATTGCCATTATTAAAAACGGGCGGCTGGTTGTAAGCGGCCCTACGCAAGAGGTGCGGGGCAATACATCTTTGGAAGAGGTTTTTTTGGAATTGGAGGGTACCGATGGCTAAAACTGTTTACTTGCTGCTGAAAAACCGTTTACAGGCTCTGGCTTTTTCAATGTTTAAAATGTCAAAAGGAAAGAAGACCAGTACGACAAAAACGGTTTTATTGACCCTTTTAGCGGTTTATCTGTTTTTTTGTATTTTTCTGTTTATGACGTTTTTGTTTGCAGCGATTGCGCCGCCGCTAATTCATGCAGGCCAGCAGTGGCTTTATTTTGCCATTGCCGCTGCCGTTTCGCTGCTGTTTTGTTTAATTGGAAGCGTTTTCACGGCGCAGTCTTATCTGTTTGAGGCAAAGGACAACGAGCTGCTTTTAAGCATGCCGGTGAAGCCTTCGGCCATTTTGCTCAGCCGCCTTCTTATGCTGCTGGTACTGACGTATATCTATGAATTGCTTATTATGATACCGTCGGCAGTTGCATATAGCTTTTTTGCTGCATTTACACCTTTTGGCCTTTTGTGCTTTGTTTTGGGCGCTTTTTTGCTGCCGCTGCTTGCAGTGGCGCTTTCCTGTGTGCTGGGCTGGCTGATGGGACTGCTGTTTGCAAGACTGCGCAGGAAAAATATTGTCGTAGCACTGCTGATGTTTGCTTTGATAGGCCTTTATCTCTATTTATATACCAACTTGCAAAGCTATCTTGATCAGCTTGTGGCCAACAGTGAGCAGATTGCCCAGGTGGTCAGGCAGTTTCTGCCGCCTGCTTACAGCTTTGGGTGCGCAGTAGGGCAGCAGGACGTTTTGCATATGCTTTTGCTTATATTATGGTGTGTTCTGCCAATTGGCGCGGTTTACTGGTTCTTGTCCAAACGGTTTGTCCGAATGGTTACAGCAACCAAAACGTTGGGCAGGGTGAAGTATAAGGAACAGAAACTGAGAAAAAACAGTATAAAGATGGCGCTTTTAAAGAAAGAAATTGCGTATTTTTTGAGCATGCCTTCTTATATTTTAAACTGTTCGTTTGGGACAATAATGGCCGTGCTGGCTGCCGGTGTTATGCTCTTTGAAGGCGATAAGCTTCTTGTGATGCTCAGAGATGTTTCGCCGGGTCTAACGGCGATTTTGCCGGTGCTTTGGTGTGCAGTAATCAGTTTGTGCTGTGCCATGAACGATGTTTCCGCACCTTCTATTTCTCTGGAAGGAAAAACGCTTTGGATTTTAAAGGCTCAGCCGGTTCCGGTAATGGATATCTTTTTTGCAAAATCTCTGACCAATCTGATTGTCAGTGCGCCAGGGATTGTGGTTGCGGCTGTTGTTGGCGCAATTGTTATGCCGTTTGGAGTTGCCGATATTTTGTTGCTGCTGCTGGTTCCGGCTTTGGTATGCGTATTTAGCGGAATGCTGGGTGTTTGTGTAAATCTTTTGTGCCCGCGTTTTGACTGGGTAAATGAAACGGCAGTTATAAAACAAAGTGCAAGCGTGCTGATCGCATTGCTGGCAGGAATAATTTTGTCTGCTCCGCCGTTTGTCATAGCGTTTGTACTTGCCCTTTTTGCATCTTTGGTTTCGGCCATTTCCGGCACGCTGGCGCTTGTGTTCTGCGTTTTGTATTTTATTTTATTAAACGTGCTGCTTTATTTGTTTATGCGTTTTAAAGGGCAAAAAATTTTTGCCAGACTTTCATAAAAAAGTAAAGGAAAGAACCTGTAGCAGGCCGGACAACTACAACTGTCTGGCCTGTTTTTCTTGTATTTTTGTCTGTTTTATAGTATAATTTTTTAACACAGATTTTTGTGCGTATAAAAACGGAACAGCCGGCAGGCGCTGCATCTGCCGCAGGAGGAGTGGCTATGCTTCTGAAAGCAAAGAGAAACTGTATTTGTATATTGTTTGCAATTTTACTGTTGGTGGTCCTGGCCCTTCCGGCAGCTGCGTCTGACGTAGACGTCAGCTACCGTCTTTCACCGCTTTCCATGAGCGTAAAGCTTCCCGGGAACGATCTTGTTGTCACAAGGCAAACGGAAAAAAACAGTCCGCTGTATGAAAAGCTGGGGCTGGATGCTGCGCAGACACAGGACCGTATGGAAAAAGAAAATTTGTATTTATTGGCCTACCCGGCAGACCAATCTTATGAAATTGATGTGGAGATGACTGAAAACGAACAAAGTAAAGAGGTTCATAATTTGAAATTTCTGTCTGAAAAGCAGATTGCTGCGTTTAAACAGCAGCTTTTGGAGAGACAAAACAGTGTAAACGGCTCGGTCACGGAGACACCGCAGGCATTGTTTTTTGATTTTGAAACGCATACAGCGCTGCAAAATGGGGAAACCCATACGATAACGGCCTATACAATTGTCAACGGCCGGCAGATCCTGCTGCGCCTGCAATCTGCAGGGGACAATATTTCGGTAGAAGAGCTTGGCGTTTTTCATAATATGGTTAGCAGTGTTACATTCAGCCGGATTGTGGAAAAACCGCTGGATGTGAATATGGGCGCCGTATTGCTTGCTGCGTTTGTCGTTGTACTTGTATTGGCCGTTGTCTTTGCGCTGATTATTTTTTTCAGGACAAAAAAGCGTATCCGCACAAATGGAGAAGCGTGTGTGCATCCGCAGCCGCACAGCGGGAATTCGCCCATGGATGATTTTTATGACGAATTGCAAAAAGATGGATTGTTTAATGGCCGGACACCCGTACCTGCACAAAGTGTTACAAGTGTAGATGTCAGAGAAAACGAACCACAGGACCAGGTGTTTAAAAACAAGCCGCTGCGGGTAGAGGTGGAAGTGGCTGTAGAGAAAGAAGCAACCAAAAACGCAGAGCCCCAGAAGCATGGACGGGAGACCGCGTTGGAAGAAGAAAGGGACAGCGTGGAGCTTTCCAGGAGCAACAATGAGGATTATGACGAAGCGGTTGCAGAAGAAAACTTACAAAAAAGCAGTAAGCTGCGTATTTTTGTAGGGAGAGCCGGGTCTAAAGCGAAAAATTCGGTATCTTCTGTCGGCGGTGTATGGAAATACAAGAAAGAAGAGACAATAGAAGAAAACAAAAGCGCCCCCGCACATAAAGCCCCGGCCAAAAAGAAAAAGGCAGTGCAGCAGCATGCCTTACAGCAGGAAAGAAAACGGCCGGAAGCAGTGCATACAGTCGTACAGGAGGATGAAATTGTATCGGCTTTTGAAACCGACAGCTACTGGGATAAATACAGGTAGAGAAGGGAGTCTGTGCAACGATGGGCAGTATACTGATAAAAAATGCACGGGTCGTGGACCCGTCTTTGGGTCTGGACCAGGTAACGCATATTTTGATAAACGAAGGTACAGTGCAGGCGCTTGGTACGAACGCACAGACAGCCGACATAGTATTAGAAGCAGACGGATTGGTTGCCGCGCCCGGCCTGGTGGATATGCATGTGCACCTGCGCGAACCCGGCTATATGCAAAAGGAGGATATTTTTTCCGGATGCCGGGCGGCAGCGGCAGGCGGGGTGACAAGTCTGCTTGCCATGCCGAACACCAATCCCACGGTGGACGACGTCCGGACGGTGCGTTATATTTTAGACAAAGCAAAAAATGCAAACGCACATGTATATGTGGCTGCCAGCGTTACAAAAGGGCTTAAAAGCGCACAGCCGTGCGATATACAGGAACTGCACGACAGTGGAGCAATTGCGTTGACAGACGACGGAAGACCCGTGGAAAACACTGCGTTTATGGCGCAAGCCATGCAGCAGGCGCCAAAGCTGGGTATGACGGTTGTGGCCCATTGCGAGGACCTGTACCTGGCGCAGGGCGGCATTATGCATGAAGGAGAGGTTTCACAACGCCTTGGCGTGAAGGGGATCCCGGCAGCGGCAGAGGATGCAGGCACAGCGAGGGAAATTGCGCTTGCGGCCGCATATGGCGTACCGGTGCATATTTGCCATGTGAGTACAAAAACGTCTGTAGAGCTGATCCGGGATGCAAAACGCAGAGGCGTGCCGGTAACGGCAGAAACTGCGCCGCATTATTTTGCGTTTACGGATCAGGCGCTTTTAAAAAGGGATGCAGATTTTAGAATGAACCCGCCCCTTCGTACGGAGGAAGACCGAAAAGCGATTATTGGCGCGCTGTGTGACGGAACCATTGATGCGATTGCGACGGACCATGCGCCGCACACGCCGCAGGAAAAGGCCGATTTCCAAAAAGCGCCCAACGGGGCGATTGGGATGGAAACCTCGCTGAGCGCCGGACTCACGTTTTTGGTGCATACCGGAGCGCTTACGCTGCCGCAGCTGCTGGATAAGATGTCGTGTACCCCTGCAAGGCTGCTGCATATTCCAGCCGGAAGCCTGCGTGAGGGTATGCCTGCGGATATTGTACTGTTTGATCCGGACGCGCCCTGGAAGGTTGACCCGGAGCGCTTGCACGGAAAATCGAAAAATACCCCGTTTAAGGGGATGACGCTTAAAGGTCGAGTTAAGACGACGATTCTTGCAGGCAGGGTTGTTTACCAGGATATGGACTGCCGGTAAAGCACGGCCGCTTTTGTGTTGTTTTATAGGTAGAGGATGGATATGCAGAGCTATGGACGCGGCTGCACAGAACAATAAAGAAAGAAGCCATACGGAGGGAAAACAATGGCATTGGACAGATTGATTGAAAAAATTGCAGAAAAACAAAACCCCACGGTTGCGGGGCTTGATCCAAAGCTGGATTATATTCCGGACCATATCAAGCAGGCCGCCTTTGCACAGTTTGGAAAGACAATGGAAGGCGCAGCGGAAGCGATTTGGGTATATAACCGAGGGTTGATTGACGCTTTATGTACGGTTGTGCCTGCTGTAAAGCCGCAGGCCGCCTATTATGAAATGTATGGATGGCAGGGTATGCGGACGCTTGCCAAAACAGTTGCGTATGCACAGGAAAAGGGCATGTTTGTGATTATGGATGGAAAGCGCAACGATATAGGTACAACAATGCAAGCCTATGCCGCGGCGCACCTTGGCGTAACGGAGATTGCCGGGGAAAAATTTACAGCGTTTGGCGCCGATGCGCTTACAGTAAACGGCTACCTTGGGTCGGACGGTATTTTGCCGCTTACCGCTGTGTGCAAAGAGATGGATAAAGCAATATTTGTGCTTGTGAAAACATCGAACCCAAGCTCCGGCGAACTGCAGAACCTGTGTTTGGAGGGTGCGGAGAGCATTTACCTGCGCATGGGAAAAATGTGTGAAAAGTGGGGAGAAGGAATCCCTGGGAAATATGGGTATTCGGGTGTTGGCGCGGTTGTGGGTGCGACGTATCCACAACAGCTGACGGAGCTGCGCGCAGAGCTGCCGCGGACCTTTTTCCTTGTGCCGGGATACGGCGCGCAGGGGGGGACAGCAGGCGATATAGCCGGCGCGTTTGACGAAAACGGGTTGGGCGCGATTGTAAATTCATCCCGCGGAATTATGTGCGCATGGCAAAAGGAAAAATGCGACCCACAGGATTATGCGGGAGCCGCGCTGCGCGAAGCGCAGAAGATGCAGAGGCTTTTGGCGGATGTGACAGGGAAGATCACATTGCCGTAAAGCCCATTATGTGCAGAAAAAATGTAGAGTATATGCAAAAAGCCCGGCACCATGTAACAATGGCGCCGGGCTTTTGTTTTTATATAATGTTTTTTATTTAATAACCCGTACACGCAAAACGCCGCCGATTCCCTGGATTTCTTCCCGGATTTCTTTTGAAACGTTTGTAGCGTCTACAATTGTGTAGGCAAATTCTTTTCTGGACTTGTTTTCCATATTTTCGACGTTTGCACCCTTTTGCCCGAGCATTGCAAGAACCTGCTGTAAGATGTTTGGGGCGTTTTTATGCAGAATGCAGTAGCGTACTTCGCCGGTCTTTGGCATACATACGTTGGGGAAGTTTACAGAATTGGTTACGTTGCCGTTTTCCAGATAATCTTTAATTTCGTCCGCCGCCATGCATGCGCAGTTGTCTTCGCTTTCCGGCGTGGAAGCACCCAGGTGCGGCATTGCAATCACACCGGGCTGGCCCAGTAAATCGTCGGTTGCAAAGTCCGTTACATAAGCGGAAAGCTTGCCGCTGTTTAATGCGGCGGCAACGTCTGCAGAATGGACAAGGTCTGCTCTGGAAAAGTTTAATATACGTACGCCGTCTTTCATTTTTGCAATATTGTCTGCGTTGATAATTTCTTTGGTGTCAGGCGTAAGCGGCACATGTACCGTAATATAATCGCATTGTGCAAAAATGGGGTCGAGCGACGTAACATGGGTTGTATGCCTGGAAAGCTGCCAGGCTGCGTCTACAGACAGATAGGGGTCATAGCCAAGCACGTCCATTCCAAGCGCGGTAGCAGCGTTTGCTACCAAAACGCCGATTGCGCCAAGCCCGATTACGCCGAGCTTTTTGCCTTTGATCTCAGGTCCGACAAAAGCGCTTTTGCCTTTTTCAACCATCTTGCCTACCTGGTCGCCGTTGCCCTTAAGGGTGTTTGCCCAGGCAATTCCGTCGACGATCTTTCTGGAGCTGAGCAACAACCCTGCGATCACAAGCTCCTTAACGGCGTTTGCGTTTGCACCGGGCGTATTGAACACGACAATCCCCTGCTCGCTGCATTGATCAACAGGAATGTTGTTTACGCCGGCACCCGCTCTGGCAATGGCAATTGTATTTTTGGAAAATTCCATGTCGTGCATGGAAGCGCTCCTTACCATAATCGCGTCGGGATTTTCCACGGCGTCACCGCAAACGTAATTTTCCCCAAGGCGTGCAAGCCCCGTTTTGGCAATTTTATTAAGTGTAAGAATATTGTACATGGGTACCATCATCCTTTTTCTATTTTTTCAAATCGTTTATAAAAACAGGTCAATTATTTTCCTTCTCAAATTTTTCCATAAACGCAACCAGTGCGGCTACGCCCTCATACGGCATGGCATTGTAAATAGAAGCGCGCATACCGCCTACGGTGCGGTGCCCTTTAATGTTGACAAAACCGTTTGCCGTGGCTTCCTGGACAAATTTTGCGTCCATTTCGGCATTGCCCGTTACAAACGGTACGTTCATCAAAGAACGGTCTTCTTTGACAACCGTGCCCTTAAAGAGCTTGGAATTGTCCAGAAAATCATAAAGCAGCGCCGCCTTCTTTTCGTTGCGCGCCTGCATATTTGCAAGGCCGCCGACTTCATTTTTAATCCATTCCAGGACAAGCTTTGCCATATAAATGGTATAACATGGGGGCGTGTTAAACATAGAATCGTTATCCGCATGAATCTGGTAATTAAACATGGTGGGCGTAATGTCCTGCGCATGGCCGATCAGGTCTTCACGGACGATCACAACCGTAAGGCCTGCCGGCGCCATGTTTTTCTGCGCACCGGCATACAAAAGGCCAAATTTGGATACGTCGATCGGGCCTGAAAGAATGCACGAGGAAATATCTGCAACCAGCGGCACGTCACCCGTTTCCGGAAGTGTATGGTACACAGTTCCGTAAATGGTGTTGTTCATGCAAATATGGAAGTAATCTGCGTCTTTGGTAAAGGTTGAAGGGTCCAGCTTTGGAATATAGGAAAACGTCTGGTCCTCCGAGGAGGCGACAATATTGGCCTGCGCATAGCGTGCGCCTTCTTTGTAAGCTTTTTTGGCCCATTGCCCTGTAATGACATAATCTGCTTTTCCGCTTTTTACGGCCAGGTTCAGGGGAACCATTGCAAATTGTGAGGAAGCGCCGCCTTGTAAAAACAGAACCTTATAGTTGTCCGGAATGTTCATGACCTCCCGCAAAAGGGATTGCGCGCCTTGGATGATAGAGCCGTATACCTTGGAGCGATGGGACATTTCCATAACAGACTGACCACTGCCTTCGTAATCGAGCATTTCCGCTGCCGCCCTTTTTAATACGGATTCGGGCAGCATGGAAGGCCCTGCTGAAAAATTGTAAACTCTGCTCATGACCTAAACATTTCCTTTCTTTTGCGTTTTATGTAACGCTTGTTTTTTAAAAATGCGGCAGGTAAGGGTTCTACACTGTCACATATTACAAACTATTCAAAAGTTTGTTAAATTGCTAACACTTCAATTATAATATTTTATAATATGCAAGTCAACATAAAAAGCGATTTCCCGCCGCTTTTCTGCAACAAACAAGCAGACACGCTTTGCAGGCATGGGAAAATATATTTTTACAGGATAGGCGCTTAGGCGTCTGTATTGGCGGCAGATTTGCTTTTTCTGCGTTTTGAAAAATCCAGCGTCATGGTGAAAATGCGGTCTGTAGAGAAAATACGGACTGCAACCAGCATGACGACGGCCAGTACAACCACCTGGTACAGCATACCGCCGTAAAACAAAAGAGTGTTGCCGAACATTAGGTTGGACGAAGCGATAAACGTGTGTGTAAACGGGATTAGATACAGGATGATCTGTACAACGGTGGGAAGGGAGGCTATATCGACCATCATGGTAACAAGGTAGGGGATGATCGTCAAAAAAACAAGCGGTGCGATCATACTGCTTGCTGATTTGAGATCTTTGGCTAAGGCGCCGAGCACCATACTGATTGCAAGCGCGATCAGAACTGTCAAAAACAGCTGTATGCCGATGAGCAGATATTGGACAGGAGAAAGCGTAAGGCCAAGCGATTGCATGGCGGCGCTGAAGGTATCTTCGGAAGCCTGCCCGATACCCCCTGTGATACCGCCCATAAATGCGGAAAAGCCGATCATATATACACCGGCCATCAGAATAGACAGCACACCGGAGGCGCACATTTTTGAAGCAAGCACCGAAAGGCGTGATACAGGGCAGGAAAGCAGTGTTTCCAGTGTTTTATCGCCCTTTTCGTTGGCAATAGCCGCTACGTTCAGCTGAGAAGCGTAGATGATCAGTAAAAACACAATAATGGGAATAAAGATGGATTGCTGCATGGAAAGAGCGCGCAGGGCGTCTGCCCCGATCTGTGCGCTCGCCCCGTTTGCAACGCTTGTTTCAGAAGTAGAAATAGGGGCCTGTAAAAATGCGGCGTCTGCTGTTTTGCTATGTTCGGCGATCAGCAAAGCAGAAAGGCTTTGCGTAAGCGTTTGTGCAGCAGCGGAGGCGGAGTAGTCGCTCCCGGAGAGCATGGAAAAGCTGTTTAAAGCAGACAGGATGCGAAGCGTTTGTGTTTTCCCCTGCGCGATCCCCGCAGAGAAGCCTTCCGGAATGATCAGCACACTGTTATGGCCCTTTTCCGCTGCGGCGTTCAAAACGGCATCGTCACTGCCGTAGGGGACGGTAGACACGGTAAAGCCCGCTTGTTCCAGCATGGAGAGCGACTGGCGGCTCAGGTCGGACTGATCTGCATCGGACACGACGACAGCCTGGGCTTTGGACGACATGTCCTGGGTGACGCCGCTCATCACCTGCCCCAGAAGAAGAAAAATCAACATGCTGGCCAGCACGCCCACAATGGTGGAAACGGTCAAAATTTCCCGCAGTTCTTTTTTAAACAGTACCAGAAACTTCATCTGTTTTCACCGTCCTTTCAAATACCTCTTCCAGGTTTTGGGACCCGGTCTGCTCTTTGAGCTGTGCCGGCGTTCCGGTCAGGTGCATAACGCCGTTTGCAATAATCCCTACCCTGTCGGAAACAAATTCAATTTCCAGCATATTGTGGGAAGAAAGTAAAAAAGACATTCCGTCGTTTGCCAGCGAGCGGATCATACGGCGGATTTCCAGCGCATTGAGAATATCCAGACCGCTGGTGGGTTCGTCCAGTATGGCAAGCGCCGGACGGGTCATTACCGCGCGCGAAAGCAAAAGCTTTCGGATCATACCGCGGCTGTAGGTGCCAATTTTGTCCTGCAGCCTGTCGCCCAAGCCGCAAATTTCTACGGCACGCGCCACATATTGTGCGCACTGCTTTTTATCGGAGGAAAATAAAGACGCCATAAAATCAAGATAGCGTTTTCCTGTCATGCTTTTATATGCGCCCGCCTCGTCGGGAAGATAGGTGATGCTCTGCCGGACTTTATCCGGATGGCGGATAATACTGTGGCCGCTTACAAACGCGTCGCCCGCCGTGGGCTGAATCAGCGTGGCGATCATACGCAGCGTGGTGGTTTTTCCGGCGCCGTTTGGACCGATCAGCGCAAAAACTTCGCCGGGTTGTACAGTAAAGCTGATCTGATTGGCCGCCAGCTTGTCCGTGTATTTTTTTGAGAGCTTGTCAACACGCAAAACAGCTTCCATTTTATCACTTCCTTTTGTTGTATATGCCGGCGTATTTATAAAAGGCCGCAGTAGCCTGCGCTTTGAAAATTTGCCGTACACTTTTCTGACGGAGCTATTGTAGCATAAGCAAAAAAAATGGGCAATAGCAAATTGACATCCCGTTTTGCTTTGCGGCCCTTTTGCTGTAAAAAATGTCGTCTGCCTGTAAAAAAATTGCGGCGCCCGCTTGGCCGGAGGAGTATCCGGTAAGACAGGACGCCAACTTTTACAAAATGTATTTCATGATCTAACCACTTATAAATAGGCAATATGGTCTGTGCAGCGTTCGGAGACAAAAAATGCTGTGTCTGGAAACTGCTTTGAAAGAAAGTCTGTAAGCGGATGGATTACAACGTTTTCTGTTTTAAAGTGGCCGGCATCGACAATACAAAGCCCACACGATGCGGCGTCTAAAAGCTGATGATGCTTGATTTCCCCGGTCACAAAGGCATCGGCACCAAGCTGCAGCGCTTTGTAAAGCCCATCACCGCCGGCACCGCCGCTTACGGCCACAGTCTTTACCTGCTTTTGTATAGCGGTAAAACGTACGCCCGCGCAGGAAAGCGCGGTTTTTACGTGCATGGCGAATGCATAAGCCGCAAGCGGCTGCACAAGCGCGCCCGTTACCATGCATTCCCCGTCTATAAGCTTTTGGTTTGTAAGGCCGAGCGCTTGTGCCAGACAGACGTTTACGCCGCAGGGTGAAAGGTCCAGGTTTGTGTGCGCGCAAATAGCGGCGATATGGTTTTGTGCAAGTAAGCCTACAGGGCTGTCGAATGGAAGCGAACGCAGGGGCTGAAAAATGACAGGATGGTGGCTGATAATAAGCTGCGCTTTTTTCTGTACAGCTTCTTCAACAACGTCCTTTGTAATGTCCAGAGCGACAAGCGCCGTTTGAACCTGTGCGTTTGCATCCCCGGCTAAAATACCGCAGTTGTCAAAATCCATTGCACGTTCAAACGGCGCAATGGTATCTATACAATGGTAAATCTCTTTTACGGTTGTGGGCATTTTTTCTTTCCCTCCAATATTTGCTGAATGGACTCTATGTACTGCATAACCTGTGCTGCCTGTGTCTTTTGTCCTGCCTGCGATAATCCAAAGGCCTTTCGTTGCAGCCGTCTGATAGCCTGTGCGATATAGCTTTTGTCAACCTCGTTTTGCAAAGGCTGCAGCCTGCCGCAGTATAAAAGCGCCGGATCTGTGCGATAGGACATGCCGGTATATGCACACTGTAAAACAGTATAGAGCTTGCCTTCTGAGAGAACTGCTTTTTCCTGCAATATGTCAAAGCCGTTTTGAAACAGATATCCGCGCAGTACCTCTGCCTTGGACATGGGCTGCAGGATCAGGCGCTTTTGGGGATCCCGAATCCATGGAGCGTTGGAAAGGATCTGTACAATCAGCTCGCCGCCCATGCCGGCGATGACAATGTCATCGCATTCTTCCGGTGAAATTTGCAAAAGGCCGTCTGTAAGGCGTGTGGATACCTGGCGCTGCACATGGTATGTTTGAATCGTCCTGCGCCCGTTTTCCAAAGGGCCTGGGCGTATATCCGCAGCGACGGCGCTTTTTATATAACCCGATTTTACAAGCCATACAGGAAGGTAGGCATGGTCGGTGCCGATATCTGCCATACGGCAGCCACGCCGGACAAAGGAAGCGCACATGGCAAGGCGGGGGGATAATACAAACAATGGTTTTGCGCTCATAAAATGGTCCTTTCTATCACAATCAGTTTGGCTGAAAATCCGGCAGCCGGCCGGGTTACTTTTGATTTATAAAAATAAAAGGGCAGGATCGTATGATGCGATCCCGCCCGCTGCGCGTTTATTTGTTTGCAAGATGCGCGTTGATCCGATTTACAAGGTCGTCGGCGTCCACGCCGTGTACCATACATGCCTCTTCCAGCGTTTCTCCCCTTGCGGAAGGGCATCCCAGGCAATGCATCCCCATTTCCAGGAAAAAGGGCGCGGTTGTTTGGTCCAGGTCAAGAATATCGCCTATGATGGTTTGTTTTGTAATCTGTGCCATTATTTTAACCTCCGTAATTTTATTCGTGGCAGCGTTTGTTTTTTTACGCTGCTATGATTATAGAACATAAAACGCCAAAAAGCAACAGCTGCAAGTGAAGCCAAAGCCGGCTATCCCTGCCCATGCTGTGCCTGTATACCCTGTGGAATGCACGGCGCAACATAAAGCGTTTTATTGTTTTTATAAATGACCATACCCGGTTTGGCGCCGGATGGCTTGCTTACGTACCGGATTTGGGTGTAGTCTACGGGAACCTGGGCGCTGTCCCTGGCCCTGCTGTGGAACGCGGCAAGCTGCGCCGCTTCCAAAAGCGTTTGTTCATCCGGCGTGCGGTTTTCTGTTATAATCACCGTATGGGAGCCGGGGATATTTTTTGTATGCAGCCATATGTCGTTGTTGCCCGCCGTTTTCAGGGTAAGGGTGTCGTTTTGCCGGTTGTTCCTCCCGACCAAAATTTGAAACCCGCCGGAAGAAACAAAACAAAACGGCGGCAGCGCAGCTGTTTTCTGCTTTTCTTTGCTGCGCCGGATATACCCTTGTTCCATAAGCTCCTGCCGGATCTCTGCAAGCTCGCGCTCTGTGCCTGCCCGACTGAGCGCCTCGAAGACGGTGTCTATATACAGCAGCTCCTGCTGTGCTTTTTCGATCTGCACCTGCAATACCTGCTCAGCCGTCTTTGCCTTGCGGTAGTCTTTGTAATATTTTTGCGCATTTTGCGCAGGGGAAAGGGCGGGGTTGAGTTTAACACGCAGCGTGCTGCCCTGCTTACCATAAAAATTTTCCAGGTCTGCAAAAGGGGCGCCCCTTTCTATTTTATAAAGGTTTGCCTGGATAAGATCGCCGCAAATACGCAGGGCTTCACGATCTGCACATTGGGAAAGCTCTGCCTTTTGTGCGTTGATTTTTCTTGCAAGCCGATCAGAGGCGTTTGTTAAAAGCTTTAACAGATCCTGCGCCTTTGTGCGCATGCGCTCGGCCCGGTCACGTTCATAGTAAAAGCTGTCAAGCAGCCGGGAAAAGCTTTCGCAGCGCTTTGTGCTGGCTGCCGTACCGTACTGGACGATATTCATAAAGGAAAAGTCCAACGGCTTGCCGTCGGGCCGACAGACCATATATGGAGCGCCGCTTGTATTTTGAACGGTTTGCGCCGTTCTGGACAGGAAAAACTGCAGCCTTTGCCTGTGCTCCGGGGTCATGGCTTGCACGGCGGGGTCTGCACCGCGGCAGGAGAGATGGGCAAGCTCCCGGCATACAATGGGGGAAAGGCCCTGAATATGGTTTAACAGCGCACGACTTAACGGAAGGGTATTTTCCTGCTTATAGATATACGCAAGAATGTCTTGTATATCGGTCTGTAAAAAGCAAAGCTTATCCTGTGCAGGCGGTATTTGATAGGGGATGCCCGGCAGAATCAACCGTTGTGACGACATGGTCATGTCTACGCGCTTTAACGCATCAATAATTTTGCCGTCTTCTTCTGTTAAAATGACGTTGCTGTATTTGCCCATGATTTCGATGATCAGCGTCAGCACGACCCGGTCGCCCAGCTCATTGGTTGCGTCAAAGTCAAAACAGAGCATCCGCTCCAGATTGGGTTGGCGGATATCTTTAAGCTTTGCGCCCGAGAGACGTTTGCGCAAAAGCATGCACAGCATGGGGGGTGTTTGCGGGTTTTCAGGCGCATAAGCGGTTAACGCAGCCCGAGGGGAGTTTGCGCGCGATGAAAGCAGAAGCTTGTGCGCTCCGCCTGCACCGCGCATGGAAAGCACAATCTCCTCTTTTGCCGGCTGATAAATTTTTTCTACCCGGCAATGGAGCAAAGCGCTTTGAAGCTCTGCCTTTAAATGGTGTAAAAAAGCACCGTCCAGCGCCATTTAGACCACCTTCCTTTTCTATTTTATCCCTTGTTTTATTTATGATACTTGCCGCCCGCGGAGATTTGGAACGCACGGTAGATTTGTTCACAAAGCATAACCCGCGCAAGCTGGTGGGGAAAGGTCATAGAAGACATGGATAGTTGCAGATTTGCGGCCTGTTTGACTGTGCTGGAAAGGCCAAAGGAGCCGCCGATGAAAAAAATGATTTTGCTCGTGCCCGCAACGGCGATGGCGTTTATTTGTTCAGAGAATGCCTTAGAGGAAAGCGGCTTGCCTTCTATGCACATGGCGACGGTATATGCCTGTGGATCCATTTTTGCAAGGAGGCGGTTGCCCTCGGCCTGCAAAATTTGTTCGATCTGTGCAGGGGAGGGGTTTTGCGGAGCCTTTTCTTCGTTTACCTCTGTAATGGTAAAGCGGCAAAACGCGCCTAGGCGTTTTTGGTATTCGGCGCAGGCCTGCGCCCAGTAGGATTCTTTTAAGGAGCCTACGCAAAGGATGTGTATGGTCAGCATAATTTGGCCTCTTTTCAAAAAAGAATGGTTTTTCCCTGCGTGGTTTCGGGTGCTATTGTCAGCATATAGTCGCTGTCGCGGCGCATGCCGGCGCTTTCCAGCGCGCATACAGCCGACTGCATGGCAATATTGGGCAGGTTGTTTTCACGGCTTAAATGAGCCAGCACAAGCCTGGTTGTACCATGTTTGACCAGCGTGGGAAGAAATTGCGCGCACACCTCGTTGGAAAGATGGCCCCGGTCTGATAAAATTCGGCGTTTTAGGTAATATGGATAGATGCCGTTGAGCAGCATGCCCACGTCGTGGTTTGACTCAATAATCACACAGTCACAACCCAAAACAGCCTGTTTGATAGCTTCTGTCAAAATGCCGGTGTCTGTTGCGACGGCGGCCTTTCTTCCATCGCCGGTGGTAACGACAAAGCCCGTACTTTCTTTTGCGTCATGTGATGTTTGAAAAGGCCGGATCAGCATATCGCCGGCCTGCACGCCGCTGCTTTCGACCGTATGGCTTTTAAACTGACCGTTTAGGACACCTTGGGCGTCCAGTGCTTCAAGCGTGCCGGAGGATGCATAGACATCCATATGGTAACGCGAAGCAAGCACGCGCAGCCCCTGTATATGGTCAGAATGCTCATGTGTAATGAAAATGCCTTTTACAAAGCGGATATCCAGTTCGTTTTGTACCATGGCAGCTTCAATTTGCTTGGCGCTGCGGCCCGCGTCAACCAAAATGCCGCCGCTGCCGCTGCCTATGTAGTAGCAATTGCCTTTGCTGCCGGAAAACAGTGGGCATAAACGTGCCATATGAAAAAGCGCTCCTTTAAAAATCTTTGTGTCTTTTACGTTTTTGTATATATGAAAAAAGAAGGCAGACAAAGCTGTCCGCCTTTCCTTCTTTTAAAAATCATCACCGGTGCTTTAAAAAATCAAGCCGTTACAACGTGCGTGGTAGTTTGTGTACGCTCTTTTTTGATGTCTGCGCCAAGTCCCCTGAATTTATTGACAATATCTTCATAGCCGCGCTCTATATGCACAATGTTTTCAATTTCTGTCGTGCCCTTTGCGCAAAGGCCGGCAATAATCATAGCCGCGCCGGCACGCAGGTCGGTTGCCTTTACGGGTGCGGCGATCAGCTCTTCCACACCCTCGATAATAGCAAGCCTGCCGTCGACAGAAATTTGCGCGCCCATCCTGCAAAGTTCACTGACATAGCGGAAACGGTTATCCCATACGTTTTCGTTAATGATGCTGGTACCGTTGGAAATCGACAGAAGTGCCGCAAACTGCGGCTGCATATCGGTTGGGAAACCGGGATGCGGCATTGTTTTTATATTGCAGCGTGAAAGGCGTCCGCTGCTCTTTACATGGACGGCCTCGTCATATTCCGTAACCTGTGCGCCCATTTCGCGCAGCTTTGCAGAAATGGATTCTAAATGCTTGGGGATAACGTTTTTAACCAGAACATCGCCGTTTGTGGCAGCAGCGGCGACCATATAGGTGCCTGCTTCGATCTGGTCAGGAATAATGGAATAGGTTGTTCCGTGCAGATGCTGCACACCTCTGATTTTAATGACGTCTGTACCTGCGCCGCGGATATCTGCGCCCATGGAGTTTAAAAAATTTGCAAGGTCGACAACGTGCGGTTCCTTTGCGGCATTTTCCAGCACAGTCATGCCCTGTGCCTTTACGGCTGCAAGCATGATGTTCATGGTTGCGCCCACAGAAACGACGTCCAGATAAATATGCGCCCCCACAAGCTGTTCGGCGCTTACGCTGATGACCGCACCGTTGATCAGTTCGTGCTTGGCACCCAAAGCGGCAAAGCCCTTTAAATGCTGGTCGACAGGGCGAACGCCAAAATCGCACCCGCCCGGCATGGCAACCTGCGCCTGGTTGAATTTCCCAAGGAGTGCGCCCAAAAGATAATAAGAGGCGCGCATGCCCTTGACCTGTTCGTAGGTTGCAATAGAGGTACGTATACCGGTGGGGTCTATTTCCAAAGTGGATTTGTTAATTCTTTTAACGCTGGCGCCGATTTGCGCCAAAATATTTGCAATAAAGGTTACGTCGCTGATGTTTGGTATATTTTCAATGCGGCAGGGCTCATCGGCAAGAATAACAGCCGGAATAATGGCGACAGCCGCATTCTTTGCCCCGCTTACGGTAACTTCCCCTTTTAGGGGGAGGCCGCCGTTGATCACAAATTTATCCAAGTGTGGCACACTCCCATATCGTTTTTCAGTTTGCGCCGTTTTATGTACCAACGGTGCAATCCGCCTATGTATAAAAATTCCGGAACCAGTCCGGAATTTGTCGGAATTCAAAACCTGCGAATTTGTTTTTTGTTCGATATAATCAAACATATGGTTGTTTGCTGTTGCAACATTACCAAAAAAACACTACTTGCAATGATAATACAATTCCATATTCTTGTCAACCGAAAATCGTGTTCGTAACATCATTTTAACCAATTTTGTAATTATTTACACAAAAGTGCGGCGCAATCGTGCAGGTTTCTTTTATATGGCTATATGGCGCGTGAAATCAAACGATAAGGCGCGCGGTTTTGTTCATACTGTGCGCCAGTATTTCCGGTCGAGACTTCTGTACTGGATTGCTTCTGCAATGTGCGCAGAGCGGATTATCTGGCTCCCTTCAAGGTCCGCAATGGTGCGCGATACCTTCAGCACACGGTCATAGGCGCGTGCTGAAAAGCCCAGTCTGTCAAAAGCGTTCTTTAATAAAAGCTCGGCCTTAGCGTCCATAGGACAGCAGCGCTGGAGCATAGCGGGGCTTAAATGTGCGTTGCATGTAATTTTGCTGTCTTTGTAACGCGCGCGCTGTATTTCTCTTGCACGGTTTACGCGCGTTTGCACCTGTTGAGAGCTTTCTTCATGGCTGTCTTTTGCCAGTTCTTCGAACCGGACGGGAGGAACCTCTATATGCAGATCCAGCCGGTCCAGCAGCGGGCCTGACACGCGCGAAAGATAGCGCGCTACAGCGCCGGGTGTGCAGGAGCATTTGCGCGTGGGATGGCCAAAATAGCCGCATGGGCAGGGGTTCATAGCGGCAACCAGCATGACGCGGCAGGGATAGGAAACGCTGCCGCTGACCCTGGATATGGTTACGACGCCTTCCTCTACCGGTTGGCGCAGTACCTCAAGTGCGCTGCGCGAGAATTCCGGCAGCTCGTCCAAAAAAAGTACGCCGTTGTGCGCCAGAGAAAGCTCGCCGGGCTTTGGTATTGCGCCGCCACCGGAAAGGCCCGCGGCCGAAACCGTGTGGTGCGGGCTGCGGAATGGCCGGCTGCGTACAAGCTGCCCGTTTTTTAATACGCCGGCAATGGAATGGATTTTTGTCGTTTCTATGGTTTCTTCAAAACGCATGTCCGGCAAAATGGAAGGCAGGCGCTTGGCAAGCATACTTTTGCCGGAGCCGGGCGGGCCGACCAGTAGGATATTGTGGCCGCCTGCGGCGGCGACCTCCATAGCGCGCTTTGCTTCGTACTGACCTTTGACCTGGGAAAAATCCAGCAGGGTTGGGGGCTGCAAAGCGGGTTCGGCAGCAAGGCGGGCGGGCGTTATTTCCTGCCTGCCGTTTAAATGTAAAAGCAGCTGCTTCAGGTTTTGTACAGGGTAAATGCAAAGCCCCTGTACAACGGCGCCTTCCTGCGCGTTTGCATAAGGAACAAACAGCTTTTTGATCCCTGACTGCTTTGCATGGATGGCCATGGGCAGTATGCCGTTTATCCGTCGGATCTCCCCGCTTAGGGACAGCTCGCCGATCAGAGCGACGTCGTCCGGCAGCGGTGCGATCTGCCCGGTTGCCTGCAGCAAAGCGGCGAGAATGGGCAGATCGTATAAGGGGCCTTCTTTACGGATATCTGCCGGTGCAAGGTTGATAGTGATCCTGCCTAAGGGAAAAGTAAACCCGCAGTTTTTCAATGCGGCGCGCACCCGGTCACGCGATTCTTTGACGGCGGCATCGGGCAGCCCGACAATATCAAACGCAGCCATCCCGTTTGATACGTCTGCTTCTACCTCTACCAAAAAGGCATCCAACCCGAAAAGCCCAAGGCTGTTGCAATGTACGACCATAGTGCCACTTCCTTTTACAATGCGTATGATATATGACCGTATTTTACCATAGCGTATACAAACAAAATAAAATATGTTTGTATTCTTCACAAATGAGCGGCAAAGAAAGCTCAAAAGGGCATACAAAATTTGCTTTTACGACAGGAATGTGTAGATTGTATCTAAAAATTTAACACATCTTTTTATAATTTTACAAGGAATAGAAAAAAGTATTTGACTTATTTTTAGAAATGCAGTACAATATCCATTACACAGGCAAAAGGATCGGCGGCGGGGTAATTTTATGGGTAAAACATGGTCGGATAAGCATATGGACAACTATTCTGACGACCGCCTGATTGCATTGATCCGCAGCGGCGATGGAAATGCGTTTAATACGCTGGCAGAGCGCTATCTTTCGGTAATCCGGGCGAAGGCTTCTGTATATCGCGGAGCCAAAACGGAGCTTGAGGACTTTATCCAGGAGGGTTTTATTTCTTTTATTCATGCGGTAAAGAGCTTTGACAGTACGGCAGGCGCTTCTTTTTCCACTTATGTAGGGGTTTGTATTCAGCGGCGCTTTATGTCTGTATATAAAAGTGAAAAGAGGGCAAAGGATATTCCGCAGGAATGCCTTGTGCCGTTGTCTGACAGCAGCCTGCAGCCGGGCGGTGGGGTGTCCCGTGATCCGGAGCAGGAACTGATTGACGCAGAAAGCTATCAAGCGGTGATGCGGCACATTAAAAGCGTGCTTTCTCCTTTTGAGCTGCAGGTGCTTTCTTACTATTTAAGCGGACACACCTACGCCCAAACAGCAAAAGCTTTGGGTACGCACCCGAAGGCGGTAGACAATGCTTTACAGAGAATAAGAAAAAAACTCAGGAGCGTTTAAAATTCAATATGTCCCATGTAGCTTATTCCAGAAGAGCGTTGTTTTACAAAGGCGGCGGTGCAAATCCGCCCGGGGGCGAAAAATTTATTTAATCCAAAGCGAGGTAAAATCACATGTACGAAGACAAAACTCTCATTTGCAAGGAGTGCGGGCAGGAATTTATTTTCACCGCGGGCGAGCAGGAATTTTATGCGGAAAAAGGCTTTGTAAACGAGCCGCAGAGATGTAAGCCCTGCCGTGACGCAAGAAAGAACGCGGCGAAGGCTGACCGCGAAATGTTTGTGGCCACCTGTGCAGCATGCGGACAGGAAGCCAGGGTTCCTTTTAAGCCCAGAGAAGACCGCGCTGTATATTGCAGTGACTGTTTCGCAAAAATGAGAGAAGAGCAGGAATAAAATTCTTTTAAATAGAGTTTTTCATGCGAACAAAAACCTCCGGCTATGTTTTGCCGGAGGTTTTTTTGTGTGCTGTGCAATTTTGACAAAATCTTGTTTAATTTGCCTATTTACTCTATCTTGTTAATATGATAAAATTTGCCTTGTCGGCGTGTTTTTCACGCTAAAACATTTTGTATGGGGGAGCTTTTTATGAAGAAAATAACAGCGTTTATTCTTGCGGCGCTTATGGTGATGACGCTGATAGCGGGCTGCTCGCAGGAAAATGCACAAACAGGCGGTAATGAAAGCGAAGCGGACATTGCTACACAGGGCGGTACGGATGATTCATGGACAAAGGTTCAAAGCGCAGGGAAGCTGGTCCTTGGCCTGGATGCGGAATTTCCGCCCATGGGGTACAGGGATACCGAAACAGGGGAAATTGTCGGCTTTGATATTGACCTTGCAGAGGAGGTTTGTAAGCGCCTGGGCTTGGAACTGGTAAAGACGCCCATTAACTGGGACAATAAGCAGCTTGAGCTTGACGGCGGCAACATTGACTGCATCTGGAACGGTATGAGCTATACCGAGGAGCGTGCGCAGGAAATGCTGGTGTCGGCTCCTTATATGCAGAACAAGCAGTTTATCATTACGCTGAAAGGATCTGCATACACGACAATGGATTCGCTCGCCGGGAAAATTCTGGGTGTGCAGAAGGACAGTTCAGCAGAAACGGCGCTTAATGAGAATGAAGCGTTTAAAAATACGTTAGGTCAGGTTATTGGCATAGAAAATTATACGTCTGCCGTTTTGGAGCTGCAAAACGGAACGATTGATGGAATTGCCATTGATGAAATTGTGGCACGCTATTATATTGCAAGGGACCCGGAGCTGTACCAGATTGTACAGGATGAAAACGGGGAGGAAGCGTCCCTTGCTCAAGAGGATTATGTAATTGGGTTCAGAAAAGGCGACAAGGCACTGAAAGACAAAATTTACAGCACACTGCAGGAAATGAAGCAGGACGGTACGCTTGCAGAAATTTCTAATGACTGGTTTGACGAAGACATTACGGCAGTGGAATAAAAGCATAGAAACATCCGGGGGGCGGGAGCTTTGACCGCCCCCTTGCGGTTTTATCAGGCTTTCCGAAAAAACGACAGCGGTGCGGCGCGTTTTACAGAAAGCTGGGAAGTGGAATCCGGGGCAAAGGAGAACATATATCATGAATTTTCAGGTGTTATTGGAGGAAATGCTCTCCGGTGCGATGTTCACCGGTATGATTTTTGGGCTGACGCTGCTGTTTGCACTGCCGCTGGGGCTGATTCTTTCTTTTGGAAGGATGTCGAAGCTGAAAATTGTGCGCATACCGATCCAGCTGTATTTGCTGGTTATGCGCGGTACGCCGCTTATGCTGCAGCTGATGTTCGTGTTTTTTGGCCTTCCTTTTATTGGAATTGTTTTTGACCGCTTTACCGCCTGCATTATTGCATTTTCTTTAAATTATGCGGCATATTTTGCAGAAATTTACAGAGGCGGAATCCAAAGCATTCCCCAGGGGCAATATGAAGCCTCCAAAGTTTTGGGTTTTACAAAGGGACAGACATTTTTAAAAATTATACTGCCCCAGGTGATTAAGCAGATTCTTCCGCCGATGGGCAATGAGTTTATCACGCTTGTAAAGGATACGTCTTTGGCGCTTACCATATCGGTTATTGAGCTGATGAACGTGACCAAGACCTTTGCAAATTCTGCAGTGAGCGTTGTACCGTACATCATAGCCGCGCTGTTCTATCTTGTGATGAATGGGATTGTTACGCTGTTCTTTTCTGCACTGGAGAAGAAGCTGAGCTATTATAGATGAGCTGAAAAGGCTGTTGAACGATGAAGATAAGGGGAAAATATGATGAAGATCCTTACAGCTGAAAAAATTAAGAAAGCATACGGCAAAGCTGTTGTCCTTAAGGATATATCCGTCGAGGTAAAGCAGGGGGAAGTGCTTGCCATTATTGGGCCGTCCGGCTCAGGGAAGAGCACACTTTTGCGCTGCATTACACAGCTGGAGACCATTGACAGCGGCCGGATTGAAATTTGCGGACAAACGCTTGTGCAGACCAACGAAAATGGGCGTGCCGTGTATGCGGATAAAAAGACATGCGTAAAAATAGGCCTGCATTTGGGTCTTGTTTTTCAAAACTTTAACCTTTTTCCGCATTTTTCTGTTATGCGCAATATTACAGAGGCGGCGGTGACGGTGCTGAAAACGCCGCGGGAAGAAGCACAGGAAACGGCGCTTGCACTGCTTGAGAAAATGGGGCTGAAGGATAAAGCGCAGGCATACCCTTACCAGCTTTCGGGGGGACAGCAGCAACGTGTTTCTATCGCCAGAGCTTTGGCGCTTAAACCGGAGCTGCTCTTATTTGACGAGCCTACCTCCGCGCTGGACCCGGAGCTTACGGGGGAAATCCTCAAGGTGATCCGGTCCCTGGCAGCGGAAAAAATGACGATGGTTGTGGTTACGCATGAAATGGCCTTTGCAAGAAGTGTTGCAGACAGGGTTATTTTTATGGACGGCGGTGTAATCATTGAAAGCGGCACGCCGCAGGAGCTTTTTGGCAATACACAAAATGAAAGGACCAAAGCGTTTCTTGCGCGCTTTGACCAAAGCCTATAAAAAAGCCCGTTATCCGCTGAAAGAAAGCATAGCGGATAATGGGCTTTTACGTTGCGGTTTATTGCAGTCCGTCGTATAAATATTGAACAAGCATATCTATGGAGGCCTGTGACACGGCGCCGATATGGTCTTTTGCGCCCAAATGCATGGTTGCAATTACATCCAGCGCCAGAAAGCGTGTTTGATCTTCTTCCGTAAGAGGCTGTCCGGCATTTATTTTTTGCGATATGTATTGAAAAAAGGCAAGGTCCTGGCTGTTTAACGCACAAACGGAAATGTTGGGGATACCGGCTTGAGAAAACCGGTCGTCGTCCCCGTTTGGCAGATACGCGACGGCATGGACGTTGTGCTTTTTTAATATGGAGCCATCCATCACGCGCATAAACAGAGCGTTGCCAATGTTGCCTTTGTCGGAAACAACAATGTTTTCGCCGTGCCCGCACATGTCCAGATTGATCATGGCGGAAATCGTTTCTTTTCCGGTGTATGTAAGATAGGCGGTGCTTCCGTGATCTTCATACTCTTCCCTGTCAAAAAACACAAGGTCTATGCTGTGCTTTGAGCTTGTAAGCAGCGCGGCAAGACGGATTAAAATACTGCAGGCCGCCGCATTGTCGTTTGCACCGGTGCTGCCTTCTACGCTGTCCCAATGGGCGCCGATTACAAGGCGCGAGGAGGAGGGGTTATAGGAAACAATGATGTTTTCCGGCGTATGTTTTCCTAAGACTGCTTTTTGCCGTGTATAGCGGATACCCAGTTCGTCGAGTATGGAAAGGATTGCGTTTTTTCTGTCTTCCTGTGTTACCTGTGCGATCCTTTTTACATATTCCATTTTTATCCATCCTTTTGTATACTGTAAATAGCAGACGCCGCAGCGTGTGCGATCAAACATATAGCAGGTATCGTAAAGCTTTTGCAATATTATAGCATTGGACCGGGTGGGGAAACAAGAAAAAGGTGGCGCACAAGGGGTATTTTGTACATCTGCCTTTTGAAAAAGCTGCCCGCAGGATGTGTGTCCGGAAGGATGCCCGCTTTCTGCTTTAAGCGGTTTTGCGCGGCAGGTGACCGCAGGCGGTTCGATAGGATAGGGTTCATAAAAAATAATTTTTGCAGATCCCTTAAAATTCCGTTTGATCTATGGTATAATCAAATGGAATTCTTTTTTATCAGGGATAAATGTGACGAGGTAATGGGGTATGAAGGAAAAAAAGCTTGTAGTGAAGGTGGGAACCTCCACTCTGACATATGAAAGCGGCAGACTGAATTTAAGGCGGATGGAGCAGCTTTGCAAGGTTTTGTGTAATTTGCAGAATGCAGGCTACGACGTGGTTCTGGTGAGTTCGGGCGCCATTGGCGTGGGGATTGGCAAGCTGGGGCTGAAGGAGCGCCCAAAGGAAACGCGCAAAAAACAGGCGCTTGCAGCAGTCGGCCAGTGCGAATTGATGTTTATGTATGACAAATTTTTTGGGGAATACAACCATACGGTTGCACAGGTGCTTTTAACAAGAAGAGTGATAGAAAACGAGCACAGCAAGCAGAATGTAATCAATACGTTTCATACATTGCTGGAAATGGGGATTATCCCTATTGTCAACGAAAACGATACGGTGGCAATCGACGAGCTTGACGGGCAGAATTTTGGCGACAACGATATGCTTTCCGCCATTGTAGCCAGTATTATTGGCGCGCAGCAGCTTGTAATATTAACGGACATTGACGGGTTATATGATAAAAACCCAAAGGCAAACCCGGATGCCAAGCTGATTCGGCAGGTTGAAAGGATAGACGGCGCTATAAAAAAAATGGCGGACGGAACCGGTTCGAACAGAGGAACAGGCGGTATGCGCACAAAGCTGCTTGCAGCGGAGCTTGCTACGGCAAGCGGGATAGAATGCTGTGTGATCAACGGAACCGATCCGGAAAATATTTATGCGCTGCTGGAAGGCAAAGAGATCGGAACAAAATTTATGGCGAACAGTGAAATAAACAATTAAACAGGGAGGAAGCCAGTATGACAGTTCTTGAACAGATGGGAAAAAGGGCCAAAGAGGCGGCGGCAGTGCTGCGTGTTGCAGGCAGCAAAAAAGATGACGCGCTATTGGAAATTGCGCGGGCTCTGCTTGACAACAGCGAACAGATCCGCAAAGAAAATGCAAAGGACCTGGAAAACGGCAGAAAGGCCGGTCTGACAGACGCGCTTCTTGACAGGCTTTGCCTGACGCAGGCGCGTATAGAAGGGATGGCGCAGGGTGTGCGCCAGATTGCGCAAATGGATGATCCCATTGGGGAGGTTTTAAGCGGAAAACAGCTTAAAAATGGGCTGGAAATCAGGAAAATACGGGTGCCGCTTGGTGTGATCGGGATTATTTTTGAAGCCCGTCCCAATGTTACCTCGGACGCTGCGGCGCTTTGCCTGAAATCTGGCAATGCCGTTATTTTAAGGGGAGGAAAGGAGGCCATTTGCTCCAACACTTGTATTGCGGCCATTATGCGCGGCGCGATAGAGCGCGCCGGGTTGCCGAAGGATTGCATCCAGCTTGTAGAGGATACAACGCGGCAGTCTTCCATGGAGATGATGGCGCTTTCCGATTATCTGGATGTGCTGATCCCGCGAGGAGGCGCCGGGCTGATCAGGGCCGTTGTGGAAAATTCCCGCGTGCCGGTTATTGAAACGGGCGTGGGCAATTGCCATGTATATGTGGACAAAAGCGCAGACCTTGCTATGGCCGCGGACATTATTTATAATGCGAAAACGTCGCGCCCGTCTGTTTGTAACGCGATAGAAACCATTCTTGTCCACCAGGACGTCGCGCAAAAAGCCCTGCCGATGATCAAGGCAAGGCTGGATGAAAAGAATGTGCAGCTTCGTGGCTGCGCGCGGACGATAGAAATATTGGGCGATCGTGTAGCCGAGGCGACAGAGGACGACTGGTATACGGAATATTTGGATTATATCCTTGCCGTGCGTGTGGTGGATTCGTTTGATGAAGCGGTTGCGCATATTGCAAAGTATTCCAGCGGGCACAGCGAATGTATTGTGACAAAAGACTATGCACGCGCGCGCAGGTTTACCGCCTGTGTAGACAGCGCGGCGGTATATGTCAATGCCTCTACGCGCTTTACAGACGGCGGCATGTTCGGCATGGGCGCGGAAATTGGCATTTCCACACAAAAGCTCCATGCCAGAGGGCCCATGGGGCTGCATGAGCTTACTTCCATGAAATTTATTATCAACGGCGACGGGCAGGTCAGATAATTAGGTACATCAGCGCAAGCAACAGGCCGCTGTCGGTATTTTCGCTGGAAAGAAGCAAAATTAAAAGTAAGATCAGGTTGCGTTCCTTGTCTTCAAAAAAGCCTGCAAGAAGGTCTTTTGCAGGCTTTTCGTTTTCAAACGTGCTGTTATCTATCGCAGGCAGTCCCTCCGGCGCCGGAGGAGAAGGGGGAGCTTTTGTGGGGCTTGCCGGGGAAGCCTGCGGCTTTCCGGCGGCCGGGCGGGATCTTGCCTGCATTTCGTGCATTCGGCGGACAGCCTCCTGCTGCATCCGGTCCATAGTATCGCTCAAGCGTTGTCACCTCCCGCGTTTGTTAAAGCTGCAGTCCCTTGAGCATAGGCAGCAATTTCATCATATGCAGCATTCTGGAAGCTTCGTCGAGCTTTTTTTTGCGCGCGTCGCTTAAAAACGGGCGTAGGGCGTGCAAAAGGCGTGTAGACGCATCTTCCTTTTTAAATTCGTTTAAAAGAGGCATAACGCGCATGATGGTTTGCATTGTGTCGCCTGAAAGCGCGGAGGAAAGGTCCAGCCCTCCTGTCCCGGCGGCAGGGGTTTCCTGGGCGGCCGGCGCAGCCGGAGGGGCGGGCGTTTCCTTTTGCAGCATGCCTGTCAGCCCCTTTAGTTGCTGCAGGGTTTCGGGGTCGCTAAGCATTTGAGAAATTTTTCCCGCCAGGTCATCCATTGGGCGTCACCTTCCTTTCATTGTGATGTTTAAATGTGTTACATTAAATGATCGATGGGAGATTTAGATTATTCGCCGCCCATTAGCTTTTTTAAAAGTGCTTTTGCCTGCGGCGTGTTCAAAAGCTTTTCAGAGGCCTCTTTATCGTTGAGAATTTGCTGAATTTTTTTTGCCTGGTTTTGATCCATTTGATTCAAAAGGTTTTGCAGGTTCCCTTGTTTTGCGGCCTTTCCAAGCGCTTCAGGATTTGTTCCCAGACGCTGGGAAACGGTATTTATTAAATTTTGCATTTGTTCGTTGTTTTGGTTTTTACCATTGTTTTGCATATAAGCACCACCTTTATAAAAATAAGGCCTACAGCACATATTATGCAGTAGGCAGAAAAAATATACTTTTACTTACAGGGGTGTAAAAAATATGAGGATATTGGTCGTTTCCGATACGCATGGCGATTATGATACGCTGCGCAGGGTGGTAACCGCCCAGCCAAAGGCGGAGGTCGTGATTCATTTAGGCGATGGGGAGGAGCAGTCTGCGCAGTTGGTTACAGATTTTCCCGAAAAAATGATTGTACGCATACGGGGGAATTGCGATTGGGGGTCGTCGCTCCCTTCCAAGCAGGTGCTGACGGTTGCGGGAAAGAAGATTTTTGCAACACATGGACATCTGTATCAAGTCAAAATGGGATATTACAATATTTACTGTGCCGCGCGGGAGGAAAAAGCCGATGTTTTGCTGTTTGGGCATACCCATACCGCTATGACCGATTATGAGGACGGGTTGTATGTGATGAATCCCGGAAGCCTGCACGGCCTGTATGCTTCGTTTGGTATTGTAGATATAACAGACGCAGGGATTGTGACAAACGTTGTAAATATTCCATATTGATTTGTATGGCCAATATATTGCTATTATATAGAAAATTGTTTTTTATAATGCATAGGCGTACAGCCGTATACCTTTTTACAGAAGGTTATGAAGGATTTTACGTTTGCAAAACCATTTTCTAAAGCTGCGTCGGTGACCGATAGGTTATCGTATATCATGTCCTGTAAAGCATGCTCCAGGCGCACATTATTCAAATATTGCGTAAAATTGCTTTCTGTTATTCTTTTAAAATATTTAGAAAAATATGCGGGTGTTAAGCCAACAAGAGCAGCCATATCGTTAAGCGTAATTTCATTTTTATAATTTAGGCCTACGTATTCAATTACCTTCTTTGCGTAAGTGAAGGAATCTGGTACATACGCATTGTAAGGCTTTTTTTTGTAAACGATGCATTGGCTTAAAAGGATGTAGTAAATATTCATGATTTGCGCGTTGATTTTTAAGCCTGCATATGGGTCGTCTTTATCGTTTTCCTTAAGATCTATAAGCTTAATAAAGCATTGTTTGAGTGGTTCTTTTACAGATTGTCTGCCGTTTACATCAAACATGACGCTGTCCAATTTTTTGCAGTAATTCCGCATAAAATCATGGGAAAGCAAGATAACAATGTATTTATTAATAGAATCATCGTCTATAGCGGAGGTGATATGGATTTCTTCGCTGTTTGCAAAATAGAAATCCCCGTCTTTAATTTGGAGACTTTTCCCACTAATATTTACATTAAGCGTGCCTTTGATCATATATACAAATTCCAGTTCCTTATGCCAATGTAACGTTGTATTGCAACGCGAGCCTGCTTTATCTTGCATCAAAATCTTTCCGGGACAATTTTTTTCATATTTTACAACTTCATAGAAATATTTCACACGATCCCCCCGCTATTCGTAGTATACCTTGTTTTGAAAAATAAAAACAGAAATTTTATTCAGAGTTTCTGATTTTATATCTATTTGGTTTGCTTTGATTTTTTCGTTAAGGATATCACACGCTTTGTTCTTTTGTTGCTGGTTTAGCACAAGAGCCAGTGCCCCAAAAGGCACTGGCTCTTGTCGTGGCCTTATAAACGGCTTATCAGTTCCCCCCTCCTCTTAGGGGGGTGGTTATGGTTTAGATTTGCACATTAATTGTTTAGTATAGCAGTAAGCGTTTGTTCGGCAGTGTTTACTGCGTCTTGGTCGACGGTTACTTTGTCAGAATAAGATGTGGAATTGTAGACCGTAAGAGCTTCGCTTAATGCGTCTAGCAGAGTGTCTGTGGGAGAAACTTCTTTTTGCGCCTGTACGATCGCATGGTGTAGTGCAGTATAGTCTACGAGATTTTCGTCTTTTGTATAATCGTAACGTTTGTTTGAAAACCATGCGTCTGTGCTTATCTCTGCGGTCATATTGTATTTATTGGATGAGTTAGAAAAAGTTACATTTACTGTTTCCTGTGTGGTGGTAAAGGTGTAAGCATACCAGCCCCCTGTTTGATCGGCGGATGCTTCAAGTGTGCCTAAGTCGGTGTTATTATCCAAAAGTTTCATGTCAAATACTTCCGCGTTGATCATTACCTGAGGTATATAGTATTCTGTGCCACGCATATTTTTAAAGTAAACAGTAATTTCTCTTTCCTCTCCAGGAGGAGCAGGCTCGTATTTTGTCCAAGCACCCTCAGAGCTGGAGGTGGCAACATACATATTATTCTCGCCCATGCTTACAGGTGTTTTTGGAAAGCTGTTCCACACTCTGCCGGAATCGCGATCAACTCTGTTGAAAATAACCAGATCCCAATCCTGCGGTACGCTTGCTGTCCAAACGGTGTTGTCTTCGTTTGGGGTGGCTATAATTTTTTTGCTGCCGCACTGTGCAAAAATAACGGGATCGTCAGAATGGATACCCCAGCTGGTTTCATCTTTAAGGTAAATTTCTTTTTTGGGTACATCTTCAAATTCTTTAGAGTCGTCTTGATTTGGATCGAATGGTTCTGTGGGGTCTGTCGGATCGGTGGGATCGGTAGGTTCCACTATGCCGTCAAATTTGTCCCAATAGCCAGTTGTACTGCCTGTAACACAATACATATCGTTTTCTTCCCGTGCTGTGGCAGGACAAAATGCATTCCAAACAACGCCGTCCTTGGGATTGCTTCTTGTAAACACAATACCCTTATAATTATCTGTGACAGTTGCAGACCATATTTTAGAGCCAAGATAGGTCATTGGGATCATATCCCCGTTGTCGCATTGAACGGATATAATTGCGTCATCTGTTGTAATATCCCAGGAGGTTTCATCTTTCAGATAAATGGTCATTGGGTTTCCAGGATCTGGATCGTCACCGCTGTTGCTATCGTAATCAAACCAACTTCCGTACGCTTTTTTAGAATTTTCGCCGCCAAAAATCTTATAAATTTTATTGAGTCCAGCAAAATCTATATCTATTGTTTGGTATGTATTTCCATCGCTAAAGACCAGACTGAATTCTAAGGTGGTTTCCAAAACATCATCTGCCGAAATAGTAATGGAATAAATATTATCTTCTACCTGCTGCATCTTTGTACCAGGCCATACGCCAAAATATGCATCGCCCCATGTATAGAAGTAAGCGTTTTCCCAGGATTCTGGTTTTTCAAAATAGACAGATCCAAATGTAGGGGTGTAGTCCTCCCATACGCCTGTGGCAGTCTGTGTCTGTTCATTGTTCGTAATGGTATATTTTTTATAAAAACCTGCAAACGGAATTTTTTCTGTTTGATATCCGTTTTGGCTGCTAAATATGATAGACAGACCGGCAACGCCAGGCTTTAATACCTGTGTACCAATGTTATATATGTTTTCTTCTTTTGCAAGGTATTCTTGTATCTCCAGTACGTCCTCGATGGTGATGCTACCGTCGCAATTTATATCTGCAGCAAGCTGTGCGTCATCGTTAAATGTTATTAAACGTGATAAATATTTTTGTATATCTAATACATCTTGTATGGTGACTGTTCCATTGCCGTTTACATCACCCGGAATATACAGATCTTCTGGGGCCGTATTTCCGTCGTAATCCCGCAGCAAAATAGAATAAATATTGTCTTCCTCATGTGTCATTTCTACTCCGGGAAATTCTCCTAAAGAAATAGCGCCCTCGGTATAAGCAAATGGAGCTTCCCAGCTTTCAGGCAATTCTAAAAAGATCTTCCTTGCGTCGTAATTTGTAAAATCCTTGGGTGGTGCATAGCCATAGCTTTCCTCTATGGCATCCGCAATAAAATCATGAATTTCCGTGTTATCTATGATAGGTTCGCTGCAAAGTTCCCATGCCCTTGCGCCGCTTGCAAATACCGGGACGTCGGCGCCTGTATGATTTCCGGTTGTGAACAGATTGTCAGTCAGGTCTTCTGTCGTTGCGTTGTCAGGAATTTTTAATCCGCCCGTTTCATGGTCTGCTGTTACGATTAACAGCGTGTCGGGATGATCTTCTACATATTTCTGTGCAACTTCAACTGCGTCGTCGAAGACGATTAACTCCTTAAGCATTTTATCCATATCGTTTTTGTGCGCATAAGAATCTATGTCAGAACCCTCAATCATGGTAAAAAAGCCATTTTCATTTGATAAACGCTCCAACCCCGCGGCGGTCATATCTTTCAGATGAGGTTCATCGTCCGCTGTAATATAGGACGTGGAAAATGTCCCCAGAACGTTTTTATCAGCTGGAACAGACGCGATCTCGCTGAGATCCTTGATCCATATATAATTGTTGGCCTCAATGGCTTCCGTCCTTGTATCAAAGTAAGAGGAACCGCCGCCGAACAGAAGATCCAGCTGTTGTGTAAGTTGCTGCGCCGCAATCGAATTATAAGAATATCTGGCTGAAACGTGTGCGGTAAAACCTGCGGGTGTTGCATGCGGCGTTACCTGGGTTGCAATTACGCCGGTTTTAAGGCCTCTGGCTTTTGAAAATTCTACAAGATTTTCAACTTTCGTACCATCTTCGAGCATGCCGACCATGTTATTAGCTGTTTTATAACCGGTGGCAAGAGCTGTAGCCGCGGCAGCGCTGTCTGTGATGCCGCTGTTGGAATAAGTGGTGACCATAGTGCTGTATGGCATTTGTTGCATGTGCAACGTTTCACCTTTATAGATGCTACCTGCCTTGATTTGTTCTGACCCCATACCGTCGCCAATCATAAATATGACGTTTTTTACAGCGTATTGTTCCAGTGTGCCGCTAAAGAATATATTTCCGTTTTCTTGCTGAGTACCACCGTCTGGTATAAAGATTTGGCCGTCAGTAAAATCGGTGATGGTTTGTGTACGTTGCGTGTTGCCATCATAAAAATACACACCGTCCACACTTTCAGCAATTTCTACGTAAAATACGGATTCATTGCTTTGCGCTTGTGTGGCTTGTACGGAGGTTTCTCCATCGGACATCAGCAAACACGCTAAAACCTGTTCCCAATTTTCTGTATTGTTAAAATACAGTTTCCCGATGTTGAGTCCAGGTGTTTGTGCTGCTGCCGCCAATGTACAGATCGTGAACATGCTTAGCACGATCAGAAATGTCAGAAGTGACGATACCACCCTTTTCCATGTTTTCATCCTTACAACCTCTTTTCATCCCCAAAAAATTTGTTTTTATACGCTTTCTATATTCCGTTGTGATCTAAGGCCAGCAAAAATCAGTTTTTGACTATGAAATATATGCGTATTTTTGTATAGGCAACCAGAAAAATGTAGCCTATATGTTCATTGTACATAATGTAAACGATATTGATATGCAAATTTTGTGCATTTTTTTGTTATTTTTTGTCTTATACATAGTAAAATGAGTAAAAAATATATAGTGAATTTTGACATATAAAAAATGTATAAAATAATAACTGCAAGAAAAATATGGAAAAATTGAATTTATAAAAACACATTAGATAAAAATAGGTTTGATAAGTATAGGAAAGCAAGGGAAGGTTGGATTTATATATTGAAAAAGAACGGGAAATCCGATATAATACAAATATTGCGGCGTTTTAAACCGACGTACAACGAAAGGGCAGATGAAAATGGCAGAAAAGAAAATGGTGGAATCTATTACTTCTATGGAAGAGGATTTTGCAAAATGGTATACCGATATTGTAAAAAAGGCGGAGTTGATTGAGTATACAAGCGTAAAAGGCTGTATGGTTATACGCCCTTACGGCTATGCGATATGGGAAAATATGCAGCATATTCTTGACGGCATGTTTAAAGCTACGGGGCATGAAAACGTGTGTATGCCCATGTTTATTCCGGAAAGTCTGCTGCAAAAGGAAAAGGACCACGTTGAGGGCTTTGCCCCGGAGGTAGCCTGGGTTACGCACGGCGGCGACGAAAAGCTGGAAGACCGGCTTTGCGTGCGGCCCACGTCTGAAACGCTGTTTTGCGAGCATTATGCGAATATTATACAAAGCTGGCGCGATTTGCCCAAGCTTTATAACCAGTGGGTAAGCGTTGTGCGCTGGGAGAAGACAACGCGTCCTTTTTTGCGCAGCAGGGAATTTTTATGGCAGGAAGGACATACCATCCATGCCACTGCGCAGGAAGCGCAAGAGGAAACAGAGCGCATGCTGGGGATATATGCCGATTTTTGTGAAAATACACTGGCAATGCCGGTTATTAAAGGCAGAAAGACAGACAGCGACAAATTTGCAGGCGCAGAGGCCACCTACGCCATAGAAGCGCTTATGCATGACGGAAAGGCGCTGCAGGCCGGTACGTCGCATAATTTTGGCGACGGGTTTGCAAAAGCCTTTGAGATTACCTATACCAACAAGGAAAATAAACAGGCGTATCCGTTCCAGACTTCGTGGGGCGTTTCTACGCGGCTGATTGGCGGGATTATTATGACGCACGGCGACGACAGCGGGCTTGTATTGCCGCCTGCCGTAGCGCCGATTCAGGCGGTAATTATACCGATTGCCCAACATAAGCCGGGCGTTTTAGAAAAGGCGGCGCAGCTGAAAACCCGCCTGGAAAAGAGCGTGCGCGTGAAGCTTGACGACAGCGATAACAGCCCGGGATGGAAATTTTCTGAATATGAAATGAAGGGCGTGCCTGTGCGCGTAGAGCTTGGCCCGCGCGACATAGAAAACAACCAGTGCGTGCTGGTAACCCGCCATAACCGTGAAAAGACGGTCGTTTCTTTGGATGAGCTGGAAAGCGCCGTGCAGGAAAAGCTTGCGCAGGTACATAGCGGGCTTTATCAAAAGGCGCTGGAAAACAGGGAAAGAAGGACATATACCTGCAAAACGATGGATGAAATCATCCAGGCGCTTGCAGAAAAAGGCGACGGCTTTGTTAAGGCCATGTGGTGCGGCAGCGAAGCCTGTGAGGATGGCGTAAAAGAAAAAACGGGCGTAGGGTCACGCTGTATTCCTTTTGCGCAGGAGCATATTTCCGACACCTGTGTTTGCTGCGGGAAGCCCGCAAAATGTATGGTTATGTGGGGAAAGGCCTATTGATAGCACAAGCAGGCCAATACGGTATTCAAAGAAAAAGTAAAGCGCGAAAGGAGGGGGGGTTGGATGCCCATCAGGATTCAAAGCGACTTGCCGGCCAGAAAGATACTGGAGTCGGAAAACATATTTGTCATGCCGCTTGAACGGGCGATGATGCAGGATATCCGTCCTTTAAAAATTGTGATTTTAAACCTTATGCCCACAAAGGTTGAAACAGAGACGCAGCTTTTGCGCCTATTGGGCAACAGTCCATTGCAAGTGGATATAGAGCTTTTGCAGATGGCCACACATGTATCTAAAAATACCTCCCAGCGCCATTTGACAACCTTTTATAAAACATTTGGAGAAATCAAAGATCAGAAATTTGACGGGATGATTATAACGGGCGCGCCTGTGGAGCTGCTGCCGTTTGAGCAGGTGGATTACTGGGAAGAACTGTGCCTGATTATGCAGTGGAGCAAAAAGAACGTGTATTCCACATTCCACATCTGTTGGGGCGCGCAGGCGGGGCTTTATTACCATTTTGGTGTTCCAAAGTATGAGCTGGAGGGAAAGATCAGCGGTATATACAGCCACCGTGTGTTAAACCCCAATCACCCGCTTATGCGCGGGTTTGACGATCGGTTTGCGCTTCCGCATTCGCGGTATACAGGCGTTTTAAGAGAGGATGTGGAGCAGCATCCGGAGCTTGAGATCCTGGCTACGTCCCGTATGGCTGGGGTGTCCGTTGTATGTAACAAAAACGGACGCCAGTTTTTTGTGATGGGACATGCAGAATATGACCGCAATACGCTGGCAACGGAGTATTTCAGGGATGTCAACAAGGGGTTAAACCCACAGGTCCCCTATAATTACTTCAGAAACGACGACCCTTCTGCAACACCGCCGATGACGTGGCGCAGCAATGCGACGCTGCTTTATACCAACTGGCTGAATTACTATGTGTACCAGCAGACGCCGTACGATCTGGAAGATTTAAAAAAGATGTTTGTATAGCGAAAAAAGGGCCTCCCGGCGCAAGTATCAGCGCCGGGAGGCCCTTTTTATAAAAATTAAACGGCAAGCTTTTCCCGCAGAAGCAGGAGGATTTTCTTTTCCCTGCGGGAAACCTGTACCTGTGTCATGGAAAGTGCCTGTGCGGTTTGCGTTTGTGTTTGGTTTTTAAAAAAACGCAGGGTAATCAGCATGCGGTCCTGTTCATTTAGCTCATGGAGAACCTGCTTTAAAGAGAGCAGCTCTGTCAGGCGTTCTTCCGGCGCGTCTGTGGGGATGTCCAGCTGTCCACCGCCGTTTTCCTCATCGGCAGAAAGGGAAACAGGCCTGGCAGCGGCGTTTAGGGCTTCTGCCGCCTGCTGTGGTTCAATGTTTAAAAGAGAGGCCAATTCGTTGATGGTGGGCTCCCTGCCGTGTTCTGCAATAAAAGCCGTACAAGCCCGGCTTGCCTTTAACGAAAGCTCTTTTAAGCTGCGACTGACCTTGACCGTTCCGCCGTCGCGAAACAGGCGCCGGATCTCCCCTAAAATGACGGGGACGGCATAGGTTGAAAACTGGAACCCCCGCGCACTGTCGAAATGGCCGGCTGCTTTTACAAGCCCCAGGCACCCGGCGCTGTACAGGTCGTCGTATTCTATGCCTCTGCCTTTGAAGCGTTTTGCGCAGGCGTGAACCAGCCCAAGGTTTTCCTGTATGATACAGGATTTTTCAACAGTTTCAGGCATTTTGCTGTACATCCTGCGACAGAAATTTTGTCATGGTTACGGTTGTGCCCTTTTGTGGGGCGGAGGTAACCTTTAACTTGTCCGTAAAGCTTGTCATGACTGCAAACCCAAGCCCTGCCCGTTCATCGCCGCCGGTTGTGAAAAGCGGCTTCATCGCCTGTTCGATGTCCGCAATGCCGCAGCCTTTATCACGCACCCGAATAACGACCTTGCCTTTTTCAAAAATTTGCGCCGTTATGTATATAATTCCTGACGTACCGGCATATGCATGGACAATGCAATTTGTGACAGCTTCTGATACGGCAGTTTTGATATCTGCCATTTCCCCAATTGTGGGGTCCAGCTGTAAAATGAATGCGGAAACTGCTGCTCTTGCAAAGCTTTCGTTTGCACTGCGGCTTAAGAAGCTCAGCTTCATTTCATTGATCGGCTTCATTTTTGCACTTCCTTTCCTTTTGTTTTTCCCTTATACTCCAAAACGCCCAGAGCACCCACGCCGGAAAGCTCGATCAGGCGTTTTAAATGCGGTGGGACGTTAATGACCTTTACGTAGCCTCCGGTCAGCTGCATCAGACGGAAGCGCCCCATGATTAAGCCAATGGCTGAGCTGTCCATAAACTGGACGTTTGAAAAATCCAGTTTTAAAAGGGATGGATGCAGGCGTTCTATGTCGCTGTCGATTGCTTTTCGAATTTCGCGCGCTGTATGATGGTCAATTTCGCCGCGCAATAGGGCGGTAAGCTCGCCTTTGGAACAGCTAAGCTGTACATTCATTTTACATTCCCCGATTCACATTTACATATTTTTTTAAAATTCCCCAAAATACGCAGATTATACATGGGAAATACAAAAAAACCTGAAAAAATAAAAAAAATCACCTATCCTGTGGATAGATGATTTTCAGCGCCCTTTCTGAAAAGCCGGTTGTAGAAAGGAGCTGTTTTTTTGTTCCGTAGTAAAATCATCTACTGATAGTAATAATAGATGATTTTATAAAAATTTTTTATCGAATATGGTTGTCATATTTTTGAATTAATTTCTATTTACTGTCTTAAGTAAAACAGGGCGCAGCTGTGCGGCCAAATACAGGGAGCCGCAGCATACGACTGCGCCGTCGGCCCCGGCAAGCGAAAGCGCTTTTTCGATGGCCTGTGCAGGATCCTCCATTGCAACCGTATTTGGGAAACAGGCTTTTGCCTCCTGTGCAAGTGTTTGCGCAGGGAGTGCCCGTGGATTTTGCGGGGTTAGGGTGATCAGCGTGGAAAAAAGCCCGCTTATGTGGGAAAGGGATGAAATACTGTCCTTGTCGCGCAGCATGCCCATGATGCATACGGCTTTTTTATTGGGCAGATAGGTTTGGACGACATCGGCAAGCGCTGAAAGCCCGTCCGGATTGTGTGAACCATCAAGTAAAACAACGGGGCGGCGGCTTAAAAGTTCCATCCTTGCTGGCAAAAACACCTGTGCAAAGCCGTCTGCAATGGAGGAGGCGCTTATGGGAATCCCGCTTTTTTGCAGGACCTGCAGTGTTTGCAAAGCAGTTTTGGCGTTTTTGATTTGATGGCGGCCGATCAACGGCAGCAGCAGGCGCTGCCCGCCGTAGTCCAGCGTGGTTCCTGCAATTGTGCTTTCCAAGGGTGACAGCGGGACATTGTCTGCATAAAAAAGCGTGTTTTTTTGCTCTGTTACCGCTTTTTCAATTACGGCGTTGACAGATGGCTGCTGCGGATAAAAAACAGTGTTGCCGTATGGCTTGATGATCCCGCTTTTTTCAAACGCAATCTCCTCCACCGTGCCGCCCAGGACAGCTGTGTGGTCCAGACCGATAGAGGTGATGACGGAACAAAGCGGCGTTTGGATTACGTTGGTAGAATCAAAGCGCCCGCCCAGGCCTGTTTCCAATACGACGATATCGCAGTTTTGGCGCTTGAAATATAAAAAAGCGATTGCGGTAATCAACTCAAATTCTGTAATGATTTCATTTTGTGTTGCCATTTGCTCAACAAACGGCAGCACTTGCTCGGTTATTTCGCTTAGCTGCGTTTCTGGGATCATACAGCCGTTGATCTGTATGCGCTCCCGAAAATCGACCACGTACGGGGAAATAAACAAGCCCGTTTTGTAGCCTGCATTTTTCAGTACAGAGGAAAGCAGTGCGCAGACAGAGCCTTTGCCGTTTGTACCTGCCACATGGACACAGGAAAGTCCCTTGTGCGGATTTCCCAGAAGCTGCAAAAGCTTTGTGATCCGGTCGAGCCCGGGACGCGAACCAAAGCGCAGAAGAGAATTGATTTTATCGATAGCCTGCCGATAGGTCATTGTAAGCTACGTCCTTTCAAAAAATACTACCTTGCTTTTACGGTTGTTTGCCGTTTTGCAGCGCTTTGTAAAGGTCGCCTTTTTTTAGGCCTGTGGATTTTGCCGCTGTTTTTGCCGCTTCAGAAGCGGACATTCCCTGTTCCACATATTCTTGCGCAAGCAAAAGCGCCTGATCAAACGGGCAGGGCTGCGGTTGCTCTTGTGGTTTTCCTTCTATTACAAGGACCAGCTCGCCTTTTAACTGGCCCTGCGCATAATGCTGTACGGCGTCTTTAAGCGTGGTGCGGATTACTTGTTCGTGCACCTTTGTAAGCTCACGGACAATGGAAAGCCGCCTGTCGCCAAAGGTTTGGTACAGGTCTTCAAGCGTGTGGGGGAGCTTGTGCGGCGCTTCGTAAAAAACCATGGTGCGTGTTTCTTCTTGAAGCTGTGCCAGATGTTCGCGCCTGCTTTTTTTGTTCATGCTTAAAAAGCCTTCAAAGGTAAAACGCCCGGTGGGCAGTGCAGACAATGCAAGAGCAGACACGACGGCGCTGGGCCCCGGGACAACGACCGCCTGTATACCGCGCTGTGCGCACTGCCGTATCAGGTCTTCCCCGGGGTCGGAAATTGCCGGCATACCTGCGTCTGTAACCAAAGCGCAGTTTTCGCCAGCCTCTATTCTGGTACAGATTACATCGCCGCGTTGCAGCTTGTTATGCTCAAAGTAGCTGATCATGGGCTTCTTTATGGAAAAATGGTTCAAAAGCTTTAAGGTGACGCGCGTGTCCTCCGCCGCAATAAAATCTACGTCTTGCAGTGTTTGCAGGGCGCGCGGCGACAGATCGCCCAGATTACCGATGGGGGTGCCAACTACATATAATGTTCCCGCCATAGAAGCCGTCCTCCTTAATGTCCGTCCTTATAAGACCCGTAGATTGCGTGCATTTCATCGGAAAGTCTGCCGTTGCGCTCAATAAAAAGCGCGGGTTCCGTACGAAGCCCGCCCGGCCTTGCGCCTTTTTTTGCCTCAATCAGAAAAAGCTTGGGGGCTTTGTCTTCACGCGGCTGTACAAAGCGCAGACGTTTTGGCTCCAGACCCGCCTGCCGGAAGGCCTGGATACAATCGCAAAGGCGCTCCGGCCGCTGGCAAAGGCAGAACCGGCCGCCAAAGCGCAGCAGAGAGGAGGCCGCCATAGCGGCGTCTAAAACAGTGCAGGTGCATTCGTGACGTGCAAGCCTTTGCGCGTGGGAGGGGTTGACAAGGCCGCTCCCCAGTGTTTTATACGGTGGGTTGCATACAACCAGGTCAAAAGCCCCAAAGGGCAGCAGGCCTTTCAGACTGCGAAGGTCTGCGTGCAGGACGGTTATTTTTTCTTCCAGGCAATTTATTGCAATGCTGCGCACAAGCATATTGCAGGCTTCCTGCTGTAATTCAACCGCCACTGTGTGGGCAGGCGCGTTCCCCCTGTTCCACAAAAGGGGAATTGTACCGCACCCGCTGCCAAGATCGACGGCCTTTTCACGCGCTGCAGGCTTTGCAAAGTCTGCAAGCAGCACGGTATCTGTAGCAAAATGATGGTCGTCCGATACAATGACCTGCACGCCGTTTCCCAAGGGCTCTGTACGCTGGCCGCCAACCATATTTGTTCACCTGCCGTATAAAAGATTTGCGTCTATTATAGCAAAAAAAAAGCGGTGGGACAATGCCTGTGTGATTTTCCGCGTTTGCGGGTTAAAAACAGGCAGCGTCTCACTGCTATGGAATCTTTTATTTTGGGCGGAGATAAAATTGCTTTTTACAGCGCATCGTCCAAACCGCACAAAAGCCATCTGCCCATAAATAAAAAAACAACGGCAGGGCCAAACGTGGCAGCCTGCCGTTTATTTTCTGATGTACACGGAGGTCATCAACCCTGCTGCGGAGCGCCTACGGGGCAGGTGTCTGCGCATGCACCGCACTCTGTGCAGGTATCTGCGTCTATTACGTACTTTCCATCCCCTTCGGAAATAGCGCTAACGGGACATTCAGCCTCACATGCGCCGCAGGAAATGCAATCATCATTTATTACATATGCCACTTAGAAACACCTCCTTTTAAAATTACACCTCTATTGTATCATTGTTCAAAAAAAAAGCAACTGTTTTCCTGAAAAAAGTAAGATTTACATGTCGTGCATAAAATTTACTCCAAGCCTTTTAATTCTTCTATTTCTTTTTTCTCAAGGCGAATCTGTGCATCCTTTAAAACCTTGACCTCTTTTACCTTGAAGGTTGACGGTGCCGCTTCGGGGGCTCTGTCCATGCGCACCTTTAAAACGCCGGTAAGCAGATTTTGGTCTACCACAACGCCGCGCCCTTCCGGTGTGCCTACAATGGCACCCACCTTTGGGGTTGTTTTTAAAAGGTCTGTATAAGCTTCCTGCTCGTATTTTAAACAGCACATCAGCCTGCCGCAGGTTCCGGAAATTTTTACAGGGCTTAAAGACAGCCCCTGTTCTTTTGCCATCCGAATAGAAACGGGCTGGAATTCACCCAGGAAGGTGGAGCAGCAAAACGGTTTGCCGCAGATGCCAAGACCGCCGAGCATTTTTGCTTCGTCGCGCACGCCGATCTGCCGCAGCTCGATCCTTGTGCGGAAGACAGACGCAAGGTCCTTTACCAGCGCGCGGAAATCCACCCGCCCGTCCGCTGTAAAATAAAACAGAATTTTGCTGTTGTCAAAAGTATATTCTACATCTACCAGCTTCATATCCAGCTTATGGGCGAGAATTTTCTTTTCACAAATGCCAAACGCTTCTTTTTCCTTTTTTCTGTTTTCTTCTACGAGCGCAAGGTCTTCCTGTGTGGCTTTACGTATTAGCTTTTTAAGCGGATGGACTATGTCCTCGTCCGGTATTTCCCTATTTGCGGTAGCCACGCGGCCGCATTCAACACCGCGGGCCGTTTCTACAATGACTGCATCCCCTTCTTGAAGGGTTGTATTGTCGGGGTCAAAGTAATATACTTTTCCGACATCTTTAAAGCGAACACCAATTACCTCTGCCATTTTATCCTCCTGTATTCTATATTGGCTTTCTTTGTTTTAATGATTTTTTTCTTCCCTGAGGGCCGCGCACAGCCAGGTGCAGAAAAGCGCCATGTTGACATTGCGTATAAGCTTTGCCTGCGCGGTGCTTATGACGTTTAAAAGATTTAAAAGTCCTTGTTTTCTGATATGCGCACAAAGCTCTGTTTCCTGCTCTGCAGCCTGTATATTGCCGGTTATTGAGCAAACCAGCGCGCCGCGGACCAGAAGTGTGAGCTGTGCCAGCACGTCTGCGGCAAATGCTTTGTCCAAAAGCGCACCTGTCAGTTCCAGCAGATGCATTTCGCTGCCGGTATAAAGCGCCTGGCAAATTTGCAGGGCAAGCGCATATGCTTTTTCTTTGGTGGGGTCATCCTGTGCTTGTCCGGACGGTACGGATGACAGGTGAAAAACGGTCGCCCTGGAGCGGATTGTGGGCAAAAGGTTTTCCGCGTTTTCGCATGTCAGAATAAAAAGGATATTCTGCGGCGGTTCCTCCAATACTTTTAAAAAAGCGTTTTGCGCGCTTTGCTGCATATTGTCTGTATCAAACAGCAAATATACCTTGACCGGGGCCTCGTTGGGGACGATGTAAGCGTCCATACAGATCCTGCGAATCTCGTCCACCGGGATGGCCTGTGTTTTTCCCGCAGCTTGTGCTGTGTAAATATCGGGATGGCTGTTTTTTACAGCTTTTATACATGCGCTGCATACGCCACACGGCTTTTCCCTGCCGGTGCATACCGCCCATTTGGAAAGATGCAACGCGGTATCCAGAGCAGTCTGCTTATCGTGGCTTTCCAAAACAACCGCATGCGGCAGGCAGTTATGCTCCAAAAGCGCAAGAAGTTCCTTTGGAAGAGAAAGCGTTTTGGGTATTACAGCGGGCATTGCACGCACCTTCTTTTTATGATACGATCTAATTTATTTATACTACCATTTTTTCGCCTAAAAAGCAAATAAAAGGACGTATAGAAAAATAGTGAAAAAATACAACAATATAAAGGCTGTTTTTGTTTTGATTATTGGGAGTTTTAAACAAAAGTTTTTCTGATATAATATTTTTACACAAATTTAATGACTTTAAAAAAATTCTGTGTTATAATTACAGATAATTTGAGTATAGTAGGGTTATATTGTCTATTTCCCATAATTTATTTTTTGCAAGACCACTTGGATGAAGGTGAAGATACACTGGAGCAAATTGTAAATGTAGACAGAATGGAGCATGCCGTAGCATTATTTGGCAGCTTTGATGAAAACATTAAGTTGATAGAAAACGAATATGCGGTCGGTGTAATTGGCAGGGGCTCCGATTTGAAAATTACGGGTGAACCGGAAGCTGTTTCGAAGGCGGCAAAGGTGATTGAAAGCCTCTTAAAGCTTGTTAACCGGGGAGAAAGCTTAAGCGAGCAAAACGTTCGTTATTGTATGTCGCTTGTCAATGACGGAAGCGAAGAGAAAATTGAGCAGCTGGCGGGCGATTGCATTTGTATAACGTCGAAGGGTAAGCCTGTAAAACCGAAAACGCTTGGGCAAAAGCAATACTGTAACGCAATCCGCGACAATACGATTACCATAGGTGTTGGGCCTGCCGGTACGGGTAAAACCTATCTGGCAGTTGCCATGGCGGTAACGGCGTTCCGTTCCAGGCAGATCAACCGGATTATTTTGACGCGCCCGGCTGTAGAGGCGGGCGAAAAGCTTGGATTTCTGCCGGGGGATCTGCAAAGCAAGGTGGACCCCTACCTGCGCCCGCTGTATGACGCGTTGTTTGACATGCTTGGCGCCGAAACCTATCAGAAATATGTGGAACGCGGCAATATTGAGGTTGCGCCGCTTGCATATATGCGCGGCCGCACGCTGGACGACAGCTTTATTATTTTGGATGAGGCGCAGAATACAACCAGCGAGCAAATGAAAATGTTTTTAACAAGGCTTGGGTTTAACTCAAAAATGGTGATCACCGGCGATATTACGCAAATTGATCTGCCGCCGGGGTGCCGGTCCGGATTAAAGGAATGTGTCAGGGTTTTAAAAAATATTAAGGATATCTGCCATGTGACCTTTAATGAAAAAGACGTTGTCAGACACAAGCTTGTACAAGATATTATAAAAGCCTATGAAAAAAATGAGGAGGTCAGACGTAACAGATAATGGATAAGATCAGAGTAATTATTACAAACAAGCAGAAAGAAGTAAAAATTCCCACAGGACTGCGTATGCTGGTACGCCGTTGCTGCAATGCGGTTTTACGTTTGGAAGAATTTAAGGGCCCGGCAGAAATCAGCGTGACCTTTGTAAATAATGCGCAGATCCAGGAGTATAATAAGCAATACCGTGACAAGGATATGGTTACGGATGTTCTTTCCTTTGGAATGGGGGAAAACGGCGTATATGATACAGACCCTGAAACGGGTGCGCAGATTTTGGGTGACGTAGTGATTTCCATGGAAAAAGCGCAGGAGCAGGCAAAACGCTTTGACCACAGCCTGCAGCGAGAGGTTGGTTATCTTACGGCGCATTCTGTGCTGCACCTTCTTGGATATGATCATGAGGATAACCTGGAACGGGTGCGTATGCGCGAAAAGGAAGAATTTATTATGGACCAGTTGGGGCTTCCGGCATCCTCCAGCTATGTAATTAACGAATAATGCGTTTTTTTCGTGCTTTTAAATATGCTGTAAGCGGCATTGCGCACTGTATAAAAACAGAGCGGAATATACGGATACATATTGTGGTAGCGGCCTATGTGTTGGCAGTTGCGGCATTTTTTGAATTGCCGGCGCTGCATTGGGCCTTACTTCTTTTGACGATTGCGGCGGTGTTGGCGGCGGAGCTTTTGAACACAGCGCTTGAACGGGTTTGCGACTACTGCGCAAAGCAGCGCCACCCTTTGATTAAGGCGGCAAAGGATATGGCCGCCGGCGCGGTTCTTGTTTTGTCGGTTTTTGCCGTGGCCGTGGGCATATGCCTGTTCTGGCAGCCACAAAAGCTGTGGGAGATGGTCACCTTTTTATGTTCCGACCCCGCGCTGTTTACCATATTTATTTTAACAGTTGTCCTAAGTCTTCTGTTTGTGATGATTGGTCCGTCTGGCATGGCGGAAAATGCAAAATCGGTATGCAGCAGAAAAAAGGATAAGGATTAGATCTTGATGATATCAACAGCAGCGGAGAGCCGACAACTCTCCGCTTTTTGCATAAAGCGTAAGCATGGAGGGATATTTTGGCTAGTACAGGTTATCATACGGAAAATAGGCAGGAGAAAACGGCCTTTATTGCGATTGTGGGCAGACCCAATGTGGGAAAATCTTCTATACTGAACCGATTGCTGGGGCAAAAGGTGGCGATTGTTTCCAGCAAGCCGCAAACAACGCGCACCAGGATTATGGGGGTTTTAACAAAGGCGGATGTTCAGCTTGTTTTTATTGACACGCCCGGCATGCATAAGCCCAAAACGCAGCTTGGCAATTATATGGTGCGTGCCGTCAGGGAATCTGTGTCCGGCGTGGATGCCTGCCTGCTTGTTGCACAGGCGGGGAAAGCTCCGGCGGATACGGAGCTTTCGCTGGTGGAAAAATTTAAGGCTCTTGGGGTACCGGCGGTGCTGGCCTTAAATAAGATTGACCTTGTCAAAAACAAAGAGGATTTGATGCAGAATATTGCAGATTACAGTAGTCTGTTTGATTTTTCTGCGATTGTGCCCGTTTCTGCGCTGCATGCAAGCGGTATGCAGGCGCTGGAGGACGAGCTGAAAAAGCAGGCGCAGCCGGGTGAGCACCTGTTTGAAGAAGATACCTTAACCGACCAGCCTGAGCGGGTGCTTGCGGCGGAAATGATTCGTGAAAAGCTTTTGCGGCAGCTTAATCACGAAATTCCGCACGGGACGGCGGTTATTGTGGAAAAAATGCAGACAAGGGAACAAAGCGGCATAATGGATATAGACGCGGTCATCTACTGCGAAAGGGCAAGTCATAAAGGGATTATCATTGGAAAAAACGGGTCTATGCTTAAAAAGATCGGTTCCTGTGCGCGACAGGATATGGAGGCGTTTTTTGCCTGTAAAATCAACCTTTCGCTTTGGGTAAAGGTTAAAGAGGACTGGCGCAACAGGCAGGGGATTTTGCGGTCGCTGGGCTATGACAGCGATCATTTTCGCTAATATAAAAACGGGAAAATTTAACTTTCATTTCTTCTACAATTTACACGCTATATCACCAAACCGGGTGCGTATACTGTTAATAGGGATGTAAAAACAATCCCCGCTATTTAACGTTAAGGGTGTGTAAGGTATGGATGAAACAGATGCATGGACGGCCTTTTTGAAATCGGGCAGCGTTCTGGATTATTTAACGTATACAAGCATAAAAAACAGTAAGGATTTTGCAGACAACACGCAGGAGGCGGAGCATGAAAATCAGCACGGACGGCCTGATTATAAAGGAACAGAATATAGGGGAGCAAAATAGGCTTGTGACAGTGCTTACAAAGAGTCATGGCATTATACGGGCGTTTGTAAAAAACGCGCGCAGTATAAAAAGCCCCAAGGGTTCTGCAACACGGCTGTTGTGCTATTCCCGGCTTACTATTTTTATAGGCCGGGATACATATACAATTGACGAGGCACAATCGCAGGAAATGTTTGTAAGACTGCGCACGGATGTTGTAAAGATGTCTTTGGCGCAGTATTTTTGCGAGCTTGCGTTGGCCTTTGCACCGGAAAATCTTCCGGCGGAGGAATATTTGCGCCTGTTTTTAAACGGGCTGTACGTATTGTCCAGAGAAAAGCGCCCCAGAGGGCTGATAAAGGCGGCCGTGGAGCTGCGGCTTTTATCCATTGCAGGGTATATGCCGGACCTTATGTGCTGCAACGGCTGTCAGTGCTATGCGCATGAGAACATGTATTTTTTACCGCAAAGCGGCATATTGCTGTGTGGAGATTGTATACAAGGAAAAGAAAGATACGGCATGTTGCTTGGTATGGGTGTGACAACGGCGATGCGCCACTGTATTTATGCGCCGCTTGAAAAGCTTTTTGGTTTTACCCTGCCGGAAGCTTCCGTTGCGCTTTTGGAGCAGGCAAGCGAGGCGTATGTGCTGCATGTGAGTGAGCATGTTTTTAAAACGCTTGATTTTTATAAAACCATTCAAAATTGACAACAAGTTGGAGATACATATATGAACAGACATGAAAGGGCTTTGGAGCTTGATAAAATACTGGACAGGCTATCGCAGGAGACAACCTGCCCCGACGCACGCGATCTGGCGCTGCGTTTGGAGCCTGTACACAACGTCACGCAGGCGCAGCGCTTGCTGGAGGAAACGGCAGATGCGCATATGCTTGCAGGGCGCTTTGGAGCGCCGTCGTTTTACGGTATGGAAAATGTGACAAATGCGCTGAAAAGAGGACAGGCGGGCGGCATTTTAACAATGAAGGAGCTGCTTTTGATAGCGCAATGTCTTCGTGTGATTCGTTCGGTTGTCCAGTGGAGGCAAAAGTCGCTGGCAATAAAGACGGCGCTGGATTTTCGTTTTGAAGGGCTTGTCCCCAATAAATATATGGAGGATAAAATTACCAACGCGATTTTATCGGAAGATGAAATGGCAGACCAAGCTTCGCATGCGCTTGCGGAAATCCGCAGAAAAATAACTGCGACGTCTGCAAAAGCGAGGGAGGCACTTGAAAAAATGGTGCGATCTGCTGCTTATCAGAAGTATTTGCAGGAAGCGATTATTACAATGCGCGACGGCAGGTTTGTCGTACCTGTCAAGGCGGAATGCAAGGGAAATATCAGCGGGCTGGTACACGATACTTCCGCCAGCGGTGCAACACTTTTTATTGAGCCTATGAACGTGGTGGAGGCCAATAATGAAATAAAAGTGCTTAAAGCAAAGGAAGAGCAGGAAATAGAACGGATTTTGTTTGCGCTTTCTGCAGAGGCAGGCTCGTTTGCAGATGCGATTATCGGCAGCTACGAAAACCTGGTGGAGTTAAATGTGATCTTTGCAAAAGCACAGCTTGGCTATAAAATGAAAGCCAGCGTGCCCGTGCTCAACGAGGAAGGAATTGTCCGCCTGCACAGCGCGCGCCATCCGTTGATTGATCCGGATCAGGTGGTGCCCACGGATATAGAGCTGGGCGACCACTTTGATACGCTTGTGATTACAGGGCCAAACACAGGCGGAAAGACGGTTTCGCTTAAAACACTGGGGCTTTTAACGCTGATGGCCATGTGCGGGCTTATGATACCTGCGCGCGACAACAGCCAGATTTCTGTATTTCAAAACGTTTTAGTCGATATTGGCGACGAGCAGAGCATTGAGCAGTCGCTTTCGACTTTTTCCGCACATATGACCAATATTACACAAATTTTAAAGCAGGCTAATGAAAACAGCCTGGTATTAATTGATGAGCTTGGCGCGGGGACGGATCCTGTAGAAGGTGCGGCACTGGCCATTGCCATATTGGAACGTTTGCACACAATGGGAGCAAAAACGGCTTCTACCACCCATTATGCAGAACTTAAAGCGTACGCGCTGCAAACCGAACGTGTAGAAAACGGCTGCTGCGAGTTTGACGTTGCGACCTTGCGGCCGACCTATAAACTTTTAATTGGTGTGGCGGGAAGGTCAAACGCCTTTGCAATATCGGAGCGTTTGGGATTGGATCAGGCGGTGGTGGAAAGGGCACGCACGCTTGTTTCAAGGGAGAACAGAGCGTTTGAGGATGTTATGCAGACATTAGAAGCCAAAAGGCAGGAGCTGGAAGAGCGCTTAAAGCAGGCGCAACAGGCTGCCTTACAGGCGCAGGCGGACAGGCAGGCTGCAAAAAAAGAGTTCGACGCTGTAAAACAGCAGGCTGAGAGTGAAATAAAAAGGGCAAAGGAAGAGGCGCAGAGCATCAGCGCGCGAACAAAGGCGCAGGCCTTTGCGATTTTGGACCGCTTGGAAGCGGCACAGAAAAAAGAGGCGCGTCTTTCTGCAGAAGACAGGTCGCGCTTAAAAGCAAAAATAAAGTCTATGGAGGACAGTGCAGACCCCATAAGGAAAAAGGAAGACGATGGATATAAGCTGCCAAGAAAGCTTAAGCCGGGGGACAATGTGTTGATTTTTGATATTGACAAAGAGGGTGTGGTTTTAAAAGAAGAAGACGCTGCCGGGCAGGTGCTTGTACAGGCGGGGATCATTAAAACAAAAGTTCCGGCCGCAAACCTGCGGCTGCTGGATAAAAAACCAAAACAGCAGGTGATACGCTCTGTAACGAGGAGCGTCGGAGGGAAGTCGGACGTACGGCCTGTAACGGAGATAGACCTGCGGGGAATGACCGCAATGGAAGCCGTTATGGAATTGGACAATGCCATTGACGCCGCTGTGCTTTCAGGCATAGGGCAGCTTACGGTGATCCACGGCAAAGGAACAGGCGTTTTGCGCCGTGAGGTGCATGCGTTTTTAAAGGGGCATAAGGCTGTCCGATCGTTTCGCCTGGGCGTTTATGGTGAAGGCGAAACGGGTGTAACCATTGTGGAGCTTAAATAAGGAGGGAAAATATGCCGGAAAAGGATCAAAACAAGCGGCAACAAGCGTTTGCAGATCAATATGGCGATTCTTATGGGGAATTGCAAAATGGCGAGAAAAAGCGCGGGCATCTTGGAAGAAATATATTGATTGCGTTCGGCGTTTTGATTGTTTTGTTGGCTGTTTCGGCCATTGTAGCGGTCAATCTGGCGCTGCAGACGGAGGATCTGCAAAAATTTGATACGCCGCCGGATGATGGATTGGTTTACACGCTGGCGCAGTCGTTTATTTCTGGACAGGAGCAGGAAATTACCGATGCGCAGATCAACGCGTTTTTTGCCTATCTTTTTGATCAGCAACAGGGGCCTGCGCCAGAGGGCATGCAGATTTCAGCGGATGCGCTCGCGGTATATTTTTATGAGGAACAGCCAAGCGAGATTTATGTAAAGCTTTTATGCGGAGAACAGGTGGTTGTACTTTCTGCGCTTGCGGATATACGGCTGGATACGGAGCAAAAGCAATTGATTTTGGATATAAAGGAAACCAAAATTGGCGCGCTTGCGGTGGCACCGGACTGGGTGATTCCGTTTTTGTTTGCGCATCAGGCGGTCACACCTGTTTCTGACCAGATTTCCTGCAGCGGGAGCTCGGTATATGTGCCGTCTTGCTGGACGGTGCAGGCGTTTTCAAGCCAGGTGACGTTTGAAATTAAAAAATTTATCCCGCAGCAGGCGCATGCGAAGGTTCTTACCACCAGCGCTGCGGATGTAATTGAGGAATTTTTTGAAGGGCTTTTTTAAAAAAGCAGAAAGACTTGCAGAAAAGCGGATCAATGGTGGTTGTATAGAAAAGCTCCCAAACGCATACAGAAAGATTGCAACCGACAAAGCTTTGTTTTAGTATATTAAGATGAGGGCAGGGCGCTGACGCGCTCTGCTTTTTGCAAAAGTAACCAGGATATGATACAATCAACGGAAGATAAAATAAAAAGAGAAAAAAGGAGAGCGGCATGCGCAAGAGATATTTGGAAATCGGCAAAATTGTTGGAACACATGGGCTAAAGGGCGAAATGCGGGTAGAGCCTTGGTGTGATACGCCGGCCTTTTTTTGCATGTTTCAAACGCTGTATTTGCAAGAAGGGGGTAAAAAGCTGTCTGTCTGTTCCCGCGCACATAAGCGTATGGCCATTATGAAAGCGGAAGGGATAGACACGGTGGAACAGGCAGACCTTATGCGGGGAAAAGTTTTGTATATGGACAGAAACGATGTTGCGCTGGAAGAAGATGTGTACTTTATACAGGACATCATCGGACTTCGTGTGCTTGATGTTGATAGTGGCAAAGAATATGGCGTTATAACGGATGTGTTTAAAACTGGTGCGAACGATGTGTACCAAGTAACGGACAATGAAAAAAAAGAATTTCTTTTGCCGGTAATAGATCAGATTATCAAAAAAACAGATATTGAAGGCGGCGTTGTGCTGATTAAACCAATGAAAGGACTTTTTGAAGATGCGGATTGACCTGATTACGCTGTTCCCCGAAATGTGTGAGGCGGTTATGGCAGAAAGCATTATTGGACGGGCAAGGCAGCGTGGCGCGCTTGAAGTTGTGTGCCACCAGCTGCGCGATTTTGCCTTTAATAAACACAACCGTGTGGATGATGCACCGTATGGCGGTGGGATGGGTATGCTGTTAATGGCGCAGCCTGTTGCGCTTTGCTTTGAGAATATTTGCAAAATTCTTGGAAAAAAGCCGCATTTTATCTATATGTCTCCGCAGGGAAAAGTTCTTACACAGCAAAGAATAAAGGAGCTGTCGCGGTATGATACTATCTGTATACTTTGCGGCCATTATGAGGGGGTCGATCAGCGTGTGATCGATGCATACGTAGATGAACAGATATCCATAGGCGATTATGTTCTTACCGGCGGCGAGCTTCCGGCGCTGGTTCTTGCAGACGCTGTAAGCCGAATGGTACCCGGCGTTTTATCAGATGACCTTTGCTTTGAAGAGGAAAGCCATTTTGGCGGGCTGTTGGAATATCCGCAATATACGCGCCCGGCGGTCTGGCGCGAACGGGAAACACCGCAGGTACTACTTTCCGGCCATCATGCAAATATTGAAAAATGGAGGAGGCAGCAGTCTTTGCTGCGTACCAGGCAGCTTCGTCCCGACCTGCTTGCGCAGGCGCAGCTTTCGTTGGAGGATAGGCAGTTTTTAAATGAAACAGCGGGGAAAATTGACGAATAAATTTTTTATGGAAATAAATACTGTATGTCTGAAACAAAAATTGCAATACTTTTTGGCAAAGTTATACAAGAAAGCGCGGCGGTGTTCGTCGGCAAATCGTTCATCAATCCGAAAATAGAAAAATAATGTTGACGGTAGTTTTCTTTGTGTTATAATACTAATTATTCATAAGAGGAAGTTTTTGTTTGGGAAACGCTTTTGGCATTACATGCAAATAGGTTTATAGCTTAAATGAAATTTATGTATGTAGGAGAGGGTTCAATTATGTTTGTAAAAGATGTAGAAGTTCAAAATCAGGTAGGTCTTCACGCGCGCCCGGCAACTTTCTTTATTCAGAAAGCCAACGAGTATAAATCTTCTATCTGGGTTGAAAAGGAAGAAAGAAGAGTAAACGCAAAGAGCCTTTTGGGCGTTCTTTCACTTGGTATTGTTGGGGGGACTTCCATCCGGATTATTGCAGACGGCGCAGATGAACAGGGCGCTGTAAATGATCTGGTAAAGCTTGTTGAGTCCGGGTTTGCAGAATAATTGGAAAACAGGCAAAAGTTTGTGGGCGGAGTTGTACTCCGCCCGTTTTTTTGTTATGATGAAAAAAATGTCGATTTAAAAAAGAAAGACCGGTGAAACGGCGTGAATCAGAATATAGAGAAATTGCGTAAAAAATCCATGCGTCTGCCGCTGTTGCCAGGCGTATACATGATGCGTGATAAAAGTGGAAAGATAATTTATATCGGCAAGGCCAAAGCGCTGAAAAACCGGGTGAGTTCCTATTTTGGGTCGCAGAAAAATCACCAGGAAAAGGTCAGGCGGATGGTGGCGCAGGTGCAGGATTTTGACTATATTATAACGGACAGCGAATTTGAAGCGCTGATTTTGGAATGCAGCCTGATCAAGCAATACACGCCCAAATATAACATTTTACTGAAGGACGACAAGGGGTATAGCTATATTAAAATTACAAAGGAAGAATGGCCGAGAATATCGGAATCCAAACAGGCGTCTGACAAAAACGCCGAATATATAGGCCCGTATAACAGCGGCTATTATGTAAAAAACGCAGTAGATGAGGCAAGAAAGATTTTCAAGCTCCCGGACTGCACCAGGAAGTTCCCGCAAGAGTTTGGGAAGGGAAGGCCCTGCCTGAATTATCATATTAAGCAGTGCTGTGCTCCATGTACGGGGAAGGTGTCCAATAAAGAGTATAATGAATATGTTGCGGAGGCCGTGGAGTTCCTTAAGGGAGGAAACAGCCTTTCTATTAGGGATCTGACAGAAAAAATGAACCGTGCCGCAGAAAGTATGGAATATGAGCGTGCGGCAAAAATCCGTGACCGCATTGCAGCGGTACGGCGTATGCAGGAAAGACAAAAGGTTGTTGCCACTAAGGTGCGCGACCAGGATGTCATTGCGCTTGTACGAAACGGAACCACCGGCTGTTTTGAGGTTTTCCGGTTTAAGGATCGAAAGCTTTTTGATCGGGAGCATTTTATCATTTCTGATATTGGGGACCCGGTGCAGGCGCGCGCGGAATTTATTGTACAGTATTATTCTATGCGGGAATGGGTTCCCGGGCAGATTACGCTTGACGGAAGCTGCGAAGACGGGGAAACGCTGGAGCAGTGGCTTTCACAAAAGGCCGGACGCCGTGTGCGGATGGTGATACCGCAAAAGGGCGAACAAATGCGGCTTGTGACCATGTGCAAAAATAACGCGGCGGAACGAATTGGGCAGATGAAGGGGAGCAGTGGGCGCGAAGCTTCTGCGCTGGATGAGCTTGCCTCTATTTTGGGTCTTTCCAGCGTGCCTGCATACATTGAAGCATACGACATATCCAATCTTGCGGGAAATGAAAATGTTGCAGGAATGGTTGTGTTTGAAAATGGACGTCCTCTTAAAAGCGCCTATCGGAAATTTAAAATTCAAGAAATTGCAGGGCAGGACGATTATGGCTCTATGTGCGAAGTCATCCGCCGGCGTTTTGAGGAGTATAACAAGGCACAGGAAAGCGGAGAGGGCTTTGGAAGGCTGCCCGACCTGATTTTGCTTGACGGAGGCAAGGGGCATGTTTCAGCGGTTCAACCTGTTTTACGCCAGATGGGGATACAGGTGCCGCTGTACGGTATGGTAAAGGACGATAGGCACCGGACCCGCGCGATTACAGGCGACGGTGGAGAGATTGCGATTCAGTCCAACAGGCGGGCGTTTTCACTTGTTTCCGCGATTCAGGAAGAGGTACACCGATTTGCAATCGGTTACCACAGGCAGAAGCGCAGCAAAAATGCGTTTAAAAGCTCGCTTACAGAAATTGAAACGATTGGGCCTGCGCGTGCAAAGGCGTTGCTGCGCCATTTTGGTACGATTAAAAATATAGAGATGGCAGATCTGCAGGAGCTGCTTGCGGCGCCTTCCATGAATAAGGCTTCGGCACAGGCGGTGTACAACCATTTTCACGGTTGACACATAAAGCAAGGTACGGTACTATGGGATAAGAAAGTGTAAAAGCATCATGAAATAGAAAGACATACTGGATTTGACATGTACGATAAAACGGAAGGATAAAGGTTTATGAGAGTCATTACCGGAAGCGCAAGAGGAAGAAAACTGCTGACGCTGGGAGGAGAAGAGGTCCGGCCAACGCCGGAGCGCGTGAAAGAGGCGGTTTTCAGCGTGATACAGTTTCAAATAGAAGGCAGAAGCTTTTTGGACCTTTTTGCAGGGTCTGGGCAAATGGGGATTGAAGCCCTTAGCCGTGGCGCCAGAAAAAGTGTTTTTGTAGATGCAAGGCGTGAAAGCATAGAAACGGTAAAGAAAAATCTGGAAAATACAGGCCTTAAAAAAGATGCAGAGGTGGTACTGGCAGACGCGCTTGCTTATTTGCGGCAATGCCGCGATGTTTATGACCTGGCTTTCTTGGACCCTCCGTATTACAGTGGCCTGCTGCAAAAAGCGTTGCCAATGGTTGCCGAAATAATGAATCGGGGCGGTTTGATTATATGTGAAAGTCCACAAAATGAAGATTTACCACAGAAAATTGGTGATTTTGTGCTTGACAGGAGCTATCGCTATGGTAAAATAAAAATTAACACATATTGTCATAAGGATGTGGTCGGATGAAAAGAACCGTAATCTGCCCAGGCAGTTTTGACCCGGTGACTTTGGGCCATGTCGATATTATTGGCAGAGCTGCAAAGATGTTTGATCATGTGATTGTGGCGGTGCTGACAAATCTTGCAAAACAACCCAGCTTTGCGATTGAAGAACGAATGTATCTTCTGAAGAAAGCGACAAAGGGTATAGAAAATATAGAAGTTGTAAGCTTTGACGGCCTTTTGGCGGAATATGCAAAGCAGAGGGGTGCAATTGCCGTAGTGAAGGGCCTGCGGGCTGTTTCTGATTTTGAATACGAGTTTCAGATGTCTCTTACCAATAAAAAGTTAAACCCCAATTTGGAAACGGTTTTTTTAACTTCCAGCGCAGAAAACATGTATTTAAGCTCCAGCATTGTAAAGCAGGTTGCAAGCCTGGGGGGCGATATTACCAACTTTGTACCCGAGTGTATTCATGACGAAATCAAGGAAAGACTCTATTCCAAATAAATATGTGCTTTATGCTAATGTGTGCCAAGCTTTAGTTTTAGTTCAGTATTTAGGGAATCAAGAGAAAGGAATGAGTGTATAATGAAGGTTGAAGATTTGATTATTGAATTAAGAGAGGTTATTGACGATGCAAAAACCCTGCCGCTTTCCGGGGGGAAGTCCGTAATAGACGCGGAGCATGTTAAGGAAATTCTGGATGACATTGAGGAAACGCTTCCGCAGGAGGTAAGGCAGGCAAAGGCGATTGTTGCAGATCGGGCGCAAATCATTGCAGACGCAAAAAAGGAAGGCGAAAGCATTGTGCGTTCTGCCGAGGAGCGGAAAAAGACACTTGTCAATCAGAATGAAATTGTGCGCCAGGCACAGCAGGAGGCAAACGAGATTATTTCTGACGCAAAGCTGAAGGCCAAGGAGATCAGAAAGGCCGCCAACGAATATGTAGAAGAGCTTATGCGTAAAACAGATGAGTTGATGACAGCGCAGGCAAACGAAATTAAGAAGACAAGACAAAGCTTGAAAGCAAGCCAGCGTACGGGAAACTGAAGAGAAAAAGTTTTTGATAACAGGTCTATTCAACAATAAAAACGGCAGGTGGGTTCCACCTGCCGTTTTTTGTTTTCAAGTGCAGAGACAGAACTGCCGGGGGGAAAAAGACCGGAAAAACGGGAGAAAACGAAAAAACACATAAAAAATCAGAAAAAATGTGCTTTTTGGCATATCTTTTTTAAAAAACATATTGCAATTTCCAAATCAATCGTCTATAATTGAAACACAAAGTGGCACTTTAGACCATTTTGTGGCACACAATAGCACTGCAATATGCACGGATGACATGGAAGTGATGGTATGTTTATTGGGACTTACCAACATAACATAGATGCGAAAGGCCGCATTATTATGCCCGCAAAGTTTCGTGAGGAGCTTGGCGAGGCTTTCTATGTCACAAAAGGGATCCATACGGGACCGGAGGAAGGAAAAGGCTGTCTACAGGTGCTTTCCCTTGCAAAATGGGAAGAGTTTCTGGCAAAAATCAGCGCTCTGCCGGTTTCAAAGGCAACAGGGCTGTACAGGTATTTCTGTGCGGGAGCAGACGTTTCTGAACCGAACGCACAGGGAAGAATCCTGATCCCGGATCATTTACGGCAGCATGCCTGTCTGGAAAAAGAGGCCGTGATTATTGGCTGCGGTACAAGGGTGGAAATTTGGAACCGGGAAAACTGGGAAAATTACCTGGATCGCCAGGCAAGCGAGGATATTGTTGCTTTGCTGGAAATGATTTAGCGTGACGGAGGTCGTACCGATGGAGTTTTCCCATATGCCGGTGCTGCTTGCCGAAACCATAGAGGCGCTTGCCATAAAACCAAATGGGGTTTACGTGGACGGCACGGCGGGAGGAGGCGGCCATTCAGCTGAGATTTTGAAAAGGCTGAAAACCGGGACGCTGATTTCTATTGACCAGGATCCCGATGCCATTGAAGCAGTAACAAAGAGGTTTTTTGGAAATGGCAATTCCAAAGTAGTGCAGGCAAATTTTAGTCAGATGGATACGGTTGTACAGTCGCTTGGATTTGAAAGCGTTGACGGGGTGCTGTTGGATATAGGGGTTTCCTCCAGACAGCTCGATACTGCGCAGCGTGGATTTTCCTTTCATTACGAGGCTCCGCTGGATATGCGTATGAGTCAACAGGGGACGACGGCGTACGAGTTGGTGAACACTCTGCCGTATGGGGAACTTGCAAAGATTATTCGCACCTATGGGGAAGAAAAATTTGCAGGACCGATTGCAGATGCAATTATAAAGGCCAGGGAAAAAGAAGCGATACAAACGACCACGCAGCTTGCTGAAATTATTAAAGGCGCTGTGCCCGCGGCCAGAAGGCGAGACGGGCATCCTGCGAGGAAAACGTTTCAGGCGCTTCGCATTGCTGTCAACGGTGAACTTGACAGGCTTTCGCAGGGGCTGGACGCCGCGTTTTCCATTTTAAAACCAGGCGGACGGCTTGCGGTGATAAGTTTTCATTCCTTGGAGGACCGCATTGTCAAACAACGTATGGCTTTGTGGTGCCAGGGATGTACCTGCCCGAAGGATTTTCCCATATGCGTTTGCGGGAAAAAGCCCAAAGCAAAGCTTATTTTTAAAAAGCCGGTGGAGGCATCAGCGCAGGAATTGCAGAAAAACCCAAGAAGCAGAAGCGCAAAGCTGCGCGCAGCAGAAAAATTGTAACAAAGTTGTAAAAATTGTTAAAAAAAGCTTTGACAAAAGCAGGTACATGTAGTAGACTATATATTGTGGTTCAATGAAAAAGTTTTGCATGGGACACTACATATTGTGCATACATATGTTCGGCTAACAAGCCGCAAAAAAATAGATAAAAATTAAAAAGTTACAAAAATAATACAAGGCAGTTTGCCACCCAAATTCCATAAAAAATACGTTTAAACATAGAAAAGAAAATACAAAAATACGACTTCGTTTATATATTTATAGATGTTAAGGGTTTTACATAGAGGTGTAAGGAATGGCTTTTGAAGAGAGAAATGCAGCGTATGATATTAGCCTGTTTGAAGCAGCCGAACAGATTGAGATAGAAGAGCCGAAAAAGCAGATTCACAGAAGAAGAAAGAACAATGTTCTGAGCATTCCTGAGGAGCAGTTGGATAAAATACGCAGGCGTAAATATAACCCTGCAAAGCTATTTACCGGGTTTATGCTGGGCATGATTGTCACCGGCGCTGTGGTTATGATTGTACATGGACAGGTGCAATTGACAGAGCTCAACCAGCAGATCAGCAACGCTGCAAGCGAGCTTGCAGATCAGGAAAGCCTGTATACGCAGTTGCAGATGAAGGTGGAGTCCAAGCTTTCCCCATCTGTGGTAGAGGCGTATGCATCAGAAGAGTTGGGGATGTCCAGAGCCGACAATTATCAAAAAGAGTACATAAGTCTTTCACAGGGGGATAAAGCGGAAATCTCTCAGACAGACGGCGGCAATCTGTTTGAATCCATTGCTGATGCGATTGCGGGGCTTTGGTCATAACCAGAGCGGGTTTCTAATACACATATATATAAGAATTATAAGAATGACGAAGCGGTTGTAACAGGGAGCGGCGGTCTGCCGTTTCTGAATGAGTTGGTAAACGGACGTATTACTGTTATGGGGTAATTGCTGGCTGACTTATGTTACAACCGTATTTTTATATGCAAAACGATATATGTAAAAAGCCGAGGCAAAAATTTCAGGTTTACCCCGTGCGTAAGATATGCTTATATTATATATGTAGATAGATGCAGGAAAAATATCCTGTAAAAAGTGAAGATATGGATAGTAGTATAAAAATGGTAGCGTCTTCCCGGCGGCCGGCAAAAGCGGCTGCCTATGCGGGAAAGATCCCAGTGAGTTGGAAGGGAGTTTGTCTGATATGTCAAAGGGCGCAAATACAAAGCTGGTTCACAGGTCTGTAATTATTTTGGTATTAATTCTTGTGGTTGGTTTTGGCAGCGCAATATTACGCCTTACGCAGCTAAGCGTTGTGCAGGGGGAAGAGCTGCAACAGGCGGCTGTGGCGCAGCAGCTGAACGATACGACGATCAGTGCAAGGAGGGGTACCATTTATGACACCAACGGAAAGGTGCTTGCGCAAAGCGCTACCGTTTGGAAGGTGGTATTGTCCCCGATCAATTTTGAATCTGACGAAGAACGCACGATCGTTTCCCAGGGTTTAGCAGAGATACTGGATTTGGAGCAGGCGGATATTTTTGAGAAAACAAAGGAAAGGTCTTATTATGTGGTAGTGAAGCGGCAAATTGAAAGCGACGTCAGAGACGAAATCCTGAAATTTGTAGATGAGCTGGACGAAGAACACGATATTACCGGTGTAATCGACCTGATTGAGGACTATAAACGGTACTATCCATATGGATCGTTTGCTTCTTCTCTGATCGGGTTTACAGGCAGCGACGACCAGGGCCTTTCCGGCATAGAATACCAGTATGATGAAAGCCTGACGGGAACACCCGGCCGGCTGGTAACGGCGAAGAATGCAAACGGGACGGAGATGCCGTTTGATTATGAACAAAAGGTACAGGCAGAGGATGGAAACAGCCTGGTGCTGACGATTGACGAGACGATCCAGCATATTATGGAAAAGTATTTGCAAAAAGGTATAGAAGAGCACAAGGTATATAATCGCGCGGTGGCGATTATGATGGAGGTCAATACGGGTGCTATTTTAGGAATGGCGGTAGAAGAGGGGTATGACTTAAACGACCCGTTTACTTTAGTCAACCAGACGGCAAAGGATGAGATTGCGCAGCTGCCGGAGGATGAAAAGGCTGCGGCGGAAAGCGCTGCGCTTTCCAAGCAATGGAGGAACAAGGCGGTCAGCGACACCTATTATCCCGGATCGGTATGGAAAATCATTACTTCTTCCATGGCGCTGGAGGAAAATCTGATTAACGACGAGTCGCGCTTTTACTGCACAGGATCTTACGTGCCGTTTGAGGGTGCATCGTCCATCAGCTGCCATAATACAGCAGGGCATGGCACACAGACCTTTGAAGAAGCGTTATGTAATTCCTGCAACCCGGCGTTTATGCAGATTGGTAATTTAATTGGCGCGACAAAATTTTGGGAATATTACCAGGCGTTTGGATTTTCTGAGAAAACGGGGATCGACCTGCCGGGCGAATCGGAAGATATCTTTTTTAACGAGGACGGCTCGATGGGGCCCATGGATCTGGCGGTTGCATCGTTTGGGCAAAACTTTTCTGTAACGCCAATCCAGATGGTGACGGCTGTTTCTGCAGTTGCAAACGGCGGGAAGCTTTTGCAGCCTTATACGGTCAGGCAGATTCTTGACAGCGACGGCAACGTGGTAGAGTCGACAGATACAACCGTGAAACGGCAGGTCATTTCGGAAGAGGTGTCTAAGGAGCTGTGCGCCATACTGGAGGAAAACGCGATTAGCGGTGCGGCGACAAACGGTTATGTACAGGGGTACAGGATTGCCGGAAAAACGGGAACGTCTGAAAAGCTGACCGATTCTAATGACGATGGAATAGAGGACTATATTGCATCTTTCTGCGGTTTTGCCCCGGCGGATGATCCGCAGGTGGCGCTGCTTGTATACTTTGACACCCCCACTGGCGGACAGTATTACGGAAGCCAGGTTGCAGCACCCGTGTTTGCGGAAATTATGGCGGAGGTGCTGCCATATTTAGAGGTTGAAACACAGTATAACGAAGAAGAGCTGTCGATGCTGGATACAACGGCGGGCAATTACGTGGGCGAGAGTGTGGAGCAGGCGCAGGCTGCGGCCGAGGAAGACGGATTTGTTTCTATTGTAAAGGGTGAAGGAACGACCGTTGCTGCACAGATTCCTGCGGCGGAGTCCAGAATTCCGCAGGGCGGTACGGTTGTGCTTTATACAGATGCAGCCGGCGTAGATGAGGATATGGTAGAGGTTCCCGATCTTACAGGGCTTTCCATATCAGATGTAAACAGTATAGCGTCACAGTATAATTTAAATATCAGCATTGCGGGCGCAAGCGCCGCAGGCGAGGGGATTTCCCAATCGCAAAGCATTGCGCAGGGAACCATGGTAAGCCAGGGCACGGTGGTTATTGTGACGTTTGTGCAGGACAGCAGCTATGGAGAACCGATCTTTTAATTTTAGATAAATAAAGGCAGGGAAAGCGATGAAGAGCAAAAAATCAAGCGGCGGCACACCCCCGTACGGACAGATAACGGCGGTGGGAAGGCAGCCATTGGTGGAACATTCCTTAAAAGCGTTGGAGCATGTGCTTGCAGAGGCAGGAAAGAGTGTAACGGCAAAAAGTATGGCTGTTTATACGGAGCACCCCTACTGCGTTGGAAGTATTACCTTTGCGGCGGGACAGCGTGCGGTCAATACGGTGTTGTTTACAGATGAAAGCGCCTGCCCATATGAGCAGCAGTGGCTGCAGACATGTACTACGCTGGTCCTTCCCTATGACGAGATGAGAAAACAGCTGCTGGAAGAAAAGGAAAAAGAGAAAATTGTAGAATATTCCCACAATGACGACCGAGCGGACCTTGTTGCAAAGAATATAACGCAAACGGCGGAGCATATAAATTTTGAGCTTGTAGGCACGGGACTGATTGGCAGGATTAAGCTAAAAGAGGGTTGCGGCCTTTCAGTTGAAAATGCGCTTGCACTTGCAGGCGCGCTGCTTGCTTCGGATATTGCGCTAAAAGAGATAGCAAACGGGCTGAGCACCCTTGAAAGTTTGGCGGCCTTTGCATAATTTTGAGGTTGAAAATGATGGAGGTTTTTCTATGAACGTTGGTTGGATACTGGGAAGTGCGGTAGTTTCGTTTGCGATTGCCGCAATTTTAGGAAAATGGCTTGTACCTTTTTTACAAAAGCTGAAATATGGTCAGACGATTTTAGATATTGGGCCAAAATGGCATAAAGGAAAGCAGGGTACACCGACCATGGGCGGTTTGATGTTTGTGGCCAGTACCATTGTGACGTCTGTTGCCGGTGTTTTGCTTTGCAGCGCGTTTGCTTCGGGAGAGGATCCCGTATTTACACAGGTGACGCTTTCTTTTAACAAGGTGTTTGCGGGCCTTGCCATGGCGGCGGCATTTGGCGCAATTGGCTTTTTTGACGATTATATCAAGGTTGTGAAGAAGCGGAATTTGGGCCTTACGGCAAAGCAAAAGCTGATTTTGCAGTTTGGCGTTGCGGCTGCGTATTTGTTTACGTTGTCTTTAACAGGCGTTACTTCTGAAACACTGATCCCCTTTGTTGGGCCGGTGGATCTGGGATGGCTTTACTGGATATTGTCTGCGGTGCTGATTGTGGGCGTTGTAAACGCCGTTAACCTTTCAGACGGGATAGACGGGCTGGTAGGATCTATGACCTTTTTTGCCGCGCTTGCTTTTATGCTAATTGCCTCTACCTTGGTTTCGCAGGGGATTGGGATTATGTCTGCGGCTCTGGCGGGCGGATGCCTTGGCTTTTTGATCTGGAATTTTCATCCGGCAAAGGTTTTTATGGGCGATACGGGTTCCTTGTATCTTGGAGGTTTTTTATGCGCGTTGGCGTTTGGAATGAATATGCCGATTATCTTAATCCCCATTGCGCTTGTATATTTGCTTGAGATGCTTTCGGTCGTTTTGCAGGTTGTGTATTTTAAAGCGACAAAAGGAAAAAGGCTGTTTAAAATGAGCCCGATCCACCACCATTTTGAAATGTGTGGATGGTCGGAAGTGAAAATTGTAGTTGTGTTCAGCCTGGCGACGGCGTTATGCGGCGTGTTGGCACTTGCGTTGGTAATGACGGGCTTTTAAAATAGGGCTGGCGCGCGTTTTATGTATGACTGTATGGTGGTGGAAAGATGGATAGAAAATATCCCCTAAGATACGAGGCGGAGCTTAAACGGAAAGCACAGGAAGCATATAATAGAAGGCGCGGCTACTATGCCTCTGTAGCTGCGCACGAAAAAACGGCGGATACAAAACGCCGCGGTATACGGAAAAAGCTCAAGCTGTTTTCGGTACGCGCCGGGTTGGATATGCCTTTTTTACTTTTAATCTTGATTTTGCTTGTTATTGGGATTATTATGATGTTTTCCGCAAGCTATCCGGTTGCTTATTTTACCAACGGAGATAGTTACCTGTATTTAAAAAGACAGGTAATTTTTGCAGTGATTGGCGTTGCTGCAATGCTTGCTATTTCTTTTTTTGATTATCATCACTTCCATAAGCTGGCGGTATGGGTTTTGGCCCTTGCGTTTTTACTTTTGGTTGTTGTGCTGTTTATCCCATCTGAAACGGGTGTGCACCGATGGATTGACCTGGGCATAGCAAGTTTTCAGGCGTCTGAGCTGATGAAGTTTGCGTTGATTTTGTTTTTTGCCCATTGGGGCTCTGTGTATTTTTATAAGATGGAAACATTTAAATACGGTGTTCTGCCGGCAATTGTAATCCTTGTTCCTACGGTGGTGCTGTTGCTGTTGGAGCCGCATTATTCCGGTATTGTTATTGTAACGCTTTTAACGGCGCTGATGATGTATATATCGGGCGTGAAGGGAAAGTGGTTTTTGTTTGCGGGTGCCGGCATACTGGTTATTTTTCTTATCATGTCGGCCACCGGGCTGCTTTCTTATGCGATGGAGCGTATGGAAGGCTGGGGACAGGCGCTGGAATACACAACGCCTGAAATGTGGCAGACCACATGGCAGACCAGGAATTCGATGTATGCGATTGGCTCAGGCGGGCTGATGGGTCTGGGGTTAGGGCAATCCAGGCAAAAGTATCTGTACCTGCCGGAACCGCAAAACGACTTTATCTTTGCGATTGTCTGTGAAGAGCTGGGGTTGATCGGCGCGGTGATTATTCTTGCAATTTTTGGACTGCTTGTATGGCGCGGGATTACCATATCGATGCGTGCGAAAGATAAGTTCGGTACACTTTTGGGTGTGGGCCTGACCGCACAAATTGGGCTGCAGGTAATTTTGAATATTCTGGTTATTACCGATTTGCTTCCAAACACCGGGATCAGCCTGCCGTTTTTCAGCTCAGGCGGAAGCTCGCTTGTCATGCTGTTGGCGCAGATGGGGATTGTGCTTTCGATTTCAAGGACATCCAATATTAATAAAGCATAAGCCTTTGACAGGCTGTGTGACAAAGGAGGGTGCTTCTATGAGAATTTTATTTGCAGGCGGCGGCACGGCGGGCCATATTAACCCTGCGCTCGCGGTAGCCGGCTATATAAGGAAAAAAGAGCCGGACGTGCAAATTTTATATGTAGGAGCAAAAGGAGGCATGGAGGAGCGCTTGGTGCCGCAGGCCGGTTTTGCTTTTGAAGGGATTTCTGTGTCTGGATTTAAGCGGAGCTTTTCCCCCAGCGCCGTAAAGGATAATATCATTACAGTAAAAAAGGCGTTGCAGGCAGGCACTGTGTCTAAAAGGATTATCCGGGATTTTAAACCGGATATTTGTATGGGGACGGGCGGCTATGTAAGCGGCCCGGTGATCCGGGCGGCGGCAAAGCTTTCTATCCCGACTGTGATCCATGAACAAAACGCCTTTCCGGGCGTTACTACAAAAATGCTTTCCCGGTATGTAAAGCGCGTTATGCTTGCAATGCCAGAGGCAAAACAATATTTAAGCGACGGATGCCGCTGCGTTACGACGGGCAACCCTGTAAGGCAGGAAATTTTAACGGCGGACAAAACGGCGTGCAGAAAGAAGCTGGGGCTGGATAGCCGCCCTGTGGTTTTGTCATTTGGCGGAAGCCTGGGCGCCCGGAAGATCAACGAGAATGTCGCAGGAATGATAGCGCGCAGCGCAAAGGACGGCAAATACCAAATTATACACGCTTACGGCCAATACGGGAAGTGGTTCCCCGATCTTTTGCGAAAGATGGGGGCAGACCCGGACGGCTGTGAAAATTTAGATATAAGGGAATATATTGATGATATGCCCGTGTGCCTTGCGGCGGCAGACCTTGTTATATGCAGGGCGGGGGCGATTACGTTAAGCGAGCTGCAGGCGCAGGGAAAGCCCGCTATTTTGATCCCTTCGCCCAATGTGGCGGAAAACCACCAGTATCACAACGCTATGGCAATGGCCAACCGACAGGCAGCTCGCGTTTTAAAAGAAGAGGAGCTGACCCAGGAAGCGGTTATGCAGGCGGTGGACGATATGGTAAGCGATCCGGAAAAGCTTAGAAAATACAGCGAAAATGCCAAAAGACTTGCAATTACAGATGCAAACGAAAGGATTTATTCGGTTATTAAAAAGGTGCTTGGCACAGCAGCTGTTTAACCGACGGACTGTGCCGGCTGTATAGAAACGGTTTGGTGTTTGTAGCTGTGTAACAACAGACAGCCTTAAAACATAAGATATCAAGGGTTGATTTTCAGCCCTAAAGCTTTTGTTGGAAAGGGTGTTCTGTGTGTCGAAGCTTATGATAGAGGGATGCAACAGACTAAACGGCAGTATTTCTGTACAGGGGGCTAAAAATAGCGCGCTCCCTGTTCTGGCGGCAACACTGCTTTCAGGCGACCGCTGTGTGCTACATAACTGCCCGCGCCTTTCCGATGTGGAAACTTCTATCAAAATTTTGCGTTATCTGGGCTGCAATGTCAGCCGCAGCGGCAGCACCCTGACTGTGGATACACACAGCGTGTGCCGGTATGATATACCGGATGCGTTAATGCGGGAGATGCGCTCCTCCATTGTCTTTTTAGGTGCAATTATTGCCACCATGGGAAGAGCAAGGCTGTCTTTTCCGGGAGGATGCGAGCTGGGCCCGCGTCCGATCGATTTGCACTTAAAGGCGCTGCGTCTGATGGGGCTGGAAATTACAGAACATCACGGGATTTTAGATTGCAGCGTTCCCAATGGCTTACACGGCGCAAAGATTACGTTGTCCTTTCCAAGCGTGGGTGCTACTGAAAATATTATGCTTTCGGCTGTGCTTGCCAAGGGAACGACGATCATTACAAATGCGGCAAGAGAGCCGGAGATTTGCGACCTTGCAGACTTTTTAAACGGCTGCGGCGCAAAAATTTCCGGCGCAGGCGAGGGAACTATTTTTATTGACGGCGTAGAACGACTTACAGGGACGCAGCACACGATTATTCCGGACAGAATTGTGACCGCAACCTATATGGCTGCGGCGGCGGTGACCGGCGGCAGCCTGGAACTGAAGCATGTTGTTCCTGCGCATTTGGGTTCCATTATTTCCGTTTTTGAAGAAGCCGGCTGTACGATCCGTATCAGCGGGAATACACTGCATATTTTTGCACCGCAACGGCTTAAGGCAGTAAAATTTATAAGGACGATGCCGTACCCCGGTTTTCCTACAGACGCGCAGGCGCCCATTATGGCGATGACGGCCCTTGCAAACGGAACGAGCGTGTTTGTGGAAAATATTTTTGAAAGCCGTTATAAACATGTAGGGGAGCTGTTGCGTCTTGGTGCAAATATTAAGGTGGAAGGCAGAGTTGCCGTTGTAGAGGGCGTAAAGCATTTTTACGGTGCTTCTGTGGAGGCACTTGACCTGCGCGGCAGTGCCGCACTGGTTGTAGCGGCGCTTGCGGCGGAAGGAACAACCGAGCTTAAGGGCGTAAAATTTTTGGAACGCGGCTATGAGGATATAGAGCTCTATTTATCCAGCGTAGGAGCGACGGTCAAAAAGGTATAAAACGGAAAACGGCCGGAGAAAGATATGGACTTCAATCTGTAAGGATGTAGAAAAGATGGAAAACAAGAACAAAGGCAGCAATCAAAATCAGCAAAACAAGCGGATGTCTGAACAAAGGCCGGGCATGCAAAATGGCAGCCAGAAGATGCGCAATGCAAAAAGGCCGACAGGCGGAAGAAGGCCTGCCGCAGCCCCGGGCAATAAGCGGACTGCCCCGGAAAAAAGTGCAGGGCGGCCCTTTTCTGAGGAAAAACAAAAAAAACAACAGACAAAGCGCAGCCCCGCTATAAAAACGGTGCAAAAGGCCGAGGCAAAATCAACGCGTATGCCCCAACGCGGCGGTAAGAAGGTAGGTGACGCGGCAAGAAGAGCCAAGAGCGGCCCTGCAAGAAAGACGTATACAGAGGAGCCGATTGTCCGGCGGGACGATTACGGCGACGGCTTTTACACAGATGAAGTCGCTATGAAGCAAAATGCCGCCATGCAGGCCGAGGAAGAGGCAAGGATCCAGGAGGAGCTCAGCAGAGAGCCATTTTCCAGAAAAACCAGAAAGGTGATTAACTTTGCCGTTTGCGGCGCGATCCTGCTGGTGATCCTGATCGTAGGCGTTGTGCTTTCACTGACGGTATTTTTTAAATCAGAACAGTTTGAGGTGGAAGGATCTGCGCATTACAGCAACCAGGAGATTATTGATGCAAGCGGTCTGACGCTGGGGGAAAATCTGTTTTTAAGTGATAAAAAAGCAGGGGAAGAGAAGATCAAGCAGACGCTCCCGTATGTGGAAGAGGCGAAAATTGACATACGAATCCCCGATACGATGGTCATACATATTACAGAGGCGCAACCGGCGTATGTGATTGCGGAAGGGGAAGAATTTGTGGTGATTTCCTCTGAGGGGAGAGTGCTGGAGCGAATCAGTAAAAATACATATGACGCGCCGGTGATCGAAGGCTGTACGCTGGAGAAGGCCGAGGTGGGAAACACGGCCCAGGTGAAGAATAAGAATATTATGCCGATCTTAAACGAGATCACCAAGGCCTTACAAAAAAATGAATTTAACGGCATACGGGAAATTGATGTTTCGAACACGGCCAATATTAAGTTAAATTATGCAGACAGGATCCAGATTGTTCTGGGAATGCCAGAGGATATTGATTATAAAATCCGCACGGCGCAGACGATTATTGACCAGAAGCTTGCCCAGACCGATATGGGCGTTTTAGATGTTTCGGCCTGCAATGGCAGCAAAAAGGCATCATATTACAACCCGGACAATACGCTGTATGCCACCGAGCCTTCTACCGAGCCCACAACCGCCGCCACCGAGCCTGTGACAGATTATACCTGGCAGGACAGCGGCGATGGATATACCGACGGCTATACTGACGAAAGCTATTACGATGACGGTTATTCTGACGACAGCTATGCTGACGATGGTTATTATTATGACGACGGCTACTATTACGATGGTTATGCCGACGGGACAGACGGGTATGATGATGGGGTATATGCCTGATCTTTTCGGGGTACTTGGGTAAAAGGCGTTGAAATCGAGAATATTTGCCGAATTTTTAAATTTTTCTGCAAGAACTTATTGAAATTTTTCAGCGCTTGTGATACATTATTAAATAGGCGTATAGTCGATTGGATTATAGATTTAAAACATCAGGCTTTTTTAGTTGGATGAAGCAATCAGATGTTGATTAGGAGGAAGTTCAAATGGCATTCGAGCTTGAAAAAGAGTACAGCAACAACATCCCTGTTATTAAGGTCATTGGCGTAGGCGGCGGCGGCGGAAACGCTGTAAACCGCATGGTAAAAATGGGTGTGCGCTGTGTTGAGTTTATTGCAATTAATACCGACGACCATGTTTTGCAGTTTTCCAATGCTTCACAAAAGCTTCAGATAGGCGAAAAGATTACGCATGGAAAAGGCGCTGGCTCTAAGCCGGAGGTTGGCAGAGAGGCCGCAGAAGAGAACCGTGAGGAAATTACCGCTGTGCTGCAGGGTACAGACATGGTCTTTATCACTGCCGGTATGGGCGGCGGAACCGGCACGGGCGCTGCGCCGATTGTTGCGGAAATTGCAAAGGATATGGGCGTATTGACAGTTGCCATTGTAACAAAGCCTTTTGCCTTTGAGGGAAAAAAGCGTATGGAACAGGCCGAAGCCGGTATTGCGGCCTTAAGGGAGCATGTGGATTCGCTGATTGTTGTACCGAACGAAAGGTTGAAATATGCAAGTGAACAGCGCATTACATTGAAGAATGCGTTTGACCTGGCGGACGATGTGCTGCGCCAGGGCGTACAAAGCATTTCTGACCTGATCTTGATTCCCGGTTTGGTCAACCTGGACTTTGCAGACGTAACCTCTATTATGAACAATGCGGGTTATGCGCACATGGGTATTGGTTATGCACAGGGAAAGGACAAGGCGGAAGAGGCTGCAAGAATGGCGATTACAAGCCCGCTGCTTGAAACTTCGATTGACGGTGCCAAGGGCGTGATTGTCAATATAACGGCTTCTGCGGATATTGGGCTGGATGAAATTGATACGGCTTCCGCAATGATTACAGACCAGGCCGACCCGGAAGCAAATATTATCTGGGGTGCCGTTTTGGATGAAAATATGGAAGACGAAATGAGCGTTACGGTGATTGCTACAGGCTTTGCATCGTTTGACGGCGGAAAGAAGGACAACGCGCATACATCCAGAATGTCTATGACCTCTTCACGGACAGAAATGCTCAGAAACCAGGCGGCTTCTGTTGCGGCGGCAAAAGATGTAGCGGCAAGGAAAACGGGCAATGTGGATGTAGCGGATGACGATGACACCTTCTATGACATCATGTCTATTTTTAACCGTAAATAATAAAGGATAAAATAAAAATAAAGGGCAGGAAAACAGCAACGCTTGTTTTCCTGCTTTTTGTATGAGCAAACGGAAGAAGGTTTTTGTGTGCATATAGATACGATCGATAAAGGAAAAGCCTTTGATTTTGGAAACACGGCAGAGGAATACGGGAAATACAGGGATATTTACCCGCAAAGCATGTACGATAAGCTTTGCACCTTTGGAATTGGAAGGCCGGGCCAAAAAATACTGGATCTGGGCAGCGGTACGGCCGTGCTGCCGCGCAATATGTATGGTACGGGCGCAAGCTTTACCGCGACAGACCCTTCGCAAAAGCAGCTTAAAGAAGGCAAAAGGCTTGCAGAAAAGGCCGGTATGGATGCAATTGCATTTAAAGTGTGCAGCGCGGAGGATACCGGCTTTGCAGACAACCGCTTTGACGCAGTAACCGCCGTGCAATGCTTTTGGTATTTTGATGTAAAGCGGGCAGTACCGGAAATTGCGCGTGTTTTACGGCCCGACGGGGCGTTTTGCAAAATTTCCATGGAATGGCTGCCGTTTGAAGACACGATGATACAGGAAATGGAAGCGCTTGTGCTGCGGTATAACCCAGACTGGACAGGAGAAGGTTTTCGCCCGGTTGCTTATTCGTTTCCGGACTGGGCAAGGCCGTATTTTGCATTGGAAACCGTACATACATATAAAGAAAAAATTGTTTTTGATAAAGATGCCTGGCGCGGAAGAATCCGAACCTGCAGGGGAATAGGCGCCAGCCTGCCGGAAGAAAGGGTGCGGCAGTTTGACCGGGAGTATGGGGCGCTTTTATTGAAATACCCAGGTAACACCGTCGCAATCCGGCATCAGATCCAGATAGAGGTTTACAGGCTGGAGACAAAGCCCAGTAACCGGAACATGCCGCTATAAAAAATGAAAATCAGGTAAAAAGCGGCGTGCTGAAATAACGCTCGGCAGTATCTGGCAGCACGGTGATAACGGTTTTGCCGGGGCCAAGTTTTTTTGCCATTTTCAGTGCGGCCGCTACATTTGTGCCGGAGGAAATCCCGCACATGAGGCCTTCCAGGCGCGCAAGATCCTTGGCGGTTTGTATGGCTTCTTCGTCGCTTACGATATAAATATCGTCGTAAATCTGTGTGTTCAGGTTGCGGGGGATCAGGCCGTCGCCTATGCCCATCTGCAAATGGGTGCCTATGTTGCCGCCTGCTAAAATTGCCGCGTTTTCCGGCTCGACCGCCCAGATCAGGATATCGGGATATTGCGCTTTTAGCACCTCGCCTATGCCGGTAATAGTACCGCCTGTTCCTATACCGGAGCAAAAGCCGTCGATTGGCTGTGCGACCTGTTCCATAATCTCCAAGGCGGTGTGGTGCTTATGTACAAGCGGGTTGGCGGGGTTTTCAAACTGCTGCGGAACATAAACGCGCGGGTCGTCCTTTGCCATTTGCAGCGCTGTTTGCAGGCAGGTTTCTATGCATTTGCCGATGTTGCCGTCGTCATGGATCAAAATGACCTTTGCGCCGTAGTGTTCGACCAGCTTTCTGCGCTCGTAGCTTACCGAGTCTGGCATAATGATGACTGTTTGGTAGCCGCGCACCGCGCCGACCAGCGCAAGGCCAATGCCCTGGTTGCCGCTGGTGGGCTCTACAATAATGGTGTCTTTATGGATAAGTCCATCTTTTTCGCCCTGCAAGATCATGTTATAAGCGGTTCTGGTTTTGATTGACCCGCCTACGTTGAGCCCTTCGTATTTTACAAGCACCTGTGCGCCGCTTTTGTCTGCCATTCTGTTTAAGCGTATGACCGGCGTATGGCCGATCGCTTCGAGCACGTTGTCATAGATCATAATGCCGCCCCTTTTCTGTATATAGATTCGCACGAAAAAAATTATACACCGAAACTGCCGTTTGTGCAATTGCAAAACAGAGAATAAAAACCATAGATGCGTTGCGTTGTTGTCTGCCTGCAATTGTGGTATAATATCCACAGAATAAGCGGGAAGCCTTGATTTTACAGGACTTCCCGCCTTTTTTGTTACTAATTCGTTATTAGTTCAATGTTCATTCGCAGTTCTTCTATATTTTTATGAGTGTACACCCGTTCGCCTGTACCCTTCGACTTATGCCCCATGAGCCTATCAATACACACCTTATTTGCCCCGGCAGAATCAAGCCTTGAACGGAAGGTGTGGCGGCACTCATGCGGGGTATGTTTCATTTTCAGCTTATCCATAAGATCAGCCCATATTTCACGGTAATTGCTTTCGCTTACTTCTTTTCCTTCATACTCAAAGAGATACCCGGCTTTTGACTGTTCAAACCGTTTTTGAACAATACCTTGAATTTTTGAATGTACGGGAACAAGCCTGTTCTTCCCGGCTTCTGTTTTGACACCGCCCCGCATAGTCCATTCTTTCAGGTCAACATTGGCAGTCCGTAAAGAAAGCATTTCTGAAATCCGAAACCCCGTATAAATGAAGAACAGGATTGAATCCACCCACGGAAGATTTTGATTTTCCCAAAGGCGGGAAATTTCTTTATCCGTGAAAACTTCCTTGGTTGTTTCGGGGATTGGTTCAGAGGTTAAAAGATTAGAATTACATTTCATAATTATATCTAACTCCATTGCAAAGCGGTCAAGATGCCCCCACAGGTTTTTGATTGCCCCTTGTGTGGAATATCCTTTCCCGCAGCCGTCAATGCAATCTTGCATTTGGTATGATTTGATTTGCTTATAGTTTGTCTTTGCTAATTTGGAACAATGCTTATATGCCGATTTCAAGGAACTTCGGTTTGAAGCACCCAATTTCACAGCCCGTTTTTCAAGCCATAGCGTATAGAGTTCTTCCAGCGTGATTTTATCCGTTTTAATGTCCCACGGATCATTGTTGTATTGTGCAAGCAGAATAAGCCCTTCTTCCTTGGTGGCAGTATAACCAATAGGCTTCTGCTTCCCGGACTTACCTTCCTTCACAATCCACGGTTTACGCCTGTTCCCTGACAGCTTTGTTACTGTTCCGTACCCATTCGGATTTTTCAATAACATCACCGCCCATCTTGAGAAATGGCGGTCAAGTTTATTATATCACTTTGACCGCCTAAAATCACTTCATCCTGATTTTCGGTCATTCGTCCCCGTTGGTGTTGCAGCACTGACGGGGATATTTTTTTGCTTAGAAACAGTTTTGAACGATTGCTTTATAAATTTTATCATCAACTTCAATCAAAGAACGCTTACCGTCTTTGAATTGAATGGCTATTGTATATACCCCTTTATTCTTTGCAGAAGCAGCCCCGGCGATTGCGCCAACACCGCCTAATAAAGCACCACCTACAATACCACGGGCAACGCCGGAAGCCATACTTTTTTGATTTTCATTATTTATGACTTCATAGCTTTCAACGGTAGTTTTATTTAAGTAAAGCTGCTTAATAAATCCTATGGATATTCCAGCTTGTGAAACCCCACCGCCTAAAATTTGTTTTCCGGCATAATCGCCTGATAGCACCCTGTTTTTTGCGCTCACATTATCATTCCTTTCTTGAAATTAACTTTTCAATATCGGTTCAGGTAGTTCAAGTTCAAGATGTGGTTTATATTACTATTACTTTTTATGAATCACTGTAAAATGATTTTTTTAATATGCAATCATTTAAGAAGTGACAAAGCATCTTGTACTACTTGAACTTTGCCGATTTTTCAAGTATTTTAACTTGAACTTTAACTTGAACCTTAGTTGTACTTATCTTGGGCTGAAATCTACATATATCAAATTGCCTTCCCGCTTGATGATCCGTCTTTTGCAGAATATTTTTTATCCTCTAACATTGCTTCCATGCGCTCCAAAGCCCTTCCTTGGTCGGTAGAATCAAGCTGAATAAATAATTCTACGGCTTGCTGAGTGGATAAGCCATATATATTTTGAATTTCTCTCAAAAGTTCCGTTTCCTTTGAAAGCTTATCAGCATTGAATTCCACATTCCACTTTTGATAATCTTGTTCGGAAGGAACATCATACCCCATAAGCCAAACTTCATTTACTTTTAACGCCATAGCCAAAATAGATAATTTGTCTTGCTTTGGTATCACTTTACCGGAAACATATTGGGAAAGATCGTTTTTATTCAGCTTAACATTGTATTTTATACAGTAAGGCTTGCAGGCTTCCAAAATGTCTACTTGCTTCAACCCCCGTTCATTCATAATTTGCTTTAATCTGTCAGCGGTAGAAATTTCCTTCAAGGCGACACACCCCTTTCTTTGTTTGTAATGCTATTATAATGTATCTTGAAGAAAAGTTCAAGTAGGCAAAGAAAAAAGTTCAAAAAATTTGAATTTAAGTATTGACAAGCAAGAAAGGCGATGCTATAATGATTACAAGTTCAAGAGAATTGAACTTAAACACAAAAGCCGCTGTAACGGTAGGAAGGATGAAGTGATTTTATGAAAGATTTCATTATGAAGCTGGTTAAGGATTTCAACGAATATTCAGAATTGGTTGCCCTGAATTACGCAAAGATGAAAGAGGGCAAATGTGATGAAGGGACGTTTCAATGGAACAGAGGGAATTTAAGTCGAATTGAAGATTACCTGAAACAGATTGCCGAAAGCACAGACGGGGTAAACCTTAAATGGGAACTCAAAGAACACACTTTCGGATTTGACGATTGGAAGCGGCAACTTGAATATAGAACGGTTCGGGTTGTTTTCGATAATTAAGAAAGGCGGTGCAATCCATGAGTGAAACGAGTTTGAAGCCTGTAATTGATAAGCTTGAAGATTTATTTTCAAAATTCAATAAAAAGTTCTACGGCGGGGAACTTCAAAAACCGATTATCACAGTCAGCCCGGATACAACAAAGGGCGCTTATGGGTGGTGTACCGCATGGAAAGCTTGGAGCAATCAGGAGCCGAAAAAGATTTCTGATATGAAGCCGGAAGAAATTGAAGCGGCAAAATCAGAAGGGTTCTATGAAATCAATATTTGCGCTGAATATCTTGCCCGCCCCTTTGAACAGATTTGCGAAACCCTCTTGCATGAAATGGTTCACCTGTACAATTTGCAGATTGGGGTTCAGGACACAAGCCGCAGCAGGACTTATCACAATAAGAAATATAAAGAAGCCGCTGAACAGCATGGATTGACCGTTGATAAAGATTCAAAGTACGGTTGGACGAAAACAACCCTGAACGATGAAGCGAAAGCTTTTGTTGAAGGGCTTCAAGATAAGAAGTTCCAGCTTTTCAGAAAACCGTCTTTCAAGATGGGCGGTTCTTCCAAAACCAAACAATCTACCCGCAAATATGTTTGCCCCATGTGTGGTTGCATTATCCGGGCAACTAAAGAAGTTCATGTGATTTGCGGTGATTGCAATGTAGAATTTGAGGAAGAAGCCTAAACAGCTTCTTCCCACTAAAAGAAAGGATGTGAAGAAATGGCATACGATTATGCAAAGCTGAACGGAAGGATCATTGAAAAATGTGGAACGCAAGCGATTTTCGCTGAAAGGATGGGGCTTTCTGAAAGATCTGTATCTTTGAAGTTAAATAATAAGGTTGCATGGAAACAGCCTGAAATGCAGAAAGCAGCCGAGATTTTGGAATTTCCAGAAACAGATATTCAGGCGTATTTTTTTACTATGAAAGTTCAAAATAATTGAACTTTGAAAGGCGGTGAACAGGATGAAGAAAGTGATTGCGGCGTGTATTGAGCGGATTCTTGATTTTGACAGCCCGGAAGAAGCTGCAACTTACATTGATGGGTTGAGGGACAAGAACACTGAATTTGTAATTATTTCCCGCGAGGAAGTGAACGGCAAATGTCGTGTGCGGGTCAAGGAACAGTACAACAAAAGCCCCATGATTGAAAATTAAGAGAAAGGATGAAGTGAAAATGAGTTTTGCAGAGAAGTTAAACAATTTGATGATCGAATTGGATTTATCGCAGTCCAAACTTTCAAACCTTACTGGAGTTGGAAAATCTTCTATCAGTCAGTACCTTTCCGGTAAAAATGAACCTTCCAAAGAGCGGAAGAAAGAAATTGCCCGAAAGCTTGGTGTTCAGGAAGATTATTTTGATACTTTTGAAGCCGCTGCAACGGTTCAGCATGACGGGGTTTTCAATCTTCCGGTTACATTGGCAGCTAAGTTGATGGGGAAGTCCAAAGAGTGGGTGAAACAGGGCTTGCGTGATGGTGTATTCCCGTGGGGATATGCCGTGAAGCTTACGAATTGGAGTTACTTTATTTCTTCCGTCAAGTTTACAGAATATACAGGAATCAAAGTTCCTTTGAAGTTAGAAAGTGAGGGTTAAGCGAATGAGTGAAACAGGAGTTATCAGAGGATTCAAAGTGTTCAATCCTGATTGGACTTGCAGAGACAAACAGTACACTTGCCCCGGTGCATTTGAAGAAGATGTTGCCCCTTCCGTTTGTGATAGAGGGATGCACTTCTGTAAGAAAGCGGCTGACTGCTTCAATTATTACAGTTTTAACCCGGAAAACAAGGTTGCGGAAGTGATTGCCATTGCTGAACGCACCGTTGAAGATGGTGACAAATGCGCCACAAATTACCTTGAAATTGTCCGTGAAATCAGTTGGCAGGAAGTTCTTGAAATTGTGAATACGGGAAAGGGTTGCACCGGACTTTGCAACAGCGGCGATCGGAACAGCGGCGATCGGAACAGCGGCGATCGGAACAGCGGCGATTGGAACAGCGGCGATTGGAACAGCGGCGATCGGAACAGCGGCAATCGGAACAGCGGCAATCGGAACAGCGGCGATTGGAACAGCGGCAATCGGAACAGCGGCGATCGGAACAGCGGCGATCGGAACAGCGGCAATCGGAACAGCGGCGATTGGAACAAGTGCAGCTTTTCCAACGGGTGCTTTAATACGGTTGAACCGAAAATTTACCTGTTCAATAAGCCGTCTGACTGGACTTATAGGGATTGGCTGAATAGCGATGCCCGTTATCTTCTGAATCAGATTCCGGGTGATGTTCTTGAATATGTGTGGTTCGAGGATATGACGGATGAAGAAAAGACAGCACACCCGGAAGCCAAAACCACAGGTGGTTATCTGAAACAGCTTGACAATTCCGAATGTGGTTCTATTTGGTGGCGTGGGCTTAATGACTATGAAAAATCTATTATCAAGGCAATTCCGAACTTTGACAAGGAAATCTTCAAAGAGATCACCGGGGTTGATGTTGATATGGAATAAGGGGGTGCTGATATGCAGCTATTTCCCCACCAACAAAGAGCCTTGCGGGAAACAGAGAAATTCAACCGGGTTGCTTATTACCTTGATATGGGTTTGGGAAAAACCTTTGTAGGCAGCGAAAAGGCGAATTCATTTCCTGAAAATATCATTCTGATTTGCCAAAAATCAAAAATTCAAGATTGGGTTGAACATTTCCGGCAGTATTACCCTATGGGGGTGTTTGATCTGACGAATAAAAAGCAGTTTGAAGAATTTCAAGGCACAGTCGGAAGATTTGTAGGTGTGATTAACTACGATTTAGTGTTCAGGCGTTCATATTTTGCCCATATAAGCGGTTTTACCCTTGTACTTGATGAAAGTTCCATTATCCAAAATGAAACCGCTAAACGGTCAAAATTTATCCTGAAAATGAAGCCTAAAAATGTGATCCTTCTTTCCGGCACACCAACAGCCGGGAAATATGAAAAGCTTTGGTCGCAGCTTCACCTATTGGGGTGGGAAATCAGCAAAGACCTGTTCTATAAGCAGTATGTTGAAATCGAGTGGATCGAGGATCACAACAGCGGATTCAGGATTCCCCAAATTGTGGGTTATAAGAATGTTGACCGCCTGAAACGGAAGCTGGCTGAACACGGGGCAATTTTTATGAAGTCGGAAGAAGTCTTTGACCTTCCTGAACAGGTAGTAATTCCGGTATATTCCAAACCAACAAAGGAATACAGAAAATTCATGCGGGATGCAGTTATTACCATTGATGGGCGGGAATTTATCGGGGACACCATTCTTTCAAAGCGGATATATGCCCGGATGATGTGCAGCTATTTGAATAAAGGACGGGTGGCAGCCTTTAAGGATTTGGTGCAGTCCACGGAAGAACGGTTGATTGTGTTCTATAACTTCAATGAAGAATTGAACACAATGCAGGAAGCGATTGCCGAACTGGAAAGACCTGTTTCTATCGTGAACGGCAGCATTAAAGATTTGGATTCTTACGAATTTGCAAGCGATTCAATCACATTCGTTCAGTATCAGGCCGGGGCTATGGGGCTGAATTTGCAGAAAGCAAACAGAATCATTTACTTTTCCATGACAGATAGAAGTGAACTGTTTGAACAGTCCAAAAAGCGTATTCACCGCATAGGGCAGAAAAAACCTTGCTTCTATTATCAGATGATTTGTCCCGGTACGGTTGAAGAAGATATTCTTCACACTTTGGAACTTAGAAAGGATTATACCGATGAACTATTCAAGAAATATCAAGAAAGCTTCGATAGGTAGAAGGATCGTGATTTCATGGCTGATTGTGGCAGCCGTCTTTTCCCTGATAGGTTTGGGGATCGGGGTTCTTATCCCAAAAAGCGGGGCGGCAGACATTGAGCCGGAAGAAACTTCCCCGAATGTGCTTATTTACGGTGCGCCGGACGGAAAAATCTATGAAGGTGGCTTCCCTGAATCCTATGAACTGGAAAATGATTTTGTGTTCACCACTGAAATTCCCGTCACCTTTGGGGAAGATTTGCAGGAATTCACCTATTACCTATCGGCAGCCTATGACATTGATTATACCCTTGTTCTTGCGATTATCTCAAAGGAAAGCAGCTTTATGCCGGATGGTATCAGTTCAACAAATGATTATGGGCTGATGCAGATCAACGCTTGCAACCACGAATGGCTTACAGAAGAACTTGGTATCACGGATTTCATTGATCCCTATGAAAATATCAAAGCCGGGTTGTTTATCCTTCGTGGGTTGTTTGAAAAGTACGATTCTACTTCAAAAGTCCTGATGGCTTACAACATGGGTGAAAACGGTGCTTCTAAGCTATGGGAACAAGGGATATTTGAAAGTAACTATTCAAAAGATGTGCTGCAAAGACAGGAAACATACCGCCAAATTTTAGGATGGGCGGCGATTGAAGGGAGTGCTGAAAGTGATTAAGTGTAAACAGATTATGGGCGGCGAAAAGCCGGATTGTGGCAAGGAAATTTGCTGCTATGAATGTGAACAGCGTGAAGGTTGCGTCAACGCTTGTAACTACTATGAGGATGAACCGGAAAGGGCTTCCGAATGTGAAGATAGGTTCAATGATGAAAATGCCCTTGTGACGATGAAGCAGGAAGCGGCGGGGGTTATCAAAGCGATTGCCAACCTGACCTTGCAGAAAAAGGCGATTGAGGATCAGGAAAAAGCCATGCGGCAGCAGTTACAGGCGGCGATGGAGAAATACGGGGTGAAAACCTTTGAGACAGAGGAAATCAAGTTCACCTATGTTTCCCCGACAACCCGCACCACGATTGACAGCGCAAAACTGAAAAAGGATATGCCGGATGTGGCAGCTAAGTATTCCAAAACTTCCAAAGTTTCTGCTTCCGTGAAAATCACGGTAAAGGGGTGATGAAGTGGCAGAAGAAAAACTTTTCGAGGGGCGGATCAAGAAATACTTTCATTCCGTGGGGATTTATCCGGCTGGATTTCCTACGGACAGAATGAAAGCCCCTATGGTCGGATGGTACACCAAAATTTGGGGCGGCGGTTTTCAAAAGTCCGGCATACCTGACCTTATATGTTGTGTGAACGGGGTTACGGTGGCGGTTGAAATCAAAGCTTCCAACGGTAGACCTTCCGAACTGCAAAAACTGAATGTAAGCCGGATCAATCATTCCGGGGGCGTTGGGGTTTTCCTTTACCCGGAAGGGTTTGAACAATTCAAAGAACTTTTGAAAGGGGTGATAAATTGCGGTACTCACATTCAAGCGTTGATTGCTTTGAAAAATGCAAATTCAAGTACAAAATGCGATATTTGGACGGGATAACCGCCGACACACCGGCGGAAGCCGACAACCCCTTGATTTTGGGAACAGCCTTACATACAGGCATTGAACGCAGCCTTGAAGAAGCACTTCACGAATACGCTTTCAGCTTCCCTATTATCACAGATGAACATATCCATGAAATGATGAAGCTTGAAACGGTGATTCCGCTTGCAAGGTCGGCAATTCCCAAAGGTGGAAAATTTGAGGTTGAGATCAAGGACGATGATTTTCATGGATTCATTGATTACCTTGTCCCTATGGGGTGGATGCCAAAGGATGCTTATACAAACCCGTATGGGGAAAGCGTTGATATATTTGACATTTACGATTTCAAATATTCAAACAATGTTTCCGGCTATAAGCAGTCCAACCAACTTCACCTGTACAAATATTTCTTTGAGCGGGACAACCCCGGAAAGAAAATCCGTGATATGTACCTTGTGTTTGTTCCAAAGGTATCTATCAAGCAGAAGAAAACTGAAACCTTGGTGGAATTCAGGCAACGCCTGAAAGGTGAACTGTCAAAGGTTGAAGTGAAAATTGTTCAAATTGGGTTCAATCCCCAAAGGGTGATTGATTTCCTATTTGGAATAAAAGCGGTGAATGAGGAAACAGAGTTCCCGCAGGCAAACAAAAACTATCTTTGCCGCTTTTGTGAATTTCAAGATTATTGTATGAAAGGATGGGATTACATGATTAAGTTGCCCGAAAACAAAAGAAGAAACCTTGAGGAAGTCAAGAAGCGTGTGCTTTGGATTTATGGTGTTCCGTTTTGCGGAAAAACCACCTTTGCAAACAGCTTCCCCGATCCGCTTATGCTGAACACGGATGGCAATATCAAGTTTGTTGATGCGCCTTATATCCGTATCAGAGATGAAGTAAAGGTTGAGGGCAGGCAGACGAAAAGAACGCTTGCTTGGGATGTTTTCAAGGACACGATTTCCGAACTGGAAAAGAAGGAAAACACCTTCAAAACGATTGTGGTTGATCTTCTGGAAGATTTGTATGAGCATTGCCGCCTGTATATGTATCAGCAGATGGGAATCACCCATGAATCGGACGATTCTTTCCGGGCATGGGACAAGGTAAGGGGTGAATTTCTGAACACCTTGAAACGCCTTATGAACCTTGATTATGAAAATATCATTCTGATTTCCCATGAGGACACCAGCAAGGATATTACCAAAAAGGGCGGCGATAAGATCACAGCTATTAAGCCGAATTTGCAGGATAAGGTGGCAAACAAGGTTGCCGGTATGGTGGATGTGGTTGCCCGTATCGTGGCAGACGGCGACACCCGCACATTTTCCTTTAAGTCGAATGAAGTTATTTTCGGCGGCGGGCGGCTTAGAGTTACCGCAAAGGACATTCCCCTTGATGTGAACGCCTTGTTTGCGGTTTACGATGAAGCTAATAAGAACGCTGCTTCCGGTGTTGTTCCCGCAGCGGAAACCACAAGTAGAGCCACAAGAAGGAAAAAGACAGAGGAAGCCCCCGCAGTAAGCGCAGATAAGCCGCTGGACAGCCCCAAAGAGGAACAGAAGGTAAATGATACACCCGAACAGGAAACGCCTGTAAATGAGCCGCCGTTTGATGAAGCCGGAACATGGACACCGGGCGGCGGTGAAGTGGATGATTCTGATCCGCTTGAAGGGAATATGAATCCACCGGAAGCACCTGAAACCCCGGCACAGGAAGAAAAGCCCCGCCGTAAGCGTAAGGCAAGAGATTAAAGAAAGGTAGGTACTTAACTATGATGAATCCTTTTGGTTTACCCGATGAAGTAATGGATGCGATTGTGAAAAGCGCAATTCGCAGTCAGATGAGCGGAAACAACCGCACCCCGTTTGAGAAGCCGCAGGAAGTTCAGAAACCGAAAGAGGTTGACACGGCAGCAAGGGCGGCTAAGTCTGCAAAGGTCGCAAAGGAACTGTATGTTGCTTATCTGAAAGAAGGATTTTCGGAAGCGCAGGCATTTGAACTGACAAAAGGCAATCTGTACGCAAAATTATAAGAAAAGGAAGGTAAATAATCATGGCTAATATTTGGGATGAATTTGATAAGGCGATTGATACGGAAGGACTTGCAAAGGATGTTGCTGATGCAGCGGAAAACGGGGGACGGCGTGATGTTCCCCATGATACCTATGAAATCGCTGTTCAGAAGCTGGAACTGACAAAAAGCAAGAAGGGCGATCCGATGGTGACTTGCTGGATGAAGATTGTTGAAGGTGAGTACAAAGGCAGCTTGATCTTTATGAATCAGGTGGTTACACAGGGATTTCAGATTCATATTGTCAATGAGTTTGTGCGTTCCCTGATTTCTGAAATGGCTGATTCGATTGATGTAGAGTTCAAGACCTACAACCAGTACGGAAATATGCTGATGGATGTAATGGAAGCCATTGACAACAACTTTGAATATTCCCTTGATTATCGGGAGAACAGCAAGGGCTACAACGAGTTCGAGATCAAGGAAGTTTACGCTTTAGAAGATTAAGCAGCGGGAAGCCGTGGCGGGGAGCAATCCCCGCCAGGTATATCCCTTTTAGGAAGGGGTGAAGAAATGCTTTTCTATGACTTTGAGGTTTTCAAGTATGATTGGCTTGTTGTGGTTATGGATATGACCGCCCGGAAAACCCATGTGATAATCAATTCCCCGGAAGAACTTGAAGCCTTATATAAGGCAAATATAAAGGAAATATGGTGCGGTTTTAACAGCCGTCACTACGATCAATATATTTTGAAAGCGATCCTTTGCGGGTTTGATCCAAAGAAGGTAAACGATTATATCATTGTGCGGGGAAATCCCGGTTGGAAATATAGCAGCCTTTTCAAGCAGTTCCCCCTTCTGAACTATGATGTGATGCTTGGGACGGACAGGGGCTTGAAATCCTTTGAAGGGTTTATGGGGAATGATATTAAAGAAAGTTCCGTTCCCTTTGATATAGATAGAAAGCTGACGGAAGAAGAAATTGCTGAAACGGTGAAATATTGTAAGCATGATGTTTCCAATACGGTTCAGGTATTCTTGAAACGGACGGAAGAATTTAATACCATGATGTATTTCATTAAGCACTTCAATCTTCCGATTGATTTTATTTCAAAGACGAAAGCGCAGCTTGCGGCTGAAATCTTGGGCGGTAACAGGAAGGGGCAGGATTTTCACGATGAATTTGATTTCCCAATTTTGGATTGCCTTGACCTGAAAAAATACCGCTTCATTGCCGATTGGTACAGGCAGCCGGAAAACCACGATTACACCCGGAAGCAGGATAAAGTGATGGTTGCCGGGGTGGAACACACGTTTTCTTGGGGTGGTGGACACGGGGCAAGGGCAAAATATTCATCTTCCGGCATTTTCCTGATTATTGATGTGACTGCCTACTACCCTTCTTTGCAAAAGAAATATCACTTTGGGTATCGGGTTATGAACCACCCTGAAAACTTTGAGTTCATCCACGATTCAAATATTGAATTCAAGCGGAAGGGTGACAAAAAAGCAAGGCAGCCATTCAAGATCATGGACAACGCCATTTCAGGGCAGATGAAGCAAAAGCAATCTTCCCTGTATGATCCCATGAGTAACAATAGCATTTGCATAAATGGACAGCTTTTATTACTGGATTTGGTTGAACACATTGAACCGTATTGTGAACTTATCCAAAATAACACAGATGGTATCATTGTAAAAATCAAGGATTATGACCGGGATTTTGATAAGCTGGATGATATTGTCTATGAGTGGGAGCAGCGTACAGGAATGAAGATGGATTTTGACACCTTCATAGGCGATATATACCAAAAGGACGTAAACAATTATCTTTTGGTTGACCGTGAAACGGGTGCGGTAAAGTCAAAGGGCGGCTATGTGATGAAGCTGAATGACCTTAGTTATGATTTGCCGATTATCAACCGGGCGTTGGTGGATTACATGATAAAAGGTATTCCGGTTGAAAAAACGGTGAATGAATGTGACGATTTGCGGGAGTTTCAGCTTGTATCAAGGATTAGCAGCAAGTACACCCACATTCTATACGGTGATAAGCCGATAAAGGAAAAGTGTATCAGGATATTTGCTTCAAAGTCAAATTCTGATCCGGGTGTAAAGAAGGTTCACGCCACAACAAAGCGGGCGGCAAAATTACAGAATTCCCCTGAACATTGCTTCATTTGGAATGATAATGTGAAGGGTGTTTCCGTTCCTGATAAGCTGGATCGGGAATGGTATATCAGCTTTGCAAGAAAAAGATTATCAGATTTTGGGGTGATGTGATGGACGATTTACATATTAAGTGGGAAACGGGAAGAATGGTGATCCATTTAGAAAACTTCTTTCCTACCAGTCAGGCAAGGTTGAAAAAACTTGTCAAAATCATTCGTCTTGACTGGCAACATTCAGATGAATTGATTGAAAAATTGAAAGTTTACTTTCAAGAAAAAATCCCGGAAAGTGAAGCTGAATTTCAGCGTTGCGGGAAAAAGTACATGGATTTTAAGCAGCGGGTGGCAGATACCGGGCGAATGGTGCAGAGTAAGAAACGCCCCAATGGTGTTCCGCTGACAAAAGAAGAATTGAAAGCCGAAAAAAAAAAAAAAAAAAACGGCTGAAAGATTACCGTGAATGGGAAAAGGACTATTTGCGGCAGACAAAGAAGCACCAGCAGGAAAAGAAACAATACTTGGAACATTTGGAATATCTAAAAACGGTGTAAGGTGGTGATTAGAATTGTTCTTCAAAGGTTATGTGGAAACCAAAAATAAGAAATGTATTGAGAAATTCAAGGGCAGGACGGATTTCAAGACCTTTGAACAGGTTCAGTCATTGCCGGAGTATGCCGGGATTTTGGCAGCAGAAACGATTTTGATTGATATTGATAATTTTGAAGAATCGGAAATTCTGTTTGGCATTGTTCAAGAATTGAAATTGTGTTGCCGGGTGTATAAAACCACACGGGGAAAACACTTCCTGTTCAAAAATAGCGGCGTTACTTCCAATGTAACGGGCAAGCCGGATCGCAGAACAGCAATAGGGCTGATTGCAGATATTAAGCTTGGTACAAGAAATTCCTATGAAGTTCTGAAATATGACGGCAGACAAAGGGAAGTTTTATACGATACCGCAGAAAATGAGGAAGCCCAACCCCTTCCCCGTTGGCTTTTTCCTATCAAGTCAAAAATGGAATTCGTTGATATGGATGCCGGGGACGGGAGAAATCAAGCCCTGTTCAACTATATTTTGACCTTACAGGCGAATGATTTTTCAGTCAATGACGCAAGGGAAACAATCAGGATTATCAATAAGTATGTGCTGAAAGTCCCGCTGTCTGATAGTGAGATTGAAACCGTTCTTAGGGATGATGCGTTCAAAAAGCCCGTGTTCTTTTCGGGATCAAGCTTCCTGTTTGATAAATTCGCAACCTTCTTGAAGAACAATAACCACATTATCAAAATCAATAATCAGCTTCACATTTACAAGAATGGCATCTATGTTTCCGGCTATTCTGAAATTGAAGCTGCTATGATACAGCATATTCCGCAGCTTAACAGGGCAAAGAGGACGGAAGTTCTTGCTTACCTTGAAATTTTGATCCGTGAGAATACAAGGGCGGAAGATGCAAATCTGATTGCCTTTGAAAACGGGTTATATAACATTGTGGATGATTCCTTCATAGAGTTTACCCCGGAACACATTATCACAAACAAAATCAGGTGGAAATACAACCCTAATACCTATTCAAAGATTGCGGATGATGTGCTGAACCGTATTGCCTGTAATGATCCGCAAATCAGGGCATTGTTGGAAGAAGCCATTGGATACTGCTTCTATCGCAGGAATGAGCTTGGAAAGGCGTTTATCCTGACCGGGGACAAGTCCAACGGCAAAAGCACCTTCCTTTCAATGGTGCAAAATCTTTTGGGGGAAGAAAATATAGCTTCCCTTGACCTGAAAGAATTGGGTGACAGGTTCAAAACCGCTGAATTGTTCGGAAAGCTTGCGAATGTGGGTGATGATATTGGTGATGAATTCATTGCCAATGCCGCCATTTTTAAGAAGTTGGTAACAGGTGACAGAGTTTCCGCAGAACGGAAAGGACAAAACCCCTTTGAATTCAACAATTATTCAAAGCTTCTGTTTTCAGCCAACAACATTCCCCGCATTAAAGACAAGACGGGTGCGGTGCAGCGGCGTTTGACAATCATTCCTTTCGATGCAAAGTTCAGTGCTTCCGATCCTGATTTCAACCCTTATATCAAGCACCTGTTAAAGACTGATGAAGTCATGGAATACCTGATAAATTTAGGGATTACAGGCTTAAAGAGGGTGCTTACAAATAGACAGTTCACACTTTCAACGAAAGTTCAAAAGGCAATGGACGAATACGAGGAAAGCAACAATCCTATTCTTGGCTTCTTCCGGGAATGTGAAGATGAAGATTTCCAAATTGAGAATGAGCCAACGAACAAGGTTTATAAGCGGTATCAGGAATATTGCCTTGCGAATAGCTTACAGCCTATGAGCAATATTGAATTTTCAAAGCAAGTAAACAGGATTTTGAATTTCAAGATCATTGATAAAAAGATAAACGGGAAAAAATATCGGATTTTCGTTCCGGCAGACAGTTGAAAGGGGTGAAAATAGTGAATGAACGCTTTTACACACACACACACACACACACACACACACACACACACACACACACACACACACAAATTATTTTGGATTTGTGCGGCGGTACGGGTTCATGGTCGAAACCCTATAAAGAAGCCGGGTATGATGTGCGGGTTATCACCTTGCCGGAATATGATGTGCGAACTTATATCCCGTCTGAAAATGTGTACGGCATACTTGCCGCCCCGCCTTGTACTGAATTTTCCGTTTTGAATTGCAAAGCTGAACCACGCAAGCGGGATGAAGCCGCAGGAATGGAAATTGTAAATGCTTGTATTAGAATAATCAATCAGTGCAACCCGGTATTTTGGGCGTTGGAAAATCCACGGGGGCATTTAAGAAAATATTTAGGTGTTCCAAAGCTGAATTTTCAACCGTGGTATTATGGCGATCCGTGGACAAAAGCAACGGATATATGGGGTAATTTCAACATTCCCAAAAGACTATTTCAAAATTGGGCTGATGTTCCAAAGCTGGATTTATATATCAGACCGAACAGAGAAAAACCGAACTTTGCTTATTTACATAAAAGTGCATGGGATAAGATACCCCAATTACATTTTCACAAGCCGGAAACGGATGCTGAATTTAGAGCAATGACACCGCCCGGATTTGCGAAAGCATTTTATGAAGCAAATAAATGAAAGGGGTGCAAGATGAATAATCCAAAATATAATAGTGAGGGCTATGCCGATCCTACGGCTTACTATGGAACAAAAGAGATTATCAGAGAGGAAAGCGAAACAGAAAAACGGGCTTATGACCTGATAAAAGTATTGAAGTTCATTATTCGTTCATGTGGTTTTGAACTGATTGAACGGGTAAAAATCAAAGACACTAAAACAGGAAGGGAGTTTAGATGATGAATAATTTCAATGAAGCGGATAGAATTGAACAGTTTGAAAATCTGATGAACCCTTATGTTTCAAAAGAATTCAGGAATTGGCTGATTGCCAATGGATTTTTCACAGCCCCGGCTTCTATTCATCACCACGGGGCATATACAGGGGCGTTGTTCGATCATAGTTTTGCAGTAACCAAAACGCTTCTTTCCTTCACAGAACGGCTTGGGTTATCGTGGATGAAAGAGCGCAGCCCCTATATTGTGGGTATGTTCCATGATTTGTGTAAGATTGATAATTACACATATTCGGGGAATGAAGCGTGGGAATATAACAATGCAACCCTTCTTCCGGGACATGGTGAAAAGTCGGTGATTATGCTGCAACAGCACATGAACCTTACGGATGAAGAAATGCTTTGTATCAGGTGGCACATGGGGGCTTTTGATGATAAAGAGCATTGGAACAGTTATGGGCGATCCGTTACCCATTTCCCAAATGTGCTTTACACTCATACCGCAGATATGGTTGCAGCCCGTATTTTGGGGGTGTGATTATGAGCCGTGAACAGGATGATTTGGATCAGTTGAAATATATTCAAGAATGGACAAAGAAACAGGCGCAAAAAAGAGCAAGGCGAAAAGAATTTGTTCAAAAATTCAAAAATAAATTGAAATGGTGGTGTAGAAAATGAAGATATATGATGGAATTATGGGTTTGGTTGTCGGGGATGCTTTGGGCGTTCCGTTTGAGTTTAAGAAGCGTGACACCTTCAAGGCAGATAAAATGATCGGGTACGGGACTTATAATCAGCCGTCCGGTACTTGGTCGGATGATAGCAGCCTGACGCTTGCCACGGTTGCAAGCATGGGAAGGACTGGAAAAATTGATCCGGCTGATATAATGAACAATTTCTTCTTATGGTTGGATGATGGAGCATATACCCCTTATGGGAAGGTGTTTGATGTGGGTGGCAGCACAAGAAAGGCAATTTCAAGGTATGCGAACGGCATTAAACCTTTGAATTGTGGTGGGAAAACCCGTATGGATAATGGAAATGGTGCTTTAATGCGTATTCTTCCGCTGGCGTTCGTTCCACACACTGCACAGGATGTTTTTAAGGTGGGGAAACTTACCCACGCACATGAAATTTCACAAACCGCTTGCCGCCTGTATGTTCACCTTGCAGGAAAGCTTATTGAGGGTACACCGATAAAGGAAGCAATCTGTTCTTTGGCTTATCTTCCACCCGTTGCACACATGAAGGAATTTGAACGGATTGCCTATATTGGTGAACTGAACCGGGATGAAATCAAAAGTTCCGGCTATGTGGTTGACACATTGGAAGCCGCTCTTTGGTGCTTATGGACAACCAACAATTACCGGGATTGTGTGCTTACCGCTGTGAATTTGGGTGAAGATACTGACACAGTAGCAGCGGTGGCAGGTGGGCTTGCCGGGATTGTTTATGGTTGTGGTGGTAAAAACGGCATACCTACCCGCTGGATCAATCAGATTGCCCGCAAGGAATGGATTCAGATGCTTTGTGATGATTTTGAAAGTAAATTTTCAAAATAGTGTGCGGTTCAAGTTGCGGTTCAAGATTAAGTCAAGTTGTAGTTGTAGGAACTTGAACCGCTTAAAAGCCTTTATTTATACAGTTTTTCCGCTTGCGGTTCAAGTAGTTCAAGATAATTTCTAATTTTTTATAAAATACGATTTTTTATAATCGTCATTTCACAGTGATTCAGTAAAAATAAATAATAAGAGAAAATGAAACTTGAACTTGAACCGCAGATGTAAAAATATCAGTAAAATAAAGACTTTTCGGCGGTTCAGGTTGAAGGTTCAAGTTAGGAAAGGAAGTTGTACCATGCGGGCGAAAGAATATTTGCAGCAGTTACGGCGGTTAGATACTGTCATAGATCAGAAAATCAAGGAATTAGACGATTTGAAAGTAAAATCAACCTGTATCGGCGGGTTTGATTATTCCAAAGAACGGGTGCAGACAAGCCCTTCCAGTGATGCACCGTATGTAAGAACGGTAAGCCGAATGATTGATCTGAATGAGGAAATCAACCGGGATATTGATGATTTTGTTGACCGGAAGCATAAGATTATCAATGAGATTCAGAGTTTAGAGAACACGAAACACATTCAAATTCTGTTTAAGAAGTATGTTGAGTATAAGACCTTTGAACAGATTTCCGTTGAAATGAACTATACATATCAGTATATCGTTTTGCTTCACGGATATGCGCTCAAAGAATTTTCTCAAAAGTATTCTATATATTTTCAATAAACACCCGTGTTATTATGATAGGGTGAAAAATCTGCAAGGTGAAAACTTTGCAGATTTTTTCATTTCCCGGCGGGGTTTTCATAGGCGGAAATGGGCAACCCGCTGAACTCCTACCCGCCGGGAAATATTTTTAGGATGATATGAGCCGGAAAGGAAGTGGGTTCATGGGTAGACCGAGAAAATTTAAGACGGTGAAAGCTTTAGAAGAAGCATGGGAGGAATACAAGGAATGGTGCAATAATCAGACTGTATTAACCCATGAATTCAGTTCAAAGAATTCTGAATTTGTCAGCAAGGAACTAAAGCGCTCTATCACATACACCATTGAGGGGTTTTGCGTTTATGTAGGACTTGCCCGCAGGGCTTTTTATGATACTTATGCGGAGAATGAGAAGTTTTCGCACATCGTCACACGCATGAAGGAAGAATGTGAGATTGATGCCCGCATGAAATTTGAATTAGGTGTAATTGATCCGAAACTTGCCGGATTGTGGATGAGTAAACACGGGTACACCACTAAGACAGATACCAATGTTTCCGGTTCTGTCCCCGTTGTTATTTCAGGGGATGATGAACTTGAAGATTAACAAAATTCACCTTCCCGCTTATGTGGGAAAAGGGTATGGCACATTCTGGCGGTGGAAAGGCAGATACAGAGTTTGCAAGGGAAGCCGTGCAAGCAAAAAGTCAAAGACAGCCGCCCTTTGGTATATCGTGAACATGATGAAGTACCCGGACGCAAATTTGCTTGTGGTGCGTAAAGTATTCCGAACCCTGAAAGATAGCTGCTTTACAGAATTGAAATGGGCGATTCATCGTTTGGGGGTTGATGAATTTTGGGATATAAAAGAAAGCCCCCTTGAAATGACTTACCTTCCCACAGGGCAAAAAGTATATTTCCGTGGACTTGATGATCCGTTGAAGGTTACTTCAATCACGGTTGAACATGGGTATTTGTGCTGGATGTGGATTGAAGAAGCGTATGAAATCGGCAATGAAGATGATTTCAATATGCTGGATGAATCCATCCGTGGAGCAATTCCGCCTGAAACAAAACTGTTCAAACAGATCACTTTGACTTTCAACCCGTGGAATGAACACCATTGGATCAAAGCCCGGTTCTTTGACAATCCGGATGATGAAACCCTTGCTATGACTACCAACTATTTGTGCAATGAATGGTTGGATGAAGCGGATCGCAAGGTTTTTGAAACCATGAAGAAAAACAATCCACGCCGCTATCGTGTTGCGGGTTTGGGTGATTGGGGTATTGTTGAAGGGCTTATTTTTGAGAATTGGGAAGAAAAGGCGTTCAACATTGATGAAATCCGCAGAATGTCAAGTGTGAAATCTGTATTTGGGCTTGACTTCGGTTATACCAACGATCCTTCTGCCCTATTTTGTGGGTTGATTGATATTTCTGCAAAGACAATATGGGTTTTCGATGAAATGTATAAAAAAGGTATGAGCAATGAAGCCATATACACGGAAGTTACTTCTATGGGGTATTCCAAAGAGAAAATCCGGGCAGATTCAGCAGAGCCGAAAAGCATTGACCGCTTATATGACTTAGGACTTTCCCATATTCATAGGGCAAGGAAAGGAAAAGACAGTATCAATAATGGGATTGATTTCATTCAGGACTTCCACATTATTGTTCATCCCCGGTGCGTGAATTTTATCACAGAGATTTCAAATTACACTTGGGACACGGACACTAAAACAGGTAAATACCTAAACAAGCCCATTGATGATTTTAACCACTTAATGGACGCTATGCGTTATGCGCTGGAAGATTTCAGCAAGGGGGCGGCGTTCAGCTTTGAATAATATGTTTGAATATCAAAAAGAACTAAACAAGATTGAACAATGGATTGAAAAGCTTCAGAGGTGGAAATAAATCCCCGGCTCTACCGGTGGTTTTGACTACGCATAGAAAGGGGTGAAATGGAGTGTTTGGTTTTGTTGAAAATATGACTTTGCGTGTGTCAAATTGGGTCTTACAGGGCGCTCATGGAAAAATGCACGATAAAGAATTTCTTGAACGGGAAATTGAAAAGTGGAAAAACAGCCCGCAGCGTATTATGCAGATCAAAGGTCATTTGTACTATGATAATGAACACGACATTTTAACCCGCAAAAGAACCATGATCGGTGAAGATGGCAAGCTGCAAGTGGTTGATAATCTTCCGAATAACCGGGTAATTGATAATCAGTATGCAAAGCTTGTCAATCAGAAAGCAAATTATCTTTTGGGGCAGCCTTTTGCCATTGATTGCGATAATGAACAGTATGCTGAACTTTTGAAGAAGATTTTCAATAAGCGGTTTATGAAAACAATCAAGAACGCTGGAAAGGCTATGTTGAACAGCGGTATTTGTTGGCTTTATCCATATTACACAGAAACGGGGGAATTTTCCTTCCGGTTGTTCCCCGGATATGAAATCCTTCCCTTTTGGAAGGACAACGAACACACAATCCTTGATTATGCGGTGCGCCTGTATTTGGTGGTTGGGTATGAAGGTATATCCCCCGTAGTGGTTGAAAAGGTCGAAGTGTACGATTTGGACGGGGTACACCGATTTATTTTAGATGGTGGTGTGCTGATCCCCGATATTGTCAATCAGGAAAGTTCTGATTCCTATCATGTTATGACCACAAGCGAAAACGGGGAAATTCAGGGCTTTAACTGGACACGGGTTCCGCTGATCCCGCTGAAATACAATGAACAGGAAACCCCGCTGATTAAAAAGGTGAAATCGTTGCAGGATGGCATAAATATTATGCTATCTGACTTTGAAAACGGTATGCAAGAGGACACCCGGAACACCATTCTTGTTCTGAAAAATTATGACGGCACAAATTTAGGTGAATTCCGACGTAACCTTGCTACTTTCGGGGCGGTAAAGGTTCGATACGACGGGGAAACCAAAGGCGGCGTTGAAACCCTTGAAATTACCGTCAATTCAGAAAACTACAAGGCTATCTTGGAGATATTCAAAAAGGCTATCATTGAAAACGGCATGGGGTATGATGCCAAAGATGATAGGCTGTCCGGTAATCCTAATCAGATGAACATTCAATCAATGTATTCGGATATTGATTTGGATGCTAATGATATGGAAACCGAACTGCAAGCAGCCTTTGAAGATGTGCTTTGGTTTGTCAACGTTTATCTTGCCAATTCCGGTTATGGGGATTTTGAAGGGGAAGATGTGAATATCATTTTCAACCGGGATGTGCTGATTAACGAAACGGAAGCCATTGAGAATTGCCAAAAATCCGTTGGTATCCTTTCGGGTAAAACCATTATTGGTATGCACCCGTGGGTGGACGATGTACAGAAGGAAATGGAACGGCTTGAAGAACAAAAGCAAAAGGAGGAAATGGAAGCGGAAGCCAACGCCTATAATCCTTTTGCACAGCAGAAAGGCGGCGGCACGAATGGCGAAAATCAGGAAGTTTGATGTGCTTTCCGTCCCGGCGGAAGTTGAATACAAAAAACCTGTTTTGGGGCGTGTGATCGGCTTTATCGCTTGGGTGCTGCTAATACGGGTGAAAAGGTTTAACATTACGATGAACAATAAGCCTTTATGTAGCTTTTACCGCCTGATTATTCCCCGCTTCGTGAAGGGCGGTGAAGCGGATGAAGAATAGCGATTACTGGAAGCAACGGTTTGAACAGCTTGAAGTTGCGCAAAACCAAATAGGCGGATCAGCCCTTGGGGAGATCGTGCAACAGTACAATGAAGCCCAAAAGCAGATTGAAGGTCAGATTGCCCGGTGGTATCAGCGTTTTGCAGATAATAACGGGATCACGATGGCAGAAGCCCGCCAATGGCTTTCCGCTTCTGACCTGAAAGAACTGAAATGGGATGTGCAGGAATATATCAAGTACGGGCAGGACAACGCCTTGATGGGTAGCTGGATGAAGGAATTGGAAAATGCTTCTGCAAAGTACCACATTTCTAAGCTGGAAGCCCTGAAAATCCAGACGCAGCACAGCCTTGAAGTTATGTTTTCAAAACAGCTTGGGACTATAACCGGGGCTATGCAAGATGTTGTTGAAAGCGGCTACTACCATACAATTTATGAACTTCAAAATGGGTTTGGGATTGGGTGGGATATTGCCGGACTGGATCAGAAGCAGATTGAAAAGATACTTAGTAAGCCGTGGGCTGCTGATGGGTACAATTTTTCTGATAGAATTTGGAAGAACAAGGATAAGTTGATTTCAGAGGTTCACAGCGAACTTACCCAAAACATTATGCTTGGGGCTGATCCGCAAAAAGCCATTGATTCCCTTGCAAAGAAGATGAAAACTTCTAAGAACAACGCAGGGCGGCTTGTCATGACGGAAGAAGCCTATTTCAGTTCCCTTGCGCAAGGGGAAGCGTTCAATGATCTGGATGTTGAACAATATGAAATTGTGGCAACGCTGGATTCCCACACTTCGGAGATATGCCGCAGCCTTGACGGGCAAGTGTTTCCCACGAAGGACTATGAAGCAGGCGTTACCGCCCCGCCTTTTCATGTTTATTGCCGTTCAACCACAGTGCCGCATTTTGATGAAAACTTCGGTCAGATTGGGGAACGTGCGGCAAGGGATGAAGAAACGGGCAAAACCTACTATATCCCCGATGATATGAACTATCAGGACTGGAAGAAAACCTTTGTGGATGGTGGCGATAAGTCCGGGTTTGATGTGGTGGACGATGGTTCAGCCCTTCACTACTCACACCACATCAAACCGAAAAAGGAATATCTGACAAAGAAGAAGCTGCAAGCCTATATTGCGGGTGCGGAAGCTGACATTGAGGATTTGGAAAACCAATTCAATCAGCAGACAAGCGGCTTGATTTCTTGGGAAGATTTTCAAAAGGACTATGGCGGGGATTATTCCCAAATATCCTATGACGGCGCAGAGGAAAAAGCCTTGAAAGCGATTGGGGATCAGATTGAAGCCTTGAACGCTCAAAAGGCAGAATGGCAAGCAAAGCTGAATGAAAAACTAGTAAAGGAACAGAAAAAAGCCCTTACCAAACAGCAGCTTGACCTTGAAGCACAGAAAGCCGCCTTGCAGCAGCAACTTGATGATTTTGAGGTCAAAACCTATTCCGGCATTTGGAAGGACGATAAGACAACCGCTGATTGGGCTTCCCTGAACATTGAGGGCAAGAAGAAATATTATGAAGGGAAGTTCATCACAGAAACCGATCCTGACTTGATGAAAAAGTATCAGGATTTGTATAAGCAGCTTGAAGAACTGGATACAGAGGGGAAAGCCTACGCTGATATTCAGAATGAATTAAAGCAGATCAATCAGCAGATCAACAAAGTTCAATCTGATTTGAAAAAACTTGAAACAGATGGTATAATTGAAGCGGTAGACGATGCCTTTTCGCAGGAAAGAAAAGATGCTGCAATGTGGGCTAAGTCAACCAAAGAAGCAGATGCCCTTTTGCGTGATACTTGCGGTGAGGTGTGGCGCACTTCCCCGCCTGCACAGAAAAATGCTATCTACGATTACACCCAAAGTTACCACAAATTCAATGAACCATTGCGGGGCATTGAATACGGAAGCGAAAAGTTCTTAGGCGTTGGAAATGTGGACTTGGATCAGATCGGTGTGAAGTATGCCGGATGGAAACCCGGTGCAATGCGGAAGGAAATCAACGCTATGACCGACATAATCGAAAAATCAACCTATCAGGTTGATTTCTGGTTGCAGCGTGGTTGTAGGTTTAAGGGAATGGATAAGTTCTTCAATGTTCCGATGGATAAATTGCAGCGGGCAACACAGGATGAATTGGAACAGTTGATACCGTTGGGAACAGAAGTCACAGAATACGGATTTTGCTCATGCGGTGTTGCAAAGGGTAAAGGATTCAGCGGTGATGTTATCCTGAATATCTATGCCCCGTCCGGTACTCAAATGATGTACGCCGAACCGTTTTCCGCATTTGGTAACGGTTCGGGCAAGTCTTGGGACGGTATCGCAAAGCAATCTTCTTTTGGGCAGGAATCGGAAATCATTTTGCAGCAAGGAACAACTTTCCGTGTTACAAAGGTTGAGAAAACACTCGATATGATATACATTGATCTTGAAGTCATAGGGCAAAACCCGCAGCGATAGAAAGAAGGTGATTGGATGGCTGAAAAGAAATCTTTGGAAGAACGGTATGCAGATGAAGTTCTTACTGACAATTCCGCTTTGAACCATTATTCACAGTGTAAGAATTGTATTTTCAGGTATAAAAGCATTGTGGACGGTGAAGAATATGGATATAGAACTTGCGTGTGCCGCATTTACGGCAAAGTGACAGCTTCACGGTCGTTCCGTTCCAATGGCAAGCCATTCTTCCCGTTTACACCTATTGAAGCGGAAGATAAGCCGCAGGGTGTTTATGATAACACTGAAAAATGTGAATACTACGAAAAGAGATAAGCACTTTTGAAAGTTTATTTTCAAGGGTGCTTTTTTCATGCTTATTTTTAGGCAATAAATGTATCAAAGACTTTATTTCAGCTTGTATATAGACATTATATAAGGTCGAATTTTTGAAGAAAGGGGGTTTTCCCGTGACTATTGGCTTTCGCACTTAGAAAGGAATGGTGATCCGCTTATCTCCTAACTATGGGTTAAATAGTATTGCACCCGCAATGGTGCTTTTTCTTCGCCTTTTTTGTATTGCAGGCGGTAAAGAACAAGTTCATTCGTGGTTCGTCACCCACGGTAAACAACGGAAATGAAAGGATGGTACGATTATGAACAAAGAAGATTTGATTGCTATGGGTTTAACAGAGGAACAGGCAAAGAAGGTCATGGATTCCCTTGATGGGAACTATGTTACCAAAACCCGATTTAATGAAGTCAACGAGGAAAACAAGACTTTGAAAAAGTCCGTGTCAGATAGAGATAAACAGCTTGAGGATTTGAAAAAATCCAGCGGTGACAACGAGGAACTGAAAAAGCAGATTGAAACCTTGCAGCAGGAAAACGCTAATCAGAAAAAGGCGCATGAAGCGGAAATGTCACAACTTCGGCTTGATAATGCCATTGATGCAGCCCTGACAGCAGCCGGGGCAAAGAATATCAAGGCGGTTCGTGCGCTGCTTGATACTTCTAAAGTAAAGGTTGGGGAAGATGGCAAGCTGACCGGGTTTGATGATCTTCTTTCGGCAGTTCAGAAATCGGATTCTTACCTGTTTACTGAAAAACAGCAAAGCTTCAAAGGATTTCAGCCGGGGGCTTCCGGCAATGTGAAGCCGGGAACTAAGGTGGATATGTCCAAAATGACCTATGAGGAATTGGCAAATTACATTGAGCAGAACCCCGATGCTGAATAATTCATTTCAAAGAAAGGAAAGAAAGGATTGAAAGATAATGGCAAAATTTGATGCGAAAAGCTTTAATGAAAAAGCTTTCGGGAAGTATATGTCTGCTATCCCGAATGTGAAGCTGAATAAGCTTAGAGAATCCCGTGCGGTTATTACAGATCAGCGTTTGCGTGACGCTTTTCTGAATCCCGGTCAGACTGGTACTGTTTATGCAGTCCTTCCCTATTTTGGGCTGATTGGTGGAGATGCACAGAACTATGACGGTGTAAGCAATCTTACCCCCGGCAGCACGGACACCTTTGAACAGGGTGTTTTCACTTATGGTCGTATGATGGGCTGGACAGAAGCGGATTTCAGCTATGATGTGACTGGCGGCGTTGATTTTATGGCAACTGTCAGAAATCAGATCACCCGCTATTGGAATGACAGGGATCAGGACACGATTCTTGCTATTCTGAAAGGTATTTTTTCTATGCAGGCAACCGGCACTGGCAATATTAAAACTGCCAATGCCGCTTTTGTAAGCGAACATACCTACGATATTTCCGCCGCTGGGGCACCTTCTACCACAGACGCTATGAAAATGGATGCAACCACCCTGAACAATGCAATTCAGAAGGCTTGCGGCGATAACAAACAAAAATTCAGCCTTGTTATCTGCCATTCTGTTGTGGCAACCACCCTCGAAAACTTGAAACTGCTTGATTATTTAAAATACACGGATGAACAGGGTATTGAACGTGATCTTGGTGTGGCGACTTGGAACGGCAGAACTGTTCTGGTAGATGATTCCATGCCTGTTGAGAATGTAGCAGCCGTTGAGGAAAGCGGAACTTCCGGCGAAGTCGACTATGTTGCAGCGCAGGACGCTTACACCAAATACACCACCTATGTTCTTGGCGAGGGTGCAATCAGCTTCGAGCCTGTCGGTGCAAAAACACCTTATGAGATGGTGCGTGATGCAAAAACCCGTGGTGGTGAGGATATGCTCATTTCTCGTAGGCGGAACGCTGTTGCGATTGCTGGCGTCTCTTATCTTAAAGCGTCGCAGGCAACGAACAGCCCCACGAACATCGAACTCGAAAACGGCAAGAACTGGTCGCTGGTGAGCAATGGCACTGATTGTATCTCACACAAGGCAGTTCCGATTGCAAGGATTATTTCCAGAGGGTAAGAGAAAAGGCGGTGATTCTATGCTGGAACAGGTAAAAACCCGCTTGCAGTCTTTCGGATATGTTCTTCAAGATGGGGATGAAGTCATTTTAATTTTCTCCATTGAAAAAGTCACGAATACCATTAAGAATGATTGCAATGTGTCTGAAATCCCTGACGGCTTAATGAACATCGCTATTGATATGGCAGTAGGCGAATTCTTAACGGTGAAGAAAACTTTTTCACCGAATGACGTTGCAGGGCTTGATTTAGATTATGCGGTAAAACAATTACAGGAAGGGGATAAAAACACGGTGTTTGCAACCGGGGAAGGAAGTTTAACCGCTGAACAGCGATTGAACAACTTTTTGAACTACCTTCTGACCTATGGGCGGGACGAATTTTCTTGCTATAGGCGGTTCCGATGGTAAAATCGTTGGAAGCCGCCCGTAAAGCGGCAAGAAAAGCGCACGAAAACCTGTACTATAACGGATTGTGTACGATTGTTGAATATGGCAGCGTTACCGATCCAGTTACCAAACGAACCACCCAAAAAGAAATAACCGTTGTCGAAAATCAGCCCTGTAATTTGTCATTTGAAAGTATAAGCGCCGTTGTTCAGACGGACACGGCGGCGGCAGTTTCGCAAGGCACAAAGCTTTTCCTGTCACCTGAAATCAAAGTGAAATCAGGTTCAAAAATTATTGTGGAACAAAACGGTATAAAAACCGAATATTCCGCAAGCGGCGAACCCGCCATATACCCCGAACATCAGGAAATCATGCTTGAACTTTTCAAGGGTTGGGCTTAATGGCTTCCAAAATGGGCGGGTTTTCAATGGCAGGAATGAAAAAGCTGCAAAAGCAGTTGAACAAGTTGCAGCAATCAGAGGTTGAAGCCTTTGTTGATTCATGTGCCAAAGAACTTGCCGCCCGTCTGCTTGCCAAAGTCATAAAGCGTACACCCGTTGGGGATTATCCGAAAGGATCAGGCAAAAAGGGCGGTACACTTAGGCGTGGGTGGACTTCAAAAACCCATGAGGAAGCCGCAGGCGGAACGGGTAAAGGTTCGATTGCGGCGGGGAAAGCCTACGCTGATTCCCTGAAAGTGAACCACTTTGGGAACTTCCTTGTGATTGAGATTATAAACCCTGTTGAATATGCTTCTTATGTGGAGTTTGGACACAGGACAGCCAACCATGAAGGATGGGTTCAAGGTCGATTCATGCTGACGATTTCAGAAGGGGAAATTCAGGATATTGCCCCGCAAGTGCTTGAAGCCAAAATCAAAAAATTCTTAGGGGGCGTGATGAAGTGACAGATTCCGTAAATTTGATAACTGACGCTATCAGCATTGCCCTGAATGGGGAATTTGGTGATGGCTATACAAACTACACAGAGAATGTAAAGCAAGGCTTGAAAGAACCTTGCTTTTTTATTTTCTGTATCAACCCCACCCATGAACTTTTCCTTGGGAAGCGGTATTTCAGGGAAAATCAGTTTTGCATACAGTTCTTCCCGGCTGACAAGCAGAATATGAACGCTGAATGTCACGCCGTAGCGGAACGGTTGGAATTTTGCCTTGAATGGATCACCGTTACCGGGGATTTGGTGCATGGCACGAAAATGAAATATGAAATTGTGGATGGGGTGCTTAACTTCTTTGTGAATTACGATATGTTCGTATATCGCAGAAGTGAATCGCAGCCTATGGAAGAAATTGAACAGGCTGTTTCCGTGAAAGGTTAAGGTGATGGAATGGCGGTAAGGAAAACCACAAAAACCGCTGCAAAGGAAGCTGAAAAGATTGAAAGTGAATTTTCAAAAAATCAGCTTCTTGCGGCAAAGCGTTTCAGAGGTAAGCGGGATGCACTGAACGCTGTTCTTTCCAAATATCCCGACGATGAAACATTCACGGTGAAAACCGTTGAACAAATGATTGAAGATTTTATGAAAGGTAAGGTGAAGTAAGATGGCTTTGGGCGGTGGAACTTTTGTTACACAGAATAAAACCCTTCCCGGTGCTTATATCAACTTTGTATCGGCAGCAGCCGCAAGCGCAACCCTTTCTGATAGAGGTATCGCAACCATGCCCCTTGAACTGGATTGGGGCAAGGAAGGGGAAGTCTTTGAAGTTACCAATGGGGATTTTCAGAAAAACAGCATGGAAATCTTCGGATATGAGTACACCAACGATAAGTTGAAGGGGCTTCGTGACCTGTTTCTTGGGGCAAGAACCCTGTATGCTTACCGCCTGAACGGTGGCGGCACAAAAGCAAGTAATACCTATGCGGAAGCCCTGTACGGTGGCACCCGTGGAAACGATCTGAAAATCGTGATTCAGAAGAACGCTGATAACGATGAACTTTTCGATGTGAAAACCATTCTTGGCACTTCGGAAGTAGATATTCAGACGGTTGCCGCAGCTTCCGATCTTGTACCGAACAAGTATGTGAAGTTCAAAACGGAAGCTGAGCTTGCAGTCACCGCTTCTACCCCACTTACTGGCGGTACAAATAAGACGGTGGACGGCGCAGCTTATCAGGCGTACTTGGATAAGATTGAAGCTTATACCTATAACACGATGGGCGTTGTGGTAACTGATGATACTACAAAGAACCTGTTTGTTTCCTTCGTGAAGCGGCTTCGTGATGAAATGGGTATCAAGTTCCAGCTTGTTCTTCACAATAAGGCAGCCGATTACTACGGTGTTATCAATGTGAAAAATTCTGTTACCGATACCGCTTTTGGTGCAGCCGCACTTGTTTATTGGGTAACTGGTGCGGAAGCCGGGTGTGAGGTCAATAGAAGCTGTCAGAACAAGGTTTATGACGGCGAATTTGATGTGAATGTGGACTACACGCAGAATGAACTGATTGCCGCCATTGAAGCGGGTGAATTCGTGCTTCATAAGGTCGGTACTGATATTCGTGTGCTGTCTGACATTAACAGCATGACTACCACTTCCGATACGCAGGGCGATATTTTCAAAGACAATCAGACGATCCGGGTTATCGATCAGATTGCAAATGATATTGCCGTCCTGTTCAAAGACAAGTATTTGGGTGTTGTCCCTAACGATGCAGCGGGGCGCATTTCCCTTTGGTCGGATATTGTGAAGCACCATCAGCAGCTTAATGATATTCGTGCCATTGAAGATTTTGCCGATTCTGATGTGGTTGTGGAACAGGGCGACACTAAGAAATCGGTTGTGGTAACGGACGCTGTAACGGTTGTGAACGCTATGGATAAGCTTTATATGACCGTTACCGTAGCATAAGAAAGGGGTGAAATTCAGTGAACAACATTGTGATGAAAGGTAAAGACACAATCGCCGCTAAGATGGCGGAGTGCTTTATCACCATTGGGGATCGCCGCTATAACTTTATGCAGATGATTGATATGGAAGTTCAGGTTGAGAAAACCAAAACCACAGTTCCCCGCCTTGGGGCAATCATGGCAGGTCATAAGTCTTGCGGTATGGAAGGTACTTTTTCCGGCACAGCCCATTACAATCAGTCTGTAATGCGGCAGCTTCTTCTTGACTACAAGAACAGCGGCGTTGATGCCTACTTTGAAATGCAGATCACCAACGATGATCCCGGTTCGGACGCTGGCAGACAGACGATTGTTCTTTATGACTGCAACACGGACGGCGGTATTTTGGCTAAGTTCGATGCAGACGGTGAATATCTGGATGAAGAAATTGAAGGTACTTTCGAGGATTTCTCCATGCCGGAATCTTTTGCACAGCTTACGGGCTTCCTTACGAACTAAGGTTAAACCCCTTGTGTGGGCTTTATATAGGCTCATATAAGGGGTTTTTCTTATCACTCGATAAACAGAAAGGATGAATGAAAAAATGTCTAAATTCGCTAAATTTATGAAAGCAAACAAAACCGTGAAAGAGAACGGTTTTTATCCGGCTACTAAGTCCCTTTGTGATGATAACGGCAACCCCCTTGAATGGGAGTTTCGCCATATCACTTCTAAGGAAAATGAAGATATTCGTGAATCCTGTACGCTTGATGTACCTGTCACGGGTAAGCCGAATATGTATCGTCCAAAGCTGAAATCCAGCCTGTACATTCAGAAAATGATTGTGGCTTCTATCGTTACCCCTGATATGTACAATGCTGAATTGCAGGATTCCTACGGCGTGAAAACCCCGGAAGATCTGCTTATGGCTATGGTGGATGATCCGGGTGAGTACAACGATCTTGCCGCATTTGTACAGAAATTTCAGGGCTTCAATGTGTCCTTTGATGATAAGGTGAATGAAGCAAAAAACTAATTGAAGAAGGGGATTGGGAAGCAAATTTTGCTTACTATGCCCTTCTTAAACTTCATATCCTTCCTTCCGTCTGGCTTGCTATGGATGAACAGGAAAAAGCTTTTTGCGTTGCCGCTATCCGGGTAAAGCTTGAAAAGGATAAGAAGGAAAAGAAACGGATTGAGAGTAAGAGCAAAGGCAAAAAGAAAGGTAGGTGATAAGCGTGGCGACAATCCGAACAGCGATTGAATTACAGGATAACTTTTCGGGGATTCTGTACGGCATTACAAACGCTGTAAATATGAGCCTTTCCGTCATGGAAGATTTGAACCGGGCTATGAATGAACCCGTGGACACCACTTCCATTCAGGAGGCAAGGGAAGCAATCAATGAAGCCACGATTGCGGCGCAGCAATGGGAAGCTGCTATGCAGAATGTGGATGCGCCGCAAACTTCCACGCCTACCACCCCGCAGCCTTCCGCACCGCAATCCGTTCCTGTACAGTGGCAATCTGATTCAATGGATGTGTTCACCACTTCCGGCGTTGAAAGATTTCAGCAGGAAATTCAAAGTGCAAACAGTATGTTGAACACTTTGAACACTACGCAGGAACGGATTGCGGCAACGGCGGCTGGAACTGATATGTTCCCGGCAAGTGCTGTTGCGGATATGAACAGTATGCAATCCCGTTTACAGGCAATTCAGCAGCGGATTCAGCAGATCGAAAGCAACCCTATGAATATGGGGGCTGACACCGCAAATGCAGAGTTGGAACAGCTTAGAAGTCAGTTGAATCGGGCGGTGCAGGATCAGGAAGATTTGAACCGGGCTATGGAGCGGATGGACGTTTCCGCAGCCAATGAAGCCTATTTGCGCTTGTCTGACACGGTAAGCAATACAGAACGCTATATCCGTGATAATACGGATGAACAGGGGCGTTTTAATCGTGCTATTGACGAGGGCACACAAGGCGCAAGCGATTTGATGAACATGATTAAGGGGGCAGTTGCCGCCTATGCAAGTGTTCAGACAATCGGAAAAGTGATGGATTTATCAGATCAGCTTACTTCCACAACCGCCCGCATAAACCTGATGAATGACGGTCTGCAATCCACGCAAGACTTGCAGAACATGATTTATTTATCGGCTGAACGGTCAAGGGGCGCATATCAGACAACCGCCGATGCAGTTTCTAAATTAGGACTTATGGCGGGTGACGCTTTCAGCAGTTCAGAAGAAATCATTGCTTTTACTGAACAGTTGAACAAGCAGTTTACTATTGCCGGTACGGAAGCGGCGGGAATTGATGCCGCCATGTTGCAGCTTACACAGGCTATGGGTTCGGGTGTTCTTCGTGGTGAAGAATATAATTCAATCCTTGAACAAGCCCCGAATATCATTCAGGCGATTGCTGATTACATGGAAGTTCCAAAAGGGCAGCTTAAAGATATGGCGGCGGAAGGTCAGATCACCGCTGAAATCGTCAAAAACGCTATGTTTGCAGCGGCGGACGAAACCAACGCCAAATTTGAAAGTATGCCGAAAACCTTCAATCAGATTTGGACTTCTTTTCAAAATAACGCTTTGATGGCGTTTCAGCCTGTACTTCAAAGGTTGAACGATATAGCGAATAGTGAATCGTTCCAAACTTTTGTAAATGGTGCGATTGAAGCCCTTTCAATGGTAGCGGGAATTGCAGTTGAAATTTTCAACTTGATTACTTCCGTTGGAACGGTGTTAGCTGATAACTGGTCTTGGTTATCCCCTATCATTTATGGGGTTATCGGTGCGCTTGCTGTTTACTATGGGTGGCTTGGTCTTGTCAAAATGGCTGAACTGCTTGGGGCGGCAGCAACTGGGGCTTTGACTTTGGCAAAAATGCTTGCTGTTCCAGTTTATGCAGCTATGACGGGTGCAACAATGGCAGAAACAGCGGCGCAATGGGGGCTGAATTCTGCAATGTACGCTTGCCCCATTGTTTGGATTATCATTTTGATTATCGCCCTGATTGCCCTATTCTATGCGGCGGTTGCGGCGGTGAATAAATTTGCCGGAACTTCCGTTTCTGCAACGGGTATCATTTGCGGGGTGTTCATGGTGGCGGCAGCGTTCATTGGAAATCTGTTCGTTGCCCTGATTAACTTTGTCATTGATATTTTCGTTGTGCTTTGGAATTTCATTGCCGCATTTGCAAACTTCTTTGGGAATGTGTTCAATGATCCGGTTGGGGCAATCGCAAGATTGTTCTTTGATTTGGTTGATACCGTCCTTTCCCTGTTGCAATCTTTGGCAAGTGCCATTGACACAATCTTTGGTTCAAACCTTGCGGGGGCGGTTCAAGGTTGGCGTGATTCCCTTGGCGGGTGGGTTGATTCCACCTTCGGGCAAGGGGAAGAAATCATGGCAAAGCTAAATGCAGAAGATTTGCATTTAGATAGATTTGAGTATTCCAGCGCATGGGATGCGGGATATTCATTCGGTGAAGGAATTGATGAAAGCATTGCAAACTTCGATCCTTCTTCCCTGTTTGATACCAATGTTCCGGGTGCTGGTGACTATGCCGATTTGAGCAACTACGGCAGCGATTTAGGCGGGCTTGGTGGTATCGGAAGCGGTGTGGATGATATTGCCGGGAACACCGGGGCAATCGCTGACAGCATGGATATTACAGAAGAAGATTTGAAATATCTTCGTGATATTGCAGAGCAGGAAGCGGTGAACCGATTTACAACCGCTGAAATCAGCGTTGATATGTCCGGGATGCAGAACAACATTTCTAACGGAATGGATTTGGATGGCGTTATTTCCGGGCTGACAGAAGGTGTAAATGAAGCGATTGATAGCATGGCGGAAGGGGTGCATACATGATGAAAAGTGGATATGATTTTTACTTGAAGAAGTGCTTGCTTCCCGTTACCCCGCAGAAGCTTGAAATCAAAATCAATAATGCCAATGATACGGTAACACTGATAAATGAAGGGGAAATTAACATTCTGAAAACCGCAGCACTTACGGATATTGAATTTGAATGTGAAATCCCACAGGTGAAACAGCCCTATGCAGTCTATAAGTCAGGCTTTCAGGGGGCTTCCTATTTCCTTGACTACTTCGAGGAACTGAAAACTTCCAAACAGCCTTTTCAGTTCCTTGTGTCAAGGACAATGCCGAATGGTAAAGTGCTGTTTTCCACGAATATCAAAGTTTCAATGGAAGATTACAAAATCACAGAGGACGCAAAGAACGGCTTTGATCTAAAAGTGAAGATTTCCTTGAAGCAGTATAGGGAATACAGCACAAAAACGGTAAATATTCAGATTCAGGCTTCAAAGCCTAAAGCAACGGTGCAGCAAACCCGCCCCGCAAGCCCCCCGGCAAAAAAAGGGTATGCAGTCGGTGATATTGTAAATTTCCACGGTGGGACACATTATTACAGCTCTTATCCCGGTGCAAAAGGATATTCCGCAAGGGCTGGACAAGCTAAAATCACTATTGCAAATGGTTCAGGCGGGGCGCACCCGTGGCATTTGATTCATACGGATTCAAGTTCAAATGTTTATGGGTGGGTTGATGATGGAACATTTGATTAAGGGGGTGCTTCAATGAATGTTGAACTTTTAATCGCCGATCCTTCCGGCAACAAGGCATATTTGCCGATTGTGGAAGAAGGGATTGAATGGACTACGGAAAGAAGAAGCACCCCCGGAAAGCTGTCCTTCAAAGTCGTAAAGGACAGCATAATCAATTTTCAAGAAGGTGCGGCGGTGCGCCTGAAAGTAGACGGTAAAGGGATTTTCTTTGGGTTCGTGTTCAGTAAAAAGCGGGATAAGGATCAGATTATCACTGTTACTGCCTACGATCAGTTGCGTTACCTGAATAACAAAGATACCTATGTTTATGAGAATAAAACCGCAGCGCAATTTATCAAGATGATTGCAGCGGATTTTTCCCTGAATGTGGGGACTATTGAAGATACCCCGTTTGTGATTGCTTCAAGGGTTGAAGATAACACTTCTCTTTTCGATATGATAGAAAATGCCCTTGATTTGGAATTGCAGAACAACGGGAATATGTTCATTCTGTATGATGATTTTGGAAAACTTACCCTGAAATTCCTTGGGAATATGTATGTTGGGGACAATTCTTCCGGGTATCTGATGATTGATGAAGAAACCGGGGAAAACTTTGACTACACTTCCAGCATTGACAGCGACACCTACAATAAGGTGAAGCTGACCTATGACAATGAGGAAACCGGAAAGCGTGAAGTTTACATTGCACAGGATGGCAGCCATATCAACGAATGGGGTATTTTGCAATATTTTGATACGCTGTCAAAGGGTGAAAACGGACAGGCAAAAGCCGATGCCCTTTTGCAGCTTTACAATAAGAAAACCCGTAACTTGAAGATCACCAATGCTTTAGGTGATACCCGTGTGAGAGCCGGAAGCATGGTGGTTGTCAACCTTGATTTGGGTGATATGAAGCTGAAAAATTTCATGCTGGTTGAAAAAGTTACACACAAGTTCAATCTTGATGAACATTTTATGGATTTGACACTTAGAGGGGGTGAGTTCGTTGCCTGATGCAACTGAATTAACGAAAGCAATTAAGAAAGCGGCAAGCAAGGCGGTAAAGGCAGAAAAGCCCGTTGAAGTATGCTTTGGGAAGGTGACAAGTGCTTCCCCGTTGCAAATATTGGTGGATCAGAAATTCACCCTTGGGGCAGCGCAGCTTGTCCTTACCCGCAATGTGACGGACTTTAAGACGATGATTACAGGCGGAAACATTCAGAATTATTACTATGTCGGGACACCGCCAAATACTTCAACCGTCCCCGTTGATCCGTCCCACAGACACGCCATAGGGAAAATTGAAATCACTGTTCATAATGGGTTGGTTGTCGGTGATGAAGTGATCCTTATCAGGCAGCAGGGCGGGCAGAAATATATTGTGGTGGATAGAATCGGATGATTCCTTCAACTACTGGATTTCTTGAACAAAATTTTGAACTTGAAGAACAACCAACCTATACTTACAAAATGAATTTGGACACTGGTTCGATTCGTGGCTATACGGATAAACTTGACGCTATGAGACAAGCAATTTTCAAAATCCTTCAAACTGAACGCTATCAATATATCATGTATAGCTGGAATTATGGGATTGAAACGCTTGACTTATACGGTGAACCAATTTCCTATGTATGCCCCGAATTGGAGCGCAGGATCACAGAAGCCTTGACGTGGGATGAACGGATTGAAAGTGTTGATAACTTTGAATTTGACCTTCCACAGAAAGGCGTGGTTCATGTGTCATTTACAGCGCATACCATTTTTGGAGATGTGCAAGCGGAAAGGATGGTGAATTTCTAAATGTATGATGTCACTTACAATGAAATTCTTGAACGGATGCTTGCCCGTGTAAATGATAAATTTGATAAGCGTGAAGGTTCAGTTATATTTGACACACATTCCCCAACGGCAATAGAATTGCAGCTTCTTTATATTGAGTTGAATACTTTGATTTCAGAAGCATACGGGGACACCGCTTCAAGAGAATTCCTGATTTTGCGCTGCAAGGAAAGAGGTATCACCCCCGATCCGGCAACCAACGCAATCTTGCGTGGCGTGTTCACTCCTGAAAACATTGATGTGATTGGTAAGCGATTCAATATCGGCACTATGAACTATATTGTTTTGAGGGAAGCAACGGACGGTGAAGGGGGCTATGAAGTCCAATGCGAAACACCCGGCATAATCGGAAATCAGTATTTAGGACAGATGATCCCGATTGAATATATTGACGGGCTGGAAACCGCAACGCTGACGGAAATTCTTATTCCCGGTGAGGATGAAGAAGATACAGAGGTTTTGCGGGATCGCTACTTTGCTTCCTTTGAAGAAAAGGCTTTCGGGGGAAACCGGGCGGATTATATCAACAAAACCAACGCCATTCCCGGAGTTGGCAGCACAAAGGTAACGAGGACTTGGAACGGGGATATTTCCCCTGCTTCCATGATCCCGAATGAAGCGGTGCAGGCTTGGTACAAAACGGGCTTATCTTCCCTTCCAGCCGCTGTCCAGTCATGGATTACGGCAGTATATACAGCAGCAAAGGATTTGAAGCTTACAACCGGGGGAACGGTGCTTATAACGATCCTGAATTCAAATTTTGATGTGGCGAATGAAACGCTGCTTAATTTGGTGAAGGAAACGCTTGATCCCGATGAATACACCGGGGAAGGCTACGGGCTTGCGCCTATCGGTCATGTGGTGAATGTAGTAAGTGCGGAAGCGGTTGAAATTACCGTGAAAACCACAATCACCTTTGATGTGGGTTATAGCTGGTCGAATTTGCAGACTTCCATTGATGAAGTGATTAAAAATTATTTGCTTGAACTTAGAAAGACTTGGGCGGATGAAGATCACTTGATTGTTCGTATTAGCCAAATTGAAACAAGGCTTCTTGGCATTAAGGGCATTGTGGATATAAACGGTACAACAATCAACGGTGCAGCCGACAACCTGACTTTGGGGAAATATGAAGTTCCCGTATATGAGGGGGCAAGCGGATGATTAGAGAAGTTGACCTTGTATCTTATTTGCCCCCATACTTACAGGAATACAATCAGGAAACCGTTGCCGCACTGGAAGCAGAAAACCCCGAAATCAGGCTTATTTGGGAAGCTTCTGACAGGGTTTTATACAATGAATTTATAGCAACCGCCGATGAATACGGTATTTCAAGATTTGAAAAGATTTTGAATATTCTTCCATTAAAAGAAGATACCCTTGAAAGCAGGCGGGCAAGGGTACAATCAAGGTGGTTTACGGAAATCCCGTACACCTTGAAAGCCCTGATTTCAAAGCTGATTGCTCTTTGCGGTGATTCAAATTTTGAGATCACAAAAGATTTTCTGTATTACAAAATCGGGATTGAAACCAACCTTGAACTGTTTGGACAGGTTGAAGAACTGGAACACATTATCGAAACCATGCTTCCCTGTAATATGGTTGTGGATTCGGTGAACAAAATCCCATGTGATGCAGATGGTGTTGCCCTTTGGGGCGGTGGCATTTGCGCCATTGAATTTTTCGTTATTACGAATGACGAACAGGCAGAACATACAATCACAGGTAAAGCAAATGTAGGCGGTGCGCTTAGTGGTGCAGCCGCTTATTTTATTACCAGTTAAAAGTTAAAAGAAAGGGTGAAAAACATGGCACAATTTTCGCAGTTGATCATTACCAGCAAAGGGCAGGCTTTGATTGCAAAGATGATTGCTGGAGAAGGAAATATTGAGTTTACCAAAATTTCTACTTCTGCCGCGGAATATGATCTTGACGATCTGGAAGTTCTGACCTCTTTAAGCGACGTGAAGCAGACTTCTCTCATTTCGAAGGTTACACGGACAAACAATGTTGCAATTAAGGCTGAAGCAGCATTTACCAACACGGAATTAACAGTCGGGTACTATATGCGCACTCTTGGTTTATATGCGGTCGATCCAGACGATGGGGAAATCTTATATGCTGTCACGATCGAAACGTCTGGTAACTGCTATATGCCGCCATATAACGGTGTTACCGTGTCCGGTGCGTATGTGCAACTTGTAACTACCGTTGGAAATGCTGACAGCGTTTCCCTCGACGTGGATCAGGCAGCGGTTGCCACAATCGGAGACATTCAGGAGTTGCAGGAGCAGATCGAAAATTTGCAAGCTTTTGTAGGCTATACAGATGATGATATTTATGGTGTGGAAGTGGATTTTGTAAACAAGAAATTCACCCGCCTTGCTGGGGCGGTAAATCGTGCTGCCGGGGAAGGATTTGATGATATTCCTTGTTTTGGTGGTCGTAGACGCTGCAATGTAACAAATGATGGTAGAATAGCCGCTTACTATGGAGACGCTGGATTCACCACAACCGGAAAGTTGACACAAGCTATTGATTTAAATCCAGAGGACGCGGAAGTGATTGATGCAACTTTACAATTTTCATCCGGGACAATTGTTCAAGTGATGGTCGAGCAACCTAAATTTTATTACAAAGTTGTTCCGCTACTTGTGGAGAACACCACCAAGGGGCAACTTTTGAGAAAAGCCCGCTATTATGTGTCCCCGGTGGCAAAAGCGGGATTCAAGCTTCATCCGGCGTTCGTTTCCGATGGGCGGCAGCTTGAAAAGATTTATCTTGCGGCATTTGAGGGTTGCTTATGGGACGCTTCTGAAAGCGCTTACATCCTAGATGACGCGCAGGTGGCTTCTTTCGCGGCCGCAATTGGCACGGGTGATATGCTGTCCAGTATTGCCAATGCAAAACCTATATCTGGTATAACACAAAACCTTACAAGATCAAATGTAAAAAACCTTTCCCACAATAGGGGCGCTGGGTGGGAACAGTCTTATGCTGCTACAGTAGGGGCTTCGCAAATGCTAATGTTGATCGAGTTTGCATCTTTTGACATGCAGTTTTACATTGGGGAGGGTGTAAGCGACAAATTGGATGGTGGAAATGTTTCTGCAACGGAAAATACAGGAGCAACCGTTACTTTAGGAAATGCTTCTGGCTCTGTCATAAATACCAACGGTTATAATTGTGTGACTTATCGCGGCGAAGAAAATCTTTGGGGGAACATATGGACGTGGATTGACGGTATAAACATAAAAAACCCTAGTATGTCTGGAATTGAAGATCGTGGCACTTTATACGTCGCAGATCACGAATTTTCGGACAACAAAGACACTAACCCTTATATAGATACTAATCTGCACCCTTGTTGTGGTGCAGGCTACATTTCCGCCTTTTGCTATTCGGATGGTTTTGATTGGATGTTTGTTGCCGGAGAAACTTTTGGTGATTCAGTTTTGCCTGTAGGCGATTATTTTTTAAACCAGGAATTAAGCTGGCGAGTAATTGCGCTAGGGGGTAGATGGTCCAATGGCTCGTTTTGTGGCCCCTATTTTTACAGCGCAAATAGCACATCGAATAACCGAAGTATGACAATCGGTGGGCGCTTGGTGTATATACCCCAAACGAATTAAAACCAAAGGAGAGATAAAATGGTTGATCATGGAAAAGTAAGAAGCACCGTCCAGCCTGAATCTATCGTGATTGATGATTACAGCGTTTGGCAGCACACTAATATTCAGGATGTTTCCGAAAATGTTGGTGAAGAAGGTGAATTTGTCGGGTTTGAATTCAACATGGTTCAGTATACCAAAGATGAATTCATCTTACAGCAGGCGGCAATGAATCAAGAACTGAATACCTTGGTAAACACAATTTTGGGGGTGAATGAGTAATGGCAGACAAAATCTTGCTGGCACAGCAGATGAACCGCTTCATGCAGATGCAGGTGCAGGCAGCTAACCTTGATGATGATAAGGCAATGGAAGTTGTTGACCTGTACCCTGAATGGCAGTACCCGAAAGCCTATGCGGTGGGCGATATGTTCAAATACGGAGTGAATAGCGATGGGGAAACGCAGCTTTATAAAGTCGTGCAGGCGCATACTTCACAGGCTGACTGGCTTCCCAATGCAACCGCTTCCCTGTATAAAGCGGTCGGGTTCGCAGAGACAGGAACGGCGATTTGGACACAGCCCCTTGGGGCACATGACGCTTACCAAACAGGTGATATTGTTTCCCACAACGATCAGCTTTGGATTTCCACCACTGACGGGAACGTATGGGAACCGGGCATTTACGGGTGGGAAGTGTACGAACAGTAAAACAAAGAAAGGAATGAAAAAAGTGGCAACACAGAGAGAGAAGGTCATTGAGCTTGCCAAAAAAGAGGTAGGCTACAAAGAAAATACCAACGGATGGACAAAATTTGGACAATGGTATGCGGAGTACATGAAATGCGAAAACCAAGGCTTTGAAACCGCCGACTGGTGCGCTATGTTCTGCGCATGGTGCATGCAAAAAGCCGGGCTTACTTCAAGCCAGACGGTCTTTACGGCAAGTGCAGGACCTACAGGTGAAGATTTATGGCGCAAAAAGGGACTTTGGAAAACCGCAACTTACAAACCAAAAGCCGGTGATCTGATACATTTCACTTGGGGGCATGTGGGATTTGTGGAAAAGGTAAACGGCAATACCGTACATACAATTGAAGGTAATTCCAGCAACACCGTTGCGCAGCGCAGCTACAGCTTAAGTTACAGCGGCATACGCGGTTATGCAGCACCAAAATACAAAGAAGAAAGGGAGGAAAACTACATGGAAGTAAAAAATGGCGATATTAACAAT